>Ga0179591_1188592_pt1 | contig 10064 bp, 12 predicted proteins | sample CZOMad2_1_08_16f_FD_182891 | JGI IMG/M metagenome (GOLD analysis project Ga0179591, IMG submission 182891) | Vadose zone soil fungal communities from Angelo Coast Range Reserve, California, USA - CZOMad2_1_08_16fungal (PacBio error correction) | ecosystem: Environmental > Terrestrial > Soil >... | reverse complement strand
CTGACTTTTTTTTTCCTCTCCCCTTTTGAAATCTTTACTTGTCTGTTGGGGTTCGGTCGCTTGAATGGACATATTGCTCCCCTATTCGCATGCACTTGTTCCGTTATCCCTCCCTAAGTGGCGAGATTTCGTTTTCTTTTTCCTACCCTTCGCTTCTTGGTGCTTCTACAGTCTTTAAGTTAGGCCAGAATTCGGACACATTTTGGCGGCCTAACGGACGTTCTGTAGTGAACGCCCTTCCTCCTTACCTTATTCATCGAACAAATATAAAGTCTCTTTTCGATCTTCCAGGTGGCAAGGTGTTAGGGGGAATTTGGTTCTCTCTATTCTTTGTTCCCGGGAGTTCTGTACGTGCTCCCACGTAAGATCCCTTCCCCTCGGATCCCCCCTTATATGGTAATATGCGCGTTGGACATTTTACCTATGAACCTCATCCTAGAGGAGACCCCGTTACCAGGTCCAGCAGGTCCCCCCCTTATCGAGGGTTTTGCTGTACCCCAGCACCCCCCGCTGCCAAGGTTTGTGTTTCTGTTTTCCCTTCATCCACCACATTTGCCAGATGACTTTCCCTACGCGGAGCCTATTCTTTTTTATCCCGCTTCAGGGCCGCTGCTTGGGATGCTGGGCCTCTATTTCCCTTTTTCAATAAGCCGTTGGTCGGAGTTGATAGGTATTAGTTTCTTTTCTTTGTTTTTTTGCCTCCGACTGAGGCCTTTCCTCCCCTAGTTTCTCTCCTGAAGGGGAGGTGGTTTTCCCCGGTGATTGGGTGGGATAGATTGTCCACGGTGGATGGTTTTGTTGACACCAAGGAATTATTTTTTTTTTGTGTTTGCGAACGAGCTCGTTCCCATTTTTGGTTTGTTTTTGATTGTTCTTTATGGCGGTACTCCTTCTTTTCCCTTAGGGTGTTCGTTCTCCGTGTTGCGTTCCGTTTCGAACCAGCTCCTGTGCGTCTCATATGTGACCCGGTTCCTTTCCGGTGGATTCGTGATTGTTTTCTTGAACTTATCGCTCCTAAGAGTTCTGTTTTAGTTCTCGCCTTTTTTGGCTTCCTTCCCTTAAATTCTGGCCTTCTGGTTAGTTGGATGTTTTCCTTGAGTTCTTTCTTGCCATATGCCTGGCGCTTTCAACCTTTTTCAACGCTGCGGAAGATCCACTCTTCCACCGTCGAAGATCTACCAAGGTCTCTATAACAGGACTAGTTGCAGCATATTTTCTGAGTGTCCTCTCCACCATTGTTGTCTATTTGACCGTGGGCCCCCACGTTGTATTTTCCTTCTTTATTATTCCAGTTTGACATGCCCCCTTATGGACGTTCCACTGCCCCCTACGACTTTTTCCTGCCACCTGCTTTCGTCAAGGTCTCTCACATCTGACGACCTTTTTCGTTCCGATTCCTCGGCCTGTTGGTACGAGAGACTTGGGGCGATATGGACCTGAAAATGTCGGCGTAACACGTCTTTTTTCTGAGTGTGCCGTATTTCCAAATTTGCATCGATTATTTGGGCCGTTGTGAGGCCAATCCCCAGTTATTATCGATGCCATTCCCGTTTCTATGTTACTCCCTGTTTTCGTAGACGACAGCCTCCCCCGGTGGCTCTCCCTCGGTATCCTGTGAATCCTTTCTCGATTGAGGCCTACCGAAGCATTAAGACTCAACAACGAGTCTAGATTTTCTGCCTGCACTCCTACCCGAACCATGTTGAATAGTTCTTGGAGGTTCGCACCTTTCCTCTTGATTTTCCCTCGCGAGACTCTTCTCGTTAGCCTGCTGTCGCTGCCTTTATCTCCTTTCGTCCGAGGTAGCTCTTCCTCCGGGATTTATCTTCAGGCATTCTTATTTCTTTATCGTTCCGCACTGTGTTTGTTTTCGTTTATTGCTTTTTTTTGATGCTTCAGAGTCTTTCTCCTTACCCTGTCTTCTTCCCTTGGGATCCCTAGTCTTCCCTTAAACCAAGTAAAGGATGTTTTCCCCAGCGTTAGGTAGCAGTTTTCCCGCTTTTTTCTTCTCTCCCCTTTTTTTTCCAGACGCCTTTCCTAAATGATTTTTTTGTGGAAGATCCCTTTTTCGAACCCCGAGTCGATTGCCCTGCTCTTCTTGTGCGAGTCTTCTCAACTTTCCCCCTGCCGGGGATGAGGTGCTTCTCCTTTGTCTTTGCAGTCAGTGGGACAGGCCGGAGGGAATGTACCTCCTGTCCTCATCGATGGTATGGAAGCGTAGACTTGCCGTTTTTTTTGTTCTGAACCTCTTCGAAAACGTTTTTCCTTTATCCCCCCTCGATTAGATCGGATTTTCTTTATCCAGGCAGATCCCTCTTTCTACCTATTTTCAAAATTCTAAGCCGATTTCCCACTCGGACATATAGTTTCTACCTATCTGCGGTTTTCGGGTCGTGATGCTCCTTCCTTTTTGAAGTCCCCTTTGTTTTTGCTCAGGCTTGCACCACGAAACTCTTTTCTCCGCGAGACTGGTCTCTGACCTCTCTTCTCTTGTGAATTCTCGGCGTTGCCGAATGTGCGGTCGTTGCTCCTAGTTTACTTTGTACCTGAGAGCGCCTTCCGCTTACTATCCGCTGTCTTTGTCCCTCGGGGTTCATTTTTTCTTACCAGCGCAGCGTGCTTTTCCAACTTTCGAACAAAACGCCCCCCCCTTTGAGTAATAGGAATTGTCAAAAGATGACTCACTTTTCAGTCCGCACCCGGATCCAGAGGCATTACGGCTCACTGAATAGAACAACCGACTAGCCGTCGTGCATAGTCCTTTTTTGGTTTCGGTAGAGGGACCTCTCATCTTTTCCACGTCCATGGATTTATACGACAACCGGCGATCCCCCCTTCAACCAATCTTTTGAGCATCTACTTCCTTTATGCCCACCGGCCGACGTACGTTTTAAATCGACCTGGTCGCTCCTATGAGACTTTTTCCCCAGTTTAGTTTTTAAATCTCTGACCCGACAGTCCCCACCAAATTACGTCAAATAAAACCCCCATTTTCCTAGTCCCTAGTCCCCGATCCACCGTGCAGTGTGAGCCCATAAAGGCAGCCGCGCTCTCCCTGGTCATTAACCTTTTCTCGCCGCCATCTGAATTGAGCAGGAGGCTGCTTTTCCAAGTTACCCTCCCCCCCTCGACTTTTCCAATTTAACGCAGCTGTCAGATTTTTTAGTTTCGCCCCCCCACCTTTGTTCCTTCTCTTTTCCTTTACTCCACCACATAGTTGTATTTTGTCGTGGCGGCTTCTTTTCAGTCTGTCCTCGAATTCGATCTTTTAAGGGTGTACACTCTCGTAACATTCGGTTTTTTTCGTCTCCCCGTTGGCCCTCTCCTTGCAATTTTGCGAATGGTGCCCCCAGGAAAACCCACCTCTCTCTGCGGATGTGAACTTCCTCCACAAATCTGCCGGGTGGACGCGCAAAGTGTCGGTGCCCGCCCATCCTTTCGCTTTCCGTTGCCTCTTCGTCGACCAAGCTGTCGTCCAATTGTGCTAGCTTATTGTTAATCTGGCCGGTCGTTCAAAACAGGATCTTCCTGTTTTCTTAGATTAGGAAGTTCTTCTCCCAGAGTGTCCGCCTCTTTTACTGAAGGGAAAAAAAGATTGCGTCCAGGTGTTCAAAGCGATTTTCTTTTCACTCCTTTTGTACTGAAACTAAGTCGCCCGGTGGTTCGTTTCTTTCCTTTATTGGTAGAATTCGAGAGGGGCCTTGGTTCCTGATTGATCTTCCTTCGCTTCTTTCCTCCAATGAAACATTTTCTCCGGTGCAAAGATAATCCTTTTCCCCAAGCGTTCCCTCCCCCGAGGCCAGCAACCCCCACCCAGATGCTAGAGTGGCCGAGGGAACTCCCACATTACGCACTCCCCCCCCGATACGATAATAAGCCCGGACTTCTTCCATTTTGCTTTTTTTCCCCGAATTCCTTTCCTCCTCCCCCCCTCGGAGGGAATTCCCTCAGGTTCCACCAGACCTTCTCTCCATACTTCTTCCCCATCCGCCCCCCCTAATCCCCCCGTCAATTCAGAGTCCTCCGCGCAGGCAGGAGTAACTCCAGTTCTTCAATACCCAGAATCTCGCAGCGGACAAGATCTTTTCCAACTGGATCTTAGTGTCCTCCCAAACACCTTTCCCACCAGCACTCCAGCAGTCCCCCAATTCTACGATTGATCGTTCCCAGATCCTCAGACATCCCTTCTCTATCAATTTTCGACGTCTACGTAGTCTGCCCGCGAGGCCGCTCCCCCTCTACCTCAGACGCTTTAAGGTATCTGCCACACAAGCATCATATAGGCCCGCTCCCTTCAACAATCCTTTTCCTGAAGAAAATCAAATGCTTTCCTTCGCGCCCTTTTTTCCCTTCGTCAGCGCTTACTCCTAATTGCACAACGTTTTTTTTCCGTTCACGAACCCCCAAACCACCCAACTTGGCCCTCTCTACTTTGAGCACTTTCCTTTAATCCCTCACCCAGTCTCCCGTCTACCGGATCCCTAATCTCCCGTTCTCGTCTTTAGGTCTCCTGTCCAAAAGGATCCATTTTTCCCCCTTCTCCGGGACCCTCTGGATCTACCCTTCTCTTTTTTCTTACCCCTGCCGACGGTACGCCCCCAGTCAACTTCCGCTAACCCTTAAGGGCCGCCCAGCGCCTTCTAGCCCCTCCCTCTCTTTTGCTCTTTTTTTGTGTTGCCCTACCTTCCGAACGAAGGCTTTCCTCTCCACTTTTCTGTTGTTAGGTCCCGCGCTGGTAAGTACCTCTATTCCCTCATGGAATTTTCCCCCCCATAATTGTCACTTCTTTCTTTTTGATGACAATAGACTCCCAGGATGTATATACTTCTTTTTGCCCCTTTACCTTGGGAGAGATCGCTCATGTTCTCCATTGTAAGAGTCGAACTACCCCCCTGGGGATACACCCTTTCTTTCTTTCTCTTACAGACTGATACCCAGCTTCTCTTTGTCTCTCCTCAGGTTTTTTTGATATTTTTTTCTACCAGAATAGAAGTGAAACCAAGTTTTAAAAGTGGTTGGTGAGGGCCCTGCCCCCACCCCTGTATTAGCTTTTGTCATGCTTCAGGGTTTGTTCCGGACGACGCCTCCATCCCCCCTCATGTTGGCGAGATTTCGCCCCCCTCTCCTTCTGGCCTACACTCCTTCGCTTGTCGGGATTCCAAGTGTTAATTGGTTCCCTTTCCATGACAGCTGGCTTTTCCTAAAGGCAAGAGTCTAGCTGCAAGCCGTCTTCTTCAGTCTCTTTCCCCCCCTAAGTCTTCCCCATCGGCCACTCTCTTCGCTCGTGAAGGGAGCCCGTTGGCTTCCTTTTCCTTTTGCATTCCGATTGCACTTAATTGGGTGAGTCTACGGCCCTTTTCTTTCAACAGTAGCACCTTAGGTCGCCCCTTATATACCCTTCTAAAGGAGGATCTTTGCTCTGTGCATTGGACCTCCTGAACAGTTGACTTCGAGGAGTCCCCCCCCTTTTTATAGAGTAAGATTCTGCAATCGTTTCGATGATATCCGCCACACGGTGTTTTTTATTTTCTTTCCCCCCCATCAGGACCCCTGGACGCTTCATCGGGCCTCTAGGAAGCCTCCTCATGTCCGCGATAAAGTTTTCCACCCCGTTGCTGTTGGAGGCGTTTTACTATCTTTTTTCTTACACTTCGTCACGAGGAGGAGTTTTTTTCTACACTGCTTTTTTCATATTGGGCTCCGGTCTCCCAGAAGGACTTCTTGCTCTTTAGAGTCCGTGTCTGTGTGTAATGCTCGGGGTTTTTGCCTCTCATATTTCGCCTGTTTTCCAGGGTCTTTGTGCACAAGGTACTGTTTTTTTTGGTGGAGCAAGAGCTCGCCCAGGTTACTTTCCCTTGCTGCTTTTGCTTTAATCTTCTTCGGTTACCTCCCCCTTCCTTTTTTTAGTGGCCCTTCTTTCCTTTCCTCCTGTTTGGCGCTAGGTAGTCTCCCAACTATCGGGAATAAATCAGCTTTTTTTTTCTCAAACCTCTTTCCCTCGTGAGGTTGTTTCGTATTCCCGGTCTGTTGTCCGAATCCCTCCTAGTCGAGTCCGGTCTTAGTCGAGCTTCTCGGTTGGCTTTGGGTCCTGAATAGAATGTTGACGGCATTTTTCTTGTCTTTTCCTTAGAGTTTTTCGCGCTTTTCCCCATTCTGCGTCCGGATCAAATCTTTGTCCCTTCTAATCGAGAAAGGCCAGCTCGCTGAGACTCGCTCTGAATCTTTCTCCCTCTTTCCCAGCTAAGACAAGGTCTCTCTTGACAGCACCATGGACTGCTTGTTACCCCGACAAAATTCTCGTGGAGATTTTGACTCTTTCCTTTCGTCTGGAATTACCTTTTTCTTCATTACTTCGCTGGGCCCCCACTGAACTCCTGGACTTTCTCCCCTATCGACCCCCCGCCGTTTGACGGGTGGCAGCAATGGACGTTTCCACTAGTAGAAACGCGGACTCTCGGTTTTTGCCGATTAACTCCCTTCTTTGTCTCCTAACTCTTTTCTAGAGTTACCACTTGTAGGAGCCTTAACCGCGCGAGGGTGTAATCCTTTTCTAAAATGCATCGACTCGTATTTTTTTTTCTTGCCGATCTGCCTATTTTCTTGCCGATGCATGACCTTTCTCTCCTCCAGTCAACGGGGAGAACGCGCGAAAGTGTTTAACTTACGTCTGCCTATTTTCCGAAACTGACATCTAGACTTCCCCTCTGTTTGCACCTTGTAACGACCCTGCCTAAGACCTCTGGCAGAGTTTTTTATTCCCCTCCTGACTACAGACCTAATGGGGTCGATCCCCTCCCAAATCTGGATTTTTGTGCATTCTCCTAATTGATTTTTTGGCAATAGCTCTAGATCCCTTCCCCTCTCGACGATATCCCTAAGATTAACCCGCCTCGGAGTAGGCTTTATAAAATGCCCTCCTCCCTTTTTTCGCCGAGTTTGTTTTTTTTTATCTACTGTTTTTTGTTATTGCCGGGTGTCCCTTTTTTTTTCCCGAGTCTTTAACCCCTAACTTCCACCCGAGGCGTCTCTCCGGGATAGCTCCCCTGTATCATGTCAGAACTCACTGCTGCCCCGTTGGTGTCCTCTCGTAGTTTCTTTTCGCCGTGGTCTGAAAAGCTTGGTTCGATTGTTTCTTTTTTCAGAATTTTCCTTGAAAGCCTGACCTGCGGCCCTCGGTGGGTCCCGTCATCCCGTCGAAACCTGAGTCGATTGCCCCGTCAAGTCTCTGTTTTTTTATCTATCAGTGCTACCTTAAAAGGATTTTTTTTTTGGCGGAGGGGGTGTTTTTTCCCTTTTTCTTGGCATCGTGTTTAACGTCCTGATTCGTACGAGGGGTTGTTTTTTGTCTCCCCCTCCTGGACGCAATTTTCCTGCTCGACGTGAATGACCTTGTCCTGTATCCACTCTCTGCTTATAGATTTCTCTTTGTGTCCTTAGATCACGACCGCACCTTCCGCCTAGCCCTTAACACCCTGATGAGACGGATCAAGTAGCGTTTCCTCTTATTTTTCTCTACGTCGGGGCTTTGTGCCATAGAGAGTTTTTCCCCCTCAACTCCCCTTTTTTTTTAGATCTTTAAAAAAGACTAAAGTGAGGCTTTGTCTCGACCGGATGGCTCATCTGTCTTTAGACGTCTTTCCTTTACCTCTTGATTCGTCTTGGTACGCGTTCGTGTCATCGCGCTGCACCTTTGGATACGGAGCTCTTCCTCCCTTCGAAGATCCTGTTTTATAAGTTTACCAGTCTTTCTTCTCGTCCCCCTGCCCACTTATTTCGAGTTCGGCTTCCCCTTCCCCCCCCCCCTGCCCTTCTTAGCTTCATACGACGTACCCCGATTGCCCCTACCAGATATGCCCCCCCTCCAGCCTCCCCCTAGTGAGTCCTTTCAGTTTTGTACGGGGCCATGATTACATCGCCGACAGGCAGTCGTTTTCAATAGAACCTTTTCCGACTGTCGAGGCCCCACAGTGATCCAGAAACTTCTGTTCCCTTTAAGTTTCCAAGACGTGCTATCGCAAAATCTGCCGACCAACTCCCTCACTCTAGGAGCACCCCGCCCTAAGTGTGACGTGACGATCCCTAAATGGATGGTTTCTCAGGCTTGATCCCCCGATGAGGACAGTAAGCCATTTGAGGGAAATCCGGAGAAATTTCCCCACACCCCCACCCAACACCCCCCCACCTTTTTACACCCCCGCCACCCCCACCATAACCCACCACCCCCCCACTTCCCACTACCAAACCTGTACCTCGATACCCACACTACCCCTCTTTCCACGCGCGCTCCGCCCCGGCGCAGAGTACGATTATGTTCTATTTCCTAGTCGCGCTCCCTTTTTCTTACCATGCAACCCCCCCCACCTCTAAGGAGGGTTTCTCTCTTCTTTTCCACAAGCAAGTATTTTTCATGAGAAGTCCTCAAGATTTTCGGTCATCGAACCCATTGTTCACGTGTCGAAGGACAGGTCCCCCCCCCACCCACCCCATACGCGCCCACTGCCATCCCCTCCCCACTAGTCCCCGCGCTTTCGCCCCAAGTCTCCCTCCCCCCACAAGCCGCCTAGTTATCATACCCCCCCCCCCCCCCCCCGATTCCTAAGGGTCGTCCTTTTTTTTTTCTCGCCGGAAGTACACCTGGTTAGGCGTGTCCGGTCATTACCAGTGCAGTAGATTTTCTCCACCGGGCTTGAATCCGCGTCCATAGCCACTTTGCTTTTCCCCCCACTTCCACCCACAGATCTTTTGATGCTTTAGAGCTTACCTCCAATAGCTCAAGGGTTCCCGCGAAAAAGTGTCATTCCCTTCTCCAATAAGGTAGCACCATTACCAACACGATTATGCCTGAAACGCTGAGTACAGGATTTCTTATGCGCGCTAACCCCCATGACACCAGCGCCTACCACTACAACCCCCCCCACCCCCACCCTCACCGCCCCTACTGCCGTCCGCGTTGAGAACCCGTCCCATTAAGGGGTCGTTCCCCCCCTCCCGATTGACCCACCCCACACTACCTTCCCCCCCACCCCACGCCAAACCACCTGCCAATTGACCAACCAAATGCGGGAAATTGTTCTGAACACCCCCCACTTCCGCCCCCCCCCCCCCCTCTCCGGCCCCCCACTGCCTCTATTAAGACCACTCATCTGCAAATTACTTTCACCTTATTGCCTCTTCTCTTGCACCGCGCCCCCCCCCACACCACCCTAGGACTCGCACAGCCACGCTCTTTTCGCCCCTACCACACACCTTTGGCTTGCGCGCGTCTCCAATGAACCATCTTGCGGCCCCTACCTCCCTCCACCCCTTCCCGTTTTTTCCACAACCCCGAGTAAGAAGGCCCTCCCCCCCCCATAAACCAGAAGCAGATTTGTACCTGCGATTACACCCTCCAACTCCAGAACGACCCAGACTACTTCGATCCCCCCCCCATCCAGGATCTTCGGAATCAGCTTTTCACCTACCAACTACAAATCCGAACCCCCAGTAGAGGTCCGTTCCATCGGTTTCCCTTTCTGCCTTTGGATTGATTCCCAGATTTCACAGAAAGTATTGCTCCCCTACCCTCTGTTTGAACGTAAGATTCAAGAGAGATTTTAAGGAGTAAAGACATTTTCGGAAAATAACAGCAGACGCCCGCCAGAAGGGACTGATCGCGAGCGGGGCGGAAAACCAAAAAAAAACAGTCATGAATAACCTCAACTAAGAAAACAGTCCCTAGTGCATCCAGAGGGGGTCCCAACCTATTCCAAAGTAAATCCCTCCATCTCCCCAATCATCAAGGCTAAGATAAGTAGTCGAAGCTGCCCGATGTCCCAAACTTCGCCTCCTAATACTATCTCCCCCGACATCCCGGGATCCGTGAAGCGTATGCCCCCCCCTAATAGATTGCCCCTCTACGCCCCACGCGCAGACTGTCAGCCAAGACGGTACTCGCCTCCCCCTTCTTCGTCGCCGAGAGGACAACCCCGATCTCCCTTCCCGGCATTCCCTGTTTCACGCCTTCACAAAACCCCAAGTTGGCATTCGGCATTTCTTCCACTCGACCGCAGAATTGTCCCCTTCTT
>Ga0179591_1282000_pt1 | contig 10065 bp, 14 predicted proteins | sample CZOMad2_1_08_16f_FD_182891 | JGI IMG/M metagenome (GOLD analysis project Ga0179591, IMG submission 182891) | Vadose zone soil fungal communities from Angelo Coast Range Reserve, California, USA - CZOMad2_1_08_16fungal (PacBio error correction) | ecosystem: Environmental > Terrestrial > Soil >... | reverse complement strand
CTTTCCGGCAACATGAGAACCACCACATTCCCCCGCAATCAGTGTTTCGGGTCCTCTCTTTCCTATCCCCACTCTCTTTTTACTTTCTTTTTGTGGAGGCAATGTGTTAAAATTCGAAAAAGAGTAGAAGCAATTAGTGACATTTTTTGCATTTCCAACCCATATCATTTTCTCCTCCCTCATCACTTCTCGCAAAGTTTCTGACCCCCACGCGTACAAACGTCTCTTTTTTCCCATTTTCCCCAAATTAACGTACTTCCGCGCGGAGGAATGTTATACCGCCTGTCATCCCCCCACAGAATGACTACTTTTTGGTGTGCGGGCTCAGCCTACCATACTCGATTTTCTTCCGAAGAAACGCAGTGTATCCCCATTTTTCTTTGTTCTCGGTGGCAAATTTCAAAAAAATTTCATCCAATTTTCGGTCCCTGTAGCCGCTCGTACGACTTTCTCTAAACCCATTCCCTTCTTTGCTGAACGTCCCCCGTTTTCAAAAGTCGGCGTTAATCGCACACTCTTTGATGGTTACTGTTTTTTTTTTTTATATTTTAGCCTGTCTTGACCTCTTGTCTCTCGGTCCTCCCTTCCCCCCTCATGTGCGAGGTTGAATCCAAATCCCCTCGCTCGATATGTTTTGCTCCCACTTTTCGTCCCGTTCTTAGATTTTAAATACCTTCTCCCAGCTCCCGTGTCATTCCCCTGGACCTTCCAACGAGTTGTTCAAGCCTCCTCACCTTTTACAGTTCCGTAAGAAACACACATTTTCCCACCTACCCTTTCCTGCAGTCGTCCCTGTCTCTCAACACCTTTTGACTAGCGTAAGCGCATTCCTTTTTACTCTAATTCCCGTCTTTTTTTTCTTAACACTCTTTTTTTCCCCTTTGTTTTTTTTTTCCTACCGTTTTTTTTCTCCAATCCCAGTGACGCCCCCTGTGATGGCAGTCACCCCTACCCCAAACCGTCTTCCCGACACTAGCTTCCGCTAGCCCCCACCCCTTCCCCTTCCCAAAATTCATTTTTTTTTTGTAGACAGACTTCCAGGTAAACAACACATGCAAAAACCCCTTCCGACCTTTAATTTTGTTTCCTTGCCCACCTGTTTTCACTGTTACTTCGCATCGACCGCCCTTGACTTTCCTTTTTAGGATAAAGTCCCGGACACGCCGAGGCGTCGTTATCTTGACATACTCTTTTCCCCCCTCAACTCGGCTCACTTCTCTCTTCAAGCAGGAGAAATCTACCTCCACTTCTCAACGATTTTTAGACACCCAGTCATAGTCTCACAATTTGTTTACCAATTTTCCTGCACCTACCCTTTCCCTCTGTGCGACCAGGATCCCTAGTACAGATCCCCTCTGATTTTTCCCGTAAGTTTCCTTCAACATGAAATAAAAGCGCGTTCCCCCGGTTGTTCATTTTTGGAACCGCATTAACCTGCCACTTCCCACAGGTACTTAACCCTCGTCATCTCCGCTTGTCTTTCCCTTCCCATATGTGTGAATAAAGCATCGTGTCTGAGCGAGTTTTACTTCCACTTAATCAACTGAAGAAATTCTTAGCATTCAAAATGCTCCCTAGCCTCAGCAATCCTCCGACACAATCTAATCACCAAAGAACAGCGCTTCACATTGTATTCGCCCTCAGGAGCGTCGCTCCGTCTCTCGGAAAACAAACCCACAACTCTCTTTTATTTACATTGTTCCCTTAAAACCACCCCCCCCTCGGTGCTTTTCGAAGTCGTTTCCGTCTCTGCAACCCCTTTCTTTCCTCGGCTGCCACGCACTACCTTTTCATCGGGGAGTCTGTCAATGGAGACTGTGGCGGTGTAATTCCCTTGATAACCCGTACTCGTGGATTGCAAGTTTAGCATTTTGTGTTCGTCTTTCTTTTTCTCTTCTGTCATCAGTTCTTTCTTTCGACAGTGGCTACTGCTTTTTTGTCTCCTGATCGGCGTCTGCAGTACCCTGTTGGTTATGACTTTCTTTCCACCCCTCCCCCCTTAATTTTGTACATGGTCCCCCTTAAGGGTCCTCAACCCACACTTTTTTTCCCTGTCTTCTGCTGAGCCGTACAAAATCAAATTTTCACAATTAAGCCGGCACCACCGCTATTACCGCCCCCCCCCTCTCTGCACGTGTTCTATGCCTTGCGTAGAATCTGGGCCAACCTCCAAACCGTTCCGTTCCGCGTCACTGCAGTCGGGATTTGAAAACATCGTAAGGGCACATTCAGGACGTTTTTCTCTCCCCCCCCTGGTACCCCAAATTGTCTTTATATTTTTCCACCTTACCCCAGTTTACCCCATGTTGTAATTCTTATCCCTACTGGTCAATAAGGAGTCTCCTTGTTGACTGTGCGCCGTTACATCCGTCAAAACTTGCCTTCTGCTGTCGGACATTCTTTCCGCTGTGTTCTTGCTGCCACCAAACACTTTCTGATTTTTTTCTTCCCCATTAAACAAACCAGAGGTCCCCCTCCCTCGATACCAACAGTCTCTCTAGTTTACCCCCAATTAATCGTTGTGTGTTTTATTAGATCTTTTTCTCGCTTTCCTCTGTGCCCTTCCTTTGTACCAGCCAATCAAGTTTTCTTTCCAACCTATGGGTCATTCTTGGTTTCCCCCTCCTTTTCCGATTTCCGCTTGGCGTCCAAATTATTTAGGGGATGATTCCTTTATTGGCGCAGTAATAGAGGCGAGACCCAAGAAATTACCCTTTGACCCTTGTTGCAAAACAACAGGAACATGGTCACCCATTTTTCTCTAGGGTCCTTCGGTGGACCCTCCCGACCCCTCTTTATCTTGTTGGGTTCTTTTAACAACTAAGAACCTTCCTTTTCCGGCGGACCGGCGAGGTGGTCGCCCCGATTCGGACATCTTTTCGCTTTGACTCCTATCCGGACGTTTGATTGCTCTGTCCCCCCTTTCTTTTTTTCACATTTCTTTCCCTCTTCGCGGACTGATCTTTCTACAAACCATTTTGTTGACCCTGCAATTTCCCCATGTCAAATTGCAGTGTGGGAACGCGGTCATTGTTCAGTCTATCAGTGCTGCCTCCCATTCCTTCCTCCCTGCTCCAATCTCCAACCTGCGGAATGACGTTGAAACTTGCCCTCAGCCCCCTCGTCGTTCCTCCGTACACTCCTCATCCAGAACCACCTCCCCCTTCTCCGTCACAGAAACGTCATCCGACCCGTCAAAATCCCCTGACTCTCCGTTTCTTTCCTACCTGATTTGTGTGAAATACGTTTCCAGACGTTAGCGGACATCCTCGTTCCACCAGAGGTTTCCCTTTTTCACCGCCGGTGGTTCCCTTAGGGTGTGAATCTGCGGAGACCCTGAGCTTTGCGGGATCTCCCCCCCCCACCCCGTGGTTCCGCCTTCTTTAGATAACAAGTTGTCTTCCTTCCGCTGGCGGTGGTTTTTTTCTGGCTGCGTTGAGCGCGGCTTTTTTTCATGATGTCAGTGATTCTTTTTTCTTGCTTCTCCCACCTCTAAATTGATTGATCCACTGATTGCCGACCCGCTGGCTCGTTTGGGGTGAAGTGTTCATCGTACGTGTGTTTCTGCGTCTGCCTCCCTCCCCCTCGCTTTTTTTCTTTTCCCCTGCATTTGCCCATTTTCGAACACTGCGCTTGCATTATCCTCGCGATTTGCTGGGTAAAGGATGGGTGAACGGCGATTTTGTCCTCTCACCCCAACCCCTTTTCCGTCTGATTTTCTTTTCTTCGCTGCATATACGAGTTTCTCCCTTGTAGTTTTTCATATTATTCACGGCCTCCTTGCCCCGTCGCCTTTTGGGAATGGCTCCCATTCTCACGCTTTTCTTGTTGAGCTCTTGAGGTGTTTGAGGCGATTTTCTTCCCCTTGACTTTTCTTACTGTAAAGAGGTCGGGACATTTTTGTTCTTGTGTTTCAGACCGAATTTTTCCTTTCGACGACATGCATGAGCTTAAGTTTGGCCGGATAATTTTCCTACCCGAACATTGCTGGCGTCTAAGCACTTTTAGGTTATTGAACAGCCCCTTGCGGGGTTCCGACTTGGTTGAACTTGGACCCCCCCTCTCCAAGGGTCCCCACGACGAGTGTATGCGGGGATAATTTAATTCATGCTTGGCCCGGTCTAAGCTCTCACAACGTGTTGGTTTGCGGCCCCCTTCCCCTTGTTGCAGTGCACCTTGTTCTATTTCTGTTCCACCTAGTTTTTGACCACGCGACCCCCGGGGAGGAGCGGATTTATTTTGTCACCTTGCCAGGAGCAGTTGATGACCCTTCTCCGCGCTTCCGAGGAGACGAAAAATTTTTACCCACCCACATAGCGAGAGAAATTTTACATTCTCTACCCCTTTTTGTGAGAGGTTGCTTTCTCTATAAGATACCTTTTTTTCCCCCCTCCCCCCCTGATGCTTGTACCGGGCTGCGCTACCCCCCCGATTTACCCTTAACTGTCTTTAAACTCCTGGCTTTGCCCCTTTGTCTTTTCCTATCTTTATCTTTCCCTTTTTTTTCAACCCCCCCCCTTAGTGTAGAGGCAAGTTTCCAACCAACATTTCCATCAATTTCTTTTTTTTTTTTGACGTCCATTGCCTATACCCTTGCTGCACCTTTTTTCCCCTTTGTCGTGTTTTTTCAAAGCTTTTAGTTGATTGCGCCGAAGGACCTCCAATTTCACCTGTCTTTCCCCTCTGGCACCTTTGTGGGCTACTCTCACCCCATTCCGCCCTTCCTTATACTGTTTCACTCTTTTTTTTTGCGGGCTGCTTTGAGTTTTTTTTTTGTCCTTGTATTCAACACTAACCCACAGAATAGCTGGAATCAGGTTTGTTTAGTTTATTCACACACCACTATGTTTCATTAGAGGATTTGCGCTCACACCAAAGCCCCTTAACAGTCGCTTTCTTTTTCGTATCTTCATCTCTTTAGTCCTAATAGCGCCTTTGCCCGGCTTGTGCTGATTGGTCGCCTTTTCTCCCTATCTTTTCCCCTTGTGTTGTTGCTAGCCTTGACCACCTTCCTTATCAGCCCTCGCTCCTTGCGCGTTTTCCCGATCCCCCTTTTTCTTAAGAACCACAAATCTCGAAATTTGTTACAGTTCTTTGTTTTTTTTGACGTTGTCGACCCCACCAGTAGTAAATAGAGGAAAGAGTTTGACAATTATTTTTGTTATTGCACAACCCGTCTTTCTCCTCTCCTCTGTTTCCTTTCTCCCTTCAGAAATAATTCTAGACAAACGTCTATTGCCGTCGTAACACATGCGCTCTCCAAAAACTAAAGATGTTTTCCTGAAGCGTGGTTTACCCCACACGCCCCCACCGAATTCCTCTCTGCTTTTTGGAACTTTTCGGAAAATTTCCCTGCGAGCACTTTTTCACCTACCCAAGTTTGGCAGCCTGCCCCGCCCTTTTCTTCAATTACGGTTCGCAGTTTATCGGCGTTTTCCCTTAGTCCACTAACTTCTTTCCTTTCTTTGTTGAGTTTCGTACCCGAATTTGTTGTTTCACGAACGGTAAAGATACCCATTATCATGAAACCTTGCCCCCCACTGCCCTGTTTTTCTCTGCCCCCACAAGCTATGGTAATAGTTTTGTTATCTCCCCCTGAAGGTTAGACTTTGTAGATTGGTTGTTCCGCTTCCTTTTGATCCAAACCTCCTTTTTCGCGAGTGTTGAATCAACCCTTGAAGAGATGCTATTTGCAAAAATTTTTGTCTAGATTTCTCCAACCCCTTTTATGTCCCCTTTCCCCTTGAAAGTTAACAGAATTTCCCCCCCAACCGCTCAGAGACCCATACCAAAGTCCACGTCGTGCCAGTCAGATCCCCTTTCTTCTCTTTTTAAACTGAACCTTTAAGACCTCCGTTCCCTTTCCGCCACATTTGTGCCCCCGTCAGCTCAGCTCTGGTATGCCCAATCATAACCCCACCCTTTCCTTGTTTTGATGTAACCCCACATTGATTTTTTCGCTGTGCTTGTTTTATAAAAATCTCCCCCTCTTTTGAAGGATTCCTTTGTCCTTCCCCCTCCCCATTGACTGCTTGACGTCGACTTACTTTAGAAGCCAGTTCCTCGCCCAAGTCGTCCCCCTGCAAAATTATTCGTCGGCGAAATTGCGTCGAACCCCCCATAACTGTCGAACTCCCCTCCGGTGTCTTCCCTTTCCTCCTAGTCCAATCCCTCCTATTCTTTTCTCCGAACACTAGTGACTTCCATGGTCTTCTCCATTCCAAGGACAGCCAGGACAGGGGTTACATCCTTGCCGAACATTTGGAAAAGACATCTTTTTTCCTTTTTCTCAATCACACTCTTTCAGAGTCAAGTTTGTGATCCCCATTTTTCTACAACTTCCCATTGTTCTCATTTTCACCGCCCCAATTCCCGATTTCTGCAAAGGATACTTCCGTATTTTTCCTCCCCCATATATTTCATCAGTTTTGATCACACTCCCCTTAACCAGTTTTTTAAAGGTATGTCTCCATCCGCCTTGGTCACGCCCGCCACGTTTTTTTTTATGAGTACCATCGCCCCCGAGCGAGGTGTGCATCCTTCATACCTCCTCTTCTCCTATTTTTTATACCCGTTAAATACCCACAAGTAATTTCATCCACTTCATCACAAAAAAAGCGCCCTCGACGGGCCAAGCTCCCCTCAAAATCCTCCCCCCAAAGCGTATACTCAAATGTCTTTTCTTCTTTCGGAGGACCCTGTTAAAGAGGCACTCGCTCCCTTTGAACGTTTCCATCTCACCAACCGGAATAGCAACCCTTCTTCTTCTTTCCTTCCCCCCTTGTCTCCGGCTTTGAGATTCCACTTTCGTGAAACCTTTTTCCCTTTTTCGTTTCCCTGAACCCTTTCTCTGTCACTGGCGCCACCTTCTTCCGGTTAACAGGATACCTCGAGTGGTTCATGTGACGTTTATTGGTTTTTTTTCTGCGGGCATCGGCTTCACCCTTCTCTTTATTGAAATGGCATTCCCCTTCATTTGGTCACCTTGGAGCGCTTTCGCCACTTTCTGGCGGATGTTCATGATACCGAATCCTGGGGTTTGAACTTTGTTTCCAACCTTAAGTAAATTTCCTTCAGGGTCCCCCCCCCCCCCCTTTTTCGTCCTTCTCTTCCCTTTTGAATAGTCATACAAAATTGTCCACGCCACGCAATGGCGTCAGGACCATCCACAGCGAGAATACCGAACCCCTTCTTAGTCCGCTGTCCGCGCATTGGTTTTTTCCCCGTGAACACCGAGTCCGAGATACCTTCGTTCGGATTTTTGCCGGCCCATCGTCTCTGTTCATGCTTTGAACCGCGACAAGTTTTTTTTGACCCCCTGTTTCCATCCCTCTAGGTTTCCCACCCTATACCATCAAAGGTTTTTTCTTCCGATATACTTCGTTTTCCCCCTCAGTGCGTCAATCATTTGTTCTCTCGACATTGCCTGCCGGCCCGACAGGCTGCCTTTTTTCTTTTTTGTTGCTCCCCCTTTGAAACACCCCCCTGATTAGCGGGGTATGGTAACCCTCCCATTTCCCCCCCTTTGACACTTCCGAGATCCTCTCTTTCTCCCTCCCCTCTGGAGCTCTCTCTTTTGTTTTCTTCTTTTTCCTTTCCTTGCCCCTTTACAGCCCCTTCTTTCCCATTGTTATGGCTCACGCACACCCCTCTTCCAGGTTTGTCCTCGTCGGGTTCTCCCTTTTGTTTCCCCTTCGTGAATCTTTCCCGTTCCGTCCTCTCGGCCTGAAAAAGTCCTTACACGACATTGTATCGGGGGGGCCAAATATCACTTTCCCCGGTCCCCCTTTCAACTTGCTTTCCATGACCAAAGTAGACGATTTTAATATAAGGCAGTGGGACCCTGGTCCTGTGTCTTTGCCATTTTCTCTCCCCTCCGATCAGTTTCCCCAGTTCGCTCGGCGTATCCTCCCTTGTGTGTCGCGATGTTGCTAGTTTGGGGACAATGTGTTTTGACGTCTTCTGCTTCCTAAGCTGGGACAAAAATGTTTCCCTTGCCAGGACCCTTTCCCAAAGCGACAGGTGTAAGAAGGCATGTCCCAGACTCCCCCTTAAGTGTCCGCATCTTGGCCCTGAGCCCTCCCAATTTTCCACAAAGCAACAGCGGGACCCCTTTCTTTTACCTAGAAAACTCCATAGCTCTTTCTCCGACTTACGCTCCCTCCCAGACCCCATTCAACCCCTCTTCCCGTCCACCCACGCATACGTTCTTCCCTTTTACACAGTCGAAAAGTTGCTTTCCCCAGACCTGAGATTTTGTGATACCTCAGTTCCGACGTTTGTACGCATGCTTCCCTCTTTTGAGATACGCTTGTCAAAGCCCGGTTGTAAGAAAGCGGGTGTGGTCTGACAGAGGTGGAAACCGGCCCAAGACGCGGCGTTCTAGGGTTCCCCACACGCCCCCCCTACTTCTAGCAAACTTTTTATCTTCTTCCAATTTCGGTGTCTTTATTTTGGTTTCGAGCTTTGGTGTCGGAGCGGCGTTCTTTTGACGAGAATATTCTTAATGTGAGTTAGTTTATTTTACTTTGATCAAAATCGACCGCTTCTTTTTCCCAGCAGCATTCTTCTTTTTTCCTCACGCTGAGAGTGTGTGACGTCTGTTTGACGCGCCTCGTTGGGGTGATGCGTTTCACTCTTTATGAACATCGTCCAGACTATTTAGTGTTCCTCCCCCATGCTGTACCTTATCTTGTACACTTGCGAGTGTACTTATATGCGCTCATCATCGGATTTACATACCAATGCGTTTCCCCAACTTACTTTTCCTCTTGGGAAGAGACCAACCCCTTAGACGGTCGCGTTTTCTCTCTCGCTTCCTCTACGATTTAGCCTCCGGTGGGGCCCTGATGTCCCTCGGCGTTTGTTTTTGCCTTTTCTGCCCAGGACGCATGCACTTCACCTCCCTTCTTTGCGAAGACCAAATGATTGTGTCTGACCGTCTCTTGCGGAAAAGTCCTTTCACCATGACATTTCGTCAGGTTCGTTTTGTCATGTTTGGTGTCCATTTGCCCCGTTCGCAATTTTCATTGGTCATTTCCTCTCTTGGGAGAGCTGGCTTCAGAAATTTCTTCGGCGGCATCCTCCCGGCACATCTGCCAAGGACGCTGGGTTCGCACTGGAGATGTGCCTGAAACCTCCTTCCACCAAAGATCCGGGGCCCCCCAACGAGATGTTTTCTTTGGTATAAGGGGTTTCATTCAGCGTCCTTTTCCCGGCTGCTCTGACAATTTAACTTTTTCGCTGCTGACCCACATTTGCTTTTTTTCTCCCTATGGCTTCGAGTCTTTCTGTACCGGCTTTTTTTTTTCAGGCCCCCTTGGGGAGTCGAGGTGGTTAAATCCTTTTTTTTTCCATTTCTGATGTAATTTCCGAGATGGCCGTAGAGGGCTTTTATTCTTCCCCCTTCCGGGACCGTACTGCAAAAATATCTTTCTCTTTGTGCATGTGCGTTTTTTCCCCACTCGATATCCACAGTCTGTTTCCGGATCGTTGGCCTCCCCGACTGATGTGCGATACTTTTGCGCCCTATTTTTTTTTTTACTTTTTTTCTCTTCACAGCCCTTCTTTTGACACTTTTTTTCGGTCAGATTTGCAGAATTTTCTCGTCAAGGCGTCTGCTTCCCCCCCCGGTCCTCCCACGCGTTGAAGCGACCCACCCATCATTTCGTTCTAATTACCAAGCCCCCTCCCTCTACCATGAGAGCCCCCGATTATCACTTTTGTACGTGGCTTCCCCTCGGGTCCCCGGATAGGATCCGTCGGCTTCATCCAAAGTCCTTTTCTTTCCTTTCCCCTTTTGTGGCCTTACCCTTCATTCCCATTCCCCGCCAGAGAGAACCTTACTTCAGTTTTGCCTTGCCTGTATGTTGGTTCTATTATTTTAGCAACGGACCCTACGTTCCTCGGCCTTTTTTTGGTGCCCTCCCCCCCCCAAGTCAATATTTCGGATGTCCGGAATTTTCGCCCTTTCCGCCAACAATTTCCCCCTTGCTTTATTGGTGCTGAGTTGAGCCCGCAGTCGCGGCCTGGCCTTTTTTCTATTTTTCCTGCCTTTTTTGAAAG
>Ga0179591_1375392_pt1 | contig 10066 bp, 5 predicted proteins | sample CZOMad2_1_08_16f_FD_182891 | JGI IMG/M metagenome (GOLD analysis project Ga0179591, IMG submission 182891) | Vadose zone soil fungal communities from Angelo Coast Range Reserve, California, USA - CZOMad2_1_08_16fungal (PacBio error correction) | ecosystem: Environmental > Terrestrial > Soil >... | reverse complement strand
CTAGCTCACTTTTGATGTCCTCCTCGCCGGCATCCCGTCGTCAACCGTATGACGAACTCGCCAGGGACGGATACGACGTTATCAGCGGCGCGGTTAGAGCAGATTTTTGAGGATTGATAGAAGAGTTTCTTGTAACGTCTCTCTCGCCCAGCTGATAATGGATCGCCTGATGCCCGAGCCTCAATGGTGATCTCCAGCTAGAGATGACACACTCCCTTGAGCAGGAAGCTTTCTTTAGATTCAGGAGATGCGGCTCTTCTCGACGAGAGCGCACTCCACGCTAGTTTCGAGGACGAGTAACGGTGGAGGCATAGAAGTCCCCTCCCCCCGTAGTATAAGGGGGGGGGTTCTAGCCGAGCGCGCTCGGTGATGCGGCTCATAACTCCCTTCTATGGGTGATACCCTGTGCGGCCGAGTCAGTTGCCCTCCTAAGAAGATTCTCCTCCCGAAAATGCTCGGCGCCTTCCCGCGCAAGCAGCTGTAGAGGTGCCCACCTGGTGACCGCTCTCTTCTATGGAAGACCTGCCTGTCCCTAGCTCTTTCTTGAAACCCTTAGGCGGGTTTTAAGGACAGGATAAAACAAGGGCTGAAAGCCACAGGCCGATGATCCTGTATCGGAAGTTCTCAAGCGATCTACTTCGCAAGACTGGTCGACCAGCAGGCTGAGCGGCCGGAAGCACAAGCCGTTCTTCAGCAGATCTGACTCGTCGCAGCTTCTCCTTCCTGGCCCCCTCCTACGAACTCTCTCTTCAAGTAGTGCTGTCTCCCCTTCCTAAGAAAGGTCGACCTCTCTCTCAGAAAGATTAATCCTCTCAGATCTAAGCCTTTCTGCGAGCGGTATGACGGTCTCCGGTCGTCGTGTACCGATGATCGGAAGGACTTTCCTCCTTCTTGAATAACTCCCAAGAATACTGGGGAGACGGTCGCCAGCTTAGTTGGGAGAGAGTGTCTCCCCGGGTTGAGTTTTCTAGATCCCGGTCGACCCCTACTGTCTGTTTGTTTGGGTTGTGTGGGGGGCCTTCACAGCGGATGATATCCTCCTTTTCTTTTAGACAAGTGCGCTCTCTCCTTCGGGCCCCGATAGAAATTCGAGGTGCTTTCCCTTTTTCCGCGAGAGGTACTTTGCCCGCGCGGTAGCCGAGAATCCGGCAGCAACCCTGACGGTCGACGAGAGCGATCCTTAAATCCGAGAATAGTAGTAAGAGACGTCCCCTTTTGACCGTCCAGTTTGATGACGACCATGACCATGCAAGTCGAAATGGCACTGCCGGGCGAACCCTGCCGTCGAGCGTTGAAGCTCGGTCAGTTAAAGTACTATTTTTTTTTCGTTGATAAAGCTTATACTAGTCGTTCAGACGCCTGAGCCGGACCCGAAGACCTCTAGTACCGCCTTCCTCCGGGCTTAACGTTACCGAGCTACGGTTGAGTCCGAACCCGTTATTTCTGGTCTCCCCTCTCGGAGTAGAAGCTCTTCTGCGCATTAGCCGTTTTCTTTCTCTGACTTCGGAGCTACAGGTCGCGGGCTCCCTTCTCAAGGCGGCCCCATCTCCGACGTGTGAGCCATGCCGTCGACCTCTAAACGGCGGGATGCGCGCCCTTTTCTTCTCCTCCTGATCACAAAAAAAACCCACTAGCAGATACTCTCCTTCTCCGACCGAGACTCCCTCTACACGGCCTGCACCCTCCGCCTGAGTCGCGCCGCAGACACAGCCGGGCCGCATTTCGATGTCTCGGAAGAACATCCTCATGTGGTTCTTCAGCGCGCAGGTGACTGCGACCCTTCTTGACCTTCGACTTGCAGGAGATCGACGCCGCGAGCGCGTTTCAGCTCCCCGAAAGAGCAATCGCGATGTCGGATTTTGAGAACCGCTCACGGGCGAAATTGTAAGACAAATGTCCGTGACGTGAGAACTGAAGTAAGGACCAAATCTGCCGAGGTAAGTGGGGTTGGTGTAGTTTTTTTACGGCCGACGTTCCTTCATCCGTTGCTTGAGGAAGAACTGTTGCCGGTAGAGTCTCTCAGGAGAACAACCAAACGGACCACGGAACACGGGTTGATGCGCAGACGACGCCCGGCTGGAGGATCGGTAGATTCACGATACCTTTCTAAGACTCTCTTGTACTAGCTCTCGAATCTTTCGGATAACTGAAGAATCCGGAACGTGGGGTTTTTTTCTTTTGTTGGGGTTTGTGTGGGTTACCCTGAATCAAGAGCTCAATAGAAATCGCGTAACCGAACAACTTGAAGGGCTCCGGGCCGTGCAGCTCGAGACCCCTCGGACGTACTTTATCTACTCTGATACTCAGAAGAAGTCGGAACGCTTCGCGAGCCTGTGGACACCTGCCGAACACGAAGTTCGGACTCCTGGCTGCAAGGCGAGTACGACAATAACCTTCCTTTGACGAAGTCTCTGCGCAGCATCTGGCGCCGGAGTCCTGGTAGACGGGGTTGAGGCAGGACTGCTCGACGTGCGCCCAGATCCAGTGTTTCCTCGTGAAGTCTTTTCAGATCATCGACTTCGGGGTTCGATCCGCATTTCGCGCCTCCTCGATAGTCTCATCCTTAGCGCCTAGGCTTTTGACATGGCGAACGTCGAGAAGAATCCCCAGCATACTTTCAGATCTTGACGCGAAGCTCTAGTCCACTATGGAGGATCAGCTCCTCTCAAACCCCCCGGTCAGTCCCGAAGGGCTACTTATTTTTGACTCTCCTTGAAAGCTTACCTCGACATCTTTGTTCACGTCCGATAGGCCCGCACCGCGGCTCATCGCCTTCTTGGAGCCTACAAGATATGCCTTCTTTTTGCCGCCGCTGCGAACGAGACGCGCTCGACCGCGAAGGATAGCCGATGTGAAACCCGTTCATCTCGAGACGTTTCCCCGGCAGGCGCCGAGGCGAAAGAGAACTCGCAGCTCTATGCTGGTATATCTATCTATTTGCTTTCTTCTCCTCTTTGGTGGTTGTATTCCCGAGATACCTCTACTACTTTATCGATTAGTCGACTGGCCGCGTGTAGCCTCACGTCATCCCATGGTGAGATCTTGTTCTGTAAAATAGGAAGATTGCGAGCAGAGAGTAGAGCCTCGGACGTTAGCACTCGGATCGCTGATAGTTTCCCGAGATTGTAGGACGCTCCTTTTTCTTATAGCTTCTCCCCTCGTGTTTTCTGGTGGCTTGAAGAAGAGCTGGATTTTTGAAGCGTCGTCGAGTAGGAGATGCAATGATTCCCAGAAGTCCTCACTTAGGAGCCCGTTGCACTCGATAGTTGTTGCGCGCTTTCTGCACCGAACAGGAAGTTTATTCGGATTAGAGATTTAGGCGTTCTCTTCCCAGATCATGAACTTAGCTTTTGACTTCGTATCCTCTTTTCTTTCCATGTAGATTCTCTTCCTTCGTGATTAAAGGGGATATAGAGTTCAGCCGCAAATATGACGCTCGACCCCTCACGTAGATGAGTCGAAACCTACTTTCAAGAGTACATCCAATGGTACTTATGTAGTCCACTCGGGCAAAGTACGGAAGCATCTGGAAAACTCTACAAAAATTCTCCCGTCCAGAAAATCTTCTGAAGTTAGACCTAACCGTGGGGAGTAGAAGAAGAAGTTACCTCCCGAGATGACGAATTAGTTCGAGTTAGCTAGTTTTCGCCGCGAAGATCTCCATCTATTATTTCAGGTATCCCTTCTAGCTATTGCCGACAGCTTCGAGGAGGAGGTAGCTAGATGCTTTCAAGGCCCTCACTGTGCAAGTGATATCCCTTCCTCTATGGGAGTATTCCGAGGTTTATCGAGGTCTTTTTAGTTCTGGTCGGGATCCTCTTCATGTTTTAAGGTAGTACTCCGATCCTCCTCGTCGCAAGGTTTCTGACGGTCTAATAGATCCCCAGCCGCTCGGCTCGTCTTTTAATAAGGTCCTCCCCCCCTTTCCCGGAGTATCCCATGGGATGTGGGATATGTCCTCGAAACTTAACACAAAGTTAGTCATAAACCCTTTCTAGAAGGATCAATTTGGCGTACTATCTTCCCGAGGAGCTCCCCTTCAGACGTTCTTTTTCCCTGAATGAGTCCTACGTCTATGGGCCCAGTTTTTCCTGCGACGCTGTGCTAACGAATGCCTATCGGAGGTCTCTTTTTTTCTGAATCCGAAGACGATAGCGAAGTACTTCCCTGAGACAGAAACTTTTAAGGGAAAGAGTGCACAGGCCCCTTCGGTCGCCGCGAACAAATGTGATAGTATCCCGTCGTGACATCGAAATGGCTGCCGGAAGATGCTTTTTGTAGTCGGTAGTAAGTAGGCAGGCCGCGGTTTTCTTCATGTCGCAGGTAGTGATCCTTCCTCACGGAGAGGAGTCTTCATCGAGGCGATAAAGGGCCTTTCCTCCTACAGGTGAAGGGGTCTTCCGGAATGGATCCCCCCCGGAGATGGGGAGACGTAGTGACTCCTGGAAGCACGCGTCTGTTCTACGTCGCAACTCCTTTCGAAGGGACCGCCGTGGTCGAGAAGGGCCTCCTTTGCGATCGGTTCGAACCTTTTTTCTTACTCAAGACAAGGATCGTGACGAACAGGTGAAGGGCGTATAGGAATGATATTCTCTTTTCCGGTGCTACGTAAAGAGGTTGGTCAGGAACGAAGGTTTCCTTCGTAGGGCCTTTCAACGAAAACCGTAAGGGCAAAACTGTCACGGCAATCTTTCAAGACGGCGTCTTCCCGGGTTTTCGCACGGAAGTCCCCCCCCATTTTAGTAGGCAGTCCAATGGTAGGACTTCAAAGTCCCCCCCATGAAGGTCCACGTTACGGGTAGTCATAGCCGGTGTCTTGAAGGTCATAGATCTTCTTCGACCGTCATGTGCAGCCTTCTTGACATAGACTTCAAAGAGCAGCCTTTCGTAACCTTTTTTTCTTTCTAAGGAAAAATACTAACTCTCTTTTCGTACGGAAGATCTGGTCTCTGCCTCCCTGCGTAGAGCCCCCTTCGTGAAGCGTCCACATATTATCGGAGACCTTTATGAGAGGATACTTCCCCCCCCCTGTTACCGACCTTTTTTTTATAAAAAATAGAGGGCTCTCCGCGTATCCAAGCCTTTTCGGTTGCGGACTTTCTGACGTACGTCAATAGATCTTCAACGACCGACCATTGGCTCTGCATAAGATCGAGCCCGTTCGGAGAGTGCGACGTCCTCCTTCCCTTCTCTTAGCGGGTCGAACTTTAGGCTTAAGCATTATAACCCGCGTGAGAGTCCTTCTTTCCTAGAGCCCGTCTACTCGGCAGAAGCCTTCCCCCCGCGCTGCTTCGGATGATGACCTCTGTGCGGGACTTTTCCCTGCTTCGATACGTACTCTGACGATCGCAGACGCCAGACGAAGGTGGACGTACGTGCCAGTCCCCGCGACGTAGGAACGATAAAAAGGGCACTCCTCTTTCCGCCTTTTTTTCCCTTCTAACTCACGCCCTTAGAGCTTATGACTTTCACCGTTCCTCCAAGTTTCCCAATGGACTGTTTCATCCCTGTTTTTTGCCCTCAAGAGCAAAATATACTTTTTCCTCCGAATAGCAGAAAGGGCCTTCTTCTTTCCCTCCCCTCCATAGAAACCCAACCGAAACAGCATCGAAAAACGAGAGACCCTCCTGCTCGACGTGGCACAACTCTCTCGAAGTTTCCATCATCTTTCAGCTATAGCGTCAAGGTCTACCCCTCATCCTCGTTTAAGTGGTTTTTTCTTCTGTTTTTCTAGCAACGAACTTGTCCCCCTTGACAAACAGAGAAGCAACAGCTCATCTTCCCCCTTCATCACTCGAGAACAAGCTTCCGCGTCAGTCAGTCCGGAACTCTCTTCGCGGATTCACCACCCTCCCGATAAATCTTATTCCTCGGACACCTTCTGCGTGCGCCGAGATAGGTCGTCTCCTCCTCCCCCGCTATATGAATCCCCCCCCTCTTCCTCTTAATGTAAGTGATGAAGGCGCGAGACGCCCCTTCTTTCACTTGCTGCCCATCACGGTACCGGACCATTATCACGTAGTTGCCTTCTCCCCTTCCTGCCCGCGGCGAGCCTCCCTCCCCTTTAAGCTGAGCGACTGCGAAGATTCGGATAAACGTAGAGCCGCTTCTGAGTAGTTAGAAATTTTTTGACGATGTATGCCTCCTTCGGCGCAGATTACAAGACCTTTGTCCTATCCTAATTTCCCTTTGTGTTGTGGAGAGAGATATTCCCCCTTTGAGCCGGCATACAACATTTTTTCTCGTCACCCGGATGCTAAACTCGCCCTTCTTCCCGAATCCCATTTTCGCGGGTTCGCCGAAGCAGAAGCTGCTCTTCCCGACGGGCCAGTTGACTTCAATAAGTGACCTTCCCCTTGTCCTGATGGGAAAGCCCTTCCAGCAGGTCGCTCGAGCTTCTTCACGTAATGAGAGGCCTATGGGAGATTCAGGTAGTTTGCCTCTGAGCGACCGAGCGCATATCCCGCACGATACCTTTTCTCTCCTGAGTCTTTTCCCCCTCCGTAGGGCAAGTTCCTCTTCTTATGTCTATACGACCGTCTCCCTTTAGGTGATTGACGGCGCCCCGCCTTGATGGGTGATCCCCTCTTCCGGCGTCTGCCGAGCCGCGCGCCCGAAAATTCCCCTTTTCTTCTCCCCTTCCCCCTTTAAAGCTCCTGAAGGATCATCTTCTAGGCTGTGCCCAAGACCCTTCCTCGCTGACGAGGGCCCTCCCTCCTTCAAATAGACCGCGTCTTGAAAACTATGAAAAGGGTCGTGGAAGTCCCCAGGAGTAAACCCCTTCTTTTACAAGCAAAACAGCTCTTTTTCCTTCTCGGAAGTACTCTAATCGTTCTCGAGCTTCCCCTCTGTCGAACGGTTCCGAGCGTGCAACTTTTTCCCCAAAGGACCCCAACCGTTCCCTCATAACTACTGCAGCTCCCATTTTCTTCCTCAGTCTTATCTACTTCTCTCTGTCCAGAACGAGCTCTTAACTCCCCGGTGCTGATCGGTTCTCCCGTTTCCACGGCGACCCTCGGCTCTTTTCCCACGTTGAAGACCTCCTCCCTCTATCCCCCTACTATCGCCTTCCCTAAGTTAGAACGTTCTTTTTACCAGAAGACTCCTTCCTCCTTAGAAGGTCCCATCAAGCCAGGAAGAATGGTTCCTTTCCAGGATGGAGTTCTCTCTTTGTCGCGAACCGTCGCCGTTTGTTCGAAATCCTTTCCGCGATACTGTTCGCCGCTTAAAGCGGATGCTCCTACGTCCGTGTAGTCCCCTTTTCTGACTAGATCTGTTCTGTACAACAAGAGAATCGACCCCTTTTTTTGCGGATAAGCCTCGACGGTGCGACTTTCCTAGCGGCAGCAGGATGAACCTCCGGGTCCGTAAAAATTCCCCCTTTCCTCCTCAGCGAGATGCCTCTCACGATTAGTACGCGTTAACTTTGGAACGGCAAGTTGAGCCTTCCTGACAGCTCCCCTTTCGAACGGGAACTTCCCTCAAAAATTCGTCTTTCCTCTTGCAGTGACGTTCCCTTTCCTTTTTTTCTCGATCAGAGACGCTCCCTTCCTTTGTCCCTAAAGAGTTCCTCTCACCTTCACGAGATCTACTAGTACTTATTGTCAGGCGGGTCCTCCCCCCGATGAGCGAACCTTTCTTAGAAACACGTTATAGTCGCCCTAGCTTCATGTAGCACCTACTGAGTCATTCTCCTTTTCTTTTTAGCTAGGTAGGCCTCTCAGATCGTCTTTTTATTCCTTAGTAAAGATTTCCCACGAAGTGGGAATTCCCTTAGTCCTAACCATTAACCTTCGTTTCTTCCTCTACTTGATAGAAATGAGCGGATACTTGCCGCTTCCTCCTCTTCCTCCCTGAGACCGTGCCATTCACCTCCTAGATTCCTCTGCCCCTAACGCCTGCCTCCAAACGATTTCTCCCCACCTGTCGATTTTACGTGTAAGGTACGATAATGTTTTTCTTTTCGACTCCGCCTATTCCTGACCTTGACCCCCTTAGACGCTTCTTCTCTTTTCTCCCCTATAATGAGAACGATCTCCGAGGCCTCATACTCCCCCTGCCGAACGCGATCGTTCCGGATGAGAGAAACCGCCTTTCCTTCTCCATTGTCCCCCCCCCCTACACGACTCGACCCCCCGACCCCCCTTGTCGTAAATGACGTCTCTTTTCCTTTTCCCCGGTACCCCGAGCTCCGCCGAATCTACGACGTTTTGAGGACCAAATGGATCCCTCGATTCATTCCCCAAATCCACCTTTACCCGAGCACTTTTAACGGAGTGATGCCAGCGACTCAGACGAGTTCCTCGTGATCCTTCCTGGACGTCGATAATAGACAATGATTTCGGGAGAGCCCCTTATAGACGTCTCTTTCCCCTCGCAGAAATTTCGACCTCGAGAACCCCTTTCCCTACCCCTCTCTGTAAGATCTCACCCTTTATGCTGCTTTTCTTTTCGCAAGATCCTTCCCTCCTTTCTCTCCTAGTGCCCTAGACTTCATTCACGGTTTCAAGAGATATTCCTCCTCTTCGTAGCTTAGAAACCTTTCCTAGAGGCTCTTTTGTCTTTATGAAATGCAGGAGTCGACTAATCCGGAGAATTCCTTCTCCTCCTATTTAGGAAGGTTCCTACTGGTTTCAAGGTTCTCTTCAGAATCTCCCATGCGGAAGTCCCTAAGACTGTTATGATAATTGGGAATCTTCGACTAATTCTAAGGTCCCTTTGTGAGTTCTCGGTTTCGGTCCTAATAGATCTTACGGGGCTTAGGCTATAGCGCCCCTTTCTCTCTTTCTGAGACGAATCCAAAGCTGAGTGTAAGATAGTTGAGAGACCCTATAAGTACTACCCCCTCCTGGTCAGGTGTTCCCCTCCTTTTACCACCCCGATCCTTTTTTTTTTTCTTCGCAAGGTTTTTCCACTTCTGTTGTAACTACAATCTTACATAGAACTTCCCGTCGTGACGGTCTCCTTCCACCCCAGCAAAGGAATCCTCAGCTGTCACCTCTCAGTGAAGAACCCTTACCCAGATCGTTTTTTTCCCGGCGAAAGAGACCTTTCCTCGGCATGATCCGAGGGTGGACCCCCTGCTACCTCTCAGATGACTCTCACCTTCTTCTGACGAGGCGATTCACAGAGTACCCGCTAGAGCCCTCTTCCTCTCTTCAATTTTTTGTGCGGAGACCCTAGGAGGCTTCTCTCAGAGTTATATTTACCGGTCTCCCTCCTTTAGGTAAGAATCCCTTTGCTAGTAGATCCCAAGAGGATGCTCAGAGTTCTTTTTGATCGGTACCAGATAGTTCTTTCCCCCATTATACCTTGAAGAGGCTAGAGCCCCCTTCTTGTTGGACGATTTCCTCCCCTTCTGTGACTGCTCCGCGGTTCCTCGTAGTCCAAATTCTTTACGTTAGTTTTCGATTGACCTTTTCTTGATCCTTGCAACCAGTTCAGTAGCTTTAAAGATTTTTTTGTTGTGATTAGTCTCGATCGGAGCTGATAGCAGCGCTTCTTAAGGAACTATTCGGAGCGAAATCCAACAACCTCCCCGTCTTTCCAAGATTTTATAAGAAACTGGAATTTTTCCCGTCTTTGCAAGGTTTCCGTTACCATCCCTTCCGAAAGTACCCTTTAGAATCCCCTCTAGGAGGTAGACTCCTTCGAAGCCGAAGGTCTAATTAGTACGGTCTCTTAGAGAATCTCCGATCTCCCTTTCCGGCTCTTATTCAATTTCAGAGTAGGAGTCGCGACCAAAACCTTGAAATTTCCGTCGATAGGTACGGGCATAGAGTCGGGGCTGCGGTTTCTGAAGAACCGCATCCTGTATAGCCCTTCGATGCACCTTCTCTAACCTTTTTGCCTAAAGCCCGTTCAAGAAGTCTGGCAAACTTTATTGCGGCTGATAAAGGCCTTCCCTTTAACCATCATTTTCGGATATTCTGTAAACGGAGCCTCCTTCTATTTTTTTGAAGCATTCTCAGGTCCTTCAAACTACCTCAGAACTCTCAACACCCCTCTTCCTCTCGAAGCACTCCCCCACCCCCACGTGTATGTCCCCCCGACCCCTTCTAAAGAC
>Ga0179591_1350872_pt1 | contig 10066 bp, 12 predicted proteins | sample CZOMad2_1_08_16f_FD_182891 | JGI IMG/M metagenome (GOLD analysis project Ga0179591, IMG submission 182891) | Vadose zone soil fungal communities from Angelo Coast Range Reserve, California, USA - CZOMad2_1_08_16fungal (PacBio error correction) | ecosystem: Environmental > Terrestrial > Soil >... | reverse complement strand
CCAAGCGATGATCTGTTTGGTTTCCTTTCAGCGCTCCGCGAAATTATTCCTGGCCTATGCGCGTGCTGGTGAAGTGTAATGAGGGGGGGAATTTTCACATTTTTTGCGAATTGCAGACGTTCCCCGATCTGCATGTTTTATTTTTGTGCTTACTGCATGACCCTGTCCTTGTTTTGTCTTTCTCCTTATGGTCTCTTGCCGAGATATTAATTAACCTCTGTACCCTTGAGATCCCCAATCTCCTCTGTGGACTTTTAGTACCGGAAAGATTGACCGCAGCTTTGCTTTTCTGAGATTCCCTCGGAGTTGCTCCCTGATCAGTATTTTTAGCCCCGTTTTCTTCCGGGTCTCAAAGATCGAGTGCCTCTCACTTCTCCCTCACTCTGGCCAGGAATTTCTCCTTCGAATGCGGACCCTTGGTCGTCCTATGGCCACGGGATCAATGCGTTGCACCCTTCCTCTCCCTCCTTAATACCCAACCCTGTCCTAAGAACAAACCCACCGATGTTTGATGTGGTCTCATCCCTTTTTTTTGGACCCTTATTTTTCCCCGCCGATCATTTTTCCTGTAGTCCGCTGCCTGGCTCAGGTGCAATCGGGAGCAACGGATTGGCTCACGTCAGGAAGTCATTGGTTCTTTTCCCTTTCCCCGGCGCAACAATTCGTGACGACACGCAATTCCCTTTAAAGGTTAAAGAGTATTCTTTCCTTACCTGTTCCAGAGAGTTTTCAAATTTCCCCTCTGATGATGCTGTTTTACTGACAAACGGAATTTAAGTCTTTTCTTGGGCCGGGCCATCTTTTTTGTTCTTCTTTTTCTTTTTTGGACCATTTGGGTTCATTCCATCTTTTTTCTTGCTGATGCAATGGAGTTCTGCTTCCTCTTTCCCCCCCAAATGGCAAGTTGGTGTCTGGTCCTGGATACAAACACAGGGATACGACCGAACCCCCCACCCCACAACCCCCCCCCCCCTTGCATTTTTTCTTCTTCTTTGGTTAACTGCAAAGGTTTATGATTCTGCACCACGAAAAGATTGTAACATTCTTTTCTCTCCGATCGAGCGCGCAAAATAGACATCCCCGTATCGGTCTCTTTTTTTGCCGTTTTTGTTGAGAATCATCCCTTTCTTTAGAGACCACTCAGGCTTCTTTACGCTTAGTTTTTGTTTGCCGTTGATTTTCGAGAGTCAAGAGACCTGCTGATGACTTGTGAGAGAGGCCTCGCTCTGTCTTCTCCCCCCCCCCATTTTTCGCTTTGGTGTGTGGGAAAACATGATTCAGGTGTAGCTTTTTAAAATCCTTCTTCTCTTTAATATACTTGTGTTGTGAAGCTTTAACCATTGCTACAAAAATTCACCGAATAATTTTTTTCGCGGACTTGCGTCCTCCTCGCTCGGCAGCCCAGTTTGCTTCCTCCTCTTCTTGCCTTCTCTGCACTCAATTTCAACGCTCTTTCCCTTTGTCTGGCCGACGGCTGTGGAAAGGCCTCCCCAAACCCCAGATGCCGACGCCCATCTACTGTTCTGAGGGGTCTTTGTTTTTGACGCAACTTTTCCTCATTCAACTAAAGCCGACATTCCTCTTTCTTTTTTCCCGAGGCTCCCCTCCCCCCTTTTCGTAAACCCACCCTTTCTCCCCCACTGGGTCGTAGAGTGCCGTTTTTTCCAGGTGACCCCTCCCCCCCTATTTGAAGATGGCTCTTCAATCAGATTCCCCCCCCCCATTAGACTGTCCCTCCAGATTCCCCCCCCAAAATCGACCCGTTCCGTCTTTGCGCGGATTTGAAGAAAGAGCCTTCCCAATCCGTGTGGCATTTCAATAACCCCCCTTTTATGACTCGTTGCCCTTGTGCAGAAGTTAAGACTTAAGTCCATCCTAATATTAACCCTTTCCACCTTTTGAATGGTTGTTTGTCAACAGTTTCATCCTGTCTTTAGTCGAGGAAAATTCTTTTCTAGAATTTATCCCCTCTTTGCAGACGAGAATTTTACCGTTTCCCTCCCCCTCAGATACCTTGTTCCAACATCTCTGCGTTCCGATGGCCCAAAAAAACCTGATATCCCCCTCCTCCGTTTTGTGTGTGAGTGACCTTAGTTACCAGGTTTTTCTTTTTCTATCAGTCTTTCGGATTTGGTTTCCTTCCCAACGTCCTTGAGTGGGAATCGCCACCAGTTAGAATTTTTTTGATAGAACCCTTCCCTAATACCTTGGCAAGTCCAGAGCTTTTGTCCGCGTAACTCATCCCTTTTTTCCGAAGAGTATATCATCACTCCCGCGCTTTTACGTCCCATCGCATTCCCTTCCTTTCCCCCATATGTCATAGTCCACAGTTCTATTTGAGTATCTCCCGTACGCATTCTTAGCGAGATCTTCGATGCCAAATAAAGAATAACGCCGTTCAGGTTCCCCTCTCCCGTCCCCGGCCGATTAGCACCTCCCTGTGCCGCTGTTTGGTCCCAATAGCCAGTAGACCAAATGTTCCATTTCCCCCCTATATCGTCCCCCAGTCCCCGAGCCAGTCTTTGTCCAGTTTGAGATCGCCAACGGCGCCGACCTCAACCCCCCCTCAGAGTTTCAGAGGTGTTAGTAATCGAATTCTCCCCCCCCCTCTTTTTGTTGTTTGAGAGGATCATGATCCACGCTTTACCTGCTCTTTTTTTATCATTTCCAGCGGTTTTTTTTTTTACCCTTCCCATGCCGTGTTGTGCGTGTGGACCTGTTGATCTCTGTGTGGTGAATTTTTTCGATTCCCTATTTTTAATGCACTTTGGGATCACTGTCGAGATGGTCCAAATCGAGAATTGTATTTTTGGCTATCGCCTCCCCCAGTGGGATGTAATCCCCCGTGTGTCTACTGGGTATCGCCCTCCTACTATCACCTCGCTTTACGGCGACGGACATAATTCTATTGTTGGACGCAATTAACTAAATGGACCGCAGCATGCGCCTTTTCTTCCTATACTACGAGTTTTTGCACCTTACTTCGTGCAGGTTTTTGGGGCCGCGGACCGTACTGTGGCCTCCTTTGACCCCTGATGAGAGATGGCGATCCTTCGCTCCCTTGCGGCTTTGGCGTGTTCCCCGTTCTTCCATTCTTTTTGGATCCTATTAGCCGCTCACTTCGACAAGAAACACTGGCGTTCCCCTGCACAAACCCACCTGCCTGGTGCCTTCTCCGTTTTTTTGACCCAAGATCTTACGCGAGCCTTTGTGTTTCCTCGTAGCAGCTGCCTTGGAGGCGGGTCACTTTACCCAGAGTGATCTTTCTGTAGTGTCGCTTCTCGACCCGCCCCCGAGTGGCCGTAAGTGACCCAGAGGACAGGGGCCGGCCAATTGGACCTTTTAAAGTAGCGTCAGGATTTCTAATGGGGCAACGATCCTTACCCCGCGCTTCTTTTTTTTTCCAATGCATAATTTTGTCTAATTGGCAATCGGCCCCTATATATTTGGCCTGACCTGTTCGTTTCCTCCATTCCGTTTTTATTTTTTTGCAAAAGTGTATCCTCCTTCCAGTTCATTGGCGGATACCCACAAGTGCCCCTTCTAACCTGCCAGATTGCGGGTTCTCCCCCACTTTGTTAACTAGCAAGGTTGTATGATTATTCAGCTAGAAAAAGTCGGCCCTTCTCTTTTAGTTTCCTTAGATCCCTTGTCAGCCAAATCTCACTTCCTTCACCGGAGTGTAAGCGGTTTTTTTGCCCCTTTCTCGGAGTCCCAATAAGGACCGTGATTGACTTGGGCTTTTTGTTTGAGTCATGCCCAGTTCTAGAATTGATATGAGTTATTTTTCCGATGAATTCTGCTTCGCCAATGTCCGAGCCCCCTTTAGGACGTTTGTTAAATGGTTTGCCCTTTTTTTTTTTCCTCCCCTATCCCCTCTCATCCATCCGTTTGGTGAGATCGATGATTTGCACCATTGCTACAAATGCCCGACTCCTTTTGGTCGCGGAATTGGAAGCAGCGCGAGGCTTAGCTCACCTCATGCGGCTTCTAGGCAATATTGCGAACAACATTCCAAACCGTCCACACAACTCTTTTCCCTGCTTTTTAGACTCCACAGCAATCAGTGGAAGTAATCCCACAATCCTTCCGAGACCCCTTACTTGTATTTAGAGGTGAGGACCAGTATTCCCTCCCCCACCGAGATTTCTTTCCGATTTTCCTTGGCGCATCCCAAATTTGCAGGAGTTAAACAAGGTTCTCCCCCAAATCCTTCCTTGGTCTTTTTTTGTTTCAAAGGGACCGACCAATAATTGTGGGAAGAGGACAGCTCGGTCCCCTCTCAATTCCCAAACCCAGGAATGGACTGTACCAGAGTCCCCCCCACACTCTCTCGACCTCCCTGATTTAGCATTTCCATGAAAGATCCTTCCCCCTTCGGGTCACAGTTCCAGCAAATCTTTCTTTTCCTCCTGTGTGCTATTTTCACTAGTATGCCCTTCCTTGACTGAAACACAGGCATGGCTTCCCCAGGTTCCGCCGTTATTTTTCGTATTACCATATCTTTTTTTCTCGAAACGCCTCCGGCCTGCCTCCCTTTAATTTCCCCAAGTGACTCATCTCGTTACGTGCTTCACCCCCCCATGGGCGTAGATCTTTTCCAAACAAAAACTTCCTTATAAACCATCCTCTTTTTTTGTTTGCGTGCCATTTTTTTTTTGACAAGGGTGTTCGATTCCTTCCTGTTTCCTGGATTGAGCCTTTTTAATAAATCTAAACCACTTTCCCGCATTCGAAGTCAAGAAATTCGGTATTTTCCTCCATATTAGAACCTGAACTTGGCTTTTCCGCGGCGTCATTCAAAAGGTATATCCCTGGTTCTTAACCTTCCCTTTCTTAGCCAGCTAGTATTTAGACACAATCTGGTTGTACCCCCCGCAAAGAGAGATTGCATCCGCCGAGATGAATCCTTATCGCTGCGTTACCCACTTTCCCAAGACCCCTTCGGTCGATCCAACTGTCGGTCGGTTCTGACAAAAAATATTTTTGGACATATCCCCGCCATGCCACAATTGTGCCCCTCCCCCATATGAAATCGCCACATACCAGCACCGCGTCTCGGGTCAGGGGAATGAATTTACCACACGGAGAAGTTCAAACAAGCAGTCCCTCTCTGGATCCTGGATCTCTCTTTTCATCATACTACCGGTTTGTTTCTGAGCTTCCTAAACCCCCTCTTGCCCCTTTGGGGCTCCTTGCCTTCTTTCCCTTTTTTCTGAAAGGAATTCCTGGCACGCTGAGCCTGATTTGAAGTGGCCGATTCATCTTGGTTCAACCTTTTCAGGAATGGAGTTTTTCACACGATTTCTCTGAATGGTTTTGTTCCCTTTTTGTTTAACGTTCACTTTCCGGTTGGCGTTTCTATTCCTTTGTCTCAGCGATTCCGTAAGGCGAGTCGGGATAGCCGACAGATGTGACAGGAACTTACCCCGACAACAGATGGACCGCATTGCTTTTGCTTCTCTTCCCCCAGATTCCCTTTCCCGGGAGTGGCTCCCTTCCTCCTGCGCTTTCGGGGGCCGCGAGCCCCTAAAGTTGCCCTGCGACGGATTCCTAAGGCCTTTCTATCCTTTCCGAGGACTATATTTCTTCCCATTTTTCTCCCCAATTTGAAGCCTGCGCACGATGATTCTCCCCAGTTCCCACTAGTCCTAAGTGGCACCACACAACCGCTGTTTTTTGGGGACGGTTTTTTTTGGAACAGTCGTACCCGAGAATGTGTTAAGCACGTGCAGCCTGGGATCGTTCATTTTTTTGTTTCCCAATTCTCGGTTTGCTGCCCCCTGAGTTAGTTACTCTTCGCACCACGCCTCTAGTGTTGACGAGCCGAAACCGGCCGGAGTCCCCTCCAAGAGGAAAGGTTACGGTCCCCGAGTCGCTCTATTCACTCAGCAAATAGATGTTTCCTTAACTTCCCAGAGAGCTGGCTGGACATTCCAAGTTAATGGTGAAGGCTCTGTTTTCAGAACGCAACTATTTGGTCGCCTATTTGGTCCCCTTCTTTTCCTTTTCCACATGGTTTTGAAATTGTCTGAGCTGTTCTCCAAGTGACCTTCTTGTTCGGGTGTTCACAAGCACAGAAGCCTTCCCCTTTTTGTTTCGCAGTTTCCTTCAGGGTATGATCTGCCCATTCCTTCGAAAAGATTTTTTTATCCGCTTTGCGTGTTCTGACCCCTTAGGAGCCCCTCCCTCCCCACCAAAGTATAGCTAGCGTCATTTGTTTGTTCCCCCATGAGGCTTCGGTAGTTTCACTTTTTCGGTCCCCCTGTCCCGTGCGGTGTTGGGGACGAGTTCGCCCGAGTTAATAGACTTGCAGTTCGCCCTCTTCCTCGCGCGTTTTCGCAGCAACTGCCTTTTTAAGTTGTACAATGGTGCAAATTAAGATTCTTTTTCCCCCTTCCTGTGTTCATGTAGCTCTTCACCCCCCCTTACCAAACGGAACGGCAGTTGCTTTCTAGCCATTCTCAGCTCTCGGAATCTTACACCCCCTTTTTTCCTCTCCCATTTATCAGCATAGGCAGCCTCACTCCAAACATCCTCCCTTTCAATAACGTTGATTGTCTTCCTAAGCTCAGTGGAAGAAACCCCCCTCCTGCAGCACCCACCTCCCGGTTTTATGAGTGGGTTTTTTCCTCCCCGCCATCTTTTCCCACTCAAGTATGTCCGAGTTTTTTCAGATGTCCGGGACTGAACCCTTTTTCCCTCTCCACCCAGGTGATCAACAATGTTTCGCGTTGTCCATGGTTTTGTCTCATTCCAAACCACCCCCCCTCTTTTTCCTCATCTTTCCAGTCGGACCGTGCATAAACCTTCTGGAATTAAACAGGAGTTTTCTCCCCCAAAATATTGACCGCCCCAGATTTGCGGCCTCCCTCCGAGTTTCACCTCCGTGTTTTCTCCAATTTTTTTTTCCCTCCCTCCTCCCCCCGCTATGGAAGCTTTGTGCCCTTAGGATCACCCTACTACTTAAAGCTTCTTGCCGGCAAGCCGTCGTCTTGGCATCGTTTCTTGAAACCTTCCCTCCCTCCGGTGGGCAGCCGAGGAAATTCCTGTTTTTCACTTCGGAAGACTCTGCTACGCTGCTGGAAAAACCTCTCTCGGTTCTTATCTGTTCCAACAACACCCCCTTCTCCCCCATCACCATGCATTGTGTGTGTGGTGCAATCTAGGCCCAGTGTTTCTTTTTGCCCTTTCGTTCTTCACCTCTCGCAACGGGGCTACATCGCCACCCCACGTGACGACGTCCTCAATTAAGGATTTTTCCCAACTTTCGCAAAAACTTTCCGATCTTCGGCCCCATCCTCCCCACGTAGCCTCCGGCTGATCATCCTACGAGTATTCCCCCGTCCCAGCAGAGAATGTTCATTTGTTAGACTTTAGTCAACAGATTTCTATGAGTAGTCTCCGCCGAATCTTCATAGGATAGCTGCTTTTCCCCTACCCCGATTACCACCTCCCCCCGTTCAGGTAGTTTTTGAAACCTGTCAGGCCTTCTTACCTTACACACTCTTTTGTGGCCCATTAGCAAGGAGCCCAATTTCCCATTTCCCCCTATGTTTAATCGTCCCATTCCACGACACAGAGCTCCTTCGTTCCCTTTTTTCTGACTCGCCCAGGAGAAGCGAAAGGATCAACCTTGAAGAGTCAGCTTTTCGTGTCCATGATTCCCCTCTTTCTTTTTCTTTCCTATCTTTTTTTTTTGAGAGATCTTTCATGTCTCATGGTGACCCCTTCTGCGGGCGTTGGCCCTTGAAATTCCTCCTGGCCTATGTCGACTTGCTTTTCTTTTCTTCTCCACATGGTGAATTTGCATTGGGAGACACGAGATTGCCACACAGACGATTCGTATTTTTGGCTACTTACCCTTTGGACTGAGTTTTTTTTTTGGCCGTGAATCTTTATGTTTCTCGACGATATATTAAGCGCGCGTGACGACTAAATCATGTGTTTTGCCCGACCCCCAGTTTACTCCCCCCCCTCAGACCCTCCTCCATTAGCTGCGGGACGAGATTCCTCAGGTCTTGATATAGATCCGTTTTTTTATTTTTCTGCTTTTGCCCCTCGGAAAAGCATGCCCGTGCTTCGTCACGCTCCTTCCGTACATCGAATCGGTCCTGGTTGGGCGATTTTGCCACCGGGAGCGTGAAGACCTCTTCGCCCCCTCCTTCTTCTTCCACTGAACAACTTTCCACCACCCACCAACCGATATGGAGCCCAGGCAGGTTTTTGACCAGATCTGCCCTCCTCTCCGGTGTTCATTCTCTAGCTGCTTTAGGTCCTTTCAGGGAATTATATCCAGGAGGGTCGTGCCGGATTCTGATCCCCCACCTCTTGGAGCGCTTAAGAAGTCGGAAACTTTTTTCCTCCCCAATTCCTGCCCTTGTTATTTTAAGCATAAGGTTATAATTAAAGGAGGCACCCCAACTCAGACCCCTCGGATTTGATTTTTCTTTTTACCCATTCTTGTCCATGTCCAGACCCCCTTTCCCTAGTCATTCTTTGTCTCCCCCTGGTAAATTACCTGGGTTGCACTGATGCCTTCCATGAGCGGACATCTAACCCTTATGAGACCCGTCCGCTACCTGCCCGGATGTTTGGGAGACGTTGGTCAACCTTCCCCCTGGTTTATCTCTTTTTTCCCATTCCCTCCCCGACCCATTCCTTTTTAACCGATTGTATTGTCAAATTGAGGTCGCAAAATATCAAATATCACCTTTATATGAGTTCGTAATTGGTTCCTTACATTCGTCCTTTAGGAGAATAGGCAAGTTGGTTTTGTTTTACTTATTTCTACCTGGAAGCACCTTTCTCCCCGGTTGAGACGTAGATGATTAGACAAAGCTTTCAACGTTCCTGTGGACGTCTCTGTGACCCCCCACTTTCATTCCCTATCTTTTCTCCCCTGGTGTGTTCGTCTCTGAGCAAAATTGCTCCCCTTTCAGCATACCTTTTACGTCGGAGAAGCAGCTCTCTGAAACACTGGTCATAGCACGGCTCTTCTCTTTCTACTCATGAACACCTCCTTCCACTCACCTTCCCCCTTATTGGTAGCCGCACTCATCATTTTACTTCTACAAAGACTTTAAGATAAGAATAAGGTGAGAGTCTGGGTTCCGAGGTCTCCCGTCCCCCTCCCCAAGCGAGGCCGAAGTATCCCAGATTCATATCATATACAACCTTCTTTAAGTTGCTAACCTGTTTTTTTCGCTTGCCCTTTTTTTCAGGCCCCAATACCTTTCTTGGAGGTACCCTCCTCCCCCAGTGTGACACCCATTACTACCCCTCAAGATGCTCCCACCTCTCTACCTTCCCTCTTTGCGCCCTGATTGTCCTCCTTCCCCAATTCTGTTGAAGTTCCAGAAAGAAATATGGGAGAGGTTGCTTTTTTCTATTTTCCCTTTTTGATACAATGACCCTATTTTTACCCTTTAACCTAATGGCTTGTACCCACCTGTCTTCCCTGTCTGATTCATTAGTGCTGAATAGTAGTTCCTCGTGTCCCGTTCATTTACATTTCCGCTACAAGGCAGATGCGTGCTTCCCCCCTCTTTTCCCTATTCTTTCTTCCAACCAAATTTTTTTCACCTCCTCCTTTTTGTGTGCGTTTCCATTAGGAACAGGTGATTTTTCGCTTTTAGTCGTTTCATCTGTCATGAGTTTCATCCCTTTACCACGTGCAGACTTTCTCTTCTCCCACTTCCTCCTCGCCTATACTTCCCTCTCTTTTCCGCGGCCGTTTCAGAAAAACGCGCGACTCTCTGTGACTTCAAATCAAGGTGTCCATTCATGAAGCAGCAGTCCTTTTTCCATGTGTTACTTCTCCCCCCCGCTCCTTATATTGCGTTTCTTTCGATCGAGTTCTTATCTCGACGGAGAGACCATCTTCTTCTCCACGTCCACGCTTGGTGATTTCCCTTTTATCCCCCCCCCATAAAAAAGCACTAACTTTCTCCCTTTGCCCAAAATGTTGCCCTTCCCCAAGATGAATAGACCTTCCCCTCTCTTCTCGTTCCAGTTGACGCCAAACGGCCTCTGCCAGATCACCCCCCCCTCCCCCGCGTGGTTT
>Ga0179591_1203902_pt1 | contig 10066 bp, 13 predicted proteins | sample CZOMad2_1_08_16f_FD_182891 | JGI IMG/M metagenome (GOLD analysis project Ga0179591, IMG submission 182891) | Vadose zone soil fungal communities from Angelo Coast Range Reserve, California, USA - CZOMad2_1_08_16fungal (PacBio error correction) | ecosystem: Environmental > Terrestrial > Soil >... | reverse complement strand
GCCAGGTCTTATCTCTTTTTGTCTTTTCCCTTCTTTCCGATCCGATCGATCTCTTCGCTCACCCATGGAACCTTTCAAGACCCTATTCCTTTCTACTGCAACAACCCCTGTAACTCTAACTCCCTCACCGTCTACAACCTCTCCCACCTTCAATCCTTAAAGATGTTCTGTACAGTTTCAAGGAGTCGTTTTGCCCTTCCCCTTTTCCACCGGTTCGCTTTCCTTGAAGTTCACGGGAGATCCCCGAAACTAACCTTCACACTCATTACCCGAAGTTTCCCTTCTTCTAGAGGGTCCCTACCCAGCTGCCCGCACCCTTAGACAGCTCCGACCGCGCTCCTCTCCCTTTGTTGCCTACTCGTGATCTCTTGTTTCACAGCCCGTCACTTTCGATCTTTTTCTTCAAATCGCTCACTCCCCTCCCCCCCCCCCTTTCAATTTCCTTTTCCAGGGTTTGAAAAGGACACCAGGTTCGATATCTCTATCATACAGCCCATTGGTCATGAAGATTCTCAAAATACCTTTTTTCCCGCCCCTCCTTTCTCCCCCCTAGACTCTTCCGTCATCTCAAAGGAGAAATGCCCCCCAGTTTAGTCTCTGACGAATTTTTTCCCCTTCAGATTGTTACCCTTCCTTTCCTGTCTCTGGTCGGCACCGCAATCGACCGGTCTTTATTATTGTCCTCATTTTTGCCCAAATGTTGTCAAGCCAGTACCCCACCGTACCTTTTTCAGCAAAGGAGTTTGAACGATCCTGTGAGTAATGCCCCACACCGAATTGTCCCGGACCCTGTCAACCGAAACCCCCCTCTCCAGTCGATGTACCCTCTTCCATCCCCTTAAGTCCCTTTCCCCTCCTTCCACAATCGCCTGAATCTTGATGAAGCTTAGCAGTATTGACTCCTTTCCCTTCACCGCTTTTTTATCCAAGAAAGTATCTAAGCTCTTTTTTTTCTTTTCTCACTTTAAGTCCTCCCCGCTCCAATTACTCGACGCTGCATTTTTCCCTGGCATGGCCGTATCTTTATAACTCTCCCTTCTCCCCCCCACCCTCACTCTTCGCACCTATACCTCCTCTCACCTTGAATTCTAAACCGATTATGTTTTTGCCCCTTTTCTTCCTCCAGTAATTTCCGCTCACGTTGGAATGTTTGTCACCTGTCTTGATGAATTTCCTTATTGCATAAACCGCCCGTTCCCCTAGCTTTCTTTCAAGGTACCCCTATTCTGATTTGAGTAATGAACTTCCCCAGTTTGTCCTTTGGGAAAGTTCCTTTACTCTTCCGGCTGTCTCAAACCCCACATTCAATTGATTCCCCCAGTCATAATATCTGGGTTCCGCACCTTTACCCTTCTGAATGTTTTCCCCTCCTTAAATCTCCAGGAAGAAACCTTCCCCAATCTTTTCCTGACGCCATGACTTCCCGACGTTCCACCGATTTTCTTAATTTCCCAAGGCGTTTCAGTGTAAACCAGCCCTCTTTCTTCCTTCCCTTTTTTAGTCCATCGAACGCGTTCTTCCCGGAGATTGGTGTCCGGACTCTCTTTTCCTCTTCCTCCCCAAATGCTCCCGCCGTTCACCTTGCCCGCTTGAGCGTGATTTTTCTCCCCGATAATTGAAAGAAAATAATCCCTCGTGGACTAATCATCCCTCTTTTCCCACCCGGTCACTTCCCGCGAATCTCCGGATCTGAATTTTTCCCTTTCCTTTTCTCCTATAGATGGTTCCCTCGCTCCCTTTTTTTCCCCAAGTGAGACTTTTTCCTTCGGCTTGTTGGCCCGGTTTTTCGTCTACGGTCTATCCGACATCGCCACGAACTACTTGATCTAGTTTTTTCTTTTTTTTTAAGCTTCCCGCAAACGCATTTTTTCTCATAGGTTCTAAGTCTGCCTCCCCATGATCACAATAAGAAAGTCGACCCTGACGCTTTTTCTTTCTGGTATTTCCCGTTCACCCCTTATTTCGTCGGCAACCCCACACCTCAGTTTGTACACTTCTCGTTTCTTTCTACACTACACACCCCCCCCCCTTTCTTCCCTTTTTTCCCTGAGATTGACTGCCCCTTCCAAAGAGACTACTAACCATGTTATGAAGTATTATAGAGTGTATTATTTTTCCTCTTTTCCCGTTACATTGCCGATCAACGCTGCCCCCCCCCGTTTACAAGGCTGGCCGCGTTATTTACCCCCCTTAGCCCTCTCCCCCTGAACCAGCTCGATGGGCCGACTTTTTTCATACAATGACCAGTTTGGTTTTTGAACCCCCATTTCGGCCTCCCTCCCATCCCCTGGACCGGGATGCACACCTCCACCCTTCTCATCGTCAATGTTTTTCCCCTTCCCCCCCCCCTTAATCGGGAAGAAAGTCCCACGACCATCTCTCCAGTCTTCTCTATCACCCATGATCGCTCTCTTTCCCCTAATTGTTTTTTTGTTGACCTTTTTTTTTTTTTTGGTTGAGTGTCTTGGTAGAGATTGGGTTTCTTTTCTCCTTTCTGATCCCCTCCCTTACCATTCGCAGGCGTCCTTTCGTCCGCATTCATGACCAGTAGGATTTCTACTTGTTTACCAGGACCTTTTGCGGGCTCTCCTTTCGTTGTTTTTCTTTCTGTACAGAATTGCACGACCCCCATTTTCCTTGTCTTTCTTTTCCCTGATGATGGCCCCAGGTAGTTATCTGATTCCTTTTCCTTTAACGTCGTCCGGTTGTTTTCTTTTCTTTTTATTTTTTCTCCGAGTTCGATTGCTTTCTTGTATAAATCGACCCCACGTTAGTACTACTCCCGCCCTCTTCCGCTCACCCTCTTTTCCACGGTCCCCGGAACCCGCCCTCCGATGTTCCAAACCTTATCCCCTGATCTTTTTTGCGATTGGTGAGACTGCCCTCCACGCCCTTGGACCCAACTGATAGCTCTCTTTTGGTAAGGAAAACTCAGTGTTCACTGTTGCTCTTCCCCTTCCTTTTTTCTATGGCTCCGGTCTTGGATTTTTCAAGACGAGACCCTTTCTTGGTTTGTATGTCTTTTTCTCCTCTTTCCCGACCCCCCTCCTCCCCACTTAGTTTAGGGTAGATTCCGGTCTCTCCCCCCTTTCTCTCCGTCGGTTCCTTCCCCTCCCTCTTTTCTACTTTACTTGTCCCACGAGAATCTTCCAATATTCTCATTCCTCCTCATTTCCTCCAACCCCCCCCGTTTTTGGGTTGGTCAGAGGGGACGGAGGTCTCATCTATCTTCCTGTGCATTCTCCTACCTTTTGGGACACATGATTTCGTGGCTTCACACGGATGATACCCGCGGTATCCTTGATAGTTGTGAGGACCACTCCCTAGTTCCCTCGGCCTTTTCATTGTTATGAGCTTTTCTTCGGCCTGACACCTTTTAATCTTCCCATTCTCCGTTGCCTTACCATTACCCCATGTACTCCCATTCTTTCTTGCGGATTACCCGGGACTTGTTTGAAAGACCGACCTTAGCGTTTGTTCGTTCCAGTGTTCCTGAGGGACCCTGGCCTGCGACCATGTGGCCTTTTTTTCTCCTGTCTCTGTTTTCCAATTGCGGTTGTTAAGCGCCCCTTTAGTTTTCTTTTTTTTCTTTCTTTCCAATTGAAGTTTTCAACGATCTTGACTATTTTCGGACACGGACCTCCTCCGATTTCCTTCAACCTGTACACTGATAATGCAGTCCTCGCCCCTCTAATCTACCTTGGAATTTTTGTCTAGATTTCGTTCTTCTGTAGCCTCTTTCCTTCTCAATGACTTCTCCTTGAGGAAGTTTCCCTCCTCTTCCCTTCCACCGTGTCCCGGAACCACTGGCGAGGCAGTCCACTTTCCCTTCCTGTCCCCCTCCCTTTTTATGAGTTCTCCTTTAGATCGCATAGATTTATCTTCTATTTGATTTCTTTCTCCCTCTTTCTTTCCATTACCAGGGTTTGTCATCTTTCTCCTTAGAACCCTTACTTTGCTGAGTGGCCCCCTATTCCCCCTTTCCGTCCTTTTACGGGTTTTTTTGACTTCAATCGTGCTCTGACCTTTTCACCTTTTTGAAGTTCCGTTCCTGATTAGTCGATATTTTAGTCCCCTAGATTGTTTCCTTCCTTTTAGATCCTTCGGGCGATCGACTCGCGTAAGGCTTTGTACGTTTTTTTTGCTCCCGGTGACACCTTCCTTTTTGGTTTCAAGACGGGTCCCCCTTGACCCCTCAATCCTTTTTCCTTTTTTGCTTTTCTTTGCTTCCCCTTTACTGCGGTCGTGTGAACAAGCTCCTTCCTTGCCCTCAAAGATTTTAACGTGAAGCTTCCCCCCCCCTCATTTTTTTCTTATAGCGGAACATTTTGAGTCGACAAAGGTATCTCTACTCCCAAGATCTTTCAAGGTTTTGAACTTCTGTTCCATCCAGAGTTTTTCCCTTTTCCCTGTTAGCCGTGTTATTGTGCTTTCCTGGAACCCGACCTCCTTGTTTTTCTTCGGATAGAATCTCGCAACTTTTTGAATTTAGACCCTTCTTTACCTTCAAATAACTGGGCCTTTTTTGCTTTAGGTCCACTCGAAGAGCCAACGTGACGGTTTTCTCTTCAACCAGAATCCTAACCTCTTCAGTTGTTCCCCCCCAGGGCTTTAAGATGATACGGCCCCTTTTCCAAATTTCTGGTTACTCCTTCTTTGTCGACTCGCGCAAGTAAACTTTGCCGAGTTTTTCCTCTTTCGGTTTCCTTTTTTCTAGGTAGGGGAGGTTGTTTCCTTTATCTTTCTCTTGTTCTTTTCCTTTACCCCCTTGGACTTCAAGGTCCGGTCTGGACGCTCCGACGCACGTTTCCTTTTTCGCTTTTCCCCTCCGAAGGTGCCTGAGTTGGAGTTTCTTTTTTCAAGATCATTTCTTGTGGAATTCTCTGGAGCACTCTTTTAGCTTTGTTTCCTTTGAGGCCTCGACCTCGCTTCGCCGTGGAAGGAGGCACGACCCGAACTCTTTTTTTTCCCTCTTTCCTTTCATCATAATACGTTTTTGTATACTCGCGGGATGACTGCGTCCCCCCTTGACTAATCCCCCGGAGTGTCACTTCCCTCTCCTCGTTTCGACATGGCTTAACCGATATCGACTCCGGTGGCAAAAACAACGGTCCCCCCCCTCTTTCACCTCTTTTCCCTTTTCGACAAATCCTCCCCCTCCCTGAAGTAAAAAGAGTTCCGTCCCTTTACCCCTGATCCGTTTTTCCTTTACCCCGGGTACTGGAGTCGTCCTAACGTATCCCACTCCCGAACATACCTTCCTTACCCTCGGCAAGAAGTTTCCTTTTCACTTCGCCTCTGTACTCCCCTCCCCTTATGCACATGCCCCTTCTCAGCGCCGATCTGACATGTTGGTACAACTCAGGCGTGCCTCTTCTTTGGGGACTTTTTTTCCCCCCCTCCCCTTTCCCTTTGGCGATATTAGTAAAGGGTTCTCCTTCCCCAAGACCCCCCCCCCCCCTTCCCATTTATTGATCTTGGACAGGAGTGGCTAACGCCCTGAGTTGCCGAACACTCCTTCACTCCCAACCCTCCTGTGTTGTCTAGACGTTTCATCATCACCCAAACTCCCACCGTAGTTTCACCTGCCTGGAAGCGCTTTTCCGTCATCGTTCGTGCGTTCGGTCATGCCCCTTACATTCCCCGGCAGAGACCTCATGTCCCTTGAAGAGGGTTACTCCCCCCTAAACCTCACCACCTCTCCATTCTGCCGCGGTTTTGATCTGAGAGCCTTTCGGCTTTATTTAACCCCGGCCGCTCCCCCCCCCCACTTCTTCCTTGCTTCCACAAGAGTTTCCAAACCTTCCCTCTTTCCCCGCTTGAACCCACTTTTTCCTCCACCCCCCCTCGACGTACGACCCCGTACGGCTACTTCCTAGCCCTAAGTACTTTTTTTTCCACAGAAGGAACCACAAAATAAATAAATATCAGAGCCTCCCCCTTCCCCTTTCTTCCTTTCCTTTCCGTCCCGCTTGTTTCCAGTCGATCTTTCTTCGACCCGGTATTCTTCCATCCCCCTCAGGTGTCCCCTACCCCTCCTTTTTGCGGCTAACAGGGTAAATGGTCCTAGCGTCCCTTTAACTAACCGCTTTCCTTTCCCACACACAGCTATCTCTTCGACCTTTCAGAAGCACCTGCTGTTCGACCCACCCGATTCTGTTCCCCTGATTCCCCCCGAAAGTCTGTTTCACGTCGCTCTCTCCCTTTGCCTTTCCCAGTGTTCTGTCACGTGTCTCTTTCGCAGCTCCTCCCACGCAGTTGAATTTCGCGTCCCCCTTCCTTGTCTCTCCTCTTTGATGAGACTGCCTTACTCTTAACCAATGGTTACATTGTTTTTCCTTTCCTATCTTCCTTCCCTTCCTCTTCCCAAGATCGCCATTCCGATCACCCATCTCTGGTTCTGCCTTAACTTCGCCCGTGGAAAATTTCCGACCGTCCCCCTCCTTCCTCCCAGGACCCCCGATCCTGAAGAAAGGCATTAAAGTGACCCTGTTTCCCCCTCTACGGGTAGTTTCCTTCCCCCTTCCCTGTTTTCCGTCAGATCAGACGGATTCATCATTTGGTGTCTTAAGCAGGTTCTATTAGTGAAGGATTTTTTCCTTTTTTTTGATAGTGCCTAAGTTCCCCCGCCCTCCGCAGGATTCCCCCCCTTTTAGTGCGTTCTTGTTTTTCCTCTTTTTTCCCCATTGATCCTCAATTAAGCTCAACCTGAAGCCCGCATATTTGTCCCCCCAAACGTTCGTGCTTATCAGTATTCGGTGCCCTAGGCCGACCTTTTTTTTCCCCTTCGTTTATTAAGATAATATTGTTCACGCTCCTTTTCCTTTGGTACTGTCCCTTTTTTTTCCGGGACTCTGTTGGCCTCGCCTCCGCATCTCCGCCTAGAACCTAAGTAGGGCCCCCTCCTTGTGAAAAAGAACTGCCCCATTGTTCAATTGGTATACAGTAGGCCCAGCACCCGTCTCCCCCCCTTTTAATTTCCTCCGAGTGAAACCTTTTCGCTTTCTCTTCGGTGCCGGTAGTTCCACTCGTGAGGTCGTCCACCTATACTTACTGTCACGGGATTTGCGTTCAAAAATTCCACCAACCATGCTTTCTCTCCCTGTGGCCCCACAGTGCTCTTCACGGCCTCTTCATACTTGGATGAAGTCCTATCAGCTTTCCTATTATATCCCCTATTCCCCCCCACCCCCCCCTCTATCCTCTTATACCACTTCTTCTCCCCTAAGAACTCTCCTTCTCCCGTTACCCCATAAGTGCAGTTCCCTACCTCAGCATCTTCTCGGCCCCCCGTCCTCTCATTGAACTTTTTTTATAGGTGACCACCTTCCTTCTCTCCCTCCATCCCCTGCCCGGGCCCCCCCATGTAGTTCCAACCTTTCCCATGCTTTTTCCCTCCTGGGTCCACTGTCGGTCCGGCGGGCAGCCTGACCCCTCTCCTGTCTCCGTACTTTTTTTTATTTCCCCCCTTCGCTTCACACCTCTCTTTCCTCCTCTTTTTGCTAGATTTGTTTTCCCGAAGGTGGATTAAAAGACAGGTGACGTCGCCTTATTCTCTTCAACCCGCAATTTCAATGTACACCCCTTTCTTGCTCCTCTTCGAGCCTTTTGTGTTTTACACCTCCCTTTTTTTTCCATAGTTTTCATTTTCTTTTATGTCCATCTCCTATTACCTGCTTTCCCCTTCCCATTTGAGTCCTTCACTTCGTTTCCCAATCCTGAAGAGGAGTTAAAGGTCGTAGCTCTGAAGTATTTTTTACCGACCCTTCGTCCGGTCTTTGCTTTGCGTGGGGACTTGGTCTGTTTTCCTTTCCCGTGCCCTTCTTCACTTCCCTCCCCTCCAGAATTAAGAAAAGCTGAAGTAGACTCTTTCCCCCGGAGTTTCCAGTCCGATTCCCCCCTTCGCCTCCTTCTATGGTGTGAGATTTGTCGTCAACTCCTTCCCCCTTCTTATTCTAGTGGTTTTGGACCGGACCCCAAGAATCCGTTCCCGTTTTTTGTCTCATTCAACAATTCTTCCCCGATAGTTGTGTCGCTATGATCGTGATCTTAGACTTCCCTTTCGGTACCGAGATTGCGAAGCGTACGTTTTTTCCTTCCCCTGATCCCCCCCTGTAGTTTGTGGCGATGATCCTTGTCTCTCCCCCCCGTAGACGAGCTTCGGGTTCTCCTTCCCTCCGCGTAAGGTCACTTCAGTGAGTTCACAATCTTTGCGTCCCCTCAGAAGTCCTCCACACCCAGTGATTCTCCCTGTCCCCCCCTTGTAGAACTTCTCTTTTCCTGGAGAAGACCGGTTTTTTTTCCCATCTTTCGTTGCGGCTGTGGCTTTATCGTTGTCTTTTCACGTCATAGAATAGTGCTTCCCTTCTTTCCCTTCTTTTTCTAGCTCTTAAGTCCTTTGGACTGCTACCCTGCTATCACCTCCGCCCTCAAATATCTGGATCCCTTAATGCCCATACCACTTCATGTAACCTAACCCCTTTCTATGACCCTTCCCCTCCCCCCCTTCTTTATGACAGAAAGAACTTTGACCTTTTCCCCCAGTGTGCCTGCTTTTTGCATGCGTTTTTTGCTGGCATGCCGCGATTTCTGCGTTAATAATTTCCTCGTCCCCCCCCTTCTTTTACTATAGTGGTATGTTGAGTACTGCATGGTGGAAACCCTCCGTTTTGACTTTGCCCCCTTCCTCCCAGTTCCTTCCCGCGGTCCAATTCCTCTAATGCAGTCCGCCCCAGTCAATTTTTTTCCCCTTCTTCCCTTCTGAAGAGTTCTGGACTCGCCCCAGGAGACTTGAGATCCATGTCTTGACCCCTTTTCCAGCACGGTCCAATTTCCCTTTCGTCGATTCGCTTCACCCGCCTGCGGGCACAGTTTTTGTGTCTGTTCAGTAAGCTTTTAGTCGTTCTTATCTGTCGAGAGTTATCATATTATTAGACGTCGTCCCTGTTACCCGGTGTAGACCTTCAGTTTTCATCGTCGAATTCGCATTAGCGTTTGAATTCCCTTTTACGTGCTTCCGTTTTTATCCCCCCCCTTTCCCCCTTCAGTCCTCACGGCAATGACTGGGACTTTTCTATTTTTCTCTCGTTCTGCTATTGTGGACGGAATCTTGCACCACCTTTTAGTTGCATCGCTCCCTGAAGTTTTCTGAAGTTCGGGTAAGTTTTTTGATTTCGGTTCCCCATTTGGTGTTGCAAGGACGTTGCTTGAATTCACTCTTTCCTTGTTGTTTTCCACTCTTTGCTGCCCTTTCCTTTTTACCGGCGGTACGTGTAATCCCACGCTTCCCAGATAGACCTCATTCTCCCCCCTCCGGCTTTTCTCTTTCTATCTTTTCCGTTACGGTAATGAACCATTTCTCACTCGGTTTTTCTAATTTGCCTCAGTCCAATGAACCCTCCCCCCCCCCCTTCTCCCTTTGACTGAGAAGGAGCACTGTCTTTATCCTTGTTCATTTACACGGTAACTTTGTCGTCGACGCGTCATTGGGCACCCGCCAAGTCCTTGGGTTTTTTATTTGAGCTCTCCCCCTGATATCCACCCTTTTTCTGTTAGCCCCCATTTTTCGATACCAGAACTTTCTTTTGGGGTTTGCTGGCGTGACGAGACAACAGAATCGCCACATGTAAGGTTCTGTTACCCCTTAAAACTCCTCTCCCCTCCTTTCCCGACCCGAGTTTTCAAAAAACTTGGCCTCTTGACTCTTCGTATCCTTTTCCCCTGGCCTCGATCTTTTCTTTTTTTTGTTTGGGGGGGAACCCCTCGCGAAGACCCGTCTTTGCTCTGGTCTTTTTTCGTTCTTATTGTCTTTTCTTTTGGTCTCCTTTCTATTCTCATCTTATCTACATTTAAAAATGGTATCCCCTTGCGTCTCCGGTTGCCTTTCCTCTCATTTTACTTCTTCCTTTTTCCGGGTGGCTCGTTTTTACTTTTCGTTTTTACCGATACAGGTTTGACCCCCTTCCTGCCTTCTCCCTCTTCTTAGTTTTTGAGAGACTTTCCCTCCACTATTTCTTTTATAAGTCCCTCCGTTTTATTCTTCACCCCGACGGATCATCCCGTTCCT
>Ga0179591_1364049_pt1 | contig 10067 bp, 11 predicted proteins | sample CZOMad2_1_08_16f_FD_182891 | JGI IMG/M metagenome (GOLD analysis project Ga0179591, IMG submission 182891) | Vadose zone soil fungal communities from Angelo Coast Range Reserve, California, USA - CZOMad2_1_08_16fungal (PacBio error correction) | ecosystem: Environmental > Terrestrial > Soil >... | reverse complement strand
TCTACTCTGCCAGTCTTATGCTGTTAGCAACCCCTCCAAATTTTGGGCTCCTTATCGAGCAGCGATTGTCCCCCCTCCTTTTCCCCCCCTCATCATAAGTTGTTTGTTTTGAGACACCTCAATGCGCTTTCCCCTCTCTTTGTAGCCGGATTCCCCCTTCCCTTGACCGTTTCCCTCATTTACAACGAATCCCGGAGAGCAGCCGGGATTATGGTCCCCCCTCCGACAAAAACTTTCAACACTAAAAAAAGGGAACAACGAAAACTCCCGGGGGAGGCCTCCTTCAGGAGAGGGACACTCTTAGAGTAGTTTTCTGTTCCCCCGATAATACCAATCCCCCAAAAAAACCCAACAAGGAATGAAGCAAAAGACCTTTTAGGCCTTTTCTCTAGAGATCCTTCTCTTAGGGGTCTTCGGGTGTCCCCGAGAAGTTGAGACCAGTCCATTCCTCTTTCTTAAAGGAGCTTCGCGTGACTGTGCTCACTCAGAATCCCCCAGTTCTGATATCCTCTCGTCATGTGCGACTGTTTCTTTTTTGTATCCGCTTTATTTCTGCATCAAGTGTCATGTGTCTTCTTTTGGTGATGGAGGACCTTTCATTTTCAAGGGCCAGTCTCTTTCCCAGCCCCGAATCCTAATTCCGTTCTTATTCCTCGACCTTCCGGTGATCGTCTCCAAAAACACCGAATCATGTACCCCCCTCAGACCCCTGCCCAACCCCCCCCCTCGCAGGCGTTTCCCCTCAAACTCGATCCCTCATCTCCCCCCAAACAGGACGAATCCTGAAAATAATCCCCACATGCCAATGCAAGGCGGTAATACCCCCTTTTCTGTGCGGCCAGATGCGCCCCCAAGAAAAACTCCTCCCCCATTTTCTAAGTCAAAAACAGCTTTTCCCCCCCCCCCATCAAGAAGGAGATAGGGTTTTTCCTATAACAACTTGCTGTAGAGAGCCTTTCCCTCTGAGAGAATAAAACTCTCCTCTTTTATGCAATCCTTCTCTTGTCAAGGCTCTCGGTGGGGAGTTTGAAATCTTCCCTTAGACGGGGGAACGCCCGTGAATGCAGCGTCTGCAATGAGCGGCCCCCTTCGAAATCCCAACGGCGTTGGCGATATTTCCTACCATCTTTTTGGACGACTGAGACTCTTCTTTGTGCAACAGAGTTACCTTCCCAGCAGCGCCGCCCCCCTTTCTTTAGGTAAAACCCCTTCCCCGTCCATTCAAAGCCTCCTTCCTTTGCCCCCCCCCCCACAAGTATTTTTCGAATAGCGGCCCAAAGTCTTATTTTTTGAACCGCACTATCACTATAGAATCCCTTCGGCAGCGTAGAGTTATGAGGATGTGGGCGATAATCTCCCACGATTTGAAGTGTCTACGCAGAGTTCCTTCTCCCAACCACCCCCCCCATCCACCCCCACTCCCCCCCCCTCCTGAAAAAGAAAGCCTTTTCATTATCTTTCCATCCCTTGCGGCGTGTTCCGCGGACCACTTTTTTCTTTCATCGTAAAATGCCTCCACCTAAGAAGAGGACAAACTTCTTCTGTCCATTCTGGCCATTATAAAATTTTTCAGGTCAAAGCAATGAATACCCTTCCAAAACTCCCTGCCCCCCCAAAGGAGATTTCTAGCAACCCCTCCCTCCCACCAAAACCCGGCGCCGAAGGCCTCTTATCTTCTAATCAAGAAAATATTCTTCCCTCCGGTGAACACCCCACGGTACAAAAATGTGCCACGGTAGAGGAGGATCGTTCTCTAATTCAATTTTTTTTCATCTCATGCCCTGAGAGGAGAAAAGAAAGACCCCTCTTCTCTTTTGAATCCTCTTTGTTGACGATGCTGAGGAATGCCCTCTTCGTTTTGCCGCGTTTTTCCGGTGCGCTCTCCAACTGGTTGCCATGCTGCAAGACAGCCTCCCCGGCAAAATTGTGCCGATTTTTGTTACCCAGGCGGTATTTGTGGATTAATACCATGTCCCTCGAACGGATGGCCCCTCACGGTTTTGTACTAGGGGACTAGAGATATATTATTCTTTTCCCTACAAACACGTTTCTAATTCTCCCTTTTCTAGATATCCCTCCCCTCCGCTTTTTTTTATTGACGAAGCTTTATCATTCTCCCCCCCTCCCAAAAAAAAAGTTTTTTTTCGCGTTCACCGCTAAAGAAGCTGAGTCTCCTGCGTTCTGCTGTAGGTTTCATGCTTTTCTGGTTATTGGAGTTCTTACTTTTGGGGCCGATCTTCCTCCAAGCTTTCTCTTTTTCTGTCCAAGACACAAGAATTCCTCCTTTCCGATTGCCGAAAACTTGCATTTCGTCTATTTGGCGTTTCAAAATGGGATTCCTCCCTGGGAGGCACCTCCTTACTTTGGTTTTCTTAGGATTTGTTCTTTCTTCTGATCGAAAACTCTTTAAACCTAAATCCCACTCTGGTGGTTAGGACTTTTCCCCCTCTGTGCACCTCCCCGTTTAAAAGTCTCCTTTCCCTTCCCGATTGGGTAGCCTCCCCCCGTTTTTTTCTGCAGCGATTGCCAGTCAACTTTCCTTTCCTTTCGACATTCCCCTTTGCGATGAATGTCCGTCCCCCCCCCAAACTCAAAAACCCGCTCTCCTTTTTTCTAAGAGAGGGTCGGTGAGGATTTCTATGCTCTATTCGTTTTGTATCCAGACCGGATAGCCTGCTGATGGCCCCCCCGTTGTTGAGCTTCCTTGAATTGCTTTTTCCATGAGATGCCTGTCCTCCCCCTTCCAATGTGATGACAGCCTTTCATACCCTTTCCTCCAGTTTCTTGGAAGATGAGACAGTGGAGGGTGATTTCGGATACATTCGTTCCTTCGCTTCTTGTATGTTTTTTTTCCCGTGAAATTTATTTTCTCTTTCCCTTTTGCTTTCGATCCCTTTCTTTTCGGGAATACTGTCCTTTTTCAATGAGGATTCCCTTCCCCCCGTGATGGACGAGGAAATGGCCCTCCTTCCCATCAAAGACTTAAGACTGCCTTAGTGACATTGCCGGCCTTGTTCATCAGAGATGCGTGATTCCCCTTTTCCCTCACATGGACGACGTTTTTTCATATAAGACCGTTCATTTCCCTTCCTAGTGCGCACATGTTTTTTCTGCTTCCCCAGCCTTTGAACGCTACCGGGCTACCTCCCGGCACAGACAATCCTTTCCTTTTCCTCCCCCTTCCTTGGAAGAGGGAGGCCTTTGAGTGGTTTCGACCTTTTTATTGGATCGGGATCTTTTGACAGCTTCGATAATGATTAAGTCTCCTTGCGGATCGTTCTTTTCACTTTGGTTAGTCTCCTTTTTACCATAGCATGGAGATCTTCCCTTTTTTCTTCTGAAGTCGTTGAAATGATGCTTCTTTCTTCCCTCCCTTTTAGGCAAAAACCTTATATTATCCTATGCCCCCTCTTCTTCTACGACTTTTTCCGATGTAATCAATGGCGTCTTCTTTCCCTTCTGGGCCGGAAAAGTTCTCTCCCCCTTTTCGCAGATGCGAACCCCCTTCACTCTCATGAAGGGAAACTCCCTTTCTGGTCCCTCACGAAAAAATAAACCCCTTGTTCCCCTCCGAGTCCGACATCTTTTTCTCGTACTTCACATCTTTTGGTATAGGGCAAGTTTCCCCAAGATACTATTTACTCGACTGTCAGATCTCCACCACAACCCAAAGGAATGACGCAAACTCTCCCGTCGTCCACCTGAGATAGATGATTTTTCTTCTCTGACCTTATAGAACAGTCCCTTCCTCTGAACGGCTTAATCAGCGCCTGCGAACTTGATTAATTCATTTTTCCAAACGTTCTGATATTTCCTTTCCCCTTCGTAGGTGCGCCTGGGTGTTTCTCTCTTTATTAGGGACCCCCCCCCCCCATCAAGTGCAGGACCTTCGTCTTAGTGATGGCGATAGATACCCCTTGCTCTTCCCTCGTTCAGCAATCTCCCGGTGAGCTTCCAGTTCCATCCCTTCCTCCCCCTCCCCATTCAGGTGATCGTCCCCCCTCCCAAAAAAGAATCATCCCTCCCACAAGAATCATCGACTTGTTCCCCTTTATAAACTCACCCCCCCTTTCCCCCCCAGAAAATCTCATCCTCCCCCCCTCCAAATGAGCTCCGACACTACGCCCCTCAATGAGTTATGAAATTTTCGGTCATCACATGGTCTTTTTCTCCTTTCTTTAGACATGGCCTTCAAACATACCCCCTTTGAAGCTCAACAACGCCCCGGGGCCCTCCAGCCGGCGATACGGTTCTTTGCTTGATCTTCTGCCCCCAGAGCATTAAAAAAGAAGAACCCCCCCTCCCCTCCTTCCAAGAATTAGGGAAGGCGAGGGTGTGGGGCGCTTTCCACAGGGACATTACATCGCTGGTTCCCCCTTCCCCCCTTTCCTCCAAAAAGAATCCCTTTGTCCCTCTTTCCGAAGAACAAAACGGAGTTTCCATATACCTTTCCTTTTTCCTTTTTCGACTTTTAACACCGTAGGGAGTTTTTTCTTTAAATTGACCAACCTTTTCAGCCTAAAATATTTAGGTGTTCCCACACAATGTGAACCCCCTTCCCCCTCTTCTGCAAAGCCTAAGAAGACCCCCCCCCCCTTTTTTAATTTTCTATCAATCCCATTCTCCTCCCCCATGGTGAACCGCATATCACCTCATGCATTTAGGCCAAGCGATTTGACGTGGCGATGGATTGTGGTTGGCGAGATCCTCAAAGCGGGGTCCCTGGACCAGCAAGAACGGGTTGAGACCCCCATAAAAATAAACTCCCCCCTTCACCCGAACTCTTTTCCCCGCATTTATCTAAGCTTCTTCTCTTTTCTTCTTTTTTCAAGGGCGGAGGTTTCCCGAACATTTTCTTGGATGGCCCTAAAATGAATAATCCTTCCCCCACTCCTTTCGGACAAACTCCTTCGAGGCTAGAGTTTATGCCCCTCTTCAACGTTGATTATCCACAAGAATTCTTTCTCAGTCCTCTGAAAACGCTTCTGAAAACCGCCACCTTCGCCTGCGTAGTAATAATTTACGCATTCCCCCCCCCACCCTTCCCTGGAGTAAACCAACTCTCTCGATGATGCTGCTTAAGGATGGTCAACCTTTTTCCTCTTCCTTCTCGGCGACACGAAGATTTCCCTCATCCTCTCTTGTCCTCCTCATCCTCTCTTGATATTCTGGTTCCTCTTTCCCGTGGCTCGACACAATCTTCTTCCCTTTTCTCCGCCTTCCGAGCGAAAAGGCACTGGTACCCCCCCATGAGTAATCATTGTCTTTTGTCCTACAGGCCAGTTAGACGCCATGGAATACCCCTCTTTTTTTGGCAGTTCATGTTACGAGGACTTATATTCTTCACAGTTTCTAATTCTCATTCTAGCGAATAGCTCCTTTTTAATAGTGACGGCCCGCTTCATGTTCGCCCACCATCCCCCAACCCTTTTCGACGGAAAAACGCCTCTTCCAATTCCTCTCAGACCCTTTTCAGCTAGAGATAAATGCGTTTTCTTTTTTTTCTTTCGTTGGGGGGTTAGTTTTTTTTTTTTTTTTCTTTTTTGGGTCTTTTTTCTTCTTTTGCATGTATACGTCCCCCTTTTATTCTCGACCATCCAATCGCACGTCATTTCCTCCTTCTCCACGCAGGCGAGAGGGATAGTCGGTTCCCCCACCCCTTTTATTATTTTCTTGACGCTATTAGGCCTTCCCATAGTTGGTTTCTTCCTTCTTCTCTCTATGCGGATTCTCAAAAGGGACAGGTTTTTTTCCTAAATTCCAAAGCCCTTTTTTTTGCTCTGGGAAACACCCTCACCCACAAGGTCTCATTAGTCCCCCTCGATGCGTTTTAGCTCTCCCCAGACGTTTGTTTTCTTTTCCCTTTTCTCCCTCTTGATTCATATTCTTTAGAACTTTTTTAAACCAGGCGATGGCATCACCATTTCAAAAACTTAATGCTTGAAAGAAGGAGAGGGTCGTTCTCTCCCTTTTTATGATATAAGAGTTGCCCCCCCCTCTCCTTTTCAGTACTAAAGCTGCATCCATTGTGCGTTGTTGACTTCATTGATCTATGTGTTCTTTTTAAGGACTACTCATCCCCAGAAATAAAATATTCCCTTTAAGAACCCTCAAGGGCTGCTATTTCAGTATCCCCTTTGGATGTTGGTCCTATAGAGGTTATTTTCCTCCCCTTCATGATTTATTGTTTGGTCTTGGAAAAGGCGAGGTTTTTCCGGCTTTGATCACCTTTTTTCCCTCTCAGGATGGAACGGCCTCGTATCGCGATGTGCTGGGTTAGAGGAACTGCCATTAGAGCCCCCTCCATGACGCCTTTCTTTCTCTTCTTATGCATGTGAAGGATTCTCTCTCTGAGGATTCCAAGCAAACGGCTCCCCCTTGCTCGATGTCGCCCCTTTGTGATAAATAATTAGTAAGCCATGTCCCTCCCCTGATGAGCCTCTTTTGAAGATGAGATTCTTGACTGGAAGTCGCGGCAAAGCCAATTAATCCGAAGGCTGTGACGATCCTTTTGGGCTTTTTTCCCTCGTTTCGACTCGATTGGATAGTCTAACCTTCGCAAGATAGAAGAGTTTCAGGCTGACCCTAAGGAAGACAAATCTGTCTCGCCTCGGTTCTTTTTCCCTTTTTAGTTCTTTTTTTATTTCTTTTTCACATCTGAGAATTCACTTCATAGAATCCCAGTCCCTTGATGTCGCCAACAGAGTCCGTCAAATTTTCCGGCCCCCTCTCGAGGCATTTTTTTGATGTAACCCCCCTCCCTTTCCATATACGTTGTGGGTGTTCTCTATGCCCCTCTTTCCGATAATCGTTGGTTCCCTCAAAGTGGAAATCCCGGTTTTCTCCCTTTACAACGACTTTCTTCTCGCAGGGACAAAATGAGCTTCTGTCCAGGTCCGCACAACAAAAGAACTAACCCCGAAAAAGAAAAGAGTGAGCTTTTTTTTTTTTTTTTTTGAGTGTATCTTCATTTCTTCCAACCCAAGCTTCCCCAAGGATCCTATCCAAATCGAAGTTTTCCCAACCAACACAAACACAACAGAAGCAATAAAAATTTTCCTTTTTTTCGTAAAAGCCTTGACGATGCCCCGACCGCTATCCCAGTTCAAGAAGCTCATCTTTCCTCATAGCTTCGGACATGGCTTAATCACTTCCCCCTTTCTTATGATATCCAGTCACCTCGTTTCCTGTGGCTTTGTATCAACGCATCCCCCCCCGGAACCGCCCCTCCCTCCCGTAGTAAGGGCTTTTCTCCTCCTCCCCCCTGATAATAAGGGCAAGTTCCCCTCCCCCACCATTTGTCGGGAGAAAGCCCCCCGGTTCCATAAAGGATTTCCCTTTTTTGATCGAAAGCCCCCTCCCCCAACCAAAAACCTCCTTCATTCCAATGAAGTCAACCAGACAAGCAAGTTCCTCCCCATTCCCCTCCCCCGATACCCCCCCTTGACCACAAGTTACGGGAAAATCCTCTCACACCTTGCACTCCTTTGGTTTTTCCCACCCCTTTTTTTTCCTGCGATGCTAAATGGTGAAAAGCTCCTTCAAAATGAAGCTCCCCCTCCCCCCATGTCCCTCAAGTCATGCTCTCTTTTTCGGTTTTTGTTTTTCTAAAAGTATGCTGAGAGAGGATTTCCCCTCTCTCCCCCCCTCCGAAATACCACCGAACCATTCTTTTCTGGTCCCCTTCGCGGGTTGTTTTGAAATTCTACCGGACATTCATTCCCCTTCTTCTCCCCTCCCCGATGGCGGACAACGACTTTCTCCTTGTTAGAAGAAATACCCACCCACGTTTGGGATCTTTGGCGACTTGGGCCGTCCCCTCCTTTTAACAACAGAGGATTTCTCTCCCCAAAAGCAAGAGAAGCCACACTTGACCCAAAAACCTGTAACCGTTTCGATCCCCCTTCCCATTCAACCTCCCCCTCCCCAATAATTTTCTCCCCTTCAGAATAGCGGCAAGATCCCCCGAAATATAAAGATCTCAGTTCCGCCCTTCCCCTCTTCTTCGTGGCCGCTTATGCTGGGCGAGCTGAATCACCCTTTCCTAGAATCAGGCCCCCCCTTCCACCAAATAAAACACCCACGAACACTCCGAATCCTTATCTCAGGCTTCTTTGGCTCGTGCGGAGTGTTCCCTCTTCCTGGATGGTGGCTGGGCATCATGCATAAGCGGCCGTCAAGTTTCCTCCCCCCCCCCTTCTCTTGAGAGCTATGAGCTATTCTCAAACCCGCTGTAAAGGTCCCCCGAAGAATATAATATCTATTTCCCTCATGATGCCACCCCCCCCGGTAGTGCCATAAGGCGTGCGCACAGAGGAATTTCGATCACAAGAGGTGCCCCCCAACAAGAAGCTTGGGTTCCCCCCTTTGCAGTTCTCCGCGTCTCCCCCTTTATGGTCGAGCGCCACTTCTTCCCTTCTCACGAAATACTCGCAGATCTATATTTCTCCTTTTTGTCCTTCGCGTATCTTAGGGTGCCGCGAAACTCCCCCAAGACACTGGTTTGGCCCTTCTCGACAGCCCGGCCCTTCAAATTGGGGGACCCCTCTTTGTTAAACGGACTATTCCTAACCCCTCTAGTAGCCCCTTTGGTCCTTCAAAGAGACCCGGGGTTTTCTACCAGAGTCCGAGATTATATCTTTCTCTTTCCTTTTACCCAGTTTATAATCTCCTTCCCCCTTTTAATTCGTAATAGCTATACGAGACTTTTTTCTTATCATTATTGAAGAAGACCCTACGTTTTAAAAGCCACATCCCCCCTTTTCGGCGAAAACAAGACTCTTCCTTCCCCATAACTGAGATTATCACTTTGCTTTCGGTTTAATGCTTCTCTTCTATTTGTTCAGAATTTGTGGCCTATGAGCGTCTCCCTTCTATTTTGATCTAGCCAACAGCTTCCCCCCTCTTCCAGTCCGATGCGTACTTCCCCCGATAGGGTAAGTGCGGTTTTCAAACATGGGAGTATATGCTCTTTCCTTCCAGAGCAAAATTAATTTTTGTTTCTTCTCTTAGTTATTTTCCCGGGACAGGTTTGGTTTTCCCCTTTCCAAGACTGTTTAGGAGATGATTTTCCTCTTGTGACCCCTCCCCCCCGTCTTTTAAAAGTCTAAGTAGTACCACCCTCTCTCCTTTTCTCTATAAAAACGCGTTTTAGCGTCTTCTTTTCTCCCCGCTGATTTCATCTCGTTTTCCTCTGTCGTGGAAAACATTTCCTGTGGAAGTCCCCTTTTCTAAAACAACCTAGAATGCCCTTTCTGTGTCTTCTTGTAGAGGTGAGTCTTTCTGTTTCATTTTTCGTCATCATCTCTACAGCCCAATTTTTTTCTTCTTCCAGCAAGTATCCTACTTCCCCCCCCCTTGTGAGTTTCTCTTTACTTGACTCTGTGATTTTTACGCAATGAGCATCTTCCCCCTCCCTTTGATGAACGAATGTCATTCCTCCTGCCCCAACTTTGGATGTTTTTTATCGGTCTATCGGCTTCCCCCCTCCGTACTCTCTTTCTTCCTGGTCTTAATTTTCCTTCTCTGGAAGGATTTAGCCCTGGGCGCCCCGGAATGAGGATTCGTTCTCCCCCTCAGCGATGCTTGTGGTCCTTTACCTCGGAGCCCTTCCATCCCAACCCCCCCCCCCCCCCCTCTCCAGGTCAGAAGGGATTGCCTTACGTTTTTCCTTGTGCCTCATGTTTTGATAAACTCCCTTAATTTTTTTTTTTTCCCTGATATCAGAAAGTGTGTATCCATTCGTAATAAAGTCCTCCCCGAGTTGATTTTTTTCCGATGAGCTTCTGACTGTTCCCCCCCTCTCGGCCCCGCAACAATCATTTTCCTTCTTTTAGGACGTTGTTGATTTTGTTTCACCCCCTTTTTGGTTTCGACCGTACGCTTCCTCTTCTTTTTTAAATTTCGCCCTTATCCTTTCTTGTACGCAGACACCTCTTTTTCCTCGTTTCTTTTTAATTTGGTTTCTTTCAATAGCCTGGCGATTCCTCCTCCCGTCGTTGTTGTTTCCCCTTCTGTGCGAAAACCTTTCTCGGACCTCCCGATTATCGAGCCATCTTTTGATGAAC
>Ga0179591_1280777_pt1 | contig 10067 bp, 14 predicted proteins | sample CZOMad2_1_08_16f_FD_182891 | JGI IMG/M metagenome (GOLD analysis project Ga0179591, IMG submission 182891) | Vadose zone soil fungal communities from Angelo Coast Range Reserve, California, USA - CZOMad2_1_08_16fungal (PacBio error correction) | ecosystem: Environmental > Terrestrial > Soil >... | reverse complement strand
AAAATTAAGAATAAGCCCCCTCCCCTTAATTTTCCTTCTCCTTACGACTAGTTCTGACAGCAGAACGACTCTTTCTAAATTTCCCGAAGAATGGCCTCCCTCTGAGCATCGCTTTTTTTCAGCGCATAAGCTTCTGCCCCCTCCCCCCCCGCGTCCCCACCCCCCAAGTTGTATGCGGAAGGGACATGCCAACTCTTTCTTTCCCCGCGTGTCGCCTAAAAAGCCCCCTTTTTTTTCCCCCTCCCCCTTCTGGGCTGGTAAGAGGGCTGACCCAGTCTCCTCGCGGCTTTTTTACGGTGTCGTTCAGATTAAAAGGAAAGGATTCTCTTTTCGGGGCGGACGGGCGGATCTATTTTTTTTTCCTTTTACCTCTTTCCTAAAGTAATGACCCCTTTCCGCGTGTTCTTTCCTGCTCGGTCTTCCGACTGAGACCTTTCCCTCTTTTTCTATCGCTGCTTGCGAATCCGAGGAACCCCCCCTTTTTTTCCCCCCCCCCATCAAGAGCAAAACCTATGCAACCCTTTCCTACCATCTTCCCGCGTCGATTTGGGGTAATCTCGTCGAGGGCGTTTTTTTTTTTTGTTTAGAGAGGATTCACCGCCATACGACTAGATAGTCCCCCCCCGCTCTCTTTTGGTCGAAGTAGTTGTAGACTTTTTTTCCTAGTTCCTTTTTCTAAGGCCGAAGATGATAGCCTCGAGATTCTTCTTTTTTTTTTCGCTGAAAGACCGGCCCTCGTCTTCCCCCCTTTCCCCCCTTTTTCTTCTTAAGTAGGCGCGCGGTAGCCTCCTTCCGTCCCCTCCCTTATTATTAGACAGTGCAGATCGGTGACCTTTCTCCCCCTCCTACAGCTCAGAGCGATTCGCCTTTTTTCCCTTTCCCCCCCCCCTTTGTCAGCACGATGAACAGCCATCCTTTCCCCCAAGACCTTTTTTATTCTGAGCAGCCCGAGTGGGCTTGCATTCGTTTGCATGTCTGACGCATACACGTCTTCCGCCCCCCCTCGGTGTCTTGACGACATACTTCTTTTTCCTTTTCTTTCCTGTTGGAAATTTGTTGGAGGTAGGCGCTTTGTCTTTCGTGCGGCAGGAGAGATCGTACCTCTCCTTCACATGGTAATGCAGTCCTTTGTTCGGCACGTCAGCCCAAAAAAGATTCTTCCCCCTTCTTTGTCTACAACCAGGATGCCGAGCAGCGGCTCTCTTTTCTTTTTTTCCCTGTCTGTGAGCTGGAAGACCTTAGACCAGATTGCCTTTTCTTTTTCTTCATTCGGCCTGTCGGAGCGCTCCGCGGCTTGTCTTCCTATCTTTCTTCTGGCGAAGGCGGTGACATGCCGTGCCCGCCTTTTTTCTTCTCTTCCTCTTCAAACGTGAAGGGGAAGCGGGAGCTTTTTCTTTCACTCTTCTTTTGCAAGGCGCGGGGTGTTTTTCTTTTTCTGTTCCTCCGGCGCAGGCCCGGTGGATACGGACGGAACTTTCTCCTCCCTCTTTCTTTCCTTTGCTGAAAATCGAACCATCAAACATTCCCTCTGCTTATTCGAAGATCAGGGAGAAAGAAGTCCCCTTCTCTGGTCGCGCTGTCACTCAAAACTCCGGTCCCTTTCCACTTCCCTTTTTTTACAATTCTCGTAAGTGGAAGCGGCTTTCCTCTTCGTTTCTTTCCTCCCGCAGTCCTTTACAAGCGTAAAGCGCTTTAAGGTTTCTCCTTTTTTTTTCCGTCACTTTCGCGCGACGCGCCTTTTCTTTCCGATCAGATAGACAAAATTCCTCCCCCTCTCCCCCCCTTTCTAATTCCCCATCGAAAATAAAGTGGTCTTCTCGGCAGCGGGCTTCTTCCCTATCGTTTTCTTTTCCGAGGGCCTTCGGCCTGACTCGGAGCGAGGCTGTTTTTCCTTTTATGTCAGCCGTCAAGGAAGGCCTCGGTCTCCCTTTCTTCTCCCTCTTCTCCCAGAAAATAAGCGAAGAAGCTGCTCCTTCTCCTTTCGCTCTCCGTCCCCCCATTTTGAGTGATAATAGAGCGAATTCCTTTTTTCTTTCCCCTAATTCATTTGACCGGCCGGGGCATTTGGCGAAGCGTTTCTCTTCCTGCCTTTCTCTCAGGCGAGGAATGTAGATCCATTTCTCCGGCTCTCCTCAACACCTGCTTCTTTTAACTCATCCTCCTTTTTTTCTTTTTTTTTTCTGATCCTGCGCCATGGCAAGAGCAAAGAGCTGCGGGCCTCCCTAGCTTTTCCCTCTTCCTTTTCTCAAATTCCTCGATGAACCCCCTCCTTTTCCATGATTTCTTTCTGAGAGCGCTCAAAGGAATTATGAAGACGATGATCACGCCTCTTTCCCCCTTTTTTCCTACTTTCTTCAGTCGAGCTTATGCGAGATTTTTTTTCTTTCTTTCTAGCTCGCGATTTCTCCCCTCCCCCTCCTTCTCTCCCCTTCTCGACTAAAGAGGCGCTTTTTTTTTCAGATTGGCTCAGACCACGCGTGCCTCTGACACCTCTCTTTCTTCCCTCTCCCTGAATCGTCTTTCTTTCCCCTCTGGCCTCCTCGCGAAACTGCACAAGCGCGGTCCCTTCTCTTGCTCGGGCCCGCAGTCGCGTCTCTCTCCCCCCCTTTTCCCTTTCTCAGTAAAACGAGATTTTCTCGTGTCTCTTCCTGATTCAGACGAGCGAGTGTTCGCCCTTTTCCCCTTCTTCGAGAATTTTCAAAAATAGTTTGGTCTTTCTCTTTTCTTTTTGAGTGAAAGACGCGGCCCTCCCTCGTGCGACTTCTTGCAGAATACTTCGATTTTCTTTCCCGCGTTCCTCCCCGCCGCCAGCGGTCTTGGACTTCCCTTTTCCTTTTCCCCCCTTTCCCGCGGCCGGCTGAAAATAGAACATCAACCCCCCCCCCTCTTTTCCAAACTAGTAATAGAATACGCACATCCCTTCCTCCCCCCCTCCCTTTTTCTCGCTTCCCTCGCCGAGTAGCCTGCTGCCTGCCTGTCCTCTTCTCCCTCTCCCTTTTTTCCCTTTTCCTGTAGGGAACGATAAAGCAGGCGGAGCGGCCCTCCCCCTTCTTCTGGATTCATCTTCTCCTTGCGTGGTTGTCAAGCTAACATAAGGCTCCCCCCTTTCTATCCAGCTGATAGGAAATCCTGTTGTCCCTCCTTCCTCTACCTGCAGGGGAGGAATATTTGTGTCTTCCTCCACTAGCACCCTCTTTGATACGTTTTCATGATAGAGGCCCTCCTTTTTTCCCTGTACCGACGATCGCATCGCCAGCCCCCCCCCCCCTCCACATTTCCCGAAGAGAATGAAGGAAACTTTTCTTCTTCCAGCTTTTTCCAGCCCCCACCGATGGTTGACGGCAAGGCGGAACAGTCCTTTTTCTCACCCGATGCTCTACGGCCTAAACTCGGGCGTGCTTTTCCCCCCTTTTCCAGGTATGGTGTAAAGAAATCCCCCCCCTTTTTCCCCCTCGGTCCAAAGTTGTCCAGGAGAGAAAGAGAGCCCTTTTTTTTCCTTACTTCTTTCCCTCTTCAGGATTAACCGCACTTCTTTTTTTCACCTCGGGACGGAAGCCTTAAGTCCCCAACATCTTCCAATCTTTAAACCATCGGATCCGGACTCACATGGGAGGATCTATTTTTCCCTTCCCCTTTTTTTTTTTCTTTCCCTGACGAAGGAAGGGAAGAACAATCTTTTCCTTTCTTTCAAACACGGGGCGCGCATATCGAGGCGCTTCTATCCCTCCTCTTTACAACTCTGTCTTCGACAATCAAGGCACCTCTTTCCCCTTCCCCCTCCTCTAACGGGGAGAAAAGAGAGTTGGTTTTTTGTCCTATCTCTCTTTTAATACCTAATAAGTTGTTGTTTTTTCTCTCCGCCCTCGACGAGTAGACCACTCTTCTCTTTTTTGGTAGAAGGTAGTTGTAGAAGTTTTTTTCCCTCCGCCGCTTTTTTTTTCTTGAGCAAGCCCGCGATTTTTCGTAGCCGTCGGAGGGTTTTTCCCCTTTCCTCCCTCGTCGGAAAACGAGAGTGTCGTTACCTTTCCTTTCCCGTACTTTCCCAATAGAGTCCACGACGTACGGAAAGAGTATTCTCTTTTTCTTCCTCTGTAAGCGCACGCCGTAGCCCTCCTTTTCTCTCTCTTTATCAGACTATTGAAATCATTTTCTCCGTTTTTCCTTTTTCACCCGCACCTTGAATTGGTAGTCTTCTCCCCGATTGAGGCCGTCGAGCATCGTAGTGCATGTCTTTCCTCCCCTTTTTTTTTGTCGCATGACGTCAAAAATCGGTTTCCTTTTTTTTTTCCCGATTCGCAAAGTTTTCTGACAGTCGTTCGGGACCTTTTCTTTCTCTCGTCGTCGTGCGGCAGGCGAGATCGGCCCCCCCCCTTTTATGAAAGGTAATGCAGTCCATCCTGTCTTTTCGCCAAAAAGAGGCGCAATGCTAGTCGCTTTTTTCTTCTTTTTCCGGCTGCTTCTTGGCCAGACGCTAGTGGTAACGTCCCTTTCTTTTTTTTTTTTCTTCTCCCCTTTCTCCCCGCTTGAAAGATTCATAGACGCCGGTCTCTTCTTCCTTCTCCCTTCTTTTCTTTCTAACCCTCGCTTGCCGCCCGAGATTTCTTCTTTTTCCTTTCTTCATCAGGCACGCGGAGAGGGAACCGTCCCCCCTTTTCCTTTTTCGAGTCAGAGGAGTGGAGGTTATTTTTTCTTTTGCCACTGCTTGGTGGCTTCGAACGTTGGATGTTCGATGTTCAGTCCTTTTTCTCTACGGCGAACTCTCCCATGGGAGCCAAGATTGCCTTCCCCTCTAAACATTAAACCCCTAGACGAGGCTGACCATTCAGTACGTCGGGCTCCCTCTCTTCTGTCACTCAAAACCACTAAGAATTCAATCCTTTTCTCCCCCCTCCTCTTCCCCCATTGGAAGGGAGGGGCTACCTTTTCTCCCCCCGCTTACTGAGCGAAGGGGAAAAGGCTTTCTTTTTTTTTCTTGACGCTCAAGATCGACTACCATTCCCCTTCTTCTTCTTTCGGGAGGAAAAAGACCTCCCCCGGAAGTGAACATAGGAAGCGGGCCTTTCCTTCTTCCTCCTTTCCCCGCGGTGTGCTGCGAATCTTATCTGCCATTCGCATTTTTCTTTCTCTTTCGAAGGTTGTTCGAGACGTCTTTCTTTTTTCTTCGGCCGCCCCTCTTTTTTCGACGTCGCCTCGAGGCCAGAAACGAGCAGAATCTTTTTTCTTGAAGCCGATGGTGTGCTCGCTCTTCGTTCCCCTTTCTCATCTCTCGAATTAATGGGAGGAGGAGCTAGAGATCCCCTCCCTTTTTTTTTTTTTTCCCTGGGGTGTTTGAAAAACGGGGCGGGAAGGAGGTTTTTCCCCTCTTTCTCTCCTTCTCTGAATGCTCGATCCATGCGCTTTCTCTTTTCCTTTTCTTTCCCCCCCCCGGCGGAAGGATCACACCACTCTTCTTTTTGTTTTCTCAGTCTCTTTTGATCATGCGCGGGGAAAGAGACCTTTTTTTTCCCTAGCTCCTCGCCTTCGAGAATTCCTAGATGACACCGCCGTTTTCTTTCGTTTTTCTCTTTTTTCCCTGCCATGAATTCTGCGCAGATGATCACGCCCTTTTTTTTTCCTCCCCCCGCGGCCGGCAGGCGCAGCTTCTTCGCGTTCTTTTTTGAAGCTAGAGAATTTCGCTCTCCTTCTCGCAAAACACTTCGACGACTACAGCCTTTTTCTTTCGAAGATGCGAAGCCGTCTCCTCCCTCTTCCTCCTATTGCCCGCTGACAGGGCATAGTCTTTCTTCCGTATCCCCTCGACTCAAAAGAGCGTCCTTTCCCCCTTTTTTCCTCCCTTCGCGTCGCGAGCAATGCCGCCTTTTTCCCTTTCCTTCCTTTCCTTTGAAGAGTGGGAGACTTCCCCCTATCTTTTTTTTCGAGACCGAACGATTTTCTATCATTTTTTCAAAAAGAGTTGCGGATTTCTTTCTTTTTCTTTTCCAGCGAGCACCCGTCTTTTTTCGCTCCTGGAGTTGGAAGACTCCTTCGATTGTTTTTTCTTTTTTTCCCGCGCAAGCGGTCTGGCTTCCATGGGCGTCCTTCTTCTTTCTTTTTTTTTCCCTTCTGAAAATCGAACAAAGCCCCCCCTTTCCCCCTCCTGCCTTTCCCCCCCCTGTTTCCCCCTATCCTCAGAAAAATCTCCCTCCTTTTTCTCTCTTCCCTCGCAGCGTGCATGAGGCCCGCATGTCGCCTTTCTCCCCCTCTCTTTCCTCCTCTCGGAAGTAGAAACGATAAAGAAGGCGGTCCTTTCTCCTTTTCCTTTGTAACGCTGGCGAGGGCTTCAAGATAAAATACGGTTTTTCCTTTGCGAGCCGCTGTCTCGGCCAATCCTGTGGCGCTTTTTCCCCTCCCCCTTTTGTTCTTCTCCTTTCCCCCCGCACTAGCACAACTCGATATCCTTCTTTTTCTCTCGCCTGCCGCACGACGCCGATCGCCTTCTCCCCCCCCTCCCCTTTTTCCCCTCACGACTGGAAGAAAAATGGAGACCCTTTTTCAAGACCCTCTTCGGCCAGGAGGACAAGTCAAGAGTGTATGCGTCTCTTTCTCCTTCTCACCCGTGGTGCGCGCCTACAATTTTCTTTTTCCTCCCTTCAAAAAGTATGGTTTTTTTCCCCCTTGACTGGACAAGGCGGAGAAGCTTCCTCCCCCTTCCCTTTCTCTTCAGTCTTCAAAGGGCACGGACTGCCTTTTTCTTCCTTTCTCTTTCCGACGGGAGGATATATTTTTCTTCAGGCAGCCCCTTTTTTCATCTTAGGTCAGACACTCGCGGTTGAAGAAGAGGCTTCCCTTGCTCGCCTCTCTCGTCGATCTATCGCGGCTTTCGCCCCTTCCCCTCTTTTTTTCCCCCCCATACAAACGGAAAATAGTAAAGGAGAAAAATCTTTTTTTCTATCTTTTCAAAATCGCGGGCGGGGTCCTTCCCTTTTTTTATATAGATTCAAAGCCCTCGACGTCTCTCTCCCCCTCTCTCCCCGGTAGAAATGGTAGCATTTCAAGCTTTTTCTTTCTAAGGCCGAGTTTCCTCGGATTGAGCCCCCTCTCCTCTCTCGAGAAGCGGTTTTCCTTCTCTGAAGAAAGATCCCCTCGAGTTTCTTCTTCGTCTTTACCGTAGGCGCCGCCCCTTTTTCGTTTCCCTTCTCTCCCGCCCGTAAGGACAGGAGGATTAGCCTTTCTTACTTCTCTCCCGATTGATAAGAGATTAGCGCTTCCTTTCCTTTGGTCAGACCGCTGACCCTTTTCCGGAATGAGGTACCCTTTTGTCTCCCTCAGCTTTGAGGACGTCTTTTTTTCCCCTGCATACCCGCTGGACTTGTCAGACTTCCCTTTTTTTACCCTCTTTTTTTCCCATTTTCTCTCCCGATTATTTTTTTTTTCTTTCCGTTCTTTCCCTGGATGCCCCGATTGCGATAGTCGGTCGTGCTTTCTTTCCTTTTTCACCTTTTCATGCCTTCCATCGAGTGGGCTCGTGCGGAGGTCCTTCTCTCCCCAAGCTGAGAAACTTTCCCTTCTCGCCCATGAGCATTGCTCGCTGCAAAACGGCTCGTTTCCCCTTTTCTTGAGCCCCTCTGCAGCCTTGAACGATTCATCCCTCGCCTTTCTTTTCCTTCTCCTCCGGATTGAGAGGGAATAATTCCGCAGTTTCTCTCTTTACAGGTCCTTAGGAGCGGCAAGAGGCGAGGGAGCGAGTCCCCTCCCCTTTCATTCTTAATTGGAGAGCAATAGGGTGGCGCGATCTTTATCTTCTTTTTTTGTGCAGTCTCCTCCCTCCCGGCCTCCTTCCCCCTTCTGAGCCCATGGAAGCAAGAACGCTGCCCTTTTTTTTTTTTTTCCCCTCCAACCATCGAAGAGATGCAAATTAAGTACTTCTTCGTTTCTTTCATCGGGAGAGATGTACACTTTCCCTTCCTTTTTCCCTTAAACAAGTAATTGGAAGAGGAGGGATCCCCCTTTTTTTTTTAAGATCATCAGTCCGCCCCCCCCTTCCTTTCTCTTCAACGGAGGAAATTCTCTTTCCCGATTTCTCTCCTCCCACCCCGTCCGAGATTGTGAAGTTAGAGAGTTTCCCCTTTCTTTCCCGACGATGGCAATGGTCTCGGGTCCTCCTGGCAGAGGGGCTATTTTTTTTGGTGGTGGGGAAGCGCTTCTTTCTTTTTTTTTTCGCGAAGGAGTAATGCCATCTCTTCCTTTTTCCTCCCTTCGCGAGATTAGAAGACCTCCTCCCCTGCCCTCCTTATGTCGTCTCGTCGTGAGGAAGATGGGCTTTCCCCCTCCTTTTCTTTTTCTGTATCAGTTCGCGCAGAATTAATGTTACGGGGCTTTCCCTCCCTCCCCTTTTCCGCGGGCCTTTGGAGAGAAGATTGGTCTTTTCACATCTCTTTTATCAAGAGAGGAATGCTCGATCCCTTTTTTCTTTTTCCTCCTTTCTTTTCTCTTTCCCCTGCGAGAAGCCCCCCTTTCTTTTTCTCCGCATTAAGTTGTGTGTTGAGAGCTTCCTGAGTCCCTTTTCTCTTCGACGTCGCTCGGATAGAGCATTAATAGAAGTCGACCCTTCCTCCTCCCTCTCTGCAAAGGAAAGACTTTCCCCTCCTTCTTTGGTCTTTTTCCTTCATTATGAGAGATGATAACGCAATTTCCTCCTTACCCCCTTTAAAGGAAGGACGAAAGATTATGAGAAGTATTTCTCTTTTCCCTTCTTTCGTCGACTCTCGCGAAGTTAGACGCGGCCCGGCCCCCCCCCTTTTTTCTTCCTTTCCTTCGAGAAAACTTCGACGAAATCCCATGCCTTTTGCCCTTCCGTCCTAAGATGCGCAGCACACCGCTTCCTTCCTTTCTGCCCTCTTCCAGGGCATAGTCGGGAAGCCCCCCTCTTTCTCTGGCGTTATAAAGAGAGAAACCTATGTTCTTCGATTTCGATCGGAAAGAACGTTTTTTTCTTCTTATTCCGGTTTCCGGCGAGCAGTAACTCTCCTTTTTCTTTCTTTTGCGAATGTTTTGTGAGTGAATCCCCTTATCGTCTTTGTTCCCCAAGAGCTGAAATGACGAGTATTCTTAGTATTTATTGCGGAGTTGTGAGTGAAAGTCTCTCCCTCTTCTCTCCCTCTTGCAGCCTAATTAGAGTTGGATGTTGAATGTTAGTTTTCCCTTCTTTGGCTCTTCTTCACCGGTTATTCGACGGATGAAAATAGAAAACCCCCCTTTTTTCCCCCTCGTCCCTTCCACCAACGACGCCCTTTCCATCTCCCCTTTTCCTCACTCCTTCCTAATGAAAGTTTATAGATTACTTTTCTCTTTTTTCCGGGTCGAATTAGAAGAAGAAATATCGGCGTCTTTTCTCTCCCCCTCCCTGGATCTTTCGCAGGGCCGAGATAGTCGAGCCGGCTTTCCCCTTCTTCTTCCTTTCTCCTGATTCAAGCTAAAATAGGCTTTTATCCGCTTTCTGCACTTTTCGATAGTCCCTCAGACGAGCAGAGGCGCATTTCCTTCTTCCTCCTCCTCACAGAGCACACTCGATCTCCCTTCCTCCCTTTTTCCCTTTTTCTCTCTCCTGCCGAACAGACAGAAGATCAATCGACCTCCCCCCTAATGCCCTTTTCCCGAAGGTTTTAGCGCATCCAGCTTCTGCAAGATTTCTTTCGGTCCCATTCAGCCGTGTATGCGAAGACATGCCCCCCCTTTTTCCCTTCCCCTTTCTTTCTCGCCTAACAAGGGCAAGGTTTTTTTTCCCCCGCTTTTGAAACCGGATGGAAGGCGGAGCCTCTTTCTTCTTCTCCGGGTGCGCTTCAGCTTTCCACCCCTTTCCCCTTCCTTTTCCTCCTCCGGGAAGGAAGGGAGGCTCTATCCCTTTCCGTCGCCTCCTAGACTCCGGAAGGGGAGACACTTCTTTCACTCGGTCGCGGATTCCGCTGCTCCCTTCTTTCCCCTCCTCGGCGATATATAGAGGTTGCGGCCTTCCCCAATTTCCTTTTCACTTAGTCAAAGTGGACTGCGAAAAGGGAGACCTCCCTTTTTTTTTTTTCCTATGTCTGGTA
>Ga0179591_1305301_pt1 | contig 10068 bp, 13 predicted proteins | sample CZOMad2_1_08_16f_FD_182891 | JGI IMG/M metagenome (GOLD analysis project Ga0179591, IMG submission 182891) | Vadose zone soil fungal communities from Angelo Coast Range Reserve, California, USA - CZOMad2_1_08_16fungal (PacBio error correction) | ecosystem: Environmental > Terrestrial > Soil >... | reverse complement strand
AGTAGAACGCCCCAAAGACCGTTCTTTCCCACCCCCTTATTTTTTATGTCGATGAGGGTTGGTTTGGCTCCGGCCCGTTTGCCAATTATTTTTTCACTAAATGTGAACTAATGGTACCACTTGCCCCGTTCTAGGGAACCCTTTGGTTTTCTTTGCACACCGGACCATGCCCACCGAATTTCCCCCCCCTCGACATGGACCATCCTTGAACCCAATAACGCGACTTTATACCATCAGGTATACTCATCAGCACCCTTACCCAACTTCCAAACGCCTCCTATGACTCATTTTATCTTTCCGTCTTTTCTGGTAACAGTTTTTCAAATCTTGTTCCCGAAACACAGTTCTCCCCGTTTTCCAAATTGCCTTCTTCGGCTGGGACCCCTTGGCTTACCAGTCTTCGTTTTCGGTCGGGTTTTTTCCCAGGCGCCTTTCCCCCTGGCCCATTATTTTTTTAGTTCTTGTATGTACCTCCTTTCTTCCCCGGGCTCCCCCACCCTATTTGGCAGCCCCTTTCCGGCTCGCCCCCTCGCTTCCCCCCCTGGTTTCCTCACCCTTCCCCCCCCCCTGAGGGTTTCCCTTTCAAAACCCCAATCCATTCTTTCTTCCCACCGTGCAATTCTTTCTGACGATCCTTGTCGGCGTGGTGGGGTCACAAGGACAAAGTGGACCCTTAGGAAACCCCCTCTTGTTTAGTTACCTCTTTTGACGCGGAGCCAGGAGTGAGTTATGACCCCGACTCTTACAAGCCATTCTCCCCCCCCCTGGACCCTTTGTTTTCAGCAGTTCCCTCCACTCTAACACTTGGTTTTTTCTCGGGAACTGTTGTGACATCTCCCACTCCACCCCTCACTTGTGAGTACCCTTTTTTTGAATTTTCCAGGGGAGGTCTTTCATTTTGTGCTGACTTTTTTCCCGAATCGTTTTTCCCCACATCTCCTGAGTGTCTAGTGTGTTTTTCCCTGCACTTCCTTTGAACACCCCCCCCGTCCATGCGATCCGTGGGTGTCTCTGATTGGGTCTTTACTCGTTTGCGGCTTGTGTTAATTCCCTCTGCCCGCACTTCCCACCCCACCTTCCCATCGTACTGCCCAGTTCCCTTTTTGCTTCCCGTCCCTTGGCCCCCTTATCAACCTCCGCCTTCCGCATTTCCCCAACACCGGGACCCCTGGGACCCCCCCCACCTTGCGCCCCGTGCAGACCCTTTTCTGGGGAGGGAAGGTCAGTTCAAGTATGTGAAAGGTTTCGGCAGTTTTCTTCTCAATCGTCCATCATTCTAACCAGATGCGCCCCCCCCCCGCTCCCACCCACCACCTTCTGTGTTTTTTTGCATGTGCACGTTGCCCAACCCATGGTTTCTAGCCTAAAAAATCTCGGACTCTTCCGAGAATGGCTGGGTTCCGAGTCCCTTCGATTTGAAAAATCCCGACGCTCCCCCGTTTTCGACTTTACACTCGTCTATAATCGTCCCCCCCCATAATAATGTCCGAACTCCCCCCGAACACAAACTGAGTAATCCCCAGCTCAGACACAGTCGTTCTTTCCAGTGGAGCGTCCCCCCCCCCCCCCCCCCCCCCCCCCCCCCACCCCGGCGTTCCCCCCCCCCCCCCCCCCCCCCCCCCCCCCCACAAGTCTGTGTCATGCCCTTTTTTTCAGGGCGCTCACGTTTCCTTGCGCGTCACCGCGTACTCTCTTTTTGTCTGGGTCATATTCCCCACCCCCGCGTCGCCCCCTACGGTTCCTGTTACTCGAAGATCTCTACCAACGCTTCCCCCCCACAGTTATTTACCCCGAGTTCGGGTCGCTCCTCTTGCTCAATACTCCTGCACCAGTGCTCCGTCGACCTTCTTCCCTTTTCCCCACCCTTCCCCTCCTTGAGAATGACGCAGCTGCTCTCTGTCCGCACCCTCCCCTTTTTCCTGTTAATGACCGTGGGGGCTGGGTGGTTTCTTTCGGGAAAAACGGGCTGTTTTTTGCAAGCCCGCTTCCAGGGTGTGCACAGTTGCTTGAATTTTATCCCTGGCTGGATCCGTCCTCACAACACTCTAGATAATCCTCCCCCCCCAGGACAGTAAGTACCCCCCCCCTCGTCACGGATCCTGCGATCACACAGATTATTTCTTTGGTGAGCTTTTTTCTACCCCCTGACTCCGATACTTTTTTCCACCTTCCCGTGCAATTTTTTTCGTGTGAGTTCTGTCTGGCAGATCTTTTTTACGGACGTCATTAGGATTTTGGTCCCCTGCTTTACTGTGCGGATTCCTCTGTGCAGTTCTCAAGCACCTTCTTTGGTAAAAAGGAGTTGTTTGTTGACCCTTTCTTGTTTCCGTAGCTTCCCGAAACCCGACCGATTATCGTTCCCGATTCCTTCTTTTAGGTTCCGTTTAGCACCTCCTCATTTCTCTTCGGCCTCTCGACCTGATTGCTTACTGGGGTTTACTCCCAAATTAGTCCAGTTCTTGTGTCGAAAAGTTGAGGGTGGGTGGTGCCATGTTTGGGTCCTCTGCTCCCAAAACACCCTCACTATTTTCCTCTATCGCCCACCCCTTTGATCCCTTTCAAAGTATGGGCATGCGGGCGTCGTTTTTCCCCCCCCCCCCCCCGCAACACCACCACTTTGTTGGTCTATGGGTCCCCCCCACTTCCCCCGTTTTTTCAGTTTGTTTTCCCCATCACCGCGTCCCCCCCCAATGTTCCTACCCTAACGGGTGTTTTTGGTATTGTGGCGTTTTTTTGGCCGGTTTTTCATTCGTTTTGTTTTTAGCACGTGGAACCCTTTACCCCCCCCAATGGCGGCTCCACATTCTCTCCCCACAGTTGCCTCTCTCTCTCTCCTTTCTTTTGTTCTTGATTGTGAGAAGAATTGCGGGTTGCTCTCCTTTGGAGCCCCTTTTTCCCGGTTCGTGTTTTTCTCCCAACGAAAACCTTTCCCCCCCTTCCCCAGCATTCGCGTTTTGCCTTCTCCTCCCCCTGCTGCGGTGCTTTCCCATCAACTAGACCAGGGGACTTTTTTTTCCATACCCCACACGTTTTCTTCCTTTTTGTACCGCCGTCCCATTTCGAGAAACTTTTTTGACTAGATGCCCCAGTAATTTATTTTTTTGTCGCAGTTTCTTCCCAACATTCCCCCCACCTTTAGTTTTTTTCCCAAAGTCGTGACGTGACGTTTTCCAGGTACCTTCCCCATCTTTTCATCCTTTTTTTTTACCCCCCCCTGCCCGCTTCCTTTTGCCAACTCTCCAAACAGAATCTCGAGTTCTTTTTCGACCCCCAAACAATATTGTTTTACAAATTTCCAAATCTTTTTGCTTTTGCAATTCCTCGAATCCCCCCTTGCAGGCGGGTTTTTTTTTTTTTGACTGAAAAATTTGCTGCTGAGATCCTTATTAGTGGATGAGGAAAGGTGGGGGTGCTTCAGCTTGGAGGACGCCTATCCTTGGTCTGCCGTCTCCAGGTTTTCGGGTCTCATAGACAGTTTAAGTTATTCCCATCTTCGTGCACCACCGTGACGTTTTTTTCCCTACCCAAAGACTGCCTCTAAAATTTCCCTTGCTTGTTCTTCCCCCCCCCCTCCACCTCATCATAATACGTCAGTTCGAAGTGAACCTTTCGGTATCTCGCCTTCTTTCGGGTTCAGCGGTTCTCTTCTCTTGCGAACCGCAACTCCTTGTGAAAGACCTTTGGTCCTTACATTTCCCCTATTTCAGTTTTCCGTTTAACCCACCTTTCTGTAGGTGTCTTTCCCCGAGGTTTTGAAGACCCGGCTGCGTTTGGGAGTGCACAACCTAGGTTTGCAAGAATTACCCCTGCAATCACACTACTTTTCTGGGCTGCTTTTTTGGCATTTGGTTTTTACTGACGTACTTCTCATCGACGCGTATTTTTTCTTCGGCGGACCCGGGAGCCCCCCCTCCAGATGTTGTTCTTACAACTATCACCCACCCGGGTTCCTTTTCTAACCCCCCTTCTTGGATTCTATGACCCCAACAACTTCACTCTTCCAGCCCCCCCCTTCAGAACCCCCCACCCAACGTTTTTTTCGTCAGAGTCCCCCCCTAAATTCTGTTTTTTTCTTTGGTCCGCTGCTTGCCCACATTGCCCAGAAACCAGGTCCTTGTCCCCCCCCCATTTCAGTGGGAGGCCTGGGCGCCCAGGGTATTTTCCTTTCGCGTGTTTTTTTTTTTTTTTTTTGGCTGGGCAGTTTAGTTTGTAAAGTCCATCTTGCTTTTCGGCCCTTTTTGGCTACTCGGGATTTCACGTCCTTTTGGCACCCTAAGACCCCAACGAGACTAGTTATAGGATTTGATGTCCCCAAAATACCCTTGTCTTCCCAAAGTTGCCGAGAATTCCAGTGTTCTCGTCCCCCCGATTGACTCTTTCTTCCACAGCGTTGTCAGATTCGCAAACCCTGTTCATTTTTCACTTGACCTTGCCCCTTTTTTCTCAGCCGCTGATTTTTTCCTCCACCCGAAGATTTCCCCAGTTGTGTTCTTGCTGGACTCATTCCCCGGTTCAGCTCCCTTTGAAGTCCACTCCAGGGCGGGTCCCCGTTTTCTCACCCCGTTTAAATTTTGCGCCGATGCACTATCCTTTACTTCCGCGCCCCTTTTATCCCTTGCTACATGAAGTTGCCGTCCTTCTGCCCACCTTTCCAACCAGTCTAATCCTCAGACCAAATTGCGATTCCTACGTTGATGTTATTTTTCTTCCGGCTGTCTGTTACCCTGCGGGCTTTGAGGAGCGTTAAGCCTGTTCTTCTGGGTTGCCCCCCCCCACACCCCCAAGTTTGGTTCCCGTGGCCCTGATCGTCTTTACATCCTTTTCCTGGAAGCTATGTTCTACCCCCCCCCCATCCCTTCCCAGCTCACCAGTTTTTTGCTATCCTGGTCCACCCCCCCTTCGGTGCCTCGGAATCTCCTTCGCGTCCCCCTTTTTTCGAAAAGTATTACCATTGACCGTTGTTTTCCCCATCTCTTTCCCAGTGACCTCTATGGTGCCGTTTTTTTATTGCGGCTTCAGCTAAGATGAGGCGCTACTTCCCTTTTTCTCCGGGTGGTGACTTTAGAGTTTCTTAGATTCGTTTCTTTTTTTTTGTTTGCCCCCCCATGGTTTTCTGAACATGTTTTTACTGCTTGTCCCTTTTCTCTTCTTGTACCTGCGTGTAATCAAAGGCTTTGCCCGGTGCCCCCCCCCGCACTTTAAATCCAGACCTTATTTGGCCTGGCGGGAAACTTATGATCCTCGGGTTTCTTTCGGCATTCTATTTTTTTTTTTTTCAGGTTACATGGTTTTGGCCAATGACCATGCCGGTTTTCTCCGCCTTTTTCAAACTAAGCGTTTTTTTCCATTACGTTTTATCCCCATGGGGGTTGACCTCTCGTTTTTTTCGCAGCCCGACTTTCCCCCTTAGTGCCAACCCCCGTCTATACTACCCCCTCTGTCTCTATTCGTACCACCCTGTTTAAAAACTTGCCCCCTCCAGGCCAACAGCTTCTGTCTCTCCGGAGGATCCTTTCTTCAAACGGTTCCCCCACCAGTTTGGTGTTTGCAAACATCTTAGCTAATCTTTATTGACCTGAGGGTGCGACTTCTGGTCAGCCAAGTTGGATAAAGCTTCCCAAAACTTTTCATGGCCCCTAACGGTGACACGTGTCCCCCTTGCACCGAAGTGCATTACGGCTGTCTTCACTTCTGCACTCCTCTTTCTTTTTTCGAGTTTCCTCCCGGCTGTTTTCCTCTGGTTATTTTTCGGAGATGGTTGCTGCCGGAGCACCCCTCCTCGGACAGCTTTCTATCCCCCAATCGCCCGCTGGATCCAGAGCGTCGGGACAATTCGTTTTCCCAAGCTGGATTGGTTGTGATGTCGCAAAAGAATGTCTAGACCGTTGTACCTTCCATCATGGTGCCCCCCCCCCCCCCTGTGTTTAATTTTTTTTTCTGGGACCACCCTTGCCATGTTCTAGCCCGAAATAAATTCTTCCTAGAGCCCCCCTCCCCACCACTAATCTGTAACCCCTTTGAATTTGGGGCTCAGACTCGCTGATGTCGACCCCCTAGAATTTCTTTGCTGAGGCCTCCTATGGCCCAGCCTATTGTAGCGTCGAGATCCGTCTTCTGCAGAACGTTGGAAATTCATGAACTGCCCCGGTCGGAGCTAGAGGTTTTCCCGCCCCAATCCTTCCTTTTTTCTTTTGGAAGGATGACTAACAGGTTACAAGTTACCGTGCCTCCCTTGACTTTTCGCTCCCAGTTCTCAAGCACGGATTTAGTACCCTATCCTTCCCCAAGAGTTTTGTCCCACGGCCGGATCACCCCGAGGGACCCAGAATTTCCGTGCCGTAGGGGTTGGGCGGGAAAGCGGAACCGAGGGACCTGTGCCCTCCCCCCGGCCCTGGAACCCCTTGATGGTGGGCCCAGTCGAGGACCCCAAAACAACCCCCAAAAAAAACCCCCCAAAACCAAAAACCCCCCCCCTTTTCCCCCCCCCCCCCCTTGGGAATCGCTAGGCCAAGGTGCCTTCAACATTTCTTCTCCCCACTTCATTTTTTTTGCAATTCTTGGGGATCAGGGTCGTTGGACGACCGGGTTTAATTCACGATTGCCTCGTTAATTTGGCGCTCAAACAACGCCCTTTTTTAGCGATAAGCTTATATTCCCAAAGAATCGAGTATCCACCCTCCCCCTCTGGTCGCTCAGATCTGTTGCTTCAGATTCCGTTTTCACTCAGATTCCCCTCCCCTTATCGTTTGCCCCCTCGGACGGTGATTATATGTTTTTTTGGGGTTCTTTTTTTTCCCCGATCATTTGTAAATTTTTGTTTCTTCTGCTTTCCGTTATGGACCCCCCACTTCCGTCCCCCTTTCAAAAAAGAGTCCGCCCTAACCCGCTCTCCTAGTGCCCCTTGGCAGTAACATACAAGACGACCAACCTGCCCTCACCCCCCCCCCAGAATCCAAAGCCTTGTCCCCCGGGAATCTTATTGAACCCGAGTTACATGTCGTTCCCCTTTGATGCCTTTCCACTGCTTATCTTGGTCGCAACTTCGGAAAACTCCCGCCCACATGTTTCGATCCCTTCCTCCCCTCGATTCTCAACTGGGGGAAACAAAAACGGTTTTGGGGGGATTTTTACGAAAGTGTAGTCATTCCAACCATCAACCATTCACCCCGCAAGGTCTTTGTTCCTAGTAAGCTCTCTGGTTTACTCACCGGTTCGTTACTTACCTACCCCAGTGGATATTCCCTTTTTTGGAATTGAGGTTTACTTACTCTGAGCCCCTACGCAGCGTTTCTTCAAATGGTTCTTCACCCCCTCCCCACTTTCTTCCACGTCTCCCCCCAACAAGTCTTTGTGGAAATTTCAACCGACACCAAGGTTTTCCTGCTGGCCCGGACAACCACCCAGGTCAACTACCATTTCCTTTTCCTGCCCTTCCGAAGATATTTGACACCCCCCTCCCCGGTCTGGATTGATTCCCTGTTTTTGGCGCCTTCCACTTTACTCCCCCCTTGACAAGGCTAATTTTTTTTCCCGCCAAGTGCACAATCGACCCCTTTACCCCCCCACAAATGTGTCGTTTTGTTCAAAAACATTAAACACCTCCACGAATGGTCCCCCCCAAACTCTCCTGAACCTGATACCAGAGCCGGTATTTAAATACCGTCGAACGATCTCCCCCTAATTCACAAAGAATGAGTCTTTTTAGTTTAGTGGCAGGGGTGGGGGCTTTTTCTCTTTCTTAAGGTCTTATTTTTCGAAAAAAACATCGTTTTTCCTCTCAAATTTTGTCCCGTCTTATTTTAGCCCGTCAATTTGTTTTTCTCTCCCGATCCAGACGTGTTTCCTTTTCCTTGTGATTTTTTGGCTTACCCCCTTAGCCCCCAGTTTCTTGATGAGTGGCAATAAGCCTGGGTCCCCCACGAATGGCTGTAATGGGGGTTCTCCAGCAAGGGTTTGGGAGCCCAACTGTTTTTTCCCCCGCCCCGACCCACTTTTTCCCCCCCCCCGCTGCCCCCCCAAATACCCCCTCAAGTCCCCTTCCACTGGTTCCTTACGACTAATCCAATTGGTACTGTGGGGTTCACTCCTCTCCAACAGTCGTGGACCTCCCATTTTCTCCCCCTGTCCCCGGGTATTTCTTCTTTTTCCCAGTCGTTAGCTCCCCGCGTGCGTGGTTTTAGCTGCAAGCCTCCCTGCACTCTCGGAAAAACAGCCTCGGCGACACATTTTCCCCGTGTCCAGCCCCTTTGTTTGTTTTCCCGCCTTTGCTCCCAATTTGTTTGTCGCGGGCACCTGTGGTACATCTCCAGCCCCCCTTTCATCTCTTTGAGAATTTGGCTTGCATGCAGTTCCCCCCGAAAAGGCTGGATCTTTGCGCTTAACAGAAATTTCTTTCTCCAAGAGTAGGCGCTTTGCCGCCCGGTCCCTGTCCTTTTCTCAGACCAAAAGGGGACCATGAGTAGCCCTTTGTTTTTTTTCTCTTATTTACTTTTTTCTTTGGTCCTGATTGAGGCTTTCACTATCAGGAGGTTTGCTCCCAAGTTTTGATTGTGCAACTTTTCTAACATGCACCCCAACGACATTTTTTTAGTTCTCGTTTACCGCATTTGGACCCCTCCCCCTCCTCTCCTTACAAGAATGTCACCCCACCCTTTTTTTCTCCACCACGAGCCCCCGGTCAGCCTTGGTTTGAAAGGACGTTCCTTCAACGGTTTCCTTTTTCCCATTCCTTGCCTATCCGACTTTGCTTTGCCTAATCCCCCCCCAATAACTCTCTTTTCTCTCTGGCATGTAACATTTGACCTGAGCTTTCTTGTTCGACCCATAAACCACAATGACGGTTGTTTCTCAGACCTTTTTCGTGATTCATGTTTTCTCCCCCACATCCTCCCGGCCGTTGAATTCATAACTATGCGATCCGGAAACTAACATGTCTCCTTCCCCCCCAGCCCACTTGCCCCCCCCATTTGTTCCTCCCCACTCTTCGACACACGCAGAAAGTGGAGAGGGCTCTGGCATCTTGCAGCTAGCTTTTAGGCGGGCCCTCGGGGGCACCCTGCGCGATGGCCTATAACCGTCCCCGCGGTTACTCCAGTTTTTTTCCGGCAATCTAAAGATAGCTTTCTCTCTACCCACGTTGCTGTTTCCGGATTTTGTGGACAGGGCACCCGCGGGCACCACTTCCGCCTCCCAGATTTCCCTGCGCCCCTTTTTTTTTTGCGTTGCTGCTTTTTGAGATTTATCTTTTGGTCCGCCCTTTCCCCGGATGTTTACTTCTTAACTTTCTTGGGGGCGTTTTTTTTTGTGAAAAACGGTTGGGTTCTTCCATCCCCGAGGATTCCAGTCCCGCTTCGTTCTCATCTGCTTTCTTCCCCCCCGACACACAACCTTTTTAGATGCGCGTTCTTTCCCTTGCCCCGTTCGACGGGGGGCTCTAAAATTTTGGTTCGATCACTTCTTTGCACTCTTCCCCCCAGTCACTTCCCCTTAATTCTTTAACCGTTACCGCCTTCAATGACCTTTCTGGGTCTGCACGTGATGATTTTCTTTCATTTGTCCCCGGTGAGGATTTTTGTTTTTCTTCACGCACACGAGGCTTTTTTTTCCTCTTATTCGTTCTTTTCAGGTTGTTCGTTGTCCAGTCTGAGATCTCTTATTTTGCGTCATTTGCCGGTCCCCCTGTCTCCGTTGTTTTTGTGAACAAAAACCACTTTTTCAGGTATCTGCCTGTTGGCTGTTTTGGGTTTCCCTCTTTGCTGCCCACCCCTCCATTTCTTTTTTATCTTCCCCTCACAGTCTTCTTTAACCTTCGTTTGTGCGGGGGCGTGTGTCCCATTCACGCCCCACTTTTTTGGGTTTTTTTATAGGGTTATCTTCCACGTGGTTTTCCCTTCTTCTTTCCCCCCCTTCACCCGCCGTCCTTTGAACATTCCTTGGTCTGGTTTGGGCATCATGTTCTTGGGTCACGGGTTTTTCTTTTCCTGTTTTTTCTGTTGTCAGCCAGGGCACGTCCCACTCCCAACTGTTCGCTCACCCCCTTTCCGCAAACAGCTCTTCCTTTTGTCCTCC
>Ga0179591_1302693_pt1 | contig 10068 bp, 6 predicted proteins | sample CZOMad2_1_08_16f_FD_182891 | JGI IMG/M metagenome (GOLD analysis project Ga0179591, IMG submission 182891) | Vadose zone soil fungal communities from Angelo Coast Range Reserve, California, USA - CZOMad2_1_08_16fungal (PacBio error correction) | ecosystem: Environmental > Terrestrial > Soil >... | reverse complement strand
TTCGAGATCACATTCTTCAGAGCGTTTCTTTTGCTCCTTTTTGGATGCTTAGTGAGATTCTCACGGCCGACAGCTGAATTGGTCGCGCACATTAGCGTAATTGTTTTGCTACGATTCAGGTCCACGAGCAGTTCTTCTTCCAAGGTTTAAATCTTGACAAACTGCAAACCGATAGCTCGAGATCGCCCCTGGATGCTTGTGCTATAAGGGAGAAGTTTCCTTGTGCATAGAAGTGTGTATCACTTTCTCCACCCGGCGTAGGCATTCACGCGCAACATTGAAGGCCCCGGACTCTGCGCCTGGCCAACCACATCTTGCGGCGCTCTTTATCCGACATGGTGTTGCCGACCCCCCTCCGTCACACCTTGAAGGAGAAGTTCTCTTTATTTTTTTCGCGCTGGTTATTTGTAATCCTTTCGGGCGGCGACCCTTGAAACCTGGGGTTCTAAGTATTCAGCCGGTCACACTTATCATGTCCCCCGAGACCCTTTCATATGCCGTGCTCGTGAATCTATCGGAAGCTGCTCCCCGAACTCCCCCCACTTTCTTGAGTTCTCATGGAAAACTATTTCGCCTCTCTGTTCCGCTCAGTCTGAAGTTCTAGTACGTATAAATGGATTTTCCACTTTCCCCTGTGATGTCAAAAGCTCGTGTGTGGTTCACCAACCCCCTGTCTCTTTGGACGACCTTACCCACTTGGGCCTCTAATGCATTTTTGCATGATTGTGATGTAAAGCCGTATTCCCCCCCCACGATGAGTCTGATTACGAATCTTGGACGCCCATTTGTTTTTCCCCCACAGTACACTCCTGTTTGCGATCCCAAGTTCATCGCCCCCGGTCTACTTATTGTAATCCTTTTCTATCAGAGACATGACTATTTTCCCCCTCCTCTATGTATTGTTCTCGGAGAAGCCGACACCTTTCCGTTTTCCCCCACTACTTCTGTGGCCTTCATCCTCCATGATCTTTGGGATCTTGCTTTTGTATCGTTCATTCGATTATTTCTCCAAGTCTTTAGAAACCAGCCTTTTCCTAACACCTGAAGTCCTTCATTTGCTCCATTTCCCGCCCTTGTTCAGCTGTCATTTGCGCAATTCTCACTCCTTCCCTGCGAGAGGCATGCGGGTTATCACACCCCACCCTCCTATAGTTACCACTCCTCAGCGCAATAGATTAGCTTCAACGACTGAAATTTCACCCTGCTCGGAGCCCTTCGGCCAACATCCTTCAGAGACTTCGTTCTTGCACTAGAAAAGGAACTCCCCTTGCTTTTGTGCTTAGGTGCTCATGGACCGTTCCTTTTTCGTCGAATATGTATCCCCCCTGGCTTTAAACTCAGGCTCCGTTTTTTTCTGCTTGCGTGCATGGCCTCCTAGGAAAGCGTGTTGATCTTTTAAATTACGAGGGTTTAGTCTTGCCTCTTTTCGCTTTTAAAAGAACACTTTTGACTCGAAGTTGGTCTCGTTTTATCTCGCGGTACAACGGCTAACCCGCCAGCTAGACTATCGCGTCTAGGTAATACTTCACAGTGCCAGGCTCCCTGGTCTGTAGATTCTTGCGAAACATGGGCCGGTCTTCTATGCTGCTCCCCTCGTATCTGAAGCACCTTTGGGTTCTGCCCCCCCCTATTGAGTTTCCTCCTTCTTCATCCAGCTTCAAAACTTGGAGGGTGTTCTTCCCTCCCACTTTTCGGAAGCTTAGATAGTACCTCTTTCGACTCTTTAGAGAAGTCCCTTTCCCCCCTCTTCACCAACTTTTCTGTTGAGGTACTCGTGCTCCCCCCCAGTTACCCTTCCCTGCCATTAAATCAAGACACCCTGGACAGATGCATTCATCTATTATTAGAGTGGTAACTCTTCCCTCTTTCCTCACCATCTCGCGCGACCCCTCCTCCCGGCCCCGTCCCCTATCTCTTTGAGAATCAACTTTTAACCTTGTAAATGATTCCGCAAACTTTGGCAAGGCGACTTCTTCAATCCCTTTTCGCGTTGATTGATTTAACATGCAAGCCCAATCCCTTCTTTTAGGTACTTCAAGTGCCATAAGATATCTGGAGTTGCCCTTGTACTTCAGTTTCCCATTACCCGTAGAGCAAGAACCTGATAGGGCCGTTCACGTTTTTTTTTGCCGGGTCGCTCGCTCGCCCTTCTCTCTTGTCCTTTCTCCGTCCCAATGCCAATGTTGCCTCCCGCCTCAAATGGTCCCGCAGGCTCGCCGGCGGGTTTGCACACCCGCGGCTTTTTTCCCTGCTGCGTCCCCCCTTTTCCCCACAAGCCCGATCACGAACTTCCTTTCCCTTTTAAGGGGCAGGGCCTCGGCCTTCACCCATTGCTAAGCGAGAAAGGCTTTTTTCTGTGCTCCTTTCTTACACGGGCCTAATAGTCCCTCCCTTTGCCTGTGGCCCCCCCTCCTCCCCACAAGTCTTGTTGACTGGGTTGCCTCTTCTCATTACCCGGGCGTTCCCCGGAAGACCTTCGCCCCTGGTACTAAGAGTGCGACGAATGCTCCCCGTTTTCTAGCGTCTTTTTCTTGACCGTCGTACACATTCATTTTGCAAGCGTCTGGCGTCAGCACCGTTTCTTTAAGTCCACTCTCGCTGACCCCACACCCCAAGGAGTTAGATTCTTTTTGAAGGTCTTCAGTGGCCCTTCCCCTTTTTAAGCAGGAATTTAGTATGAAGCAATCACTCTGTCCTGTAATTCACTCTTTTTTATTCCGATGAATGATGTGGTTTCCCGCCCTACTGCACGCCGATCCCTCCCTAAATCTCCCTCTTGTTTTTGAACCCCCCCGAAGTCTCCACGGATCGTTTTCTTCCTGTGTTGATCATGGACGCGGCTGCGAGCTTTTGTCCTAGAAAACCTTGTTGGCCTTAAGTGTCCGCCTCTCTCTTTATGTCTCTTCCTCATATTATTGAATACCTCCCCCCCTCTTTTTTGCAGTTTGAGATCTTCTCCATAAGAAGCGGAGTCCCATTCCGCCCACAAGTCTGTGGCTAGCCAACCACTCTGCTCCGGGCCCAGTTCCCCCCTCATCCCCAAAGCCACTATCAGTTGACTTCGCTGCTGTCAACAAATCGGGGACTTCTGTCAGAGGTTTTGATGCTTTTCCTGGCTTCTAGTACCTTGTTTCCCCCCCCCCCAAAGCATCAACTTCCTCAACGATTGTTTCCTGACAGTTCTTTTGTCGTAAAGACGCACATTCGGCTCGAGAAGAGGAAAAATTTAACCGTCCCACGTGCTTCCAGGTCAAAGCAGCTCCCCGCTATATTTATCCAGAGCGGCCCTTACGACCGCCGCGGTTTGCTTAAGCCAGCTCGTCTTGCCCAATACTGCCCCGTGGCACGAAGCACTTTCTTCCCAACGGCGCCATTTCGGCACTGGTTCCGTGTCCTCTGGGTCGAGGTAAGGTTCCTCCTGAACGTTTCAAGAGTCCTGTCAACGCCACAAATCCTACGACGTTTGGCAATCGTCCCACCGTAAAAATATGGCTGCATTCTGCCCGCTGCCTCCCCTTAGACTTTTCCCCCCCCCCCCGTTTCGATCGCTTCCCGAAAATGTGTTCGACCCTATTTACCATCTTCAAGTGTTCTCACGGGAGTGCGTGATCTCTCCTTTTTTGACTTTCCCAGAGTCGAGGTCCGCAAGACGCTTTTTGCAGTTTTACGACTCCTAGTTCCGAAACTTGGTCTCTCCTGCACCCCAACAGGTCATTTTTTGAAGGCTAAAATTTTGGGAACGCTCTCTCCTAGTCCTTTCCCTTCCATCAGCCTATTTTCCCTTTCTACCCCGCCAGTATTTTCTTCTCGTTTACTGCCATGTCTACTGTCACGCTGAACCTACTCTATCGTCCTTTCCTTACCTACTCAGTGATTTGACATGTTGAATCCCTCGCTCGAACCTCCCCCTCTCTGCCAGTTTCCGCTCGTTAGCCAAGTCGATCCCCCCAGTCAGTTTTTTTGAAATTCAACATTTCATCTCGGAAGCTTCCGGCTTATATGGGCCGTTGGCGCTCTAGGGTGAGCTTCTTGACTTTTCCTTTTTTGTCCCTTCCTCTTGCTCACCCCTTCCTTCTTTCTTTTTTGCTCTTCAGGAACTGGCGCCCGTAAACCAGACCGGAGATGGATGTCACTGACTTTTTTACTCGAGTAAAGGCCTTCTTCTCTCGATTGATGGCAGTGGACGCCCAACTCCCTTTCGGAGAGATAGACCTATCCTTCCCTCCCCCCCCATACGTGCAGGGATAGGCCCCCTCCGGTTCGTGTTCTAATATCCCCTTGACCCATCTAAGACGTAAAAAATGTCGCCAGTCCACCTGCCTCCATGTGACCTTTTCTGCTTCTATTTCCAAAGCACTATCGGCTTCTATTGGTTTCAGCCTTTGTTTTTTTGGTTCCCAGCTATCTCAACAGCTCCTTAATCTCGAGTCCTCCAGTGGTATGTCCAGACGACCAGACTGCCCCCCTTCTCCATTTCCTCCTTTGTTTGAAAGCCTCGCGTAAACGTTTTGTCTCTCTCGGAAGGTCACCCTCGTACACCTTTTTTTTCTAAGGCCCGCATTTGGTTCTCCTTCGGCCAAGCCTACAATTTCCCTTGCTCACCTCATTCACAAAACCTTCGTCTGCTTCTGTGCGAGGGAAATACTAGCCTCCCGGCTTTCTCCCCATGCGTTTCCAATTATCCCCAGGTTATCCGTCGGTTCACGCGCCTCCTTAGTCGTGGTACGATTCCAGATTCTTTTTGTTTCCACCCTATTTGAAAGCCTGATTCCTTTCCCTTGACTCAAGAGCAGATTCCCCACGGTCTCCCTTAGCCCTCCAAATATCATGTTGTGAGCAATCTTTTCTTTTAATGATTCTGCTCCTTATGAAAAGATCCCCCCCTCCCGCACCATCCCCACCCGTCAGATGAGTTTGACACCTCCGATGCTCCGTCTTTGGCTATTCCAATACCCTTCTCTGCGGAGTCTGAGCAAGATACACCTGATTCTTCCCCACCTAGCTCCATATGGAGTCCCCCCTTCTTAGACCCGGATTTCTTTTTCACGGGGAAGTAAAACTAGACTTTTTTTTTTTGTGACCGTGGAAATAAAATGCCCTTTCTCTCAGGACCTGTGTCAAGGTCGTCCCATTACCCCTATGTTACAACCAACGCGCTTCTTGTCATCCTTTTATTAACGATACCGTTCGCCTAGGCATTACTGCGATTCAGCCTCACTTTTTTTAACGTCGCGCGCCTTTTTCCAATGCACGCCTCCACGCAGGGATAATTCTTGCCTCCGCTGCCGAGTTCTCTTCCCCGATTCTTGCTTCATATAAAGAGGTCCCTGATTGAAGGATCTTTTGCAGGTCTTAACTTAATTCCTACCCGAGGGTTGAACTCTCAACCATCACATGTATATATTCCCATGAAAGCGCTCCATAGTTTGACGCTCCTTAAAGTGTTGTCCGAGAGTTCAAACATTGTCGCCTCCTTAGAGAACCCCCCTATGTTCTACACAGATCTGCGAGTTCCCCTGTTGCCTTCACTGTCCGCTGACGGAGAGCGCTTTTGTTTTTTTTTTCTAAGGGTTACACCCCCCTGATCCCTTCTCCCTTTCGGCTCCTATTTCTATCCCTCCATTTGCCACCGTGCGATCGCCGCTTTCTCGTTGCTTTTTTTCACGATTTCAACATGTGCGGGGCTAGCTCTGGCGAGTTCTAAGCTTAGTCGCCCTCTTCTGCTGGGCGCTAATCCCCCCAGTGACCGATGTCTGAGGTTAGAGACATATCTCCTCCACCGGGCGCAGGACGACTCCTTTAAGTTAAAATGTGTCTCCGCTAGTTTAAAAGACATCCAGATCCTTCCCGCCTCCTTTTCCTCTTTTTAGAAGCCGCTTTATGATTCCCGTTAATTCAATGAAGTTGTATTGTCTCCCGTCCAATAAACCCCCTTATGTAGTTCTTTCCTATATGCCGCCAGGTGGCTTTCCGACAACGCTTTAACACCATTTTTGGGCTTTTACCAGAACCTACCAAGAATCTCCCCAGCCCTAGAGGGGATGCCTTTTGTCCAGTGAACCACTTTTGTACCAAGCATTTCGTAGAGTTTCTGATTTGCCACTACCCCCCCCATTACCTTATTTTTCGGAAGAACTTTTCATCTTCCTTTCCGGCCGTTGTCCTCCTATCCTCGCGGGTGATAGTAGATTTTTCTATTAGAAATTCTTCGGTGCCAAGAGAGTACACAGTTTTTCCCCACGACGTAACCGGTTTGCCAGTTGAGAGCTTGTCCCTATGGTCCTCGTCCAACTACGGCCAGGCATGCTTCTCTATTATGAAGTCCCCCCCTTGCAGGTCCCCACCTGTAGGATTGAGGGTTCAATCGTTTTCTCTTTTCTCGCTTGACGACCTGCGTCGACCTTCTTGATGTCTCTTCATCCCCTTTTCCTCTTCGTAAGCTTTGGACATCTCTCCTCTTTTGCCTAATAATACTTTTTTGAGATTCTCTTTCCCTGATCGACGGTATAGAAAAAAATGGAATTCGACCCTCGGAAGAGTTGATAGGTTCCTCCCTCTCCCTCCCTAAACTCCCCAGCAGTCCCTGCCTTTTTTTTTCTTGACTTTCGTCACCTCCTACTTCTTTTTACTGCTCAATCCCTTAATCAAGGCTCTAACCCCTTTCTTCACCTTTTTGCAGGCTTTATCCCACTGTTGAACTCAGTTTAGACAAGTACCCTTTTGCCGATGTCCTGCCGAGGAAAAATATCGCCCTTTTTCTCTTCTTGGACACCCTGCCTCAAACGACCCCTCTCGATTCCTTATTGCTTCGAACTTTTCTTTTCTCTATCCTGCCTCATCCCCCTTTTTTTGGCAAACTTTCTTTTTTTTTTTTTTCAATCAACTTTCTTTTCAATAAACGACTCGGGTCCCAAGATTATTGGTCCTTCGGTAAACGCTACTTTGGACGTACTTCCTGAGTTTCTACCCCCAGGAAACCGGCCTCCAAGATGTACCTACCGCACCCGTCGGATGAACGGAGCCATACACCTTCCTTATCATTTCTCTGACAGCCGACATTTCTTCTTTCGTATCGGTGGAATACTTGATGCCCTCTTTGAACGGAGGGCCTATACATTTATTCCCTCGAGCTCTTCGCTGCCAGGGTGATTATCCCCCTCTCGATTCTCCTAACTTGACTGTTGGTCTCGATCCCCCTTAAGATCATGGCGACCGCCGGATTGCACGCCACTCTTTGGAAGACCAATTCTTCAACCACTCGTGCCCCCTTTTCCAACATTGATGAGAGCGGCGACGTAAAAGGAGTTGCTTCGGGCCTCTTTCGTCTCCTACGTGCGACGTTCATTGGAGAATATTCCTTTTTACGCCCTTCTCACAAAACCCTTGCTTAGTCAGGTAACTGAGAAAATTGAGTCCCCCCGGACATCCATAGTGCCAACTACACCAGCTTGTCGCGCTCTCTGGCGACTGGGGCCCCCGAACGCTGACCCCCGCACGGATCCATCCCTGTCCCCCTCGTTCGTCTCGTTGAATGTTTAGAATCTCTTTCTTTCCTTGAAATGTTAAAAATCGGTGTCTTCCTTATATCCTGCCAGGCACTATTCATGAAGTCCTTCCTGTTACTCCGACGTCTTCCTTTATATCAAATTTGCGCCTCCTGCCACCCCAGCTGAGTGATATTGCCTTTTGGCCCCCCTGATTGTGCGCGGATTTCGTATCGGCTTGAAGCGTTCCCAGAGCCGAAAAATGTATCTTCCGCACGGCGATTCCAAGAGCGTTTTGGTTCTGGGTCAACCCAATAGTATTCTTGGCATACGTTTTACCAACCTCTTTACCTTGCCGAGGGACTTTGGACCCCTATTCTTTTATGCAAGCGCTTAATAAAGTAAGATCTTCTATTTTTTTGTTCAGTCCAACGGCAACCGCCCTTGACGTTATACTTTCCCTGCTTGGCGCGTAGACCGTGGAGTGGGCCAGGGATAGGACAGCCTATGCGCTCAGACGGTCGGTATGGCCTCGCCCATGACAAGCTTTATGCAGAAACCCTGTTTGTTGCACTATCATAGTTATCCTTTTCAGGCTGGTCGGCTATCGTTGGAATGCGAACCCCCCCTCCCCCTGCGCCACAAAAACCCTAGCTCCGAAAACCATCCTTAATTTTTGACGCCTCAGCACCTTCTTTCAGTTCCCCCCCCCTATTGATGACCTTGCTACCACTACTAACAATAAGCGATCGGCAGGCGGTTTCACCCCCCCCTCTATTTCAGTACCTTAAATGACGCAGCCCTAGGCTCTTTAACCTCCCCCCCACCTTTTCTCGGCTCCCGTGGAACAGACTTTTCTCATCCTCCTGGCGCGTCTTCCTATAAAAGAACTCCCCTCTGCGGATTTTGTTGAATAGGCGCCGTTTTTTCCCTTTGAGATGCGTCGAAGCTGAAAAATAACACTGTTCTGTGCGTCCCTATTCTCATTGTGTACAGCGTTTGTTTACGAGCTTCCAGCTCCTTTTGCCTCGCTTTCAACTGTACCCTGCTGCTATTTTTCCTCGTGTTCGGCGTGACCGAAACGTATACTCGCATCCTTCGGGCGATTCGTCGCTTTCGTCAAACGGTTCCCAGAAAGAGATCCGATGTTTCGCTTCTCGGCCGAACTTTCTCAGCTGGATTACGGGGATGTTTGCATCTGATTTCCTTTTCCCGTTTTTTCCTTCGTCGCTGTAATCCCTCTGTCCGCCCTCCACCTGGTGAATATCTTCTTGCACTATTTATGCCTAGGCCTTCTCGTCTTATCTCTGCCACCCCCTGGGAGGGGGTGTCGTCCCCCTCCATCTTCCAATAATCGATTATGAAAGCATTCGACTCTCTTTACGAGCAGAAAATTCCCTTTCCGGCCCCCCCATCTTCTTGATTTCTTCTTTCGACAGTTCCTCGCACCTTTTCCGAACAACTGCCGGTCTGTTTCCGTCAGACGATATCCCTTCCGTTTTCAAAGATCGATCTCTCACCCCCGACAGCTCGGCTCGATTCCTCCCTCTCGGATTCAACGCGACTTTGTTTGAGCATCCACTTTCACTATCCCAACTGATTAGAACGTCTGCGCCTTCGATATCAATGCTCGCGTTCTCTTAGGATTCCCCCAATTTTCCCCAACATAGGAGGTGTAGGTCCAGGCACTTCGCAGCTCCCTTTGACAGTATCGATTCAGTACGCACTAATCCTCCGCGTTTAGCCTCCCTTTCGTGACCCCCCTTGACTCTTCTTTCAGGAAAGCGTGTCGCCCTCTCCGCTCGCTTTAAGTCTTTCTCTTCACCCCTGCCCTGTGTGGTTTCACCCACTCCCCCGAACTTATAAGAAGTAGTGCGTCCTTTTTCCAACAAGGCAGTCTTTTCTTCCTGCTCGTCAGAAACCCAGGCTCCCGATCATCCACCTTATTTTCACCTTATTTTGCAGTTCCCTTGCCCCGTTTTCTTCAAGCTCCTTCCGGTTGAGGAAATCCCAGGTAGTCACTTTACCTACTATTCCTCCCATATGTTCCAGGTGTACGACTTCCGTTCCTTCCTGTTTTTCTGCTTTTCAGGCCTGGAATTGTCTCCCCCCAAGATAGGGGTGGGTGTTCTTTTTGTGTCTTTTGTGGTTCCTCGCCAATGGTCACCTCCCCTGTTGCTCACTTCGCCAGGTTGTGCCCGAGGTTTTTCTTATTGCTAGTAAACAGTCATTTGTCTCCTGCTATCTGTCAGTAAGCAACCGATGTTATGTACTTTCTACTTACTGTATTAGATCCCCCCCTATCCCCCAAACCTTCGTGTCTTTCTTTGAAAGCTTGCACGTGGAAGGTAATCTTTCCCCCCTCCGCTTATTTCTCTTGGAAGCAAACCCTTTCCCCTATCCCATTACGGGTTTCGCCCTATTCTTGGGTCCCTGTATAATGAAGACCCATCCATCCCCCTCTCTATCCCGAATTTTTACCACCCGAAAAAAGTCTGTTACGTTTTTTCTCTTACGAGGCAGGAGTCGATTTTTTCTCGCCACATGGAAATTTACAGGGTCCGACTCTTCCTTCTTAGGACGA
>Ga0179591_1295664_pt1 | contig 10068 bp, 15 predicted proteins | sample CZOMad2_1_08_16f_FD_182891 | JGI IMG/M metagenome (GOLD analysis project Ga0179591, IMG submission 182891) | Vadose zone soil fungal communities from Angelo Coast Range Reserve, California, USA - CZOMad2_1_08_16fungal (PacBio error correction) | ecosystem: Environmental > Terrestrial > Soil >... | reverse complement strand
TAGAGATGGCCCCCCAGATGACTTTTTTTATGATTCCCCTCGGTGGGTAACCTTAATTGTCCTTTTTTTTCTGACTCGTCAAAATTCTTGAAATCCTACAGCTTTTTACACTTTTGAGCCACTTGGTGATGTCCCGGTTTTTGGCTGTTTTCTCTTATCCCTTACTCCCTTCCTTTTTCTTTTGGTAGGTACGTAAGCTCCCCCTTGGTTTTTTCCATTTCTCCCGTCCCTGCAAAACCTGGTACAAGGAGTTTGTTGTAAGGCCCGCCTTCGCTTCCTTTTTTTTTGTCTCCCGTCCCTACATCACCAAAAAAAGCAAGCCCCCCCCCCCTGCAATTTTTTTTGCCCCCTGTTTGAAATTTCTTAAGGTGATTGCCCCCTGTTTTTTTTTTTTTCTCCTTCCATGTGTTTTTGTGGGCTCGTCTGCCGTTTGATCCTGCAAGCAAATTGTTAAAAAAAAAATCTCTTTTTCCGACCAGCCCCTCCTATTTCCCTCCTCCTTCCTTTTTGAAGTCCCCCCTTGCAGGAGTTGGTTACCTGCTGCCTTTCGAACACATTTTTTTCTTCTGGGTCAGTTTACCGGACCTGGTTCAAAAGGCAAATCTGACCTTGTTTTTCCTCTTTTTCCCCCCATCGGTATTCCCTGCTACCCCCCTTCAATTCCCTCCGGGCCAGGTTAATGCCCCAATTCCCTCCTTCTTTCCCTGGCCTCCCCCCATTCTTCAAATTTCAACGCATGTGTCTGAAGTTGCACAATCCACCTGTTCGGAACATTCCAAAGGGTTATTGCATAATCTTTTCTCCCTTCCTTCTCTCTTGGTGGTCTTACCAGGTTGATCACCCACCCCCCGTCCAGTGCGGGAGGCGGGTGACGCGACACATCGTCCTCCATCCAGTTTTTTTCTTCTTTCCCTTCCAGATTTCCATGGGCGGAGACGTAAACTTTTGCCCCCCTTTTCCAGTACCTCCGGTCGCCTCATGGTTTTCTCCTTTTATTATTTCGTCCCAGAGGCCCTTCACCTGCCCTTTAACCCTTCTTGCACCCCCCCCGTAGGAAATCCGTGCCTCCGTTGAGAAACATGGAAGGTATGGCCCCAGGCTTCCCCCTCTTATTTTTTTGAAAAAGACGCCCTTCATCTTTTCAAGACGGTCGTTTTTGCTTGGAGAAGTTCAGATCCCCCATGACCCCCCAATCCCGCCTCCACTTTATGTCCAAAGCATGACCCCGATGCTCAGTTCATTCATCCTTTGTCTTTTACCTTTCTTTTTCCTGCAAAAATTTCTAATGGCCTGGTAAGATGCTTTCGAAGGCAAGTTCTCGAAGGAGGGCCAGGCGAACCCCCTTACCTGGCACTTTGAGTTTTTAAATATCGGAACCCACTAGAACTTCCGTCGTTTCCCATCCCTTCCGATCCCAAAATGTCCCGTTCTTTTCCCCCCCACAGGGCTCGACCAGCGCATCTCCCACCCCGATGGCTTCCCTCGGTTTGCTCCTTCTTTTTCCTTCCCCATGACCCCCCGTCTTTCCCCCCCCCCTGACCCTTTTTTTCGGCCCATCCTCCCGGGCCCGTTGGTCCAGCCCTTTTTCAGCGAATTTAATTGTCATTCCCCCCCAGTTTCTTGCCAGACCCTTGTCATGGTGGCTTCCTTTAACCACGTACTGCGGGCGTCACGCCTGCAAGGTGGATGACGGTTCCGGCTGGCCAGTTTTTTCCTTTTGTTGTCGGTTCTACACCCTTTTTCCCTGTTTTTTGTCCCCCTTTGCAAAAAGTTCCCGTTTTACTTCTCCGCTCGTAAATTCCGCCGCAGGCAGTTATTTCAAGTACATGTGTGTGAAGGCGTGTTCTTTTTTCCTTAATTCTCTTTTGGTCTTGGCCCCCCTCTTCCCCCCCCCCTAATGACCAGTTTCACACTTCCCTTTTTCTACGGGGGCAGCGCGTAAGCTTGATGTAGAATGCGTTCATAGCCGCTTGCCCCTGCCTTTACTTCCCTTCCTGGACCCTTCTCCATCTCTATTTTCATCATCCCCCGTTTTTTGTGTTGACTCTCTCTCCCTGACCCCTATGGCAAGCCGGCCCCTTGATGGCGGTGGTCCCCCGGCGATGACTTTCCGTTATCCCTCCCGCGGCTTTGGCGCGCCACTTATTTTATTGTCTTGATGTGGTGCTTACTTTCCAAGACCACCACCCAGGCATGTAAAGTTCACCCCTGGAATCCGTGACCCCCTCCCCTTCCCCCCCCCTTTTTTTAAGTTACCAGCTCTGGCAGCCTTACCCGTTCCCGTGTTGCCCCGAACATGCCAAAGGTTTTTTAACGGCCGCGGTTATTCCTTCCCCCCATGTCCCAATTCACCGGCAGCCACCTGAAGGAGGAATCCCTTCAGTGTTTTTTTTCCGGCACCCCCCTGTTGGTCCCTTTCCCCCTTGGGTTTTGATGTCAATGACTTTTAGTTAGATGATTCTTGCCGGATTTTTGTTCCCCCAAAGGGTTCTCTTCTTCACGATGTTTTGATCTTTGGTAGAATTTCTTCCCACTGAACATCTGCACTTTTATACTAAGAACAATTTGAGATGCTGAGCTTTTCGCCCCAACGTCACCTTCACTTGAACTCCAGCCCTTCGAGCTTGTGTGACTACGATGGCACCCCGCAAGAATGGTCTAGTATTTTTCCTCCCCTTGGTAATTTCCCCCTGACCTCCCGCCCCCTCACCCCCCGTGTGCCCTCAGAAAGGTACGGGCCCCTCCTTTTCAGACTTCAGGATTCCTCTCTCGCATCGGAGTTAATGCTGCCCACTTTTTCCTTCGGTTGACCTTGATGTGGCTTGCCCTTAAGGCGACCACTAAGCAAGTAGGCTTTCGGTGACCCTTTTTGGGTCCTTCGACCCGAAAGATCACTCAGGTGGGGTCCACTCCCCTTCCCCCCCCAAGTCATAACCGATTTTGTTTAAGACTTCAGCCGGTGCTTTGCCTCGATCATGGCTCTCGTTTTTCTTTCCACGCTGGACGTAGCAATGTCCCCCCCTTTTCACAAGAGGCGAAGAGGCTCTTGGTCAAGGGTTTGCCCCTTTCCCCCTTTTCCAGCACGATTCCTGGACCCCCCTCCTTGCCCTTTTTTTTTTATCGAATTTTGCTGGATTGTCCCGCTCTCACTCCCCTTCCCCTGCCGGCATTGATTTTTCTTCCCCGGAGTATAAAGGACCCTCTCCAGACTTTGATTTTTATTCCCGATTATGCTTTTCCCCTCTTTTGTTACGAACATTGGCTTTGAACTCCTGCAACACATTCTTTTGACCTTTATACAAGGCCCCTTTTTTTTGATTAGGGTCAATGAACCCCCGAAAGGCTTGCGGACCCCGCTTCTCTTCACTGTCTCCCCCCTGCGTTATCAAAACCCCTGATTGCGCAACCCGCATTGCATACGGGGACACCCCTTCCCTCGACCCCCCCCCTGCCATATTTTGGAATCCCAGATGTCATTCAACCACCTCAATGACATCTCGACCTCCCCCCCGGAACTCACCAACCTTAAAGTGTCAGATGCGGAAATTGAGAACTTGGGGCTTTTTCTTGAGCTGCTCTTTTGTTTTTGAAACCCTTTTTGTTTTCCTTCTCCCCCTTTATAAACCCCCATGAATTGTTCCAGATAACCCAGGCTTGTCCCCAGACTCTACCTTTTTTGTCCCCTTTTAAAACCAACTCCCACCTATGCAAAACCCCATGGAAGTGTTGGTGGTTGGGTTCCCCCCCTTGCAGTTCTGTTCCCCTCCCCTAAGTCCTTTATAAGTTTGAGTTCCTTAACCCCCCCCCCCCTGACCTGTCTTTTCTTCTTCGGGGATCATTAACCGGCTACGGATTCCCGACCCCCACCTCGTCCTTGACCTCCCCTCCATCAAAATGATCCCCCCTCCCTCCCCCCCCCCAACATGATCTTTTTTACCTCAAAGCCACCCTTTGGGGATTGGCTGATTCCTAACCCTTCCCCGTTCTTTAATCCCCTCTCATCCGCGAACCCCATCTCTCTTCCTCCTTCCTTTTTTTTTTTTTTTTAGAGAGATGTGCCAGATGACTTTCTGGGATGGACTCCCCTCTTTTCCCTGTGTGTACAGTGGAATGCTCTTCCCCCCCAAATCCTTTCCTCGGGCACAGATAACTACTTTTTGAGTCCCTGTTCTTTCCATGTTATTCTGTGGGGGATGATAAAATGGGCCCCGAAGCGAGGTTTGGTAGTAGGGTTGTTCTCCCCAGTTTTCTCCCTGGTTCGCAACGAAATGCCAACCATTTTTCACTTCTTTTTGTTTTCGGCCCGCCCCCCTTCGATTCAGGGTTGTCTCGCTTCTTACTCCAACCCTCCCTCAAAAGCCCCTCACACCCCCTTCCCCTTTTTTTTTCCCCTCTTTTTCATCTTTTTGAAAAATTTAATTTCCGGGCTGGCCATCCCTTCGTTTGCTTTCCTCGAATCTTTTATTTGTCCTCCTTTTTCTCTTCCAAGCACCCCAAAAAATCTGTCCTCTCCTCCCCAGCCGCCCTGCTTGTATGGACGATCTCACGGGAATGGTCGGGCCGTTTCTTGGCGGTTGCCCCCTAGCACGTCGTTTTTTGTTTTACCCAGCTGTTTTCCCCCCTTATAGTCGTGTTGTGTCTCTTTTTAAGCTTTAACGGCATGTTGGCTCTGCCTTTATTTTCCTTCTTGATCCCCCCCCCCCCCCAAAAAAAAGGGTCTCCCTGTCACCCCCTCTCCAGGCCACTTGGCGGTTCGCCAATGTTCCCCCGCTGGTTTAACCTTGACCCCTAATAAAACACTTTTCCCTTGATACTGTCAATTTTTTTTTCAAGGCTCCCCCACCCCCACGTGGCACGGGCCCTTAACTCTAGTCCCCCCTTTTCATTTTCTGCTGTCTTTCGTGATACACTAAGGGTGAGAACCTCACCCGGACCCTCGCGGTGGGGCTGTTTTCTTCCCTTTTCGCACATCTTTCCTATTGAATGGACCTTCCTATTTTCCCTTCATCCAGTCCCATCGTTGCTGCGAGCAGAACCCCCTTTGACCCCCCTTCTCTTCTCGTTGTTTTAAAGGCCATTATGCTCCTCCCCTTCCCTTTGAAATCCATGGTGCAAACTTTTTGGGGGGGGAAACCCACACAAACCCCCCCCCCTTTTTTTTCGTTTCCATCCACCCATCCTTCCCTCTTCCTCTTTCTGGCCGCCCCCAACTGGATTCTCTTAGGTAGAGTTTTTCCTGGTGTGCCGGACCCCAAGGAGAAGCCCTCCAGGCCGGAAGACGGTCTTTTTCTTAGTCCTCCCCTTTCCCCCCAGGACCGTCTTCCCTTTTCCCCCCTCTCATGACTCCCAATGTCAGTCTTTCCCTTCACCTTGTCTGCTCAATGGCGGCTCCCAAGTGAAATTGCCCCAGCCTGATGTCGTTCCGGTTCTCTTTACTTTCCGGACCTTCTTAAACTGCGGGGCCCCCCTTCTCTCCCCTTCGTTGCCGTCTGGCGACCATCACAACGCGCCGATGGTCTGTCTTTCAAAGGTCCCTTAGTGGCCCCCCCTTTTGGTCCCCTTCCCTCTCCCCCTTTTCCGTCGGATTAACCCTGCAGGATTTTTTTTAAGCCTGTTCCCTGACCAATTCTTCAAACCCTGCAAAGTGTCGCCTCAACTTCAAGGCCTTAGCGACCCTTGAATTCCTCCAAAAAGGTCATTTTGCCCCCCCTCCCCTGCTGCATTTTTTTCCTGCCAGGCGGAAAACACCCGGGAGTCAGCATTCCCTTTTCTGCCTGGCCAGGATGTTTTCATTTTCCCACTGTCGGCGGCCGGTTCACCAATTGGTTCCCTTGTTACTGGTCACAGTTTCCACCGGTAAGGTGCCGGGGAACTTTTTTCCCCGCAAGGTTACTTTTACCGTTTTTGGGTTTCCCTGTAAGCGATGCCCCCTTTTTTTTGTGTTTTTCCCAGTATACGCCCCCTAATGCCCCAGTTGCCCAAATTCTTTTTTGTTTCCCGCGCTTTCCGGCCTCCTTGAAGAGCTTTCTCCCTTTCTCTCCACTCCCCCCTTGCCTCCGCCCCGTAAGCGGTGACATTTTGCAAGTTTTCTTATTTCCTCTTGTCCCCCTTGTGTTGTTATCCCCACCTTTTTTTTCCTTTAACCTTGAGGTCTCGCTTTAATTCGGCGACATTGCGCAAGGCTCCTCCTTCATTCACGATTTTCCGGCCGTCCTCCCCCCCAACGCCTTTCCCCCTTTTCCTTTCTTCTTTTCCTATACTTTAAGACAACCCGGCATCTCTTCCAACAATCCCCCCCCCTCTGCCCCACTTGACGGCCTCCCCCCCCCCTTTTCGGGATATGCGTACAGCCTGACACGTGCCCCGTGGTGCCCCCCACCCTTAACCTGCCCCTTCACGGTTTCCAGGAATTTCTACTACTCCTTTTTCGAACCCTTTCGGCATTTCAGCAACCTTTTTCCCGGCGTTAGACCTGCTTCCTGGTTCTTCGCACCTGCCACCGCGTCCTTTTTCCATGACACTGTTTTCCGGATGACACGAGCCTTTCTAGATCTCTTTTTTGAACCCCCTTCTCTTCGCGACGTCACGGTTGATTTGTTTGATTTGTTCCCTTTCAAACCCTTCCCCCCGAAACCTTGCCAAGTTATTCCCAGGCAGCCAGCGTTTGATATGGTTTTTCAGGGCCACTCCCGTGAACCCTTTGAACTCCAGCCCTTCGTCAGCGGTTTTCCCGTCTGCAATCCCACCTTGGTGCGTTTTTGAGACCTTTCCTCTTTCCTGTGATTTTCTCCGGCCCGCCATCGGCGTCCCTTCGTGTTCACTACCTTTTCCCTTGCTTCCCTTCCCCCTTATCAATGGGATACCCGCGCCAATGGACAACTCTCCTTCCAATGCTAAATAGGAGAAAATGTCACCCTTTGAGGTTCTGTTTTGGCGATAGGTACGTATCCCCCACGTCACCCCCATTCTCCTTTTTCCCCCCGTAAATTTTTTGTTCTTCCCCCCTTCCCGCAAACTTCCTCTTCTACACTGCCGGTTTCCCGGCAAGACCAGGCCTGTTTAATCACGCTTACTTTCTTTTTCTTACGACTTTTCTTTTTTTCCTCCTATACTGATGTCAAGTTCTGTTATTTACTGGTACGTGCAATTTTTCCAGGGAGGGGCCCCCCCCTTCCGCTCTTGACTTTCCCTGGTTCCTTCTGCTACAGCCATATTCCCCAACCCCTTTTTCCCAGGTTTTCAAGCTTAAGTTTCTGCCTGCTTTTGTGCCCCCGCCTCAAAACCTCCCCCTGTCCCCAGCCTTTTTCCCCAAACAGGATTTCAGTCCCCTTTTTTCTCCAGCCGATTAGCGTTTATTCACACACTTGGTTGCATGTTACGAAACAGTGGCTAAGCCTGCAGCCCCTATGTGAAATTTCCTTCGGCCCCCTCTTGCGACCTCCCTTTTTTTTCAAAGCACTGACTTTACCCTTCCCCTTGTTGTTCGCCAGGAATACCCCCTTTTTTGATCACCCTATTGCGGCCACCGCTCCGTCTTTTTCACCACCTAATCTCCTATTTCAGGTGGCCCTTTGCCTCCCCCCGCCCTGCCATTTTTTCTTTTTTTTTCCTGGCACGCCGCCCCAGAACGGCCCTCCCAGTCTTAAGTTCGGCAGCCCTTGGGTCTTTTTCGGGATCAGATTTTTTCTTTCCTTTGTGTCTGGCGGTCCCAAACTTCTTTTTTTTTCCCCCTTCCGGCCCTCTTGAACCTCCCTGATGCAGCCGGAAACCTGACCACTTTCCCCCCCCCCATGCAAACCCTTCTGATGCACAAACAAAAAGTTCCGGGGTGTTTGGCTGGCGGTTTTCGGGCGCTTTGAGTCCTTTTTTTCTTTCCTACGCCGACCCCCACCTTCCTCTGCTGCTCTTACCCCCCCCTTTGCAGTCGTATCCCCTTGACACCGGGCTACTTTACTTAACACGACCCCCCTCCCCCGGCGTAGGCCATCACTCCCCAGCCCCCTGGCCCCTCCCTTTCCCCCCAACGTATTATTAGCTTTTTCTCCCAACTTTTTGGTGAACTAACAGTCCCACTTAGTTCCCCATATTTTATCCACTAAGCAGTCCCATTCCATCTTTCTCTTTTCTCCCCTGTTGTTTTTCTTTCCTCTCCCCAGTGACTTGCTTTGAGGGCCCCAATATTTTTCCCCCTTTTATGGGACTGTTCGTCAGCCCTTCCCCAAGTTTTTGTGCCCTCCCCCTGACGTACTACTTTTGTCTGGTTGTGCTTTCCCTTTTTTTCTTGATTTGGGAGGATTTCTAAACGGCCGACTTTCCGAGGGGGAGTGTTTTTGGTAGTTAATTTCCGACAAGGGGTCAATGCCCCCAACACAGTCCTTCGTTGTCCCCTTCAGATGAATGTGTGTACTTAGTTTCCCTCCCCAAAGCCCGAGCCGCGGCCCCCCCAACCGTCCAGAAAACCACACCTCACCTTTCTCTTTTTGTCCTAATATTTTCGTTAATTTTTTTTGTTGACGGATATGTTAACCCCGCCATTTTGGTCCCTAAGGTTTTGCCCTCTTTTTAGTGGGACTCGTTAAATCACCCGGTTCACCACCCCCTGATTCCTCCCAGCTTCTCTATGGCAGCCATTCTTTTCAATCTTTGTCTCTTGGATTCTTGAAAGCCACCACCTGCTGGGCGTGTTCCTTTAAAGCGGGGAATGGTAGTCCCCAATGATAGGAGGTGCCGTCAGTTCACCTGTTCCACGCCCCTCCCCCGGTTAAGAAATCCTTGTTCCCCCCCCCCCCCCACAAGTTTATTCCTGCAGTTACAAACCTTTAAAAGGCCATCGGGAGGTTCCTCTTGTAGATGCTTGCCGTCCCCCATAATCTCCCACCCCAATGCCGTGTGATGTTAAGTTTCACCGCAACTTTCTTTCCTTCCCAAAAGTTTTGCAAGGCATAACGAGGATACCTTATTGCTGATGTAATAAGGGTAAAACCCCCTACACAACTCCCCTTGCGTGCTTTTTTTGAGTCTGCACCTCCAGAAGTCTTTTTTTCTACTTTACAAGCTGGCTCTCAATGTAACCTCCCCTTTTGTCGGACTTTCCTCCAATCTCCGAGAGAGGCAAGCCATTAGACTCTTTAACGTCAAGAGTTTCAATGAATTGATCGTCTTCTTCCTCTTTCCTTCTCAGCCGTCCCCGAAAGGATTAAACATGCCGGTCTTTCGAACAACGGCTTCTCGATTAGGAGCTTTGGTGGATGTTCCCTTTTTTCAAGAAATCAACGTTGCTTTTTTTGCAGGTGGCCTGAGTTCCTCCCCCTCCACAAGCCCTGCCCTCCGCCCCGTTCTTACCAGCAAGATTCTCATCCCCTTTCCCCCGTGGGCTCCTCCAATTCGTTCTGAGTTGACACACCCTGTTTTCCCCCCGAGGCGCCCATGAAACTTTTCACTACTTCCAGTCCCCCCCATCTTCCCCTGGTATTTGAGAATAGTGCCGTTTCGAAACATCCACCCAGTTCCGATGGGCCGGTGATTTCAAGGTTCCCTTTAGGGGAAAAAGGGAGTTCTTCCTCCCTTTCCCCACCTTCCACGTCGGATTCCAGGATTTTCCTCCCTTTTTGGTGAAGGTTAATACCCCACCCGCTCTCCCATTCCCGTCGTCGCCCTCCCCGGCCAGTTGGTAAACAGAAGGGAATCATCCTAAAAGGGATCCTTTCCCATAAGACCACCACTTGAACCCTCCCTCTCAGGTCCCACGTAATCAAGGGAGTCCCCTCCTGCATTTGGCCTCACCTTGGCGGTTTAAAGGTTCAACTTTGAATTCATTGTCCTTCGCCTTTAAAATTGGTGCGGTTGCACCCCTTTAAAGGCCAGACGCGATTACCTTTCCGACCTTTCTTGCACTACCGTGGATGCCCCCTGGAGTGGTGAAATTTACGGATGACATTTTTGGTAGCCGTATATGTCCCCTCACTTTTCCCTTTCCGTGGCCTCCTTTCCTTTTCCGCGGTCTAAGAGCCGGCTGTCTTCTTGCGAACCCCCATCGCAGCATTGCCCCGCCCTCAAGTTGACCCCCAC
>Ga0179591_1268814_pt1 | contig 10068 bp, 10 predicted proteins | sample CZOMad2_1_08_16f_FD_182891 | JGI IMG/M metagenome (GOLD analysis project Ga0179591, IMG submission 182891) | Vadose zone soil fungal communities from Angelo Coast Range Reserve, California, USA - CZOMad2_1_08_16fungal (PacBio error correction) | ecosystem: Environmental > Terrestrial > Soil >... | reverse complement strand
TCACTGAACCCCATTATACTTCCGAAAGAGCCCCCCCCCTCCGTGCTTCCTTTCCTAAAACGGCCAGGCACTCTAGGAATCTTTTGAAGAAAGGCTTTCTCTTTTCAGATTTTCCCTCGAGATCCAGTTTTCACTCTTCCTTTTCGTTCCCCCTGACAGGGGCCTTTTTTCTGATCTAGGGGTCCGCCCCCCTTTGTGTAGAACCAGTCTCCAGGTAGGAATTGTGACTCTTCTCTGCGCAAACCCTCCTTTTTCGATATGAATGTTTACCTTTCTGTAGAGCCCTGTGATAGGCTTTTTTTTCCTTTTTTAGTAGCATGGTGGCACGCGCTTTTTAGTATCAGTACACCGCTGAAGTTTCTGTTCTTTCTCTTTGGATGTTGACCCTGAACCTGCTCTCCTTTCCCCATTTTATCCAGGTCCCCGGGATCCCCCTTGAAGTTGAGGTCCTTTTCCTAGTCTCAAGCTTGTTTTAGATTTAGCCCAAGTTGATCGAAATCGTACTTCCGTGCCTCGGTAACCTTTAGGACTTCACGAAACCCTTTCGGTATAAAGCCAGGGACCTCAGCCCAATAATGAGGTAAGCCCTTTCTCCAGAAGATTCTTTCCCTCCTAATAGTAGAGACTTATCTTTGAATTGAATATTAGTATCCTTTTCCTTGAGTTTACACTCCCTCGTTTTTCCAGGATCTTTTTCCTACGATCTTTTTTAGAGAGGGACGGGTGTCGTTCCTCTTGGTTTCTCGGGGTCGCTTGTATCGTCCGTTCCCTTTTTAAGACCTTCTTGTCCCTGACCCCCCCTCTAGGTGGAATGTTTTTTGGTGATCTTCGGATCGTTGTCCAAGAATCCTCGCTTCCTAGGGAGACCTTCTGGGTGGTGAGGTCTCCCTTTATGACTTACTAACGCTTCTCCCTTTCGATTTCTTGAGTCACTTTTTTCCATTTAATTGTGTTAGTTACTTTCTGCGATTTTGACAAGTCTCGTCTTCAGTACGATCTTCTCTTTATAAACAGCGCTTCCCTTTTCGTAGTAGGAGAGCTCCTTTTTTTTTTGATAATTTCTTCACCTCCCTCCCGTCTCCTTGTTATTCGCAAGCCTCCTTTCTTGACATGGGATTCCCCAAGGCATTCCTCCCCTTGAGTCACCGGCGCCCAATCTCCTTTGACTGTTCGTTGTTCCGAACAAACGAAAGCTTCCTGAATCGCCCCCTCTACCTCTTCCCAGATCCTTTAACTCTCCGGTTTTCAGAATTCTCTCGTTTTTTCCATTTTTTCGATGCACACTGGAGCAGGCGATTCCCTCCCAAGGGAGTTCGTCCCCCCTTTTGATAACGTGCCCCCCCCCCCCCCCTTTTCTTTGAGAAGTCAACGTCCTCTTTTTCTAAGCGCTCTTCTAGCTAGCACTCTGCTGTTTTCTAAGTGGTACTGGGGACGTTACCAGCTCCCCAACCCCCTCTCCCAAGAGTGTGTTTCCTCAGAAAATCCCGGCTCCGTTTCTTTTCTTGCCTCGCCACGAAACACTATCCCCCCTCACTCTTGTGGCCTTTTCCTTTTTTCTTTTTTTTTCAGCAGGACGGGCGTTTTTCTACCATCGCTCGCGTCGCTTTCCTTCGTAGAGAAGTCAGCGCTCCCCCGTCTCGTTCACGGAAGTCTACAAGACTCCTTTTCCCTGACCACCCCCACTCGGATGTACACACCACAAAAAATAGACTTTTAAACACTCCCCCCCCATGTCTCTGCCTGTAGTCTTTCCCGTATAGACCCCCTTCCCATATTTTTTCTAAGAAGCAGGAGGTCCCCTCATTATTCGCGCCTTTCCCCCTGAGATTGTCTTTGGTCTTTGGCGAATTATGTTAACTGACTTATGTGTTTTTTGGAGGATGATTCGGTCTCTACAGGACCCCCCCCTCTACTAAGTCTCTTTCTTTAGGCGGGGGTCCTCCAGAGAAAAATGTCCCCGCGAACTCCCAAAGATTCTTAACCCTTTTTCCCCCCAGCCCCGTAGCCTCAATGTAAAGAGGCATTATAAGTCCTCCAAGATCTTCCTTTTTGTTTTCCTTACGTACTAATCTAGTTATTTCCCTTTTTCATAGATGTCTGGGAGGTTGCTTTTTTGTCTGCTGTAGAAGACCCCTTTTTCTGATCCGTGTCGGATGCCTCCTTTTTCTTGTACGAATGGCCAGTTCGTCCTTTACCTTTTGTTGTTCCGAGGATACTCCGCAGGGCCTTTAAAGCACTTCCCTTTACCATGCTCTTTCCACACGGCTGCTTTTTCCTTTGGGTGGGCTTGCTTTCTCCCCCCCTTTCTCGCAACTTCCCCAGTTCCCTCTGTTTTGGGATCTTACTCTTTTTCTGAAACGTCTTGGATTTTCCCCCCCTTCGAGTTCCCTTTTTTTGCCTCCTATTTATTATTCTTTTCGAACTCTTTTCTTATCCTGTGCAATTCCTTAGAAGTTCTTTTTTTGTGAAAGCTCAGGTCGCAGAGCTGGCCCTCGTTTTTGGTTTTTTCCCCGATAAGTTATCCCAGCTTTTCTCTAGGACTACCTCATTTCCCCCCTCCTTCTTATGTAAGCCGATTCGCTTTGAGGATTTTCTTTCTGTTTTCCCCCCATGGAAATAGTGCACTTACCCCCCCCCCCCAAGGACTCTATCCTCGAATCTTCTTTTGTTTGAACCCTCATTATACCCCCCCTTACTTCCCGTGAATCCATCACAACTCTCCTTTTCAGCCCGGGCCGGTCACGCTGCTTCCCTCGGGACGGTTCCGACTCGTACGACTCCCTCTTAGAATAACCGTCCCCCTCTCTGGGAATCCCTTTCCCCCTGGAAGCCGAGCCTCTTCAAGACAGGGACCGTCTACAAAGATTGATTGGTCCCCTTCCCGTCCACCTAACTGGCGCCTCGTTGAACTGAACGATCTTTAGGTCCCTTGACAACCTCCTACCTCCTAAGTTTCCTGACCTCTTAATCCTCACCCCCCCCCTGTCCCCGCTTTCCTTGCCACGTCCTTGGTTCATTCCCCGGGACTCTTCGCTGCCCCTTACCTTCTCAGTTTTGTTACCCCTCAGATTTCGCCCGCTCTGACCATTTTCCTGAGGTGTCACCTGATCGCTCTCCCAAGTCTCTCCCTGATAGTATTTTTGCCCGAAACAGTGTCAATGCTTGACTACCTCTTTTCTGCACCGCTCCTATTTCCCTAAAACTCGCCTCGCAACATCTTGTCTTCCCTACTCCGTCGGACCTCCTTTTTAGCGACCGGAGGGCCCCATCCCACTTGGACTGAGCAGGTTCTTTGCGCCCCTCTTTGTGAAGCCCTTTCTCCCGTGGAATATCTCCCACCTTGAGGCTATTGGCTGAGGGCTTTCCGAACTTGGCGCTTCCTCTTCCCTGCTTTTCTGCCTTTCCCGCTTCTTTTCCTCTACAGTTCGAGGACGCTTCCCCCCTAGTCTACATAGTTTTAGGTCCTCTTCAGAAAACGTTATTAAAAATAGCTCTTAAGGCGACTCCTTCGCGGAAGGTCCGGCCTCTTCCTGCTCGCTGAGCTCATTCAACTGGGAATTTCAGCCCTAATCCTCTACCTGTAAGATATCCAGCTTTTTGGAAGCCTCCTCCCCCCCTCTTAGTCTAGCCCTCCAAAACCCCCCGGGCCTTTTTTGACACGGTTGACGCATTTTTTCAAAGGGAGATTCCGAGAGGAACTGCTCTCTCCCGAGTCCGTTCCCTAGTAACTTTTTCTCCCTTTTTTCTAACTCCCTGCATTTTTGAAACTTTACTCGTCTTTATGCCGATCGTATTGTGGCGCCTTCCCAGGACCTTCCCCCCACTTCTTGACTATCGCTATTTTTGAGATTCCTCTTCATAACGTTTCCACTCCGGATCCAGGGAAAAGATTTTCTCAGTCCTTGTTTTGTAATGGAGGATTGCCCTTAAAGGAAAATCTAGTCTTTCTCCTACTCCCGATTAGTTTTCGTGAATTCCCCTATACCCCCAAATCTTTTACCTCATGGGAACAGTTCCCCTCCGAAATCTCCTTCTTTTGTGTAGCTTCGTTCCCCTCCCTCTGTATAATGTGACTTGAGTCGAGTACAATTTCGGCTTTCTGCCAGACAGTGATAGGACCCCCCCTCATACGTCCTCGTCTTTCCCTCTCCAGATTAGACTACCGTCAGATAGAACGACATTGACTCTCTTTAACTCATCCCCAGATACGGACCCTTCCTTGTTGGTAAAGACCAACATGAAAAATTTTCCGTCCCACGAACCTCCTGGCCACCGATTTTGATACACGATCTAGCGCTGCGACGGAACCGAGTCTCCCACCTTTGGACCGTCATTGATTTCGCCCTGTAACGACTTCGCCCCTTTTTTCTAAAGATCCTCGATAGAAGATCTGTCAAGCACGACGGAGCCGCTCGCCCCCCAGCGTGTCCAGACGCCAGGTCGCATAGAAGTTTCCACCGTAAGCTTAGGGCCCCTCGTTTCCACTCTTCAGTCCGTCGTTTTCCCCGGCGTGGCGGAGATAGTTTTTAAGTACACCCCTCCCTTTTTAATTTTTTTTTCGACAGGAAGTTATTCACTTCCTAATACATATTTTGTAAAGATCCAAAGATGTTCTTCTTCGTCCGGGGGCTGATCAGGAAAGATCCGTTCCTCCGACGTTGCCATCTTCTTATTCTTCCCCTTTTTTTTTTTATCACGTGATTTGAGTCGAGACTCTTCGGATTTCCGCTTCTTGAGCACGGCCTTTCCCTCCCTGATCGCCCGGTTTTTACTCGTGAGAAGTATAGTTCCACCCTTCCCCTTTTCAGGCCCGCTTCCCACCTAGCATTTTTTTTGTTGATTTTCGTTACCCCCCTCCTAGCGAGCCCCCCCAAAATAGGGGCCTCAAAGGTTCTTGGTAATGCTTCCACCTAGTTTCGTGCTAGTTTCACCTTGAAATTTCAAAACTCTTCTGCCCTCTTTCAGACACGGGCTGGTGGTATTGTCTGTCTCTTCGTAGTTCTCTGTAGTCGACTCTTGACTCCCAAGATCCCCCCCTAATCCCCCAAAGTGTCTCCTTACATAGGCTGGACACCTTTTTCTTAGACACAGGCAATGCCTACGGTAAACCCCCTCCGCCCCCGTGCAGGCGGTTTCTTGAAAAGGTTCCCACATCGGACCTGCCTTCGAGTTTTCTCAGGATACCTTGGATCTGTTTCCCTTTGCGGCGGCATTCTTTAGCCTTCCCCTTTCAAGCGCTTCCTCGAGGTCGCCGCCGACCAGGCCCCCTCCTAGCAGAAATCGACCCGGCTCTTACCGGTGGTGTCAAGATCTCTAGATCCCTTCGAACCCCTTGTAGACTTTCTCGCTTCCCCCCCCCGTTATTGCCCCCTCCAGATTAAGATTTCACCTTTCCTTAACCCTCTTTCCCTCCCCATGAGCGACTTACGTCGGAGTAACTCGGGATATCTAATATTCTCCCCAAATCTGACAGTTGTTTTCCTACCTCTTTCCTTGAGCATTTTTACTCTCGGGCACCCCCCAGGTGTAGAAAACTCATGATCATGATGTCAGGCTCCCGTCGCCGCAACGGGCTCGATCTTGTTTACCTTTTCTTTTAAAGTAAACTTTCCTCTTGATAGTCCCTTACGGCGTATTCCAGGCCTCCAGTACCCCCTTCTTTTTTTCTTGCGACGTTTTTTTTTATAGCCGAGTCTCTCCCTCTGAACGAGATGACGCTTTCCCAGGTAATACGGCACCTTGATTATCTAGCCTTGGCATTCATGCATTCCTCAGTTCCTCTTTCTTTCTCCTCCTGGAGCCTTCGATGATTTCTTCGCCTCCCCAAGTTCGGCGGAAACTGCCCCCCCTTTCAATACTAGCCGGTCACGGAGGCCGTGCCCTCTTTTAGGTCCCCCCATCTTCCAAGAAGAAGCCTCTTTTTTTTGTCCTAGTAGAGAGATCTTTTTTTTTTTTCCAATTTGAAGTTCTTTTTACTTCTAGGGTAGTCCAGTCTTTAATAGATCCGCTAGTGCGGCGGCGGTCTATTGGAATTGTCCCTTCCAGCCTAAGGTTAGTCTTCATTCCTGGGCACCTCTCCAATCCCCAGAGAGCTTTTAAACTAGTTCCTCCTTCCCGACGTCGTCAAACCCAGAGCAGCTCCCGTAAGTGAAGGTCCCCTTGATCCTTTGGTTCAGCTTGCATAATGCGAGTTTAAATCCAAGACCTTTGAAGAAACCCTCGCGTCTTCTTTTGCCCGGAGATAGATTTTCCTTACAGTACTGCGTTCTCCACTAGATCTTCCTGAAGAACTTTTTCTGAGAAGGTCCCTTCTTCTCGCAAGTATTAGGAACTTTTTCCGGAGTAGAGAATGGCGCCGGCGCTGAATCCTCTGTACGTCCTTTTCTTTAAGAGTAGTTTGACCTGGTTCTTGTGTCCCACCACGGCCATTCCCCTTATTCAACCCGCGGCCGTGCTTTTTTTCGGTTCCCATGTTCCAAGAACGACCCCCCCCGCCAATGTCCCGGAATCGGACATCCCCTTATCCTCTCACGCTTGCCTGCTTCTTTTTTTCCGGAAACACGGCCGATCCCTCGTCAGAGGAGCCCTTTCACAAGAAAGGTGCGCTCCTCCCGAATCCAATTGTGCCCCCCTTCCGCTCTTTGATCTGTCCATCTTTCCCTAATCGCTAGCACTCCTTTTTCAAAGAAGCTTCGAGGCTCTTAGTAAACCCCGGAATGTTTCCGAAACTCCGAAATACCCTTTTTCCTCAGCCTTTTCGGTCCTTCCTGCTGGAAGAGAATTCTTAGAGAAGACACCTCCCCCTGAAAGAGCGTCCTTGTTTTTCGGAAGGTGATTGTCTTCTCTTGAGGTGTCCTCTTCTGTCGAGGGCCCCCTTCTGTCTCAGTCCGAGAGGACCCCTTCCCTGGAACACGATTATGTTACTTAGCTGACAGAAATTTCAAGCTGGATATGGCTTCCCTTTTCCTCAAGACCCCCCTCCCCCTAAGAGTTTTGAAAGTTCTTGTCCCCAGAAAGTATAGTCCCCCCCCCTTTATTTCCAATTTAGATTGGCGAAACCCCCTAGGTGTTCCCCTCTCCTTATAATTATTCGTCCCCTCCCTTTTTACGCGATTTTCCTAGAATTATGTCCGACAGCTGTGTCGGTTTACTTCCTCCGTTTATGCATCCTATGCCCGTGTTCTCCCCTTGAGGCTTTTTCTTCTCATAAGTCTTGGAAAGCCGCAACTGGCCCCCTACGTAAGTCGACCCCCTCCTTTCTGAACCCCGCAAGCGTACTTCCCAAGAGTAAAGTCTGAAGTTGAAACAGCTCCCTAATCCCCTTCTTTTTTTGCCCTCCCTCTTTAGGTAGGTCTCTATACGTGCCCCTCGCCCCCCCTGTGACTCTTCCCCCCTTTTTTAGTGGGGTCTTTTTTCTGGAAAGAAAGCCGTCTTCTTTGGTCTCCAGTCGCGATTCCCCAGTAGTCTTTCCGGTTTACTTCCTGAGGGCCCACGCGCCTTGTCCTCTTCTTTTTTAAGCGATTGATACGCCATAACCCCCAGGCTCTAACTCTGAGTCTCACCAGGAGGCCTTTTTCTTTTCTTGGATTGCCGACGTCTGTATAGTCAACTCCCCCCTTCCTTTCCCCCGCGGAGGGTACTGTCGGAGTCTTCTTCATTTCTTTCCCGATTAGAACATTGTGCCTTTTCCCGACCTTCGCTGAGATCCTTTTTGGCAAGAGACAACCCCCCGCTCTTGAGAGAGATTTAGGGATTCTTCTCCCTCCCTCTCCCCCTTCCCCCCCGACATCTTCCCCACTTACTCTACGCCAACTCCCTTAAAACCAATCCCCCCTCCCCTGCCCGTTAGCCCCTAGATCTTTTTTTGGACTATCAATCCCCCTGAATTACTTACTTGCAGGGTCTCCCTTTTTGTAATTTTGGGAAGCGCATTCTCTTGCAGCTCGGTCGGCCTTTTTGCCGGTTTCTCCTCCACTTTCACTCGGGACTTGTTTAATGCATCTCCTGAGTATGTCAGATTCCGATGTAGTTGGAGGATGGTTCGGTTTTTTTTTTTTTTCGTTTCCCTCAATTCCCTATAGCCCGAACCTCCAAGAAAGTCCTCCCGTTGACTCCATCCTCCTGTGAAGTGGTGCACCTTTCCACCTTATCCCCTACTTCCATGCGCTGACGCCCCAATCACCCCATTCCCTTTGCAGAAGCGCGGTTAAGTCTTCTTCCTCAGAGGGCCCCCGAAGCTTTCTACCCCCCGAAGAGGACGCTTCCCCCCCTAAATGTACTCCCTCCCTCCTGGTCTCTGTCCCCCTTTGACTCCTCTTCAGCAGTCCAATCTAGGAGACGGCACGATTATTCCTGGCCTCTCCCGATGTTAGTCCCTAGGAAAGAGGCATCCCCCCACTTTTTCCAACAAGCCGGTGAGCTTAGCCTCTTTTAGACCTCCCACCCCCAGGGAGAAGAGGAACGGCACTCTTTTTTCGATCATGCTTTCGTGGACCCTTCTTCGAATCCTTTTTCCCCACCCTGAAGCAGAGCCTCATTTTTTAAAGAGCGTATTCGTCTCCTAGAACGGAGGGCCCCTGTACCCCCAGGTTTCGCCGACGCAGACTTATAGTCTGCAACCTTTCATCAATGAATCGAGGAATACCTCTTTGAGAGCCCCCCTGGTACATGAAAGAAGTTCAATTTTTCCCTGCCTATACTCGAATACACGGCTTTAGGTTACCTCAAAGGATCCCTTCCCGCTTCGGTTTTTCGCTAGAGGTGACGTTCCAGAGGTTGACCTCTTTTTTCAAGGGTCAGTGTAGATTTTTTTCAGGCTCAGGTTCCCCCCCCCTCCCCCCACCCTAGGGAGAACTCCCTTTCCTCCCTCTTCTTGGGCGTTCCCCTCGATGAGATGTCAAGTCCCCGTTCCTCTTTTCTTTTCGGTTCTGGAAAACATCCTTCGTTAATGGAACTTCTTCGCTCGGCCTTCCCCCCTTTTCCTTTCGATAAGCCGCGGCTCCCCCACGACGGCTCCCTACAGTTTTTCCCGCTTGTTTTTTTTCCAGACACTCCAGATAGACCCCTCGAAATGTCTTACTTTCCTTCCCCACATTAAGCTGCTGCCTCTTCGATGACTTCTAACCCTCCTCCTGCCTTACAAGCTTTCCCCGGGTTCTCAAACCTCTTTAGAGCGCGTCTGAATGTCTCGTATCCGATAGAAAGAGGTAGTTTTCAGCTCCCAAACTGGAAGTTTTTCCCACTTCACTATGTTTGCCGATTCTCTTTATTTGGAGGCTCGCAAGAAGCGACGTCCCGGGATATCTCGAGGGAGCTATGGCCCTTAGACCCCTTTGAGCAATTCTTCTTCTTCCGTTGTCTCTTTTCCAGATCAAAGGCAAAACCCCTCTTCCGATTTAGAAGACCCTGCAAGAGCTATAAGGTTTTTCGTTCCTGAAAATAATACTATTTTTTCAAACTTTCAGACAGGGGCACTTTTTCAATCTACAAGTGAGAAGACTTTTTTTCTCCAATTCGAATCGATCTTTACGAATGAGAGTTTTCTCCATTCAAGTAATTGTTGCCACTTTTTTTTCCCACGATCTATGCTCTCCATCTTTAAGAGGTTATTTGAATAATCGCCTCTACAAATGCTTTTTATCTCCTATCCCCCTTTTTCAAAGAGGCAAGCCCGGTTTCCTTAGGTCTTACCCTATTACTAAGGGTTAAACCCCCCCTCTTTCCCTTTACCTTTTCCCCGGTAGAGCCGCCAACTTCCCCCGTTTGTGGAGGAGCATCCACCCTCCCGGTCCCCTTCCCTCTGGTTTCCTATAGCCCGAGACCAGAGAGCTTCTCTGAGTTTTCTTTTAGGCTTCTCGTCCTTGGTTCTTGCCCCCGGTAGATAATCTTTTCCTTTCGAGCGGATAGCAGACGCCTCCTTTTTCTCTAGTCTGCCCCGTCCTCCGTAAGCTTTTGCGCCGGGGTGTCTGGATCCCCCCCCCCCTCGCTTTCCCGAAGAAGGGCACCCTTCCCCCTGAGATTGAAGCCGGCCAACTCAGTTTTTTTTCTTGGAACAGTCCTTTTTGCCGT
>Ga0179591_1389966_pt1 | contig 10069 bp, 13 predicted proteins | sample CZOMad2_1_08_16f_FD_182891 | JGI IMG/M metagenome (GOLD analysis project Ga0179591, IMG submission 182891) | Vadose zone soil fungal communities from Angelo Coast Range Reserve, California, USA - CZOMad2_1_08_16fungal (PacBio error correction) | ecosystem: Environmental > Terrestrial > Soil >... | reverse complement strand
ATGGCAAATGGGAAGCAAGTCTTCAGCGCGCTCTCTTCTGCGAAATATCCCTTCTCAGGTGCGGTCATGCTATGCACTTTGCCCCTTATAAATTTAAAAGGGAATACTTCCCCTAATGGAAATCCCCCCTTTCCTCTTGTAGTGGTAATTTCCTCTATCCAACATGGCTTGAGTCGAGCCTTTCCTTGAGATAACCCCCCAAGATTGACGTAAGATTTTTTTCCGACTCCTTGCATCCCTCAACGTCTCTTTTCCCCGCACCTCCTTCTTTTCTCTTCAGGTCAGAAACACCTGCTTGCGGAATTCAGAGTTTCCCCCTCGCTCCCAGCAAACCTCAGATCCCTCTCAGAAAGCTCCTGCGATCCCGATGACGGCTGATCGGCACGCTTCCTTATTACTTTTTTTCCTCGTTCTTCCTCCCTGCTCCGTCTTTTTCCAGGAAAAACAGAATGTATGTTCCCTCCCAAGTCAGTAATCTCCTTAGTGTCACCCCTACAGAGATGTGTCTCTCAGCTTAGTCTACCTTTCGCCCCCTCAATCTCTTCCTTCGATAATCACGCGTATAACCTTCCATCGCGCATCAAGTTCTTCCCATGCTTGATTGACTTTCGAACCGTGGGAGTCGATGTTGCGTCTTCTCGTGAATCCGTTCTCTGTAAACAAGTGTGGGGTATCTTCCTTCATCTTTTTTTCCCCTCTGTGGTGACTCAGGTTTCCCAACGAAAGTGGAACTTTCCATCCCCGATCAGTGTCCCCCTCTCTGCAAAGTTGAGGGGTCAGGTAATTGCCAGCTTTAGATGCATTTCCTCGCTTTTTCCCCCAGTTCTCCTGAGATCCTTCCTTTCAAACAATACTCTTTATTCTTGGCGCGTCGCGGAAGCCAAGAGAACTTTTTTGCGCATCGCTTCTGCCCTAAATTTACTCCCTGTCATTGCCACTGCCCTTCTCATTCCCCCCCCTTTAAGATGAAGCCCTTAAGATGGCCGATGCCCGTTTTTTTTCCAAGAATCCCCCTTTCATCATCTGATCTGGAGTCGTTGTTCCCCTTCGCATTATTTCTATCTTGCATTATTTTTTTTTTCCTATCAACATTCTCTGACTTTGTCTCTCTCCGCAATTTTGCATGTTTTCTATTTCTAGCTTTGCGCTCGTTGCCTAAGTGAGGCTTACACTACATTTTCTATTTGTAAATAACCACCTCGCGTATTTCTTTTCTTTCCCCCACGAGGGAAAGGTAGGCTTGTCCAAGATCGTAGCTCCCCCTTTTTTTTTTCTCTTCCGTGCCCTCCCAAAGTCAGGCGGTTAGAGCTACGTATGCCCTTTAGCAGGTTATTTTCTTTTTTTCGACATATCTTTCCCTCGCCTTCTGATGACCATAATGTCCGGCCTCCCCGAAGATCAAGCAGTTCCTTGTCAGGTCTGTGCTTGTCATCCTTTCGGTGCCCACCCCTTCTTATAATTATAAAATCTTGAATCTTTCTCTTCTAAGTCCTCGCCCTCCTTGTTGGGCCTTTTTTAACTTTCTCTCGCGGCTGGGAACCTCGTAGTTCAATTGTCCGTTTATGTCTTTAATTGGTCTTTTTGTCAGAGGCGGTTTTTCTCCCATGCGCAGTGTTGCCCCCTGCCCCAAATGTCGAAACATCCTCTCTTTACTCATGTTTTGTGCGAGAGATGGTTCCATCTGTTCTTTTTCCTGTTGATCTTTCCCTGCGACTCTGGTCTCCCTCCTGTACAAACACTTCTCCAACATTAGTACGGCCCCATTCCCCTTCCGATAGCCTTTTCCTTTTCTTCCCTTTCCACAACAAGTCTTTGCGCTGCCGGAGCAGGATAGTCAACCCATGCAATTACTCTTCCCATTATGCACCATTTTATGCCAAGCCCAGCCGGCCGCAAAATCCCACTTTCTTGCATTTTCCTTTTTCTTATAGAGTCAATGTTGTTCTTCCTCGATACCTTGAGATGTTTTTCCTCCCCGGCGGCACTTTGTGATGTTAAAATACATGTATGGACCCCCCCACTATTCTCATCGTATATGCTTCTCTTTCATCGATAACTCTTTTTCTCATCCTCTATGATAGTTTCGTTCGCCCACTATATGGTTCTTCAAACTCTTTTTTCTTCGTCAACACCCCACTGTTATAGTACCGCCCACGCTAGAAATGAGCCTGGCAGACCTTCTCCATGAGTCAGAGAATGTCTGTTCTACTCCCTGACACAAAGTCGGGGACCCCCTGCAGAACTTTTTCCTCATTCGAATGAGGGCCTCAGTCGCACTGACGAGGCGCTCACAGCCTTTGAACCCTCCCCCCTTGACACATTCTTCTCCTTTCTCCTTCCGAGGTCGTTGCTGGCTCTTCCTATGACGCGGATGTTTCTTTTTTCAATACACTATAGGCCATGTTCAAATCGCTGCGACGACACTAATTCTTTTTGACCTTTTTCCTCTCTGTTGACCGAGCTCCTTTCTTTCGAACTGGTTAGTTATAGAACAACTCCTTGCGTACCTTGGCCTGTGTCTCTCACATGTAACCTTCCCCCCCCCCCCCCCCCTTATGGGAGAACAAGCTGAGCGTCCACCCCCCGGCGGGTTTTCCTAACTTAGTTTTACCCAACAGCCTGTTATTTGACTCTCCCTCTTTTCCCCCACACTTGTTTATATGCAGTCCACTTCTCCAAGAAACTTCATCCTCAAAATCTCCCACTTTCTCTCCCGAAACATTTGTGCCCCCTAAGTCGCGCCCTAGTATTCGCGTTGGATGACTCTGACTTTCCCTCTAATTGTTATTCTTCCTTCCTTCTTGGCCGGGAGACGAGCGAGTTTTTTTTTTTTTTTCCCCCCTCTATTCTGTGTTGTCTGTTTGCCCCACGGCTCTGATGATTTCCCCAGTCTTTTTTCTTTAGGAACGAAGATTTGCCAATTACTCAAAGATGATTCCTCTCTTTCCCCCCCTATCGCGGATTCTTAAGCACGCGTGTCTTTTGTAGGTCTGTCTTTCGAGTGGCTCAGCTTCTGACACTCCCGGTTTCTCCTCCTCTTTTTGAAACGCCGCCCCGTTATGAACTGAATTTTGTCGGACGCAGGCGAGTGCAGATCGACCTGTTTTTTTACTTCCCCTTTCAAGCCATGTTTTCAGCTCCTAAATTAACACGGAAAATTCTCCCTTTGTGGAGTTTTCCTTGTCCATTGATGTATGTGCCCCATGTTCACCTATCCATGTAACTGTTGTTACCAGCATGACGCACTTCGGTCCCTACGCTTCCTTCTTCCCTTTATATAGCTCTTTTTTTCTTTTAAGAGAGATAGGGCAATGGTAAGTCAATTCTCCTTTTGTTTGGCTCTGGATGCGACCTTTCTTCCTTATTGTCCCCCTTTCGTCATTATTTCCCTCTTTTCCCTGGAATATGCTTTTTTCCCACTCTCCCTTTCTTCTTTAATTCACTTTTTATCTTTACCTTTTTTGAGGAGGAGAGTAATTGCACGCTACCCTACCCCCCCTCTTACCAAGTCTTTTGTTGATCTGCAAGATATCCTTCCTCACCCCCACCGTTCTCGGCAAATCAGGTTTCTAATTTCTTCCCCTTATCCACTTCTTTTTAGGCTTCCCCCCTCTTATCAAGCGAGACTCCCCCTTCCCCGGAGACACCCCTTCACGCTCTGCTTCCGCTCGCGAGATGACGTCCGTCTCTCCGAATCCTCCACTATTTTCCCTTTCCTTTGAGAGTGCACCACTGACGTCTTCCAAGTCAGTCATAGCCTCCCTCCCCCGCAAGGACAAGTCCACTTTCTCTCCGTTCTCCCTTCACGCTATCACAGTCTCACCCTGCTCTTCTCCAGACTTACTTTTTTTTCTCGCGCATACATTTCTTCCCTACATTGCTGAGGTGGACCTCTTTCGTTCTGGGAATTTTTGTAGGAAGTTTCTTGTTAGAGGCTCTTTATGAACAAGTTCCTGAGGTTCTTTTCAGCATTTCAAACATTTTTTTGTTTCCTGTGAAGCAAACCGAAAGTGAACCTCTTTTCTCGATCCAGCTGTCCTGGCAATGAGGGGCTACCATTTTGCAGAGGGAGGAGCTAAGGCCCCTTCTTTCTCTTTTGAGATAAATAACCAGTTTCTTCCCCGGACCGGTCAAACAATTTTCTGCCGGACGGCAGCGGCCCCTGTTTTTCGTATGTGTCGTCGCCGACCTGTATAATTGAGTGACCCCCCCCAGCCCTTTTCTCAAGAAACCCCTACTGGAGATGAAGAAGCTCTCCCTCTTAGAAAATGTCTCCCCAAAGGGCTGTGGAGCGGGGCCTTCTCTCTGTCGTCCGTCCCTCATTTCCGTTCCCCCCTCCCGTTTGGTCCACTTTGGTTCTTATTTTCTATCCCCATTCTATGACTGCATTTCTTGTCTTCTCCCACTTGTGGTTTTTTTTCTTTGCGAGACTTATTCTTTTTTTTTGTAACCCGTGGTTTGTGACGAAGGCGGTCAATTCCCCTATTCTTTTTTCTCTCTCTAGAGGATGATGCTCCCATCTCAGGTAGAGATGACACCCCCCTTTTTGCCTATACTCTTTGCAGTATTGACCCCCGACACCCCCAGTTCCGGCGTGGGAGAGATATGCGCTCTCACAATCCCTTCTTTCCCGTTCCAGAAGCAGATGAACCTCCCTTTGCCATTAAAGAAGATCAAGCAGGTATTTTCGCCGCGTGCGGTCATAATCTTCTTTAAAGTATAATTCGCCCGTGCTTACTGATTGCATCGTAATAGCGATCTCTTGTGAACTTTCCCTTCTCTTTTCTTGAGGCATGCCGGCGCCTCTTCTCCAAGTTCCGTGACTAATTACTTCTTTCCCCGTGTTCTCTCCGATACCCCATGCCTGTGACCCTCCACCGGCACCACGGTTCTTTCCCTATGTTTTTTCCCCTTTTTCATCATTCCTCCGTCGTTGTTTGATCTTTTTCATATGGGTGTTTCGATTTTTTTCTCCCTTTGTATCTGTCAATCCATTGTAATCCGACGCTGGGACAACACATACCACACCCCTCTTTGTCCCATTAGAAGTCCCCCAATTTCCTACGAGTTCGCCGAATGACTCTCTTTACTTAAAGGTCCCATCCCCCCTTTCGGCGCTTCTCGTACAGTCACTCGCATTAAGAGCCCCTTCAACCTCTTTTTTTCTATGAAAAGCCCCCTCTCAAATAACTGCTTGTGATCTCCCTTTCTCCCTTGCATTTTTCTATCTATAGATTCCATGATTTCTCCCCACGCTATTACCGATCCACTAGAACAGATGATATTTCTCTCCCGTCTTCTCTGACCCCCCTTCTTGTGGAGTGAGTTTCCTCCTGCCTGAGGACCCCTACAACGTGAAATATGCAGGCCGTAGAGCGATAACTGCCCCCCTGTTGTCCCTTGTCTTTTACCTGTTCCCGTTCATTATCGTAATCCTCCTTTTTCTCTTCCCCACGATACTATCCTTTTACTTACAAAATCGGAAAAATGTTACGTACCGCCCACAACCACTTCCCTCTAGAAATGAGAGAACCTTTGCACAATTTCGGAGCAGAGCTCGAGACTTCGTTCCTACACTCTCCCCCGTTCCTAGCAGAAACGGGCCTGGGGTCGAAAGATATAAATCTCCCCCCTTAGGGAGAGACTCATTAGGCGATCACACGCCCTGGTGCTTTCTTGACCACGCAACACTTGTCTCGGTTTTTCCTCTTCCGCTTTTTTTACGATGACGAGTTTCTTTTTCCTTCCATGACAGGTAAATAACTTACTGCCCCCTTTTCTGCGAAGACCCCCCCATTTTTCTCTTCGCTGCGTTTCCTCCTAATCAAGAGTACTTCGTCATTTTCTCCCTTTCTCCTAGTTATTCTCAACACTCCCCCTTTTCCACGTAACTTGTTTTTCCCTCTAATCTTTACTTCCATTAAAACTTCGCTACCAGCTTGATCGATTACACTTTCCTTTGTGATTTCCTTTGTCACCAACAGCATTTTTTTTTCCCCGAGAATACCAACCCCTCCTTTCCCCTCCGTCACTTTATCTCCCTTTCATAAGAAAAGTTATCGAATTCCCCAACATCGACTCACACCTCCCCAGTAATTTCTCCCCCTTTCTAGTGACCCTCCCCGTGTCCTGCGCGATAACTCCAGTTAAGCGGCCAATTTCTTTACGACTTGGAAAGCTTCCCGCTGCGTGTACGGTTGTGAGAAGATCCCCCTTTCTCTTTTGGTACGTCCTTCTTTTTATGATCACTTCCATAAAGTAATGTTTCACCCCGTCGCTCGAGGAACTTTTATTGACACACATTACTCTCAAAGATGTGAAGATATGCCGATATCGCTCTGAGAGCGTCTCCTCCCTCTTTTCCGATATGAGGGTTGTTATTCTGAGTTGAGAAGCTTTGCCCTCCTGCCGACGGCGATGGCTGAGGAACCCCGTCTTTCTGAAGGTGGCAGGGAACTAGTCTTTTTCCTTCTTTTCTTCCTTTCTTGGTTTTTCTTGTTTTATATCAAGGACTGCTCCTCTTTCATTGTTTTCCCTTTACAACGCCCCCCGACTACTGGGTAATTTCATGTTTCGTGGCCAACCCCACTGTACCTTATTCGTTTGGAAATAGCATTCCGATTTTTTTTTGTTAGTTGCTATGTAGCATCCCCCCCGCCTCCCTTCCTTTTCTATTCTTTCGCATTGGTTCCCCCCTCCTACTCCGGGGTTGTGTTGAGCTATGGGCCAATGTAGCAGGCGAATGTTTCTTGCCTCCGGGGGTCCTCCCCTCCCCACTGCAGAAGTGCGTTTCTGCTATCACCTTACATTATAAATGTGTAAAAGGGACCTTTTTTTTTCACCTAAATTCCCCCCCCGTGTTTATATTATTGTTTTTAATTTCTTGAAAACATGGCTTGCGTTCGCCCCCCATTAAACATACCAGATATGCCATCTTCTTTCAAGACTATCCTTCCCACGATTAATCGGCCAGGCCTTTCAGACCCCTCGGCGTTCATAAGCACCTGCTTTCTTCTTTCCCTTCTCGCTCTTTAAAATCACCCTATCCCCTCTCCCCATCAGATCGAGAACCCCTTCTTTCGCCCCGCTCTTAGGAAGATCGAATCTTCTTCCCCGCCTGCGTACTTTTGTCAAATCTTCGTTTCCGTCTCTGAACCTCTCTTTCCCTTCAGTCATAGCTTTTACTTCCCTCATTGACACGTAAACAAAGAAAGAGTCTTTTGCTCATATCCGTTTCTAAAGTTCCCTCACATGCCTATCCTTCATCGTCCCCCTCGATCATCACGAGATACTGGTTTTCTGTCACTATCATTTTTCCCCTTTTCAGCTTCTCCCGTGGGCTCGTCTTTAGGAGTTTCTTGGACGCTTTTCCCTTTCCACAAGGGGGGTCCTTTTTTTTTCATCGTGGTCGTTTTTCCCCCATGCTGTTGGTGACCCACCTTCTTCTTTTGGAAAAACCCCGTTGTTTCCCTATCCAAAAGCTGGTTCGACAAGACTTTTTTTGATGGCACCTTTGCTGGCAAGTTCTCGGGGAGAGGACAAGTTTCCATGGTACGTGGCCCCCGCGTTTTTCCTCCCCTTAGTTTCTTTTCTCTTTATTATGATGGACCCTTTCGGAAGCCAAAGGACCCTTTTGTGTCTTCTGTCCTTAAGGAGCCCCCATGGCAGCGTCCACAGCAGCGTCTTCAAAGTCCTCTCCTCTCCTTAAGAAGGGCCCGAGTCCCCTTGTTCAAAGAACACCGGGATGTGAGTTTCCTCCCCTTCTCCTGAGTCTTCTCTCTTCGACTCTTATTATGTCTAGTTGGTCCACTTGGTTTAGTTTATATCCCCCTCGTTCTATGCTCCTTTCCCCTTTCCCTCTCTAATTTTTCCTTCGATACCTTCCACAAAACCTTGTTGTTGTGACGCTCACCTTTCCTCTAACCACATTTATTTTCGGAGGCCCGAATGCAGACGCTCCCTAAGCGTCCTTTTTCTTTTGACAAGATCAGCCTATACGTGATAGTTTTTTTTCCTTTCTTTCTAACTAACGCCCTCCCTTTTTCTGCTATATGCGTAGAAATAGCACCCTTTTTTATCTAGTTACACTCATTGGCCATCTATATCTCACGTCTTTTTTTCCCCATAATGCCTTGTCCTTCCCTTTCTCTCCCCCGTGTATTTGCGTCAGGCTGGTGAGTGTATACTTCGCGGTGAGTAAATGTCTTCTCTCCAAAGTTTATCTTCATTCTTTACTGACTCCGCGCCTAGATCTACTGTGTGGTCTAGAGTCTTTTTTCTTCTTTTCGAAAACTCGTAGGTCCCCCCTCCGTGCGAAGTACCTCCTTTTTGTACCGTGTCTCCCACTGCGCAGTGTTTCTATCAACCCGGCACCAAGCTTAGAAACCCCCCTCTTATTTTCTCTCTCTGTTGAGAGAGGATTGGTTCCCTATGTTCCTTGTGGCCTGTGGCGATGTAAACACTCTTTTTCATCAGACGCTCGTTAACACGCGTACACCTTACCTAACGCCCGGGAACAATTTGCCTATCTTCTTTTCTAATTAAAAGTCACACACCCCTCTGAGGCTCCCCTCCCCTAGTAAGATTCTCCAAGAGTGGCCTATTACTTTATGCCCCGCTCGGATTTCACCCCCCCTTTATAATTCATTAATGTTCGGCCCTTTCCCTTCATCTGCTTTTGAGGAGATATTCTCCCCAAATGGTTTCCTTCCCCCTTTCACCATCTCCCTCCTCCTCCGTCTTCCCTCCCCTTTGCGATTTCCTTTAATCTTCTTCTTGTTTTCCCCCTGAGCTCTTCAACTCTCCTTCTCACCCTCCCAATCTCCCCCACCTATACGCCCCCCTCGTGCCTATTACCTTTTCCCCACCTTGTATGTCTACTCCCCTCCCCACGGATGAATTTGTGATGGCTTCTCCCCCTGAAAGAGGAACACAAATTCTTTATCTGCCATCCGGATCTTGTCAATTGTTTCCTTTCGTGGTCCTCCCCCCTTCCTTTCTTCCCCCTTTTTTAATCCCTCCTTCCAAATCGGAAAATGTTACGTTTGACCCTCCTCCCCCCACTTTTCTCAGTAATCTTTTTTACCCTCATTACAATTGCGAGCAGTCGCGATAGTCATTCGAGACTTTTTCAAAAATACTTCCCCCTTTCCCCTAATTCCCTGACGGGACTTGGTAGTCGAAGATATAAAAATAATGCGTCTTTCCGTGAATCAGTTTTCTCTTCCAGGAAGAGGCCCTCAGTTTTTTCTTGGAACAAGCTGCCCATTTTTCTTTTAATCTTCCGTCCTTTGTTCTCCCGGATGACGCGTGCTGTTTTTTTTCTTCTTCCCGTTCAAATCACTTCGGTACCCATCAATACACCCGCATTCCCACCTTCGAGTCCTCCCCTGTGAACTCTTTTTCTTCTTATAAGAGAAGATTTCTTTTCCCGATCTCCCTTGTGCATCTCCTTACTACCACCTTGCCCCTCAAATTGCCTTCTGTCTTGTACCGTTTCTCTCCCCCCCTTTTTCAAATGGAGGTGTGCCCCCTCGTAAAAACCCTCATTGTCCCCCATTCGTACTACCACCCCTCCTTTCTAGCCCACACGGCGCATCCCCGTGTCTGCCAACTCCCTCAACTCCCCCCCCTCCCCTTTCTCCTATGAACGTCTAATTCAACCTTTTCAGGCATTTTCTCTCGAGATCACTCTTACGCGTGTGCGCTGTGAGGGGGACGACTTGTGCCCTTTTGATGTTATACTTTTCTTGAGACTCTTTTGATATGAGCGAACCCATTGTGACGTGTCCTCTTCAATAAGGCTTTCTTTTCATCTCAGTTCATCTCAGTCGCTCGCTTCCCCTCAAAATCCTTTCCTATGCAGCGTCTTAGAGCTGCCGACTCTCGTTTTTTCTAAGAACGACGTGTCTACGATCTTCTTCTTTTTAGTTGATAAGCTTTCTCCTCCGAAGAAACGTGTTTCTGGACCTCCTCTGGTGAGGAACTCCTTTGTTCCTTGAAGGTTTCTGAGGAACCTTCTTGAGGGATGCCTTCTTCGTGCAGATAGATTTGGTATTTTCAAATTTTT
>Ga0179591_1272819_pt1 | contig 10069 bp, 9 predicted proteins | sample CZOMad2_1_08_16f_FD_182891 | JGI IMG/M metagenome (GOLD analysis project Ga0179591, IMG submission 182891) | Vadose zone soil fungal communities from Angelo Coast Range Reserve, California, USA - CZOMad2_1_08_16fungal (PacBio error correction) | ecosystem: Environmental > Terrestrial > Soil >... | reverse complement strand
CGGTTGTTTTTTCCCTTAGTTTTAAATGTGGGTGCCTCCCACCTGAAAGATTTCCGGAAAATTGATTTTCAATGTGACAAACAATGGATTCCTTCCCCTTCTCTTTTTTCTTTTAAGGTCAGGCTTCCATTTCCTTTCCTTCTTCTCCCTCTTCTACAGAAGAATCTCGTCTCTCTCCTTTTCCGCCTGTCCCCAGAGAGATTAGAACTTCTATATGTTCTTCTTTCTAATCCCCCTTGCCGAATCTTCGTGGCAAACTTTGAAGACGATCGGAACGGTCCTTTTCCTCCTGATAAGCCTTCCCTCTCCTGAGACCTTAAGTGGCGGGACGGGTCGATTTTTTTTCCTTTTTTCGGTCGTCGGAGGAGAGCGAAGCTCTTTCTTTACTGAGAGTTCGACGGTCCCTTCTTTCTTCGCGGTCAATCGGCGAATTTCTCCCTCTTTTCTGGTGAATGTCGTCTCTCTTTTCCTTCCCACAAGAGTAGACCCTTTCGTTGCAAGGGGAGAAAGGCGCGCCCCCCGAAATAAGTTTCCACTCTTTTTCGACTTCCTTTTCACTGAGGAAACCAATCCTGCGATTTCTTCTTTGGCCAGAGGTGGAGGGACTCGAGTCTTTTCAGACAGCCTTTTTTCCCCCCCCCCCCCCCTTTCTTCGATATAGTGATTGGTTTTTTTCTCTCTTGGAAAAAGGTTAAATTTTTTCCTCTGATCTTTCCAAGGTCCCTATTTCCTCGACAATGAATCAGGAGATCCCTTCCGAGACTTTAACTTCCCTCCTTTGGTTTCCCTCAACGCCGAGTGAAGACTCTCCCCCCCCCCCGAAAGAGAAGGAGAGATGCCTATCAGGACGTTAAATACCACCCCCCTCCGATCTCTTATGCATTTGACAGTGACTTTTTCTTCGATAACGCCCGGTTTTTTTTTCCTTCACCCCCCCAGATGCGAAAACCTCCTTCCCCTCCTCCCCCGCAAAGATATCTCCTGAGCGGTTCCTTCCCGCGACATTCTTCTTCCCTCCCCCTCGGGGTCTCCTCTCTCCTCCCTCCGGTTTCTTATTCCTCCGATGAAGCTCGTTCCCAGAACTCAGGCGACGTCCGCTGTCTCCCACAGAGGCATCTCCCCCCCCCCAATTAGGGAGGGGGCTCCTTTTTTTCCCACTCCCGAGACACCGCCTCCCCCCAAATCCCCAGCGGAAAGGAAGAGTTACCTCTTTTCCTCCCCTGCTTCATCGTAGAGAGGTATCGTTCTCTGTCTAGAATTTTTTTGACTGACCTCGATCCCCCCTTCGATCGAAGCAGCGACCTTTTCCCTCCCTCCCCCTTTTTTGGGACCGGGAGGATTGAGGGCCCGAGTCCTTCTCACATAGAATAGGGACGAGACCTTTCTTCCCTACGCAACTCGCATTTTCCCCTCCCTACGACAGACGCCCCTTCTTCCCTTGCCGCACTAGTCATCCCCCAACCTTTTCCTCCCGAGCGTCCACACGAGTTGCCCCCTTTCGAGAACTCTTCCCCCACCTGCAAGAGATTTTCCTCGGAAGGTTGGCGCTGTTTTTTTTACGACCGAGGTTTCCCCTGCCCTTTTCCCCCTACCGAAGGGTTCCCTCCTCAGGATCTTTCCGTCCCTCGATCTATTTGATTAGCTGTCGGTCCCTGCGTCAGGTTCGCATCGTTCCTGATCTTTTTCCCCAATGGGGTCTCTTCTGGCAAGCGCAGAGCGCTTTTCTTCTGAGATCCGTGGGATCGCTCCCCTTTCCCTCCTTGACAATGGATCTCGAAGATATGTGAGCTTTTTTTTTTTACTTGTACAAGAGTTCTTTTAAGCCAAGAGCGACGCTCCTTCGAATTTCTTTTCACAAGAGACTAATGATGACTTCAGGATGAGACCTTTTAGGATGGAGGCACTAGCCTTCTTCTTCTTCTAACAAATAATCTTGAAAGTAATTCTTCCTAATAGTCCGAATTTCACCATATACGGTGTCACCCACCAACCACACCTTCCCCCCCCACTTTGTTTCAACAGTTTCCCGCCGATTCTTCCTTTTTTTGGTCTCGGACTTCTGAGCATCCCCTTCTTCTCCTCTTGAGAGAGTGCCATAGCCCAAAGGAGATCTCTTCTCTCTTCCCTTGCCCACGAGAGCCCTCCTAAGAGCAAACGTTTCCTAGTCGCTCGCCTTCTTCCCCCTTCGATGAATACGACTTCTCTTTCCTTTCCGAAGAAGTATTCGAGGAAACTCAAGCCTTTTTCTTCTATGGGCCGATTCTTTTTCCCCCCCCCCGGTGTTGCTCAGGCATCGTCTTCTTTTTTTTTAGTCGACTGGTGCCAAGATCCTCCTCCTGCACGAAAGATCGAACCCTCCCTCTTTTCATGCGCTACTCAACGCAAAGAGGCCTCCAAAACCACTGGCTCCTTTCTTTGGTGAGAATGGACGAGTGACCTTTCTTCGTTCCTCCCTGAAAACCCTTTTTCCCAAAGGGAGAGAATCTCCCTTAGCACCGATTTCCCTTGGGTTCAAACTCTCCCCTTTTTTTCCTCATTTTTTGGGGCGCTGCCTCACTTGGACCGCGCGCCCCTCTCCAAGCTGAAAGCGCGGTCCACTTCTTCTTTTCTCTCCGAAGCGTACCTCTTTCTCCTCTCACCCCGTCCTCCAACGCCTTTCTTTTTCCACCATCGAGCGAAGCTTTCGGGCGAGAACCCTTTTCCCGCGGAAACATAGAGGGGCGACCTTTTCGGGGGTTTCTTTTCAAAGCTCACTTCTTTTCCCTTTCCGAGTCCGAATAGCTAGGCTTTTCCCCCCCTTCCATCCTTTCGCACAGGAGGAGTCTCCGATTTCCCTGAGAAACGTCGCCACGTCTACTCTAATCAGTGTTGTTTGTTATTTCTCTTTCTCTATCGATAGGCTTTTTTTTTCCCCCTCTGAGACTTAGGATTTTTGGAAATGATGGAAGAGGTTTTCTTTTTTTTCCCCACCTATCGCTTTTTCTTCCTAGAGAGCGATAGTTTTTCCACAAAAGGTCATATTTTTCGCCCCCCCCTCTCCCCCCTCCCTGAGGAGAGGGCTAAGGTTACGTCTCCTCCCCTTTTCCTTTTTTTCCTTCTAGACTCGTTTTTCCGCTGTGGGACTGGGTCGAGATCTTTCCCCTCTCCCTATTCGCCTTCAGGTTCGGTTATAAAAGGTAGCTCTGCCTCTTCTTTTCCCTCATTTATAGAGAAGTACACTTTCCTTTCTCCTTTTCTCTTCCCCCTAGTAGGGACCGAATTTTTCCCTCCCCCCCCCCCTAATAAGGTTCTGACCCCCCTATTTTGAAAATTTATGTATCTAAACTCGCCATTCCCACCCCCCGAAGAAAGAACTGCCCATTTTTCCAATAGCTGCTCTTTTTGCTTTTTTTCCTTCAATATTAGAGCTGTTCTCTTTTTAGAAAAAGGCAGCTTTTTTCTTCCCCATGAGACTCCACTTCTCACTATTCCGCGCGAGAAACCTTTCTTCCTCGGAAAGCGCATTCCTACACTTTTTTTCCCTTTCCGCGAGCTTTGCTTTCTCCACCTCTCTGCGAGCTAGAATTCTTTCTTTTCTCTTTATGGCGCTTCAGAGAAGTTTGCGCTCTTCCCTTTTCTCTGGCATAGGCGCTCCCTCTTTTTTCTTCTCCTTATTGTACCTATTTTTCTTTCTTATGAGGAGGCCTTTCTGATGACAGGTGGCTCCCTTCCTATATATAGTTGGACTTTTTTTTCCCCCCCCCCTTTTTTTCTAAGATTGGTGAGACCGTGCCGCTCTATATGGTGACCTTTTTTCTTTCCCCTTCTTCAGGAGGGCTTTCCCTCTCTTTCCCGGGCGAACCCTCTCGCCCCGGAACGACGAAGGGGTGCCTGTGGCATAAGTCTTTCTTGTCCTCTTCTTTCCTCAGGTCCGTCTTTCAGCAATTTCCTAGTTTGTTCTCCCGAGGACTCTCCCCCCCCTCTTGGTATCCTGCTAAAGAACAGATCTTTTCTCTAAATTTACTTTCTTCCCCTTTTCAGAGAGGAAAAACTTCTCTTTTTCTTAATTCCAGTAGAGAGGATGCTTCTCCCCCTTCTCATTCCCACCCTAAAGCATGTTGTGGCCTCTTCTCAAAAGAGCTCGTCTTCCCTTCTTCCCCTCTCCTTAGGAATCTCTTCGGCGCCCGTGAGCCCCCCTCCTTTTGAGCTTAGACCAACGATCCTCTTTTCTCTAGAATCAGTATGCATTTTTTCCTTTTTTCCTCGTCCATAGGGGTCGGCCGCCGCGCTTCTCAAAGGTTTTGTTTGCTGAATGTTGAGGACTTTTTTCCTTTTCGAGTAGTCGAGATTCTCTCTCTCCTCCCGGTGCCTTCCCTTTCCCTTCCTCTCTTGTAGAAGGAACGTCGATCCCCCTAAGGACAATCGTTCTCTTTTTTTCGGCAATTTGAATTAGAATTTCTCTTTTTGAGACGTAAATTAGACCAGCTCTTTTTTTCTCTCTCTAAGAGGACGATCTTGATCCCTTCCTTCGGGAAAGCGCCCTCGGAGGAGGGGCTCCTGAGAGATGAGCCCACTTCCCCTATTTTGGTAGTGTCCTTTCCCTTGAGTAGTCGACTTTTTTTTTCATGCGACGATAATAGTCTCTTCCCCCCTTTCGAGAGAGATACCCGTTCCCTCTACCGAGATCTTCTTTTCTCCCTTTTTATGAACCGCGGATTTCTTTTGAGGGAGATGAGGAGCTGTTCTTTTTTTAGAATCGGGGGTTTCCTCCCCTGAAGGGGGCCTTTCTTTCTAGCTCTTTCTAGGCTTCACCTCCCGGAAGCAAATCGGCCTCCCTTCCCTTAGAGTAGTGTGTTCCTTTTCTCGTCCGCGGCTTCGCAACCGGTGAAGGGACGCGCTTTCTCTCTCCTTCCTTGGCGACCACAGATTCATTGTCCTTCCCTTTGAAGAGCCGCTCCCCCAAATCTAACCTGAATGTCCGTGCCCCTTCTTATGAGAATTTTCATTTTCCCCCCCTTCTTCGAGAGTACCTCCTCCTTTCTTCGAACAAGCCTCTTCATTGCTTTTTTTTTCCCCCATCACGAAACATCTTGGCCCTTTTTTTTGTCGCGCATTTTCCCCCCTTCAACTCCTCTCTGTGAAGACATATCCCCCCCCATTTCCAAAACCAAGGCGTAAGTTTTTCCCCCCTTCTCTTGACGCGAATAATCCCCCTCCCTGCCTTTTCTACCCATAACCGTCCCTTTCGCGCAGCTCCTCCCCCTGCGAAAAAATCGGAACCTTTCCCATCTTTCTCTTATTTTTGCGAGAGGGAAAGTCGTCTCCCCCTTTCTCCCTCTTTTTTCTATCGGATTCACTACCGTGAGTTTCCCACTCCCCTTCTTTCGATTATAAGTGTTCCTCGTTCTTCAGTTCGAAATAGCTCCTTCTCTTTTTTACACTAGAGCATCCTCTTCCCTGAGTCGTCGGTTAGCCTCTTCCGTAGGACGAAGGTCCCCCTCTTTTTCCATGAACCCCCTTTACGTCGGCTTATTCCGCTAAGTCCGGACGTCACTTTTTTTTCCCCTTTTCGTCCACCACATGACTCCCTCCCCTACCCCCTCTCCTCTATAGTTGTAATACTCCTCTTTCCTTCCTCTAGATGCGGTTGTGCGATTCTGTTTCCTTTGGGATCAAGAGACCTCAGTCTTTCCTTTCTCAAAACAATGGATCAGCCGCCTCCTTTTCTGGTAATGTCAGCCCCTTTCCTTTTCCTTGCGTCGACGTAACTCCACCCCCTCCTACTCTTTCGCTCGACGAGGTTCCCTTTTTCTCCACTGATATGGGACTCACGGAGAACTCCCCTTTTTTTTTTCAACGCACGTGGAAGCGATTTTTTTTCCTGCTCGTCCTCCTCTCCAAATCGCTAAATCTGGCGGGACTTTTCTCCTTTCGTTCTCCTTCTCCGCTAGAAGAAGACAGCCGGGTGATGGGGGGATCTGATTTCTCCTCCTGATTTTCGGACACGGCGAATTCTTTCCCTCTTCTCCCTTAATTTTAATATGTCTTCACCCCCCTTTTTTTCGAAGGCGTTCGTTCTTTCTAAGGAGCGAAAACCCCCTTTTCCACGTTTTCACCCTTTCTTTAGGAGTAAACAAGTTACTTTTCTTTTTCTCTTTCTTTCGACAGAGCGGGAGGGCTTCTTCTTTTATAAGCTTCCACGGTATCACATCTATCTTTCTTTTCAATGAATCTTTTTGGGAAACCTCTTATCTTTTCTTGCCTCTTCCTTTCCGATTGGGGAAACTCTTCTCTGAGGAGGCGCGGCCCTTCCCTAGACGCGAAGGTGCGTGACCATTTTTTTCCGCGAGCCACTGTACCCTTCCCCCTTTTCCCTATGAGGAAACGATTCTCCCTTCTCCAAACGCCGACTTCGAGCGCTGGGCACATTCTCCTCAAGGAAAAGAAGGTCTTGCCTTTTCCCAAGATGAGGAACCGGGCTCCCCCCCCCCCCCCCCTCCCCCCCCGACTGGTAACCAAAAAGTTGACGTCCTATCTGTAGAAAAGTTTTCTTTATTCTTGAGCGAGACGAAGATCTCTGCGAACGATGAATATCTTCTCTCAAGAATGACGTCTTTTTTTAGAAGGGTCAACTTTTCCCCCAAAACTTCCTTCCTTTATAAGCTTCCCTCTCCCGCAATCGCGAACAATAGAGGAACGTAATTTCCTCAGATGAGTCCTCGTCTTTCTCCTTTTCATAGAGCGTCCCCCTCTTTCCCCACTGAATCTAAACCTCTCCCTTCAAGCTAGAGCGAAGCTCTCTGAAAGATTGCCCTTCTTCTTTCCTCTAAGTATGCCCCCTCGTGAGAGAACGGGCCCAGGGAGGAGGCCCTTGAAGACCGCCCCCTTTTACCCCTCCTCACGAGAGAACAAACTTCCCCTCTCTTCGGAAAGACCCGAGGTGACCATCGTTCTTTTTTTCCCCGAGCCACCTGCAGAGCTTCCTTCCCGCTGCACGTTCGGAGCGTGGTCTCCCTCTTTTCTTTTCATGCGCTGCGTCCCTGGTCTGCCCATCCGAGTGCTTACGCGATCTTTTTTTTCTTCCCCAACACATGAGTCAGGTTTCTCTTTTCGGAGTTAAATTTTCTCGAAGCGAAGGATTCCGATATGCTTTTTTTTTTTTTTTTTTTTCTTTTCTTTTTTTGATAGCCCCCCCCCCCCTAGAAGAGATCCATGGCTATAGAAGATGAGCTTTCCTGCTTAGACGGCTACCCTCTCTCTAGGAAGCTCCTCCAAAGAGCCCTCCCTCGGCGAGGCAAACCGCGTTCTGACGTCCTCATTGCAGCCGACCTGCTTTCCTGAGGATCTCTGGTCGACGCCACAAAAAGAATCGTGCACTCCTCCCTCCTTTGCCCCCGAAACTTCCTGAACCAAGGTCACATCGATTACGCGGCCCCCTCCCAAATATCGCAACCTGTTAATCGTCGGACAAGCCTCTCTAGGAGAACACCTTCTAGAAAGTCGGCACCTTTTTCCTTCGAGAGGTTACCTCGGACACTCTCTTAGAAGAGACCCCTTCCTAGAGAAACGTTCCTTTTCCCCCCGTAGATTAAGAGGACTGCATCATTCCTTTACCCCAGCTTTGAAGATCGGGTCTCGAGAGAGGACAATCCAGTCAGGCTCGGTAAGAGGTCTCAAGGTAAAGGTGTTCTCTTTCCCCTCCTTCGTCGCCTGGTCAAGATTTTCGAAGCAAGATCTTTCTCTTTCCTGAGAGAAGAAAAAGATCTTCTCACCCGAATGGGCAGTTTCTTTTTGGTTGCCCTGATGACAGCGGATGACGTTATCATCCTTTTTTCGCACAGATCTTCGTGGGGTCAACCTCCCCTTTTTTTTTTTTTTTCCCTAGAATGGCGAGGTTGTTTTCCAAAATCCGATTCCCTCGAGTCCAGAACTTGAGAAGCGAGGCTTTCCTCGTGGGCGCCGATTCCCTCCTCCTATCTCGAATTCCCTCCCCTTTTTGCGGAGGGCGCGAACCTGAGCTCTTTTTCTGGCGTACTGCGGGGGCGAACTGACATTTTCCTCTTAGAGTCGCCTCGCTCGGCGCTTCCCTTTTCCCTAATTTAGCCCTTTTTTCTCCTCTATAAAGCGTGATCCCTTTCGCACCCCGATCTCTATCTCTCTCCTTTTTGAGAGAGGATAGATGCTTTCCCTAAGCTTGGACTCCCGCTGAGATCGCATTCCCTCTCTCCGCTCGCTGAGGCCGACGTTCCGCCGCGCCGAGCTCCTTTCGTAGGGAGATGGACCCGTAGACTTTCCCCTTTTTCGCCCCCTAGAGGTTAGCTCTCTTTTCCCCGCGCACGCCTCAGGACATAGAGGTGGAGCCTCGAGATCGTTCCTTGACTGGGTGAGACCCGGTGACGTTCTTTTTCTTCCTCGTTATGAAAGTGAGCGCGCTTTTTTTGCGAAAGAGAGTTTGATGCCGAAGTAAAAAGTAGCACCTTCGTCAAATCAAGAATTGGCTTCCCCCAAGTTAGAGAGGGTTGCGCATTTTCTTTTTTGAAAAGGTCTCCTTCTCTTTCCCCCCCCCGAGGTAAAAGCGGATGAGCCACAAAACCAAATGAAAGGTTAAAAGATGACTTCTTTTTTTTGACATCTGAGAGATGTTCGAATGCTCCTTCAGATTCTCGATCTTGCCTCTTAGAATTCTCTTCCGAGCTCCAACCCCTTGACCTGAGCCTCGGCCCCCCCTGAAGACCCTTAAGAGAGCTCTTTCGGACCCCAGTGCGCCGAAGTCTTTTTCCGCGACTTTCTCGAGCTCTCCCTCTTGACGTGCGCTCGGCCGTGGCATCGCCGCTTTTCGAGATCCCTTATTGTACCTCTGGAACCTATCCGACGATGAGCTTATCGACGATGCCCGAGATTATGGCCGCTCTCTTCCACAGGTTATTATTGTGAGACCCTCTATTTCCCTGGACTTCGAGGCACCTTTCCCCCCCGATGATGGTTAGAGGCGACCCGCTCGCATGTCGAGGCCGAAATTCAGGTCGGCCCTTTCGTACGAGGTCACCTCTTTTTTTTTCCTTCGAGATGGTCCTCCCCTTCGCCTATTCGGGCGCGGAATAGAGCCTCGGGACGCGCACCCTGATAAATTTACTTCTTCTTCTAGTCTCCTGCAGCAAAGGCGGGATTAGCCTTCGGCGCTTCTCCCCCATTTAACGCAGACCCAACTGAGCATGGGTTGCCCCCTCCAAGAGATAGCGTACTTTCGGAAGCTTTGCGGAACCCGGCTTTTCGCATGGACTTTTTCGCTTAGAACCAACGTCTCCTAACTGGCATCGTCCCCGTGCTCGAAAGCCGTGTGCCCCGACACGCTCTGCGTAACGAGTTTGGGCTGCTCGTGCGGCATTTTCCTGTCGTCGTCGCGCTGCGTTTCTCAGGTGTCTTCCCGGGCTCACGATTCCCTGTGAGCAGACCCTTCTTATACTCATCGGGCAAATTTTTTTCGCTAGAGAATTTGGAAGTCTCAGGTTCGATGACCTTTGGGAGACAATTCGAAAGCGATGTCTTCCTTAATCCGGGAGGGAATCGGCGGGAGGCGGCTTTTCGAGGAGGCGAGGAGAGATGAGCCACGAGAAGGTTTTCCTCTCCTTGGAACCTGAGTCGTCGCCTTTTTTTCCCTGAGCTTCATCGTAGAAGAGCCCCCCCGAGCGCGTCCGGTTCGACGAGACTGCTGCGCGTCGAAAGGGGCTGACCTTTTTTTCGAGGGGGCTGGTTCCTTTTTTTTCTTTCTGGGTGCCGACTGCGCACCCTCCCTTGAAGGGATCAGACGAATGGCACGAGCGCTCTTATCGGCGGTTGGATCCCTTTTTTCCTTCCTTTCCCTGACGCATCCGCATCCCTCTCTCCCGTGGATCGCGTCCGCGGCGGTCTTGTCCTCCCCTTCGCTGACCGGAGCGCGACCTACTTCGGGCGACGATTAATTCCCCGTCCTCGGGGAACTTTCCTCTCACATCTACTAAATTTGTTGCCGTCCGGACCAATCCTCTCCCTCGAAGGATGATCTTCCAACTCGACGCTTTCTCACCTCGGCTCTCGAAACAGCCCTTCTCCC
>Ga0179591_1232585_pt1 | contig 10069 bp, 9 predicted proteins | sample CZOMad2_1_08_16f_FD_182891 | JGI IMG/M metagenome (GOLD analysis project Ga0179591, IMG submission 182891) | Vadose zone soil fungal communities from Angelo Coast Range Reserve, California, USA - CZOMad2_1_08_16fungal (PacBio error correction) | ecosystem: Environmental > Terrestrial > Soil >... | reverse complement strand
TTTGACGGCTCAAGCTCTGGCTGCAACGTAGGGATCGGCTTTTTTTCTTCCTAGATGTGGGGCAGGAAAGATTTGCAGGTTTCATCCATCCGGAAGTAGACGGTTTAACCCCGACCGCCGCCGGCCCTGCCTTCCCCCCCCAAAAGTCTCTCTTTTCAAGTATCTTCTGGAGCGTCCGTGACAATTCTCTTCACACTGAGCCCCGTTTTTTCCCCGAATTGAGGGTAGGATAACGCAATGTCCTCGGCGGTGTGGCCTCCCTGCAGTTCCGAAGCTTCCCCAAGTTCGTTCGGAGGACCAGTCCCTAAAGCTTCTTTCCCCCCTACTATCGCACAGTGTCAGTTTCACGAGGACCTTATCACAGATCTGCAGTGCATGGGATACCGTCTTAGGCCGGGCCATATCCGACGAATGCACACCTTAATTTGCCCCTGATTCCCCCGCTTTGCTCCCCGTTCCCCCAGACCCTTCCTTTTGTAGCGACGTATCCCAGCGAAAGGGACCCCTCCCCATGGAAGACTTCAGAGAACGGCGCTCAATCTCTAACCTTGAAATAAATCTCCCCACGTCTCGATGAGACGCTTGGCGCCAATATATTGAGATCCCTCCTCTTTCTTGGTCTACAAGAATAATGAGAGCTTGCGACGTTGAGTGCAGACGCTCTGGCGATGCATGCCGCGTCCTTCGGGTGGGTGTTTGTCTCTTGACGTTTCGCGATGGACCCGAAAGCTCGCATGATATCTTAGAGGAAGTGGCGGAGTCCCTACCTCCCCTTCTCAATGTCGCGGCAATTCTCATCAAGACATTATCAACTCCTGGCTCAAACTTCCCGGTCCCAAAAGACTTCATTTCGACCGGACCGCTTATCACCCAGAAGATCTCCTGCAATCGACAACGCTAAAGGACACTTGTTAGGCGCTTTCCTTGCCCTGCGCCCTTCCCCCCCCGGTCCTCGTTTAGCGAAATTCCAGCCCCGGCCGCTGGTTGCCTTCGGCCCACCACGAGGCGTAAGTAGGTTAAAAGCTTCGCGCCACAGAGGGAATCCTCTCCGAGGATCCTGCCTCCTCTTGCTTAATATTCACCAGATCTCCCCTTCCTGACTCCAGCTCCCCGGAAAGGAACCCTTCATCGTTCTTCTCCTCCGTCCTCCCCACAAGCGAAGCCGCTTTCGTCCCCTCTTGGTAAACCTTATTTCTTCGACCGTTTCTCCCCCGTTTCGCCGTGAGTCCCTCCCGCTGCTGCCTTTTTTTAACATGAGTTTGCATTGGCGCTTCAGGCGTTTCTTTTTTCCTCTTCTTACAGCGAAAGCAGCGTTTATCCCCGGTCTCGGTCGGACTCCCACCCCATCTATTTTTTTTCTCGACCCCCCCGACAACATTTGGGCGGCGAGTCGTAGAGCGGCGACGATTCCTCGCAGCCCGAAGCACGCGCGCCATCTCTCCTCTTCCCTTAGTCTTTGATCGAGGACTCCTCAATGAAATCTAACCCGGGACTGTAGATTACTAAGATTGTTCGTCCCCGTCCTACCGGTATTGCTTACAACAAAGCCTATTTTTAGTCTTCTCGCGTCGCTGGCCGAACGCCGCTTGTTCGCGCCGCTGCCTCTCTTCCAAGTTTGCTCTAGTCCCCTTTGCTTCGTCCCGCATCCTGCTTTATAGACTCGACCGGCTTGCCCTGCAACTTACGCGAAATTATCAGGGACGTACTCTTGTTTAGGGGACCTGCGGGCGCATCATGATTGTCCGTCCCCTTCACATCGCCAATCCAGCGCCTTTCAGCCGTGCGGCATTCCTTTTGCATATACCGGGCTTTTCAGTCTTTCGAGTTGGCAGTGAGCATCCAGACCTCCTTCCCACTTTTTGCGAAAACATCGTGGTATCCTTCTCCAGTTTGCAGAGCTTTTTTGTCGCCTACGCGGCTGGGATTTTGTTTCTTCCGGATACAAGTAGACAAAAACGCTTCGATGATCCAACCGCGATTTCTTTTTTTGTGTCCTTTCCCGGTCCTAGACAGACCAACCCGTCTTTCTCTCTCAGACCGCCTCACACCGATCTGTCCCCGTAACCAATGTTTTCCTGAGGATTCCCGAACTATCAAGATGAATATTTCGTGCCCTTTTTGAGATTATTGCGGATGGATTTGAAGATCTTTTTTTTTTTTTTTCCGGAATTCGGTCCCCTTATTGAGACAGTCCCATTATCATTGTTTTCTCAATAGCCCGGATTTGGACCCTTGGCCACCTCTCTGCGCGCCTTCCCGTATGACAGGACACAAAGTGTTCATCCCTGGACACACCACGCTTCGCGATGGGAGCCTGGCTCGTTGTTGGATCTATGGGCTTTACCCCGAAACTCGTATTGATCGGTGGTTCTTAGCCTAGAGCGATTGAACAGCCGCTCTTCCGCATCCGGAAATTTTGACCTATCAGACGAACTGCCCCCCAAACAGCCCCGCCTTTTTCCTCTTCTCCCTCCGCAACCCACGAGGCGGATGATGAGTCCTCTGAGAAGCAGAAAGCACAGGCAAAGGCGCGAGTCTCTCTTTATTTTCCTGTTGGATTCGGAGCGATTATGGACTAACTGGTTTCTTAGCTTTTTGTGAAAAGTTCTGCATTTTTTTTCTTTCAGCGAGAAGGGGTCAGCTGGGATGCCTCCTTTTTCTGTAGACGCCCCCCCACCTTGTCCCAGAGTTTTTTCCTCCTTTTGACCCTCTCCCGAGGCGCAGTGCTTTCTGCACCGGGACTATGACAGTCTCCCCCCAGGTGGGGACTTTGTTGCAGGTTGAGTCCCTTTCTTAAATTTTTCACCTGCCAAAACTCTAAATCACCCCGTCTTCCTGATCTTTCCCTGGACTGACGAGGAATCACAATAACCACGATCTTTCCTCCGCCTAGTGGGGGATCCGTTTTCCCCCCCGAAGATTATCATCACGTTCCTGCACCCGCGAAGGGGTGACACGCCTCCCTTTTCTTCTTCAGGAATGAGGTCTTTCCGATCGTTCTAACATCCGCGATTTCGCACTTTTAGGCGTTTTTCTCCAGGAATCCCTTCTGAACAGCCTTAGCCGACGCAGCCCGGCTCCTCCCCCTATCAACCCTCTCCGCTGGTCGCGCGGCGAATGGAATTCCCTGAGACATTCCCTCCTTTTTCTTGTGAAGTGGCTCCAGACGAGTGGAGCTTCCAGAATGAACCACTGTTTAATCCATGCCTTGTTTTTTCCCTGACCCTCTTCTTTTGTCTTTCTCATGATTATATGAACTCTCTCTTTCCTCCTCCCAGTTGTTTTTTTATCTCTCAGTCCCCCTTTTGTTCGACCCCCCAGGAACCTGGCCGGAGATTGGTCCTCGACGCGTTTTTTGAGAGTTCTTTCCGATCTCCTTTCACCTTTTTCTCTACCCGTCAGCGAAGAGGGCCAGGCACCCGGAATTTTTCCGTCTTTCTCGACTTCTCCCCTCCAAAGCGAGAAGAAGGTGTGATCGAAGTCTTCGGTGAAGCGGGCGATCTCCTTCTTTCTTGAGTTAGGCTGGATGTCGACGACGGTCGCCACGTTTTCCCTCAAACCCAATCTTGCTTTTTCTCTTACCTACTCAGGGACGTCGAGGGAGACTTCAGTTCGCGTGTAACCTCCCTGAGGGGTCAGGCAGACTTGATGATCTTTTCTGTTTGTTCCCTCCTTTCCCACAAAGATGAGTTTTTGACCCCCTCTGCCCTTTTTGTGCTGCCTCGATCATTCCAAGATATCTGAGTTTTCCCTTCTTACCCTGAGGTCTAGGCTTTTCACTGTCGAATTGCGAACTTGCCCCGATTTCAGACTTCTTTATTTCTCATTTCATGCGCGTCCCTTAGCCTCGATTACGTGAGGTCCTGCAGCGCGATTTACTTTCCCCTTTTTTTGGTGCAGTCGAGCCAGCGCCGGATGGCTCCTTCATAGCGAAACGCGATCCCCTCTCTCGGCTTTCGAATTTGCGATGTTCGCCCGGCCTCCCAGGCACTTCTCCCCTCTAGGACCAGAATCGCACGTTTCCCATTTCTTCGATCTCTTTTTCCCTTGCTTCCTTATACCCATCAGTGCAGGCCGCCGCCTCTCACAGATGGGTTGGGTTTGATTTCTTTATCGAGTCAACGAGAGTTTGGGGCGGAGTTCGGTGATAGGGTTTCTTTCGCTATTCCTCTTGGATTGTTTCTCTGTTCCGCGTCTTCCCAACGATTTACTGGGAAATATAAGTTTTCCCCCATACCAGATACACAGCGAAAGTCTCCCCCCCGAGGAAGAGTGGTGTGCAGGCGTGCGGAACTTCTTTTATTATCTGACCGCATAGCCCTGGTGGCCGTGTCCGAATAGATTATTTAGACACCCCCCTTGTAATGATTATCCGATAATGGCTACCCTGGCCCCCCTGCCGAAGACTACACCTCTCTCCTCAATCCTCTTCCCCTTGTTCTCCCGTCATGTTTCTTCTCTAAACTATATCGAGGGTCATGGTGAAATACAGGTGTTGAGTCCTCCTTATCCGAGTACCCCACGTTTTTTGTATTGCAGCTGCAGGTTGGCCCTTGTCCCCCCTTCAGTTCCCAGTGCTTTTGTCCTAAGCTGCAGGCGTTTGATCTCCGTAGCACACCTCCCAGGAGCAGTCCGATACCTTCTTTCCCTCGCGGATGCGGCCTTCCACGCTGTTCTCAAAGTTGGGTCGGAGCTTCTGGCCCCCCCTTCAAAGTCAGACACTTTCTCGTAAAATGATGCGCCCGTCGCCTTTGCGCGGTCTGCATGCTTATTTTCATGGTACAACTTGTATGATTCCCCCCGCATGGCCAATAATTCGGCATTCCTTTCCCTCTATGCCGCAATCGTCGATTTTCTATATCCTTATTGTTTTCCGTCCTTTTGTTTCGACACTGTCTGAATGCTGGCTGCTGAGATACACTCTTCGCCGCCCAGCTGATTTCAATCGTCCCCTATTTTCGGGGGTAGGGCCTCCGGTCCTCAAGGCTCTGTACGACCCTTTTTTTTCGATGAGATTTCTCCCTCCCTTTGAGTCGACTCGATCGATGGCGGTGGAACTCTGATTCCTCTTCCGCTTATGTAGCATTGCCGTAAACCTACCCCCGTCATTTCGTTGAGCTTTTTTCCCCCCCCCCTCTTAAGTTGTTAGGTTGCGAACACGCAGTGAGAACGCGTCTGTCTCCCTCTCAGATTCCCCCCCCCCCATTTGCAAGGCTGACCTCTCACGTCCACATTTTGTTGAAACCAGGCTAGTCAGGTCAGGGATTTCGCGCGGACCCGTTCCCAAAGGTCGATGTCTCTTTGACAACCTTTTAGGAAAGCGCCCTTCAGTGTGGCTTAGATTCGAACTTTTAGGTCCTTTTTTTCGGTTTTCTCTCGCCCGTGGTTTCAGTCTTCGGATGAAGCGCGATTTACTTTGATACATCTTTGAGAGGATGCCGCTAGCTCTTAGTTTTTTTTTCCCCCCCCGATTTCTTTTGTGGCTGCTACGGGCGCCGCGGGCGGAGTTTGGGATTTCCCTTCCCCAATTTTTGCCGGTTGATCCCCGAATAGCATGCGATTCGTGTGATTTAATTCCCTCCCTATGGGTCGGCCGCTGTGCGGGCAAGATGAAGCGATTTTCTAGCTTGGCTCCATTGACGGGGTTTTCCTTTCTTGTCTATACTTTGGCTCACCTTTCATGACATGTCGCGTGTTTACCCTTTCCAAAGGTGATCCAGATTCCTGCGCGGGGCTTATCCCAGAGCCTAATCTTCATTTCTTTCCAACCGACCAACCTGCACTCTTGGCAGCGCCGTGGCCAGTTTTTCACGCTCGCGTTTTTATTTTCGCAGTTATCTCTTGTTTCTAGCAGTTACTTTCATGGCGCCACTCCCTCCCCCAATTTATTCCGGCGGTTGTCGGGGATTCGTGGTTCGCGATTATCCCCATTCGCATTGAAGAGGCCTCCTTTCTCTTTGAAGTTCAGGCCTATACTTTCCTTTAAGCCCGGATGAAGTTATTCCGAGTAGGCCACATTTTGTCTGTGTATTCTTTTCGCGATATTGCGGGACGACTTTGGTATACTCCTTCGCTAGATCGGTTGCTTGTCCTAATTTCGGACCGACTATGGCCGATCCGATTCGTGGATCCTATTATGCGTCTCGCACGACGGTTTCCTTCAGGCTTTCTCTCCAAAAGCCTTCGGGCATTGGTCGTTCTCAGTCTTCGTCCCTGTCCCCCGAATTTTTATGCCTGTTGTAAATTTTGGTCAGCCGGAGCAGTGATTGAACCGCAGCGGTGTCGGCTTTTTTTTTGGTTTGCGAGGACCATGATTCCCTGTTGACCTCGCTGTGAATTGGGTTGATTCTTTCCGTAAGTAGTTTGCCACAAACAGCTCATTTCCTCCAATCCTATCCCCTATCTTAGCCGCTCTGGCTCCTTACAATAAATCTATATGTCACTCCTCCTACGTGGTGTTGAGACACGGAAGGTCTGAGCCATCCCTTCTCTATGAAGCTTTCGGGATTGGGTCTTACAGTTTGTTGGTCCGGGTCCACTCTCCCCCAACTCAAGCAGTCAGCGGTAAAAGTCCCCTCCCGAGTCCTTTTCCTCAGCAACACGCTCAAAAACTCTTCCCTGTTCAGTATCATTTGGGCGCTCCCGTATGACCAATTCGCACACCGTTTTTTTCATGAAAGTGAATTTCCCACTGCGGAAATCTGGATGAAAGCCACTTCCTTTTTTTTGCTACGGCCCTAAGAGCTTTCCTTTTTTAGCTTTTTAACGCTGTCCGGACGCAGCGGACCCATTGAATAGTCTTCTGAAAGATTTTTCGGTCGCATCGGAAGCGAACATCCCCCCCCCTTCCGATTAGGGCACGTGCAGGGGGATACCCCTTTCTTTTCTCCCACTGCCTAGACCCCAGACCGGATTACCTCTTCCTCGCTCTCAGCTCGCCCCGAATAATTTTTCGTGTATGGGCCTTCCTCGAGGAGGTGAAGTAGCGGAACTTCTTTCAAACTACAATCGGCCGTTTACTCTTTATCTCTTTGTTTTAACACTGCTCGAACCCCGGCCAATCCCTGATTCAAACCTACGCGATGGCGGCTGCCTTGGTCTCAATTTCCTCATGGAGAAACGGCCCGGCTTACAAAATAATAAATTCTCTCGGAGAACCGCCCCCCCCTTCCCCGGTTTTCATGGGTTGGTCTTTGTCATGAGGCAATTCCGCCTTTCCTCCTTGAGTGAGCAGGCATTTACCGCGGTTGTCCCCAGTATCCCCCTTCTCCCATGGCGGTTCCCTCTCCCTTAAGTACGATCAATCTCAACCCATGCATGGCTCTCACATCCTACTTCCAATTCATCCTTTTAGTTTTTTCCTCCATCTGACCGAGCTCCCCCTTTCCTCTAACAACGCATCCAGTGAAGGGCGCTTCCTGGTTCTGAACCCGGCACCGGGCCGCCTCCCGGCCTTGAGCGCCAATCCGCGAGGGCCTCTCTTCTCCTTCCCTCACTCGGCGTCGTCCGTAAACCCTCCTGCTCTTCCTTTGGGTCCCCTCTCGTCACGATCGATCCCTCCCTCCCCCTAGAGCACGGAGACCCCTTCCTTCGTCCCCCATCCCCTCTTGCCTGGACTTCGTCCTCGGAGTAGCCACACCGTTCTTTTTTTTAAACTATTTTTTTAACCACGGCGACATCATCGAGTAGCGCGGACCCTCCTCGTGCCCAAAGTGGACTTTGACTGTGTCATCGCGGCCGGTGGCTCTGCTTCGTCCCCGCAGCTTTTTCCCCGTCCTAGTTCGGCAAAAAGCATAATCGTGGACATACCCACTCCTTCGGGAAGGAGAGACGGCAGAGGAGAACCCTTCCGCCAGCCGAATCATGCGCCCATTTCTCGTCTTGATTTAACTTCCATTCTTTCCTTCTCATCCCTCCAATCCAGGCCTGAAGTCGATTACGCTAGTGATCAAGACGAAGGCCTTTGACCCCCCCCAGTTCCATCGTGATGCTGAGAGGTAGGAGCCTCCCCGTCCCTCCCCGCCGAGATATACTTTAGACCTGCCCCCCCTTATTCTTTCCCTCCTTCCGACTCTTCATAGGAGGTTATTGCGTGCACCTACGAGAAATTGCACCCTAATTCTGGCGAACATTGTGGTGACTCCCCTTTGTCACCAATGCCCACTAGTATGAATCCCGCGCCCTAATCCGGCCTATTAAGCTTTTTCACAGACTATAAAGAATGCTCGTTTGGACGCGACAGCCAACAATGTCTCCCCCCCCGTTGAAAAAATAGTGCTCGCATCCTCTACCAAGGTTCTCCTCGACCTTTTTCCGCTCGACGCTATTTTTCTTCTCCCCTCTGTGGAAACGCGCAGTGAGATTTTAAACAATCCCCCCTCTTTCCTATGTGAACCTTGCACAAAAGGCCGGGCCAAGAACATTCCTCCTATCCCCTCCATCTCAACACCGATCGCTAAAAATCAGGACCTTGATTCTCCTTTTTCCTATGACGGATTTTTGACCTATTCGGCATTCCCTTTGTATGAGGGGAGGGATTTTACATCATCGATTTGGTTTGCAAAATTTCTTCCCCCTGATGCGTTATATCATTTTGCCCTCCCCTCCCTCTCTTTTCCCCCCTTTCCATGAGCTCTGCGGTTTCTTTTCACCTTTTTGTTCACTCTTTTTCAAACCAAAACTCTGTGGCGCTTTTTTTATGTTGATATGGAGATTGAAAACTTCCCTTCCGGCCCATTTGATCTTTTTTTTTCTTGCCTGATCCTATTCGGCAGTCCTCCCCCCACTCAGCCAGACCTTCCGTCCACACGACCGCCTGCGGATCTATCACGCCGCCACCCCTACTGGCTCTATTTCAGTCTTTCTTTCACTGCGAGTCCGCTATGGCCCTCTTTGCGCTTCCCCCTCCGATAGGGACGAACTTTCAAGGTCGCGCGGCTGAACGCCCCTTCAGAACTTCCTCCGTCGCCGGCAGAATGCGAGACGTTCTTCTGGGAGCATTTGATTTCCCCCCCCCCCTTTTGCTTTTGCGCGTCGGAACACCACACTTGAGTGACCTCGCGCGCTCACTCCCATAAAATAACTATTCTTTTTTAGTGAGTTAGCATTGATGGACCATAAAGGCTTCCTGAATCGGGCAGTGCGAAGGGAAGGAACGGAGCTCACACTGGCCTCCCCCGACCCCCTATTGTCCTCCCCATATTCAAGCTGGATTGTAGAGGCACCTCCCCCATACCCCCCCCCTTTTCTGTATTCGAGGGTCTTTCGCTGCGTACAAACCGAAAGATCTCACTCGTTGACGAACTGAGATTTTTAATCGCCGCCTCGACGCTTGGATGGTAGATAGGGTTTCACCCTTCTCTGCCTCTCCTCTCCCGTCGTCGAAGCGGCCTTTCCTTCAATTCCTCAGGATAGAAGACCTCTTTACGAGATAACCCCCAGTACTTCTTTCGGCATGGTTGCAAAACATTCGGAATTTTCTCGAATGATTCTCTTCACTGTTCCCTCGTGCGCTCGAGCTTCAATTGTTCCCTTCTTCTCCTCCCCTTCATTCAATTAATTAGTTTCATGTTTATCTCCTTCTTTTTCCGATGTTGTTGTGTGTTTCTGAGTCGCTCATGGAAAAAGGAACACGAACTGATGATGCAGTCCGAAGGGCTTGAGGCAGTTTTAACTCTCCTCTCTCCATCGGCCAACGAATCGGCCCTCTTCTTCCTTTTCCTTACTTTTTCCCCTGATCGGCCGGAGAGCAATCCGACGAAGGTTAGAAGTTCTCATTTTGCGAGGAGAGTTGAGTTGCTTGGACTGGATGCCTCGGCTTCCGCCGAGTTTTCCTTCTAAATAGAGGGAGTTCCCTTCTCTGCAGTTAATTTCTTTTCGAATTCCGGCTAAAAATCTCTCTTTCCCTTCTCCTTTTTTATATTTGTACGTTTTGCCCGCTCCCCCCACGAGCTTGATTTTCCTTTTCTTTTTAGGTGAATAGACAAATTCCCTTCCGGCTCTTTCGTTTTTTCGGGTATTTTAGTTCCCTTTAACGTGTACCTGCACTCCCTTCCAAGTTCTGTTCTTT
>Ga0179591_1313203_pt1 | contig 10070 bp, 5 predicted proteins | sample CZOMad2_1_08_16f_FD_182891 | JGI IMG/M metagenome (GOLD analysis project Ga0179591, IMG submission 182891) | Vadose zone soil fungal communities from Angelo Coast Range Reserve, California, USA - CZOMad2_1_08_16fungal (PacBio error correction) | ecosystem: Environmental > Terrestrial > Soil >... | reverse complement strand
TCTTCCTTTGTGTTTCCTACGCCTTTTTTTTCAATGGTCACCTCTCCGTTAGGAGCCTTCGCCCCCTCCATACCTTTTTTCGGACCCACCCTCCATTTCATGGTGCTCTTTTTCCATCCAGGCCCCCACGCTTTAACTCTGCTCTTTCAAGCGTCCAGATTCGCGGCCGTACCGTTTATTTTTTTTTCCTTTCTTTGCGGGTTTTCCCTCCTTGCAACCCAGAGTTTAAAGCGCGTCAGTCCTTTCGTGATGGGTAAACGTCCCCCCCTACCTTTTGTGTTAGACCCACAACTTCTGTTCACCCGATACCCCTAGTGCTTTCCCCATGGTAAGGCCGCCTCCTCTCCCAAGTCAACCTGATGTGAACGGTTTTCCTGGTAACAATTGTTTTTCTCGTTCAATGACCCAGTCGCAGCTTCCTCCTGTGCCCGTAAGGTGAAAAACAACCCTGTTTGGCAGGTCCTGTGACCATATTTGCTTTTTATCCCTCACGAGGTGTTCCTGTTCCCCCCCAGATATCATGTGTTTTTTATGTCGGTTGGCGGGTGCTGCGGACGGAGGAGAGTTGTATCCCTACTCTGGTTTGGTTTCCTGTATTTGCTCCCCGGTTCGGAGTGCTTTTTTTTTTGATACAAGACGGTTCCGCAGGTCATCCCCCCTCGGATGAGATGGAGTCCAGTTTTAAGTCTGAATCTGAACCCTTCCTTGAACAGTCCCCTTCTTCCCTTTTCGCCCTTTAGCCGGCTAAAGTTCCCCCGACTCACTTTCGCCTTCAGTTTTGAGCCGTTCACCTCATCGACCGTGAGCCGGACCCCCCCCCCAACGATTATTTTCCCCCCCTTCTCCCCCCAAATCCTAAGACAACTGTTGTTTTCCGTTTTTGAGTTCCCCGTTTCGGACCCACCTTTTTTTTTCGATCTTTCCCGCATTTGATGTCGAATTTTCCAGTTTTCTGACATCGGTTCCTGCCCCCTTTTACCCTCCCCCCATACCCCATTGTATTGCCGCTTCAGGCCCCCGCATCCAAGCCAGCCAACGCCCCTCTCACCCCCCCCACCATCTCCCCTCTTTCCTCACAGGATTTCGACCTAGATTTCGCTTCTTTCCCGCGAAACGGTCGCCCTTCTCCTGGAAGTCTTTCTTGTTCCCGGCTGCGCGGACAAACTGAAATGTTGTCGAAACCCCTTCCTGTCAACAGAGCTCCTCATCTCTGTATCGTTTAACGAAGTTTGTCTTCGGTAAATTTCCTTGCCGTCTCTCGGTATTCTCTCGTCTTTTCCGTAGGTAATTTCGACTTACACCCCCCCTGTTGGGTTCTCCCCCCCTCGTCTCTCTCCCCCCCACGTCCAACTAATGACTCCACCCAATCCCCCCCTCGCCCCTTTTCTCCCCCCCTCGATTTGTTTCGACAGCATGCGCGCGATAGAATTCATCGTGGTTTGTCTCTTGTGATTTTTCTCTCCCCCTTTCCTCCGAGCCAGTACTCAGTCCTTTGAAAGAGAAGATGTTGTCCCGGCCGTGTTTTTCTTTTTTACTCTCACCCGCATCCCTGACCCTTACCCACCCTTGCGAGATGAGGCACCCAGAAACGTTCTTAGCACGCGATACTTCCCTCTTCGTGACCCGCTTCCCCTTTCCCCACCTCCTCCCTCCCCTGCACCACCAGAAGTTTTTTATTTCGGACTTGATTTTGTTCCCCCTTTTTTTTAATTATTCCCGTCCCACCTTTTCTGCTAAGGCTCGGGTGGTGCTCCGCTGCTTATGTAACCCACAAGTATGCTTTTTCCCTAGGCCGCCCATGACTGCACCTTTTCCCCGCTTGCGAAACTACACTTTAGCGACCAACTGAGGACTTTGCGCACGTATACTTTTTTTTTGCCAAGTTCTTCTCCCTCTCTCCCCCCACCTTACCCGATTCATTCAAAAAAGATGGGTCTCACTTTGGTTGTTTTGACGTCGCTGGGAACTTCCCTTTCCCTTTTTCGCCGTGCGGGCGACGTTTGTTTTTTTTGTTTCTGCCCTCCAAAGGGTTGGATTTCAACATTCCGGACGTTTTTCGGCCGGTCCTCTATTCCCTATATCTCTTTATCCTCCCGTTTTTTTTATCAGACGAAGATTATCGATTCCCTCCCTCCCCTCCGGATTTTTATCTTTTTTTTTGTTCTTTTCCCCGCCATCTCATCAAGTCCTTTTTTTGACAGACTTTACCCTCTTTTACCACGGTTCCCCTTTTTTCCGTGCCCTTCACCTCCTTGTTTTTCCCCCCCCACCTGAATCTTTTTTTTTGGATGGAATAGGGGCAATTCTCTTATTGAACTTTGCGTCCTTGACAGACTACCGTGATTAGTCAGTTGCATGACTCCTTCCGTTTTCTCTTCCTGCTTTTCACGTATTGCCTTAGGATAGCCACCGCGCCTTTTTCCCTTTACCCCACGTGGACTCCTCTGCACCTTCGACTTTCTCCCCCCGATTCTCCCAGCGCAGCCGTGGTGGTTCTGGATTTCCTCCCCCCCAAAGTGTCGAAATACCTTGCACGACCTAGGGAGTTGTGGTTTTTTGTTCTCTTTGGTCGGGACCGTGTTTTTTGTGCCTTGACTATCGAGTGCATCCGAAACTTTTTTCTGTTTTCCCTAGTCTTTTTTTACTTCTTTTCGTGTCTCTCCCTGTTCCGAAGCCCTACTTGAGATTTCTTGCTTTCTTTTTCGGAGACGGATTCGCCAGTCCCTGGACTGAGTCCCCGTCATCGCTTGAGCAAGTCTCTGGTCACTGACCTTTTTTTTTGAGTTTAGTAGCTTTTGGTCCGTTTGCGTTCCATTCCTTACTTTGATCGGTTCAGTTTGGGAGAACTTTTCTTTGCTCAGTTAACCTTACACTCGTTAAACAACCCCCGTAGACGAAGACATTATACCCTAGTTTGTCCCTCAAGTTACTTCTGTTCCACCTATCGACTCTCCGCGATCCCATGTCTTCTCTTGTCTTTTATGCCGTGCTAAGGCCGCCCCTGACCATGCTCCCTCTTGAAGTTTATCCCCAGTTAGATAATTATCGACACCGTTAATCTTATGTCTTTCCCTTTACCTTTTACTCGGTACTGTGCTGTATGCAGTTCAGGTCAGGATCGGTGCGTGTCAAATTACAACCCTGTGGTCTTTCCCCCTCCAGCAGCTCTCCTCTTGCTCTCTTACAATGAGACATCCCCCTCCAATTCTGGTCATCGACCTTTATTCCCGAGATGTAAGCCACTCCCCTGTTCCCCCTTTATTTTTTTCCGATTTCTCTTTCGTTCTGGTTCCTCGTCCTCCTTTCATTACTTGGAGTTGTACGGTTCCGATTCGCGCCCCTTACTTTTCTTGTCCCCCGTTGATAAGGCTACCGCCTCCCTTCCTTCCTTTTTTTTCCCACACTTTCTGGTCGTTTTCCCTCCTCCCTCTTTCGAACTGTGATCCCCCTTTTCATCCCCTCCGAGTTGATCCATGCTCCTTTTTTACAAGCCCCTGAACCCCGCTAGTGTATTCCCCACCAAAGTCTTCTCCCCTATTTGCCCCTCACACCCTTTTCACCCATCTTTTGCACTGAGTATCGCCTCCGAACTTCCAGTGAGGGCTCCCTGCCCCCCTCCTTCACCACACATCATTTCCCCCAAGGTGTTGAAAACTTGACTCAGGCTCTGCCTTCTGCCCTCTTTCTCTTCTCTGGGCTTGCCCACTGTACGTTGGCGTTCTCTCTCCGAAACCGTTCACATCGTCTGTTTCGATTATACTTTCACCTTTTTTTTTTACGTGTGACCATCAGTGGTCCCTTGCCTGCTTTTCTTCCATTTACCCCCATCACCCAGCTCTCTTTAGCATTGACCTTGTGCCCCGTCTATTTTTTTTAATGTCTGCACCCGCACATTAGTACCGCCTTACTGCTGACGTAGGCTATTTTGCAACGGACCTTTTTCCTTCGATACCTTTGCCTTCCCCCGCTACGGTTATCAGGATTCACTGCCCGGTTCATGGTTTAAGTTCCCCATCTACGAGAGTTCCTTCGTTCCCTTTTCCCTTTGAACCCACCCGCCCTCCTATATATCTTTTCCTCATCCTCTTTTTGTGTTTTATTGCATTTTGTTCGACCCCCGTGTTCCACTGTCCAACGACTCTTCTTTCCTCCCTCCTTTCTATTGCACTACCCCTCAGGTCACCCCAAAAGCCATTATTTTCTCTTGACCACGAGGCACATTGCCGCTCCCCCCCAGTTTTTAATCTTTTCACTGTCCATTACATCGTAATTTTCCGTGTCTTGCATTTCCATTGCACCCCCTACTCTCACTCAGATTCCACGCTTCCCCGAGCTCTTGAAGATGTGGTAACGAGTCCGAAATCCCTGGTTTTTCCATTAGTGTTCACCCCGATAATCCTACTGCTTGCCTTAGGCTGCCTCTTTCTTCCAAGGAAACATCTTTTACCGGTTCGCATTCTTTTTTTTGCACCCAACTTTCCGGTGTTGTTCCGCGGTCCTCATAACCTTTCTTAATAGTCCCTACTCCTGAGCAGTATCCCGTTTCACCCACCTTGTTTCAGCGTCCTTTTTCATATTGCAGCCCCACCGAGTCGTTTCCTTGCGCGCTATACCCCCCTGCCACTTTTTCTACAGTGGGTGCTTCCCCTTGCGTAGAAGAATATGTTTTTCTTTGTCCCTTTCTCTGCCTTTGGAGTGATCAGACTCTTATTTTTTTTTAATCCTCCCATTCGGGTGCGCTGATTTCGAATCTGGTTTCTTCCCAGACTTTCCCGTCATTTCGGCTTCTTAGTCCGATCCCTTCCCATTCCTCCCCATTTTCCCCCTTTTTTGCTTTGCTCCTCGTAGAAAACCTCACGTTCTAATGCGACGTGCCGCCCTCGAACCCGTATTGCTTCCCCCCCCACCCTCCCCTCACGTTAGTTGCCCTTGTTATTGTCCTTGGTAAGCATGTGGCGATGCCCTTCCCTTGGTACTTGATCTTTCGAAGGGGTTCGAACCCTAGTTTTTGCTTTTTCGCCCCGCCAATGATGTTTCCTCCACTTTTTATTTTACCCGACTCCGGCCCCCCAATACCTCCGACATGCATCTTTTCGCACGATTTCCGCAATTCACGGAAAGTTCCTCTACTTCCTCTCAGATAATTCGATACCCCTGGCGACGCCCTCGACGGATGGCGGCTGGATTTTCTTGCGCGGCTCCCAAAGGTCCCCCTCTTTTCAGGTCCACGTTCCTTCCCCCAAGTAATTGAAAGAGTCTTCTCCGATTTTTTCCCCCTCTTTTTTACACGAAGTTATTTTGATTCGGAACAGGCGCGGATCTCCTCTTTCCTCTGCGTTTCCTGCCTTCATGTAATTCTACTATCGAACCCAAACGTCGCCCCAATCCTCCACCGTACCCAAGGCCACACCTAAAACCACAACTCTTCCACCCCCCTTGGAATCTGTTCCAACTTCTGATGTGCCCTCGGTTTACTGCCTTTTTTACCCCTCCTCTTCGATTCATCGGGTTGTAGTCCGATTCAGTCCTGATCAGGAAGATCCCCCTCTTTCCTCAGTCACTTTTACCCCTACTCCGTTCGGTACTATCAGGTATTTCCGCCTCTCCAATCCAACCATGATTGCGGGATTTTTGGCCACACCCACTCTCCCGTTTAAAAGGTAGGATTCCCCGCTTTGATTTTACTCTAGTTCCAAACCAGCTATCCCATTCCCCTTTCCACTAGACAAGCAAAACCCCTCTTTTTGCGAGTGACTGGTACCTGATCTACCTTCTTGGATCCCTTTTTAAACCACAAGGCTGGCCTTTCGCCTTTTTTTGCTGGAGCTGTTCTCTCTTGTCACTTTGGTAAAGCTTTAGCGGGGCTCTCGCCCGTCTGAAGACCCTCCCTTTGCTGCGACCCACACTCAATTCATCCACCCTAGATCACGATTTCGTGGCCAAGTCTAGAGAGCTCAAAACTGTACTCATTCCTGGCCTGGAAAACATTTTCTCCCCCCCCAACCTGCATTGGCCTTTTCTCATCAGGTTCCTTCCACGCGTGGAGAAATGAGTTAAATTCGTCCTTTTTTCTTGTCAAGACCACCCCCTTTTATGCCCCCTACTGTTTACGAGGTCTGCGCGGCCTCTTTCGCCTCCTCCGTTTTTTTTTCCCCGAACCGGAGTTAGTAGCGCTTCCTCAGTCTTTTTCATCATTTTTTTGTTTTTTTCCGACCCTCCCTCAGCCTTGATCGTGCAAGATCGTTTACTCCCTCGCCACGGCCAGTTCTACCCCCCCATGCTGGTCACCTCCCCCTCAATTTCTCCCCAATTCTTGCCGATGGCATTAATGCTCGTGCTGGTACATTGTGTCTCGGTAGACTTGTTTTTACCGGACTCTTTCTATATTTTTTGCTTATTCTTTCCCTCTTTTTTCCCAGCGGTCTTGTGCATCCATGCTCGCCTGCTAATCTTCCAGTGGACGACATTCGCCACCTTCGGCTTCCTCCCCCGTGCTCCGCGCCATGTGTGTTTATGGTACCTAAACCAACATCCGGTCGACTAAACTAACGGGCCCTCATTCCAGGAGGTTGTTTTCTTGCCGAGGTTGCGGTTTTTCATTTTCTAGATGTTTGTGCCTAATCTGACTATTCTCGCTGTTCATCTCACTGTTCCCCCCTTCGGATTGGTGATGTCCTATTGCGTCCTTTTTGGATTTTTGCTTTTAATCTCACTTTCCGATTAACCCAACCTCTTCTTCTTCCCGTCTAATTGTTTTTTTTCTGTCTATTGTTTTTCTCCCTTACCTCCGCGAAACCCACCCCGCGATTGCGTATCCCTGCTGGTCAAGATACACCGTCCAAGGGTTCTCTTTTTGTTGATTGGTGTCTTCCCAGTCTCAATTTTTTGGAAGAGCAGTGTTGATTGTTTCTTTGCGATCAGTTCTTAAATTCACTTCCGCCTCTGAATGAATCCCGCGCTCTAACCTGCTTCAGCTGCCGTAGTCCCCCTCATCCTCCTCGTTTCTACCTTTTTTTCCCTTTACTGTTCGACTTGAGTTACGTTTCTCTCCTCCCGTCGTAATCCTGCCGTTCCAGTCTTCTTTGAGCTTTTAGTAATACTTATATGCATCTTATGTCCGTGTCTTTTCCCATGGTCTTTTTCTCTCTTTGTAAGTGGATTTGAGGATCTTGCGTTCAAATACACCGTTGGCCGTCGAAATCATTTTTTTCCTATTGATAAGTTCGCCACTTCGGTTACATCTCTTCCCCCAGTTTTTTAATAGCCCTTGATCGTCCGCACCCCCTTTCCCGGTTCTTGTATGTTTTCTTCTCCCTATCGCTTTGTTGGGAGAGTACCTTGCGTGTTGGACCGGCTTCCTGCTTTTCGAAACCTGGCGGTGTCTTGTACGTGATCAGGCTCCTCCCCCCTCCCTGTCCTTGACGATTTTCCTTTTCTTAGACTCACATGTGCCATCCTCTCCCTTCCTTTTTTTTATTTTTCCCTGCGGCTCCTATTCGAGCAATACTCATGTATCGTTTCCACCAAACAGAATTATGCTCACTCCTCTTAATCCTGCCCCCCCCCACAAATAGAGTTTTGAACTGAGTCTTTCCTCTCCGTCCGCCTACGTGAGGGTTTTATTTTCCAAGCTACCTTCTTTCGTTGTTCCCAACCTTTTTTTGCCGTATCACTCCCTGCTTTCCCCTGCGATGAATCTGCGTATTCGCGTTCAAAATTTTGAACACCCTCTCTTCGAAACGTTCCCATCGTCTTTTTCTCTTCGTCTTTCGGACTCCTACTTTGCGCTTTATTTTTGACCCCTCGTGGTGGGTTAACGCCCGCACTTCTTTGAGTCCGTTCTCTCAGTGGTAGCGTGTTTTTTACGATTTTTTTTTTTTGTCAAGGATTTCCTGCCTGAAGCCTCACACTTTTCCCCTACTCTCCCCTACTTTCGTCTGAACTTCCCTCTTCATTTTGGCTGTCAATTGCCCTCGTATCAGCTACCCATTCCATGGCTTTTTGTTCCTGGTTAAGTGAGCTCAATTCTCCTCCGAGTTTTCTTTCCCGGCTCCTGTCTAAACCCGATATTATATTTTCCCCCCTTTTTTTCTCTTAGATCTTCTTGTGTTCGTCAGAAGTCCGGGAAACTTCAACTTCTTTTATCCGACGATAGTCGCCATGACCACTTAATCACTTCACCCCCCCCAAAGCCATGAATTTTCTTATTTTCCCCCGAGGGCAGCCCAACCTTTGAGTAATCAGGTTGTCTTTTCTAATCGCCTAGTTTCAGTCGGTCTGTGAGGATCTCTGGGGAGCCACCCCCCCCCCCCCCCCACCTACCCCCAACTTTGTTTCCTTGGGAACCCATCGTTACTTGTACCCCTGCTCACCAGCGAGTCTGGGTTTGTAGCATGACATCTTTTTCCGTTCGCCAAAAAATCGTTGCTCTTATCCATAGCTCCCTTAGTTTTGCCCTGCGTTGAAACTATTTAACGGTTTCTCAGAGTTTTTTTTTCAGTTTTTCCCTCTTCTCAGAACTTCGCTAGTCTCCGCCAGCTCTTTTTTGGCCTTCTTATTTCCATACCTTTTGTTTCAGCTGTATTGTCACTTCTTCCCCCGCCTCCCGAGCTGTCTGCGCTCGATCCCTACTCTTCCCCCAGTCCCGATGGTACAGTTTTTTTTTCTGCTCCTTGAGTGAAGTTGTATCCCTAATTTGTTGGTTCCCGAGTGTTTCAGTCTTCTTATTTGTAGCCTCGTTTTATCTCCCCCTTCGTGCATGAGCCTTAGCACAGTGTCCCTACTCGCTCTAGACTCAACCGCCAGAGCCACTTTGACTGCTTTCTCCTGACAGGACAGCCTCCTTTTGGCGCTACGCACGAAATAGTCACCCCTTCCTGAAGCGACGTGAGCCCGCGGACCCATTGAGATCCAAATACCCCTCACGTTTATTCATTTTTTCTTTCTTTTCATAGTAGTTGACAAACTTTGGACGAGTCTTTCCTTTTTTACTATGACTGTCGACTTTTTCTGAGGTCCAGCGTCTCAAGACTTCCTTTCTCTGATTTGAAAGTCCCCTCCGACCGCAACCAGCCTCCACCACCACGCTATCACCCCCCCCCCTTCGCGTCTGTCCCTAGACCTATATCTGTTCCCATATGCAGATCATTAGCTCCCTGGGGTTTGTCCTAGTTTCCCTGGCTCTGGTTCTCACCCCGATGCGCTTCCCCCAAAATTACCCTAGTCCTTTACCCTCCGCCCCTTCAGCTAAGAATAGTAGACGAATATGTCCACCTAAGTTGCTTCGGTCCCATCCGTTGCTAGCTCTTTTTTTTTTTTTTCTTTCTCTGTTTTTTCGTAGTAATTCTATTTTATTTCGCCACCTACAACCCTCTCCCGCTTTAAGACAAAGATACCTCCCAATTTTTTCTCCGCGACTCCTCCCCTTCCCCCTTCGGGGTGGTACTTACCAGCGGTTTTTTGATTTCAATCTGGTTTCTTTGCCTTTTCTCCTCTCTCCGATACGATTCTTCCGTTCCCTGACTATTTGCCCGGGGTGACCGGGCCCTTGCTCGCATGTAATTTGAAGTTCCCCCATGCCAAAATGAGAGATAGCACACCACCCTCCTCCTCCTCGATTAGAGGCCGTCACTCTTATCCCCAAAACCAGCTTTCTTCCACCTCCCAAGCAACCAAACCTACGCTTTTCTCTGATAGGTTTCTTTTTTTTGTCGCTTTTGTGAGGGAATCACACACCCTTCTTTTGCGTTTTCTTTGGCTCGGTTGGCGCGCTGTCGTCCAACTTTTGTCCCGTATGCTCAGTGGGATGAGAGTCCCCTTTCATTCAAGAGCTACCCCTGCTCCCACCGCTGCTGAAAGTTTTTTTTTCATGTAACCTGTTTTCGGGCAAAGTTTCCCCTCGAGCTAACAACCCCGAGTTTGCCATCGTCAAAACCCTATGGTGAGGGAGACTCCATTTCTGGGCAGGACCTTCTTTTTCTTTCTTTCCCCAACTTGATTTTTTCCGAGTCTTGCCCCTTCCACCCCACCATTTTTTCTCACCAATTCGAAGCTTTTTTTACGGTGCGAAG
>Ga0179591_1269920_pt1 | contig 10070 bp, 11 predicted proteins | sample CZOMad2_1_08_16f_FD_182891 | JGI IMG/M metagenome (GOLD analysis project Ga0179591, IMG submission 182891) | Vadose zone soil fungal communities from Angelo Coast Range Reserve, California, USA - CZOMad2_1_08_16fungal (PacBio error correction) | ecosystem: Environmental > Terrestrial > Soil >... | reverse complement strand
TCACTTCCCCCCCGGCTCATCGGTATCGTTCCAACAACTCTTCTCAACTTTGCTTCAAAGTCGTCTTTAGGGCATACGGTGTAGTTTTGGGTTTCTTTAGCTCCCCTTCCTGCTATCGGGCCAATCCTCTCCTTCCTTCCTAGGTTTGAAACGCTTGCGGTACCAAGCTTATCCTTCTCCGGTGCTTCCCTCCTCTGCTTTGTTTTACCCCTGAAAGGATCTTGATCCTGAGGATTTGGGCGGTCTGACAGACACGCGGCTAGTCCTTCCTTTTTTCCTTGTTTCGCCCCATTCTGAGCGAAGCGGATTTATCGTTTTTCCGAAGCTTCCTACTTTTTTGTTCGTCCATTCCCTTCTCCCTCTCCTAGGGTCGGTTTTTGCGATGGTCCATCTCTCTATTTTCCTACAGTTGTTGGTTTTGACCCGTATTCTTATTCACAAGCCCCTGCTGCCGCGAGGCTCGTTTTTTAGGGCGATTTTTTCCTCCTCTTTTCCTCGATTCCCTTTCCTTTGAATGGCTTTTGAACCCCTACCTTCGGTATTCCTCCTCTCTTTCCTGGTTGGAAGTTTCTTCAGAACGCCCACCCACCTCAGTCAATATCCGTTGTTTCCAAATTGTTTGCAACGCCTTCGGGCAGGCACGGACAGGAGATCGTTTCCCCTCTCCTTCGATCCACCTATCTCCAGCTTCCTGTCCGGATTTTTCTTTTTCGCGTCTTTATCCACGCTTTTTTTTTTTCCCTTGTCACTTGTCTTATTCTTTACAGCCCCCGGTTTTTTGAGGCGTGTTGCGAGAACTATGTTTTTTTTCCCCGGTTGACGTTCATGTCCTCTTTCACCCTCCTCTTCCCCCCCCCCCTGACTCGGCTCCTCGACTCTTCTATTCCTCTTCTTTTTTTTTTTTGCTGGTCTTCTATCCCAGTCAACGGCGGATAGTGAGTGCGGACCGGAGAAACCAGTTTTTTCTTATGTCCTCGTCGGCTTCTATGAGAGCCTCTGGTTGCTTTTCCTGGAATTTCCTCCGGCTGATTCCCTCTACACCCCCGGCTACCCCTTTTTTCACACTGCCCTCCGGTTCCCATTTTAGTCTAAAAGCCAAAGGAACGTGCCTCTTCCTTTTTTTTTTGCCTTGTTTTCGGTCTGGCGGGCACGCCTGCCTCTACGCGTTTACTACTTCTCCCGTACCTGCCGATGTTCCACTTCCAGAATTTTTCCCCCTTTCGCGACCCTTGTCCCTGACCAGGTCTTATCTTGATACGCGCATGCGATGCTTGTCATGTGATTCCGAGTCTTTGTTACCCCCCTCCTGTCGTTTGTGCAGGACCTCTCTCCTTTTTTTCTAGCACTTAGCGGAGATTTTTGAAGGGCCTCAAGATGGCGTAGGTTTCTTCACCCCTAAGGCACTGTTCCCCATCGTGCGCCCTTTTTTCGGGCCGGACATATTTTATTTTTCTGTCGCGTCTCCCTTCCCTCTTTTTGCCCAAGTATCTTCAAGGACCTTCCCGTCCGGACGCGATGATTTCCGTACTGTCCTTCTCTTCCGTGGCCCTTTGGTGTTTTATCCTCCTCCTTTTTTCTTCCTCAGATGTGCGAAAGGTGCAGCGTTTAACGAAAGTCGCTGGCGTCGTTTTTTCATTTCGGTCGCCATGGCTCCCTCCAGGCTATCCTCTAGTGTCTTCCCCCCTATGTTTTTTGTTTTTCCCGTCCCATAGAAATAGATTGGAATGCAATCCAGTGACACCCAACTCCCCCGACAGTATCCCCTGTCTTTAATCCCTTTTTCGCATGGTTCTCGTTCCTTGTCCAGTCTCTTCTTAGCCCTGCGATTGGTCGCAGAGGCAGTGCAATCGCCCTCAAGTCCTGACAATGTGTTTCGACTGAATTCCGGCTTTGTTTACCAGAGTCTTCTTTCTCCGGATTTCCCCTTAATCGGTGTTTACGGTCAATAATATGTTCGCGACAAAGGCTCCTCGTGCACTAAATTTTCCTGCTCTCCATCTTTGGCACTCATTCCCAACTACCTTTTCCCCCTCCCCTCCCAAGTTCCTGTCTCTCAAGATAAGTGAAAAAAATTTAATTCGCCACGACCGCGACATCCCCTTATTCCTCGCTTTGCCACCCTTTTTTTTTGATCCTTAAAGAGTAGCTTCTTTCTTCCTAGGTTCACGATTTCCCCTCTCTCCTTGCGTCGTTCAGATTTCAATGGAGGAGTCCCCTTCCTCCCTTTGCGAAGTTCTGATCCCCGTCCGTTCCGCTTCCTCTTTCCTTCCTCTTCCTCATTTTGGGCCCCTCTCTCTTCCCTATAGGTTCGCATGGACTAAGCCGGGCTTATGTCAGAATTGATCCACATGAAGATGCTGGGACCTGATTTGTCACCACATTCTTGCTCTTTCGCGTCTTTTTTAACTTTCCTTTTGTTTTTTACTTGCCTTATCTTTGAATCGCCTCCTTCCTCCCACCTCATCGTCCAGACGTCTTCCCCCCTCGGTACGGTACAGGCGAAAATTTTTACTCTTTGTCTTTTCACGACCCCTATGCTGCTCTACCTGTCTCTCTTCCGTTCCTGTCTTACGTCTTTTACTTGTGGTCTTCTCCCTCCCCCCTCACACTTACCCAAAACATATTCCCGCGGACAACCATGCTGGTTTAGCTCAAGGAGGGAACATCTGGAACAAGACCCTCTTGCATGGCCTTCGGAAGCTGGATTCAAAGTCTTGTCTATTCCTTATACCCCTCTCTTCCTTCCTCTAACTTCTCTAGCCGCAATGCCTCCCTCTTGTTTTTTCCATGCAGTTTTTTCGGCGGCTCCCCCATCCCCTACTGAAGTACGAAACGCCAGAGATTCATACGGTATGGTCCTTATTCCCCAAGTCCCCCTCTTTCCTCCTTGTGAACGCTCTCGAATTCCTGACCGTCTCCTTCCTGCGTTTTCCCTCTTCTTGACATTACTTCTTCCCGTAGTCCCGCAGCCGCGGTCGCACACTAGTCGACGACGTACTGGATTATCATCACCGATTTTCCTTGAAGTACGATCCGAAGACTTTCGGTTTCCAGCTTTTGGCTCCTCAATGAAGATTTACCCCCCCTCTTGGACACCGTGTTCCCGCCGTGATTACCTGTTTCACCACGCTCGTGCGCTCGATCCAAAGCTTTCCCAGAGTTTTTTGGCCTCATTTTTTTGGCAAGTCATCAATTGATGCCGTCTCTTCGGTCCTCTCCCCCTCTTACACTCGTTGCGTTTTAACCAAATCGCGCTGTTCTGATCCATATCCTCCTTCCTGGGTTTTCCGAATACCGGTTTTTCTTTCACATGTCCTCGGCTATCAATGAGGTCACCTTCCCATTCCTTCTCCTCCTCCTCCTTTGTTGTTTTTTTGCAGCTTTTGCGACATTCTTCCCTCCTTCTTATCTTCTCCTTAAAAGATTCCGGGAGTCTGGGACTGATGCCGTGATCTATCAGCTCTCCAATGCGCGATTTTGTGACCGGCCCTTTCGTCAAAGCGCGACTTCATGTTTCTTTAATCCTTTTTTTTCCGGTGCCTCCTTGTTGACCCAAGTCTGTTTAATTATCAGTCTTTGGATCGTTCCCTTTCTTCCCCCAGGTGACATTATTGATTCTTCTACTCTCCCTTCGTTCCCAGCGCCTTGACTGTCTTTTTTCTGGCCCTCTCATTCCCCCCTCTGCCCGTCTCGTTATAAGAGGCGAGAGTTTTTGTCTCTTCCTCCATCCCCTGGTACGTATCGCTGTTGACTTCCTCTCTCCTCCTTCTGAGTACCTCGTTCTGGTTCACGTCTCCTTGCATCTGCCCACCTCTTCTTCCGATCTCTGTCCCTCTTTTCTTTTCTGGCGCTGAAGGGTCGTTCCTTTGATCCGACCATGCAGCTCTTTTTTTATGCTCCAGTTTTGGACCTGTCTCATCTGACCTCGCCGTTTCTTTTTTTCCTAGCCTTACGATTTTGCCTTTTTTTACCTATTCTTCCCCTTTATCTCCTATTTTCTCGGATTCCTCCTCGGGAGTTTGATTCGTTTGCCCTGGTGCAAGATTTCAGACAGAGCAATTCCCTATTCTCTTTGAACCAGATGTTCCCCCCCTTCTTGTCTTCATTTTCCCGAGGACTTGTTTTGTCCCTGGCATTTTTTCTTTTTTTCCCTATTCCCACCTGTCCAAGACGTTCGGTCCCAGATCGAGTTTGAGTCCCGGAATAGGTGTTTCGGGTCTTATTTGATGGGTGCCTTGAATATCTCGTACTGACGATCGTCTCAGACCTCCTTCTTCTGGTCTTCAGGCTCCTACATAGTCCATTGAATCCTTCCGCTTCAATGCAGCATCGCCATCATGTTGTGCCGTGGTTCCTGTCCCATTTCATAGTGCGTGTTTACGGCATTCAGTCCTCTATCATCCGTCTGCGCCTCGTAGGGTATGAAGCTCGTCTCTGCCTTTTCCCTTCAATCCCCCTGAAAAGCTCCCAGACTGCTCTTTTTTCCCGCGGAACGTGTCACTTCTCGCTTCTCCCTTTTTACGTCCTCCCCCTGGTCGTTTGCACTTCGTTCCAAAAATTCCGCGTTTTTTTCCTGAGCCACCCAATCGACATAACCAGCTTCTGTCTTTGAATCTTTCTTCTCGGACCCCAAATTCTGTTGCCCATCTCTTCCTCCTTTCTTTGTCGTTTTTATTCTATTTGCAGTTTCGCCTCAGTCCTCTTGTTTCTGCTCTTTTCGTTTTTTTGGTCCTGTCGGTCCAAGGATTTCTCACGGAATTCGACCTGATTGATTTTTTGTAGGGCTGAACTCTGAGGTGTTTTTGATCCACCTCTTTGCTGCCCTTCTCATTCTTGAACCCCATCGCCTCTTGAACACGACGCGAGCGACCTTCCCCCCCATTTTCGTACTTGACTCTACTTCCCTTTTTTTAAGCATATTCTTACGGTTCATGGGATCTCATCTCCTTATCTAGTTTAATTTGGAAGTCGGCGTTTCTTTTTGATCGGACTGTCTCCGGTCGGTGATTTTCCCCTCTTTTCTCGGGTCCAAGGCCTGGATATTCGCTTTTTTTTCCTTCAACCCCCCTGCCCTCTTTTTTCCTGTCTACTCGGGTTCGTTTTTGAAAAGCCTTAGTGAAAGGTTTCCAGCCTTAACTACTTCCCCGCGGACCTTCTTTCCTGAGTTGCATATTCTTTACCCCCTCTCTTATCTCTCCCCCCCAGCGGCCCTAGTGAGCATGGCGGTGAATTTTCCCCCCCTTCAGGATCGACGGTAACTTTCCTCCGATCGGCATGCAAAGATGCAAGAGGGCTTTCCAGCCCTCCCCTCTCTGCGTTCAGCTTTCTAGACCGCCCCACCACGCACGCTTGGCCTGCCTCGGCCAAAGGTTCCCCAGCCCCATCACCCTCTTGAGGCCCTTCCTCTCGTCCCCTTGGTGATTCGTTTTAGCAATTGCATTTTGTCGGCCCCGCCCTTTCCGGTTAAACACCTTCTCTCTTCCCGCTTGTTTCGGAATCATTTTTTAGCGCAGATGAACTTGCTGGCCCCCGGCGAGTGTAGCGTCCCCTGTGGAAAACCCCCCGGCTCCCTTAAAAACATTCTTCGTACTCGTGTCATTTTAGTTTCGTCCCTAGTGAGTCGGCCCTGGTAGACATACGAACAGCGCAATGCAACCTGTGAAGCGAGTTTCAGGTGGCTTTTTCCATCTTTTTCCGTCCGTCGTGCGGTTTTGTTTAAGTTTGTCTTTGTCTTTTTTTTCCGCCCTCGTTGAACTAGTTCTTCCTTCCTTCAGCCTCCAAGCAAGCTTAATATTTTACACGAAGGATGACGTTGTTGAGCCTGGCCGGTGTCATCACGCTCAGCCTTTGACGGTCCATTGGGCCTTTTGTTCTCCTTTCCCCCCGATCCCTCACTTTAGTCTCTTTCGACTTGCTTCTTGTGTTCTATTGTTTTGATCTGTTGGGTGAAACGGCCATTTCGTTTTAGGCAAACGGCGCCCCTTTCCTCTATCAGCCAACCTCCCCTCGCGTGAAAATTTTCTTTCCCCCTCGTTTATTCCCGCCTGGTGTCACGGTTTTCAAGCTGATACCGAGCGCGCCGAGCGGCCCTCCCTCCCTGATCTGTTCCTGGTTGTTGTTTTAGGTGCTAACGCTCCATCTTGCGGGTAACCCGCTCTTCCTTCTCCGTGTGATGCACGCGCGTCTTTTTCTTATTGTCATAAAAGGAATTTGATCCAAGATGTATTCTACTCCATTCACAATGTTTCCTCCCTCGATTTTCTTTCCTCCTTCGGTTTGTCTATTCGCGACGGATATGGTCTGACAGTTCCTCCTCTTGCTCTTTTACTTGCCACAAACGAGCCTTGCGCGATTGTTTCTTTTTGAAGTTCCGACCGTCCGACTTTGGGTCCATCTCTTCTCTTTTTCTCCTCCCTTGTTGTGTTGTCTTCCTGCTCGCTCTTTTCCCTTCCATCACCCCAGCAGCTCCTCCCCCCCCCTCTCTTTTTTTTCTCTCTTCGGGTCCCCAAGATAGATTTTAGAATGGCGTTAACCTTTAGCTTTTTTTGACAAGTAGTCTTCCTTTTGGGAAGTGATTCCCGACCCCATCCGCTTCTCCCTTTTGATTTTCCCTCCCTTGTCCCCCCTCGAGTGCAGGACACCGCTCGTTTGAGTTACCCTCCGCTCTTCTTTTTTTTACTTTCCAGATAAGTTTTGATTGTCCTTTCCGTAGTTAGTTCTGAAAGAGCGTGCGGTGGCCTGAGTACGCCTGTCCCCTCCCCCAGGTTTCTCGAGTTTTTTTTCGATCTATGGGTCCAGGGGGTAGTCCGTTGATTTTCTTTCTTTTCACCTAACAGATCCGCCCCCACAGCATTAAGCTCGAAGCTTTCTCGTCACGAGTTTCGGTTTTTTTTTTTGAGTGGTTGATTGCCCAATTGTCCTACCCAACCGTTTTTCGTTCGTACCGGCGCTCCACCTCCTTTCCGTCTTTTTCGTTTCTCTTTCTTCCCTTTTGTTCCTGCCTTCCTACTAAGTTCCAGGATTCGCTCCTTGAACCCTTTGTACAGGTCTTCACCTTTTCTCAGGACTGCCCCAGGGATATAAAGAAACCTGTAACTTTAGTCTTCACGTAGCTATTCGTTTGTTTTCTTTCCGGTCTTTTTCTTTGCCTTTCTGAGTGTCCCTTCGAAGGGAATTCCAATGGTTTTTTTTCCCTTTCTTCTACACTGCGGGTTCCTGCTCTCTCTTTCCTTACGGCATTCCCCCCGATACTTGTAAATTAAGGTAATTCAGGCGTGCCGCCATTCATTAGGCTCCCCTCCCTTTTTAATACGACACGGGCTCGAGTCGATTTAAGTGATTATATTTGATTGGCTTTAGTGATCCTACTTCCTTTCCCTCCGTCTCATCTTTATTTTCTTTGGATGTTTGAAAGGCACGCGCCGCCCTGTCAAACGTCGATCTAATGCCATTACCGGCTCCCGGAAGGTTCCTGTCTCCCCCTGACGGAATATTTGCCCTCTTTTGCCTCCCTTGATTAACTTCCTCCCTTCGTTCCCCTGCAAGTCAGCTGAGATTTGATGCGGGCGCTTTGATCTTCCCTTCTTTCTTTTCAACCGATCCCGAGGGCTCGGACCCAACTCTTGCGTTTTCCTTGTACAGCCTATCCGCCGTGTACGGATGCCCCCTTCTCATTTCCCACATCACTGACCGATCTCCTCGGACAGTCTTGAATTGGTCCGTACTGCAGACGAGGATCTGAGCTGATTGGCCTCGCACTGACGGCGGCATTCTCGGCGTCCCGGACACCCAATTGTTTTGTCTCGGTCTGACTCCTTGGTCACGCGGGCGTCCCCTCGCGTTCAGGTCTTCCTCCTCCCTGGTTGATCCTTCACCCTTTCCTCTTTTACAACTTCTCCTCCTCTGAATCGTTAATCAGAAGATCCTGTTGTCCGCCTGACCAACTGAGCTCGCTTCTTTTATCCTTGGAACTTGATCTCCCGCTATGTCACATTTCCATTTACACGACGGCCCTTATTGGAAGCTATTCACCACACCTTTTTTTGGTTTTGCCCCCTTGGTGTTTTCTTTCACCGACATTTTTATGGGCCTTCCGATGGGTCAAACTTTACGACAACGCATACGACATGTAGTTGCACGGAGCCCTCCACCGTGATTCATTTTTCCCCCTTCCTCAGGTCTAGCGAGCCCCTTCGTCTCGTTTCTATTTCCTCTTCTATTTCTGGTTCCCCTATCCGATGCAGATCGTCGTCCCCAAATGACGACGCGATGAACTTTTTCATGAAGTCACATCATATGAATGGTACATTATCACACCACCTCTTTCTTTGAGTTTTGAATCCTTTCCTTTTTTTTGTTGACTCATCTTTCCTCCTCTCTTCATGCCGCCCCAATTTCGGTCGCGAAGATCGCTTTTGTTGTTAATTTTTTTTTTTTTTCATCCTTTTGAGGTATGTACAGTGCGAACTTCACTCCTTCACCCCGCTCGCGGTCGTTCACCCCACGACCCTATGCGCGTTCCGGCCATTACTCTGCCTCGTTTCTTTTCCTTTCCTTTCTTGGTGCTTGCGACCGACAATATCAAAAGAAGAGCTTTCATCTTCTTTTTTAAACTTGGATCTCTTCGACAAGGAAGTGCCCATTTTCCCAGCGCCCTTCATGTCTATTCTTTCCTCTGGACAAAGTCGGGGCAGCTTATTCCTACCAGGTTCCTCCCTCATTCGCCATTTTTATAAGCAGGAATACTTGCGTTAGGGCGGTTTTCAACTGATGCCGGCTCGCTCCCATCTTTTGAGTTCTCCCTATTCCCCCGTCCTTTCGCCTCCTTCCTTTTCCTTTCTTCCCCCCCCCCCCCCTCCCTTCCTCCGGTTCGGAACGCCAAAATATCGATCTAACAGTTTGTATCAATTTCTTTCTCTCATCGCGAGACGACCGGCTTTTTTGCATCTCTCTCCCCCGCCCCGTACTTCTTTTTTTGTTACTCACTGCGTCTCTTCTTCTCTACCTTTCCCCTCAGACGGTCCGTGTCAGGTAGGAAATCGCCCTTTGTTTGCGAAGCGGAACCCGACGGGATCCGCGATGAACGTTCCCACGTGACTGGTTCCCGCTATTTTTATTCCCTCCCCTCTCTTTCTTTAGACCCCTGACAAGACCTTCCAGAAGTTTTCCACTCCCTCTTCTTGCTGCCGTACTCCGCAAGGATCTGCAGCTCGCGTCTTTTGGCTGAGTTTTAACACTCACAGTTTTTTTCTTCGAAACTAGTCAGCAGCATCTTTTTCGTTTCAATCCTCCCGTTCTCATTTTCTTATTTACTTTTATCTCCCTCCGCTCCGTCCCAATACTCTATTTCCCCTCCCGTGTTTTTGTTTATGGCGAAAATGGACTGCAATTTTTCTATATAAGAGGACCTTTCCGGAAAGATTCCGGTAGTCTTTCACTCCCCCACTTCTCCGGCGACCGATTTTTCTCTCTACCCCTTCACGCCCACCGATCTTACGCTGATCTCCTCTTTTAACTCTTTTTGTTCCGCCGCTGGAGGGAATTTTTCCCCTTCTTTTTCTTTTTGTCCTCCGTCTACTTTTTCGGTGTTAAATACCGGGCCTCTGCTCCCCTTCCAAGCCAGCGCTATCGAGGTTTGTGACCCCGTTGTCACATACGTTCTATTCCATTCCTCACCTTGCCTTTCTCTTCCGCTGCTCTTTTTAATAGCCCTCCTTTTATTTGTCTCTTGTTTTGTTGTCGCTCCGCCGCGGCTTAGTTTTTCGTTCTTCGGAGCCCGTATAGATGGATAGATCGATTTTTATTTTTATTTCCGTGAATTGCGAAGAGGGTCACGCTTTTGGACTCCCCTCCCTGATTTGTCTCTTCCTTTTTCGTTTCCAGGGATTTTTTTCTTCTTAATTGCGCTTTTCTCCACTTGCTCTTTAAGTTTGCCTCCATTACGGCACCCCTCGTGCCTTGATGATCCGTTTTCTGGGAGTCTGCGGATCGCCCTCTCTTCCTTTGTACGTTCCTTTTTTCCCCCCTCATTGGATCCATTTGTAGACAATCTTCTCGTTCTCCGGTTCCCA
>Ga0179591_1256719_pt1 | contig 10070 bp, 10 predicted proteins | sample CZOMad2_1_08_16f_FD_182891 | JGI IMG/M metagenome (GOLD analysis project Ga0179591, IMG submission 182891) | Vadose zone soil fungal communities from Angelo Coast Range Reserve, California, USA - CZOMad2_1_08_16fungal (PacBio error correction) | ecosystem: Environmental > Terrestrial > Soil >... | reverse complement strand
CGCGTATCCCCCAACCTATATTCTTGTGTTGCACCCAGCCTTTTCCTTCTCACCTGTTCCAACCCCTGGCCCCCTGCCCCTTTCCCCAGTTTTCCCGGTTCCCACCAAGTTGTGATCATTTTGATTAATACCATTGAAAGATCGATCAACACTTCCTGTATTTCCTTAACGCGCGCTCCGCTTTGACGATTCGAAGGTTTTGTTTGCACCCCTTTACACTTTCCCCGGTGCAAATTTCCCGGTGTTGTGGACCTCCCTCATAAGTTGAGTTCCCTTAGTCAATATCTCTTGATTTTCTCACGGGGCGGCTCAGCACACCAAACTTTAGACTGCCCTTTCGGCCAAAACATGACGCGTCTTATCAGTTTTCTTTCCTAATGCTCGCCCGTCGGACCGTTTCACTCTGGCCCCGGATAACTTCATCCCTCGGTGGTCACTATTAAACTTTGGTAGCCAAGGCAGTTTCACCAGTCTTTTGAAATCGGTTATAAATGTACCAGTTTCAAAAAGGCGTTATCCACTTTGCTGAACCCCCCCCCCACAATGGCTTCCGAGCAGTGCGCGAGCCTTCCTTATCCCCCATCCTTTGCTTTTCCAGAATTGCAGTTTTTAGCCAACAAGTTCAACCTTTCCTGGTCCATAAATACAAACAGTATTGGAAACCACAACTAATGATGCGCGTCCTCCTTTCTCAATTGAGCTCTCATTTATTTTTCCTTCAGCCACTTCCATTGCTTTCGAAATCGTGCTTTGTCCCCATTTCTTTGACCCCCTCCTGTTCGGCCGTCACACCCATTTAAAAAACTCGGGCCAACACGGGCTGTCTTCTGTCCGCACCCCTGTTCCTGTTTTTGGTTGTTCTCAAAATAGCAAAGATTATTCATGATGCGAGCGATCCTCAATCCCTGCGCTTCAAACCTCGTCTTCGTCCTATTCGAACCCATATTTGTCTTCAGTTTTTCAAACTGGCTGCCACGACCCCCTCCCGCCCGCCTGTCTTCCACCTTATAATACGTTTTCCCCCAGATTTTCCTTCCCACACTTGACATCTGTATCCCCCTCCAGAAGGCGTCCCCACTCACAACAATGGACTTTGTTTTGCAGGAGGGACGCCGCCTGGCTATGCTCCCCTTTCGGTTCCTCAAATCCTCTGCGTTCATTTCTTAAAACGTCTCGTCTGTTGTTTGATGGCCCAAATTAGAGCTTCTGGCCGCGCTTCTCTACGCCGGGCATATTCGCTCCCACATCATGTATGACTTCATTCATGTGAGCAATTCGCTAAAAAGCGTACTTACAGTCCCAATATCAGAGTCATTAATGTTTATTACCGATTGATGTACCCTCCAACGCAAACCTGTTTTTTTACAATCATTAGGTTTCCCTGAATCTGAGAAGAATTATTCCCTTTTCGAGGAGAATTGGGGCCCTGGCACCAATGCTTGTGCACGGTCCCCCCTCCGCATAGCAATAGACTTACATCTCCAATTTAATGCTGATTTTGTGTTTGGCCCTTTTTATACCATTAGTTTACTGCAAGTTTCGAGTCTTTTTCTTCCTTTCAATGACCCTTGATGTTTAATGATACTACACAGTTCCGCCACTTGAAAGTGCGGAATCGCGATTATCCCAACTTGTCAGACGTCTTGCCGGCTGTTTTTTCATCTCTTTCGTTTTCCGACAGTCCATCTTTTTCCTCGATGCACTCAGAATTCGTCATATTATCCCTTCAGGAGGTAATACACTTGAGCCGGTCACTTTCTTGTTCCCATAAGGTCGTCCATCAGAGACCGAATTCCAAGGCGAATGGTTGGAGGTTCTCTTCTATTCCAAAAAATCTCAATCCTTTAAACAGTGAGCGCGGACCGGCGACAATCGTCAGGATTACAATGTTGGGTTACACCGTCCAAAAGTCTTTGATTTTTTGCACGCGGTTCCCCTTGAATTGCAAACAATGGCTACCCCCCTACTCAGCCGCATCAGACCCCCTCCTGTCCCGGAACAGTTGAGGACAGTTTTACTTTTCTTTGTATTCTTGATTCTTTGCCCAGGCAAAAGATTGTTCCCTTGCACGCAAATTTCCCAAGAGGACAGAGATATACGTTTGTCTCTAACCAAGAAGTGACTCGCTTGGGCCCCACCCCCACCCTAAGCAATCCTTACCCGTTTCAGGTCATGACTCGATTTAATGGTTATTGGGTCCGTTTTTTGTTTCTCAAACAGGCCTTTAGGTCCCACAATCAATATTTATTTGCTCCCAAAGCATTTTCCGTATGTAAACCAAACGGGCCATTGCGGACCTGATGGAAAGACCCATCGTTTTATTGGATGTCGCTTCTCGTTTGCACCCCCTTCGCAACCTCTGCCCAGTTTATGTCCTTAATCTATAATTTCATAATAACCGTTGTTTGTTGACTTCCAGGCCCCAGAAGTGGTCCTTTCCTGGTCCTTTTTTCATCCACGATTACGTTCTTGCTACCAGTCAAATCCCCCACGGTTGTTTATGGAGGGCCCCCTCAAGGCTGTCCTTCCCCCTAGGAAACACATGCGCTTGAGCAAAGAAATATTGATTCTGGTGTTATTGTTTCCGGTTTATCGTAAGAAGTTTCCCCCCCAACCTTTGTTTTTTCCAAGCGCCATTCCTAAAGATGTACTGAAATCGAGTCAATACTCCTGCAAGCCTAAGCCCTGCTGGGCCCGAACTTTCATTGGCTGTAAACCGCTCGACCACTTATTTTATCACGCGGTCCGGGCCCGTCAGAAGAAAGTGGGGTTCCGCCCAACTTTCGGGGAACCCTTCTCCCAACGACTTCTTCTGTTTCGGGGGAACCCACAGTAACAACGTCTTCAAATCCAAAAGTGATTCAAATTTTGGGCTTATGTTCCCCTCCCTTACGAGTTTTAAAATTTTTTCACCTCAATCTTCTTAAACCCAGTTACCAACCAAATACCCCGATTTCGGAATGTTGTCCACATTTGGCGAAGCCATATTGTCGCCACGAGGCCAGCCCGGAGGTTACCGGAACTCTTTTATATGAAACCTCCAAAACCCCAGCGTGTCCCCTCCCTTTCGCTTATGAACCACCCTCCCTTGTCCTTGCTCAAATATCTTTATATGATATGGACCCTTTTAAATATGCATATCGCTTTGGTAGGGATTGCGCAAATCACGTCAATGGGATTAACTCCGTGACAGGCGATACGCCCCCCCAACCCCGGCAGATGAAAAAGTGGGCTAGATCCTTTCTCAGAATGGCCATGAGTGTTTCCCCACTTCGTAGTCCTTAACCCCATCCACTACCTCAAGTAAGGCTAAGTCGCCCCCCCCATTCCTTAACCTCTGCATGAACTCAGGCACGAGTAAGCCGTCCATTCTGTTTCCCTTTTTCTTCCCGTATTGTTGAGTTCAGTCCAAAAAAAGGTTTTGCACCATTGAATCCCCTCTCCCTGCTCCCCCCAAATTCACACAACAAATCTTTCACCCCCCACCCCACGTTGATTTTCGTACCCCCGCGTGCACAGTCCATATGTCCCCAACCCAAGGAATAAGCGTTCCCTTCCCCCCATGCTTTTGAGCCTAAGGTCCTGTACACCCAGAAATTTTCTTATTACTCGCGCTAGCCCCATCTTCTATACGCGTTCAACTCATCCTTCCAGCCTCTTACTTTTCCCAGGGCCTTAATCCCACAAATCTTTGATGCTCCGTCGATTTCGACGCCCCGATTAAATCATATGTTTGACAAATCGCCAAGTCTTTTCCTTGCCCCAAAGTCTTCTCCTTTCGCCTTTTGTGCAATCTTGTTCCATCGATCTCAGTATTTAAAGTTGGTGGGGGAATGACATTCCGTTCAGACCTTTCTGGCGTTCGTTTGATCCCCAGCAGTTGTCACCCCCTTTCAGTCTTACAATCATATCGTCTCCCGTCAGTTTTTTAAGAGACGGTTTCAAATACCCCGCCTTCAACCTCGCGAATACATGTGTGCGAACCACCCCCGGCTGTCTTTCGTACTGACCCTCCGACATGTTGGTGGACCCTCCTTTTGGTTTTCCAGGAATTTGTTTTCATGCTATCAATGAGGAACCTTCAAAAAAAACAGTCAACCCGGTGTACCTATTCCTCTGCGCTCACTGAAGGTGCTAGCAACACCCCCTATGAAGCTTTTTCTGTGATTTCACCGCCCCCCTCATTGGTGGACTCGGGATATTTCCGGGGATTGTAGGTCGCGATGACTTCTACTTTTGTGTGACCTTAATGAAGGTGGACCATCAAAGGTCTCTGATCACTGCCATCAAGTGCCGATTCTCCGCTTTAGTCCTTCCTCCTTGTTGCGGCCTCCCTCCTTCTGTTCAGACCCCTTTTTGTGAACCAGCGGTAAATGTAAACGCTCTCCCTCCTTTCCACGAATGGAGGCGGCGCGCCTAATCTCCCCCCGGGCGGATTCCTTGATAAGGCCACCGTGTCACTGCCCGACTGAGTCTCTCCTTCCTTCCCCACTGATAACGAATTTCTTTCTGGAGTAATTGTCTCTCCTCCCGCTAACGGCCCTTCTATGAAGAGTGTTTGGTGTATGGCTGATCCGGGTAAAACTTCCCACCCCACTTTCTCGCCAATTCTCTGTCAGGGACGCAAACCACTTTCTCGTGGCGTTTCCAACACTCCTCCTCCGCGGGCATTGCCCGAGTGAAAGTACTGGGAGACACACCACGGTATTTCACAAATGCGTAATCCGCACCAGGTCAATAAATGCGCAATCGGGGTATATCGATTTTCTTTGATGAATTCCCCCCCATGGTGGAACCCAGATAAAGGGCACCCTTCTTTTTCATTGGTGGTCAAGCGTGGATGCAACCCACGGATTGACCTTTCCAGGCTTATTTTGAAAGTTGAGAACATTTTCCTTTCTTAACGGATTTTCTTTTCCCTCATCTCTTTTTTTTTTATGATATTTTTATGTACTCCTTTCAAACATTTCCACGATAGTGGAACAAATACTCCTTTGTTTTCCCCTGCAACCCAGTTTTCTGCTTCCCCCACCCAACCCCCCCCCCTGACAATATTCTTTTTAAGTTTACCCCCCATTTGGTGATCCTTTATTAACGCGACTCAGTCAATATTTTTTTACCCCTGGTCAACTTTTACCTGTCCTCTCGTAGTTCACCTTACGCCTTAAGTTATGGCCGCCGGGGACTTCCCAGGACCTCCGGTACCTTATATGTTGCTTTAAGTAACACCCCACTAATTTGATGAAGATAAACCCGCCCTGACCAATCTTTAGTCTCTAATGGATTTCTTCTTTCCACGTGCTACGACCACCCAACAATATTTCATAGACGGAACCACGTTAGAGGCGGCCTACAAAAAATCTGTTCCACTCTTTTCGTTCCCCGCCCCCCCCAAAGCCTTGATAGCTCAGTATTGACGTTAACCCTTTCTCCCTAAGGATAAACCCCGGCGCACTCAAAATTTTTATCTCAGTCACTTCATCCAAATTCTTTGCACCGTAGAGCCAAGGGGACCTGTATTCACAGTTGGTTTTTTTTTCAACAATGCTCGGTCTAAAAATTTGACTTGCACCAAAACCTGGTCAAAGTCTTACAAGCGTGCTCCTTTGTTCAATTTGCCTGGTTCTCCCCTAATGTTAAGTACCTTGAACTTTGTCATCCCCCCCCCCCGACAGTATAGTGGTTACCTATCCTCATACAACTCCCAATTATTACATGAGATAGTCTGCACCTATTGAGACCGGTCATCAGACCAAAACACGATCCAAATTCTTTTTGGACCAACTGCCTGCGGTTTCTTGAGGAAACCAGAAGTAACGTCCACCCAAACACCTCCGCAACCCCCACAATGTCCACCAACCCGGGCGGGCTTCTAATCCACTGGAAGGTAGTGGTTGACCCATAGCCCGCGTAATTGACCTACTATCGAGTAGTATCCCCTATGTAAATCAAGAGGCTTCCCAAAAAACTTCGTCCTAGCGAGATAGCGACTGCCACCCACCTTTATCGTAGTTTGCAACTTTCCAATTTTGCCCCTTTTTCCCAACTGCCAGAAGCTTTCACATATATTAAGGGTCCCCCCCTAGACCCAAATTTGTGTCCATAGTCACCCTCGACACGACCTTCGCCCCCAACTGCCAAATTCCGCCTTTGTGAATTTTTTTTAAATCTTGATTTTCCGATGTCGCAATATATTGTCTCGGTCGACAAAATCATCGCCCCCGTCTTCGATTCTTCCCCGTTCTGTAATCCGAATTGACAGGCCCCCTTTCTACCGGTGACTCGGACGGGACGACCTTAACGTGTCATCTCCTTACTTTTCATTGGTGTACAGATAAAAGGAGTACCGGCCCCCCTTTAACAATCGTAGTTTTAGTTTTCATATTGGTCTTGTAACCTTCCAAATGCTAAACTAAATTCTCTTTGTGACCCAATTTTTTATTGGCTTTAATTAAGTTTATAGTGTTAGCCTGTTTTTGCTCCAAGAATAGCACCTAATTCAAGCACCTGTTCCCTTTTGATTTAAGGTGATCCCGTACCCTGATCCCTGCGTTTCTTTGCCTTTTTTCTTCTGTTTCTCCTTACGTCGAGTATGATTTCTGTTTGTGCGCTATGATGTACAGGTTCACTTAATTGGCCAGGGATCTCCTTAGAATTGTTGGGATCCCTGGTTGTTTCACATTATCGATGGAGTTACGTCCCTTTCTGATTTCCGAACTCTCGTGACCATGTGACATTACATATCTTCTTTTACCAATCTCAAAGGAGGAAACAGGATTCCAGATTTATACGGGCCCAGGTCTTGCCCTAAGGCCATAGGTATTTGGAGGGGTTGTGGCCGTTTTCATATAAAACAAGGTTCAACACACCCGTTCCGTGATGAAGGACCAGACCCCTATTAGAACCCCGTCCTTTCCCAAAAAACCTTCATTTCAACCCCCCCCCATCTTTTCGCCGATGTAATTTTTTTCAAAATTGTAAAAAATATAAGAGCAGACATCAGTCACACCCCTCAACGGCCCCCCTCGCCCTATACGGGCCCCCCCAGTTGCCCTGGAAGCGTGGTCCTCTAGCTCTTTACCTGACTTTATGGCATCCGAACCCACCCCCCCTCTTCTTTCCCCCCACAACCCCACCCTTTTACCTCCCTTCCCCCCCCCCGCCCCCCTGTCAGAGAAACTAGCGCCCCCCCCGCTCCACCACCCCCATTTGAGCCCCACCCCCACCAGAGTTTTCCTCTCCAGGTCTAAATTCGCTCCAAACTCCGTTTGAAATCTTGACACGTCCAATGGTGCCCTGCTCTTGCTTGCTTTCTGATCCCCTGCGTTTGAACAGGTTAGCACCGGCTGAGACCCCACGGCACCACCCACCCCCCCCCCTATTGATCAAAACGAATCGTTACGGATTAACCTCACCGCAGCCCCTGTTATAGATGGTACCACCTAGCGGAGTCGGCGGGTCCACAAGACCCGAGAGTGCTACTGAATTAGACCCCCGTACCCCCTCTATGGAGGTCTATCTTAACCCTCTTGTTTGTTTATAGAGATCGCAAGAAAGGGGCCTTTGCTTTTTCCACGCTCTTCCTGGGCGAAACTCGTGCTGGACCTCTAGTACCGGCCCACATTTGTCCCCTGCTTGTTGCGTTCAAGCCGGAACCATGTTTCTTTTGCGAACCTCACTATCTAGTTTTGGTTGACGGACCTTTCCCTGTTTGTACTAACCGGTTCCAAAAACTGGGCTACGCCGCACATTACAATACGCGCCGCTTTTCTTTCGCAGGACCTGATCGGAACCGGAATTTGTCTTCCTGGAGGAAATTCGCGTCGGATCAAGCTTATCTTTTAAGTTGCCGCGTTCAGAAGAAAGTGGGCTTTTTTCCCACTTTCGGCCCCTGCCCACTTTTCCAAGACGACCCCTTAACACGTTTTCCATCCTCCTTCCCAGGTCTCCCCCTCGTCTAAAAGGACTTGCCGATGTCTTGCGCTTTATTAGGTTTCAAATTTTTTTCCCGCCTTGTTCCAAATAACTCTTTCCCATGGCCGTTTTTCCCCCCTCTTTTGGCAGTCCTTTAGCGATTCCAAGGAAGGTACCCATTTACCTTTGTGATAGGACACAAAATAACCAAACAACCACTCTGACTGCGTCAGCGCTGCGTCGTAACTTACCCACAAAAGACCGGCCCAGGCTTATAAATATTTTCAATATTGCATCTGGAAAATTGGTACCCTCGAGAATATGCCAGGGTCCCTAACCTCCCCTTGGATCCCCTACCGCTCTGCCCAAGAACCCCCTCCTCGGCAGCTTCCCCATTGTGAATCCTCCCCGGACACCATTAAGGGAAACGGCCAGCAGTACTCAACCGATCAGCAGGTCTCACCCCCAGTCTGCAATGGACCGCTTTCACTTAACTCGTTCCCGAAGAGCAGCAGCTTCTTGTTGCGGGGACCTGTGCGCCCCATTTGGGGTGCGCCTATCCTCCCCCAAACATTTCTCACCACGCCGGTCAAAATCTCGGAGAATGCAACAAGACACACCTCAGATTGACCCCCCCAGGATCGAGTGAAGACAAAATTCAGGAATAAGCTCTTTAAGTGCCGGTACGATTTAGTTTTCCCCTTTTCTGAGGTCTCCCTTGAACTTGTAGGCGAAAGTTATTGTCAACGAATCTGTCTGCCAGCTTTTCGGAATTTCCCCCCGGGAATAATGTCAAAATACGGGCGATTTTTATTTTTTCCGAGACCCTTACCTCCACTCCTCATCGGTAATCCAAAGACGTCCGTTTTGACTTTTGCTGCCATTTAAAGCGAGCTCGTAAAGTTTGTCTGTTATGGTTTCACTATTACGGTGGAGTACTGGCGTTTTTTCCTTTGAGCCAGACATTTGCAAAACTGATCCTACCCCCAAATTTTGCCATTCCCTCTAGATATCGCGACGTCGTTGTTTTCCGAGCTGGATGTAAGCGATGAACTGATCATTTTTAGATATTAACCAGGCCATGGGGTTGTCCGTCCGCCGCCGCCGGTGACCTCTCTGTTGCCGGTCACTTTGGGCGGCTAAGTCCTTACCCCACCCACAGTCAAAAGTTGGCCTGACGTCATTTGGACTGCTCAATTACGGTGTTATGAGCCCACCAGACTAGCTCCAAATTTCGAAGTGTCCTGACGCGCTCTTTTTATTTTTGGTCTGGAATTTTGTTAAGTTACCCACGATACTGGCCGCGTTTCGGGGGCTCCCTGTGAATTTCAGGGAAAATCCCCCAGCGAGGGTATATGCCCCATTGACCTGAAGATTTCCAACTGGTTAAGCCATTTTTATGCCGCTCCGACTCGTTTAAGCAATCTGGTCACCCCGTACCTTTACCCAACCTTCCCCCCGACCGCTAAATGGCGGGCGCAATTTCATATTGACAGCCTTTCAGATCACGTGATCTGCCTCGTGGATGGGGCGATACCCACATTTTTTTAACCAACGTGGTCCCCCTCAAACAGATGAGACAAGTTGTTTTTTGAGCACAGCTCCCTGAAGGCTCTTTAAGGTAGTGTTGGTGGCTGGCCTCCCGATTACACTAAGATGGCGATTAATAGCGGTACCTTGAGAGACTTCAAACGGAGGATTGAGGGGAGGGAACTACCCCAAAGAAGCTAGGGAAGCCCTTGTGTGAAAGTTTTGAAAGGGCTACACCTAACCTGAGTGGGCGTTTTGAGGGGGGGGTTGGTTTTACACCACAAAAACCAAAACCCACCAACCCCCCCCCCCCCCAACACCCCAAAACAAACCACCCCCCCCCCCCCCATTTTAACACCCAACCCCCCCCAAAACCCACCCCACCCCCCCCCCCCCCCCCCCCCCCCCCCCCCCCCCCCCCCGGGTCCCAAGAGACAACCCCGTTCCCCGGTCAACCCCTTTAGCAACGACGTATCGCTGGCTTGAACGCTTGCTTCACATCAGATTCCCAACAACATGGCCACCCCCGGGGACCTACGTGTAAGGTTGGGTACATGTTTGGAGAAAACGCTTTTGACGACTAAGGCTGGTCCCCTCGCAATATAGGTTTCCACTGATTAAATTCT
>Ga0179591_1297091_pt1 | contig 10071 bp, 10 predicted proteins | sample CZOMad2_1_08_16f_FD_182891 | JGI IMG/M metagenome (GOLD analysis project Ga0179591, IMG submission 182891) | Vadose zone soil fungal communities from Angelo Coast Range Reserve, California, USA - CZOMad2_1_08_16fungal (PacBio error correction) | ecosystem: Environmental > Terrestrial > Soil >... | reverse complement strand
ATCCCTTTGCAGATTGAGATCCCGGTGATCGAGACCTTATTAAAAGTGTCCATCACAGAGACCCCTTCGATTCCCTCGGACGTGATTGTGCACAGCGCGGTGATCCGCTCATCTGAAGCCCCCTTCTCTCTCAAGAGGCTTGAAGCCGAACGTCGACCCCGAAAGAAATGAGATTGGTCTGTCAGCGAGCACGACGAAGTCAGGATTCCCTCCTCTCACGAGTGATGTCCTTTCCTTCCTAGCCAGGTTGCGCACGGTTTTGCATTTCCTTTCTTTGACATTGTTCCGAGCCCACTTGCTCTTTTTTCGCTTGAAGACAGCATGTTGCGGATTCATCTGCAGACTTTCTCACAGGCCCCCGTAGTCTCGCGCGATCCTCGATGGATGAAATGTCTTTCGCGCTTCTCCCGGTTCCCTTAGGACAACCCTCAAAGGTGCGCTCTATTAGTAGAAATTGACAGAGAATAGCATCCCACTTTGTCAAGAACGAGTATCTTTTCTTATCTCGTAGGAGAAGCCTCTGAGCGGTTCTTCATCACGGTGATGAGTTTCTGAGGATCTCTCCGTTTGTTCTGAGACGCGATTTACTTTCGCGGATGAGGCTTCTTAAATCTGGTCGTGATTTATCAAGTCTTCTCGGAGTAGGTTTCTTCCTCCAGTCCCTGGTTCCTTTGTGAAGCCTGGTTGCCCCTCTTAGGGCCCTAATATGTGGTCGCGACCGACAGCTTCTCTTCAATTAGGCCTCCCGTGGCCCCCCCCCCCCTCTGGGTGTTTTTTTCCCCGCGCTTCGCCGCCTTCCCTGATAGCATTTCTCGCCCCACTTTCTATTCGATCGTTCGACTCGCTGCGACGGCTGTAGGCGACCAGCATTTTCCTGCTCGAAAGTTTCTGTTGCGGTATTCTCTGAGTTTTTCTTCGCCCTTTTTTTTCGGCGTTTTCCTCGAATCGCAGCACGCAGGGCTCGTCGACCTTTCCCCCCTGGCGCCATTAAAGTCCTCTTCCACGATGGAAGGGTCTTTTCTCCTTTGCGCCGGACCTTACAGCTCCCCTTGTGCCTTTCCCCGCTGTTTTTCGCCCTTCAGAACGCTATCACTTTGTCAGGACTTTTTTTTTTCCCCTCTCCCCCATTGCGTTACTGATAGGCGTTTCCTCCCAAAACTTGTCTACCTATCTTGGGGCGGGGTTCCTCGCGGTTTCTTCCCCATTCTTGAGTCCCCCCCCCCCTCTGACAAAGCAAGTGGCTCCCGTTACTCGGGCGTTGCTGTTCCGAAAGACGGTGGACTCGCCGGGAACATCGATTTTCCTGTATGAAACTCCCTTTCCCCTTGTAAGAGTGCGAGGTCCCGGCTCTCAGTTCTGACTTGCGCCGCCCAAGACCCAAGCCTCGGGCGCAATGAGGTTGCCCTACCTTCCTTCGTGGGACTGCTCTTTCTTTTTTTTTGCCGGACTCCCTCTCGCGTTCTTTTTTGGGACCGGATGCGAACTCCTCCTTCCAGAATAGCACGACCATCCAGATGTTGCCGAATTCTCCCCCTTTGGACTGGCTTTTCAGGTTCACGCGTCTTTCTTTCTGGCACTCCGGAAACCGGATTTTGGCCGTGGCGGAGCGCATCCTCTCCTCGTCCTGTTTGGTTTCGATCACGACCAAGGTTTTTCGACGATGAACCCGCTCTTGACCCCCTTTCTTTTGAACGTCGAGCATCTCCCCGACGATGCGCGCCAGAGGGATATTCTGACGTCGATGACCCTCCTTTACTCGAGAGTCTTGCAAATTCTGAACGTTCTTTTTGGATGTGAGACTTCCCTGCGCCCATTGCCAGCATCGAGATGAACTTGCAACCTCCTAATGAGCAGGCTTTTTGGTATCCATTCCCGGCTTGTGGTCTTTCTCACGACTTAGGAACCGTTAGTGCCCTACGTGGCTAAACCGCGCCCTCCCTCCTCTTCCTTCCCAGGGCGTTTCCCGTCCCTGGCCTTGCAAAACTTTCCCCTTTTTTTTCCCCGCGTCCGTGATTCAGGGCCGGTTTTCTACCACTCGAGTTGAGTACAAACGAAAAAGTGATGGCGACGACTTTTTTTCCTTCGCATGAGCGGTGCGTTTAGTCTGCTTGGTATTGATGAACCCGTCGGTCGCTTGATGTTTTTTTTTTTACTCCCACGCTTTCGAAAAGCCCCCTCCTCGAAGCAGATCTCCTCCCCAATTACCCCTATACGGTCCTGTCCCCTTTTTGTGAATCTTCTCTTAGACCGATCCGTTCTCCGTTCGGTCGCGTCTTGGTAATACGAAATGTCCAGCAAGAGAGTCTTTTCTTTCTCCTGAGTCCAGCCCCTAACCGGAGCTCGAAAACTCTCTTCTAAGCCCTTCCCCATCGAGCGGTGAAGAAGCCCTTTTTGGGACGATGTATTCGCTCCCTGTCGATAGCACTGTGTACTCCCCGGTAGATACTGTCGAGCATGATATTCTCTTTTCATCTCTCTGGCGATCATCTTAGTGCGAAGCTCAGGCTGGAGTTAGGTGTTGTCTGCACATTGGAAAATCCGACATTTGCCGTCCCCTTTTCCCCGCCTTCATATCTATATTTTCTTGGTTTGGTGCTATCCGGAAGGCTCTTCGTGTCACGCTCTCCCCTCCCTTCATTACGAATGCAGAAAGCCTTTTCCCCTAGATGCGATTCCGCGAGTGATCCTTTGTGAGCGACACGAGATCCTTCTTTCCGCATGGCAAAGTCTTTTTTCTCTGTCGCGCATCCTCTACAGACGCTTAATCACTTTCGGTTTTCTACTCCTCGAAGCGCTTCTCTGAAGGAAACTAAGATGTTCGAGCATGGAAGGCCGGTTCCTTCTTAATGCTGGGAAGTTCCTTTACGATATTTTTTTCCCCTTCCCGCCTCCTTTTTCGTCCGTCTCCCCCCTTTTTGAGCTACGCTTTCAACACCGGACCGAGAGCCGGTCTTTTCCTGTGAATGAGTCCTCTTTCCGCGCGTCCTTATCCTTTACCGATGCTTGGGTTTCCCTCCACGACCTGGAAAACAGCGAGCTTTTGATCACCGCAATGCTTCTGCCTTCGTCGGAAATAACTTTTCGTTTCCTCCCCCTCTTACTTTAAATCGAAAAGCCTTCTGGTCGCGCGAGCTTGCCGATGAATCCTCTTCTCTTTTTTTCGGAACTTCTTCTTTATTCAGAATTCGTCGCGCGCTTTTTTTCGTAGATGGAAACGGCACCTGAAGTAGTTCGCCAGGACTTTCCCCCCCTCCTCCGTAATAAGAGTTTTCCCTCTTCTTCCGCGCACCTAGTTCCTATTTGAATGCGCACTCTATGCATCCCGCCACGCATGACGAGAAAGGGCATGGACTACGGCGCTCGATTTCTTCCCTTCGTCATAATCTCTTCCCATTTCAATCTCCTCCGATATGCTCCTCCTGTTTTCCTCTCTTTTCGAGCAGACCGGCATCCTTCCTAAATGAGCTCGCGTGTGCTCCTCCCGAAACCTTGCCGCTGAACAGAACCCACATCCTCTTTGATAGAGTTCTGAGAAGGCTGCCTAACGAAGTTTTCCTTTCTTCCCTGACATCCCCCCTTTCCCTCCCGTTCCAAAGGCACATCCTCTTAGTCGAAAAGCTGCGGAGTTTTGCATCCGGTTTTCCCTTTTCAAGGGATACGATTCAGGACCCTTATCGTCTTCGACCTGTTCCCCTTCCCCCACTCGCTTCCCCGGTCAGGCCGCGATCCCTTTCCCCTTCTTTCGAACCTGCTCGGCCCGCGTGTTGCCCGCCTTGACTAGCAAGGTTGTGAATTCTTCGTGCCCTTTCCCGTTGTCGTTCTGTCCTTGCTTTTTCTTTCCGGTCCAGCCCTTTTGCCAACGACACTGATTACTGGTACCGCGCCCTTTCCCTCAAAACTTGCTCCTTTCTGGATGAGGACTCCAAATATCCTTCGTTGGCCGCGTGTTTGGACCCTTAGACTATTCCATTAAACTCAGGATCCGGCCTTCCACGAACAGGTCGTTATGCCCCCTCCGAACCTTCTCGGTCGACTTCCCCCACGGTGGTTTGTATGGGTCCACCTCGTGTCGGCGTCACGGTTCTTTTCCACGAAATTCTTGATTGCTCCCGTTCGCCCTCTCTGATCTTCTAAGAAGCCAACTCGCGATTCCTTTTCGCTCGCTACGACCTAAATCTGGTCGAGCAGAGCAACTTTTTCTCCTACATCCAAGTAGATCTTTTAGGAATTTCTCTAGGTCCTCTCTTCTCAGGTCAAATCGGCTCCACCTGCGAGTGATGATCTACAACGAGGACTGTTTGGCTTTTTCCTTCCACGGAATCATTGTCTTTCCTCCAGGTTAAGATTTTCCAAAAGATCTCCCCTGTCCTAACGCCCTTAGTGCGCAGATGTAAAGAGCCATTTACTTGAGGAATAAATCCCTCCCCTTTAATCTAGATTGTCTCTTCCACGGACAGATTATGCTTTCCCCTATCGGCGGTCCACCCACACCCCAAAAGAATATCCTTAAAGAAACGGCATCAACCGTTTCTGCCGGTCACCATCGTGACTGATAGTTAATACAAGCAACGCTTTTCCTCCCGTCTTGCAGCGATTGGATCTCTTTCCATTGGCTTTTCCCTGCTGTTGTTAGCACAAGAAGGCACGGTGCAACCACCCATCTTTCCCCCCCGCATTCCCTCTTCATGTCGATGCTTGGTATCTGGTAGAGGAACGTCGCATCTTCTTTTCCCCTCCCCCTGCGCTCGGACTTCTTCTTCCTCCAGAGCCATGATTTTCTTTCGGCCCCAATCCACGGACTCCAGACATGATAGAGATTCCCGCGTCGGAGGATTCTTGGTCCGTATTATCCCAAAATTTCCGCAGCTCTCTTTCTGTAGTTTTTTTTTTGATATTTCACCGTTCAGGAATAAACGCCCCTGTTCACCAGCCTCACGTAATCGCTCCCCCTTTTCAAGCGACGAGCGTCTCCTTTGATGGAAATTTTTCTATAACCCCCCTCCGATTTTTTTTTCCCCAACCCTTTTTATTAATCTCTCTCTTTTTTTTGTTGTTGAGAGAGATCATCCCTCGGTGCGATTGCCCCTCCATTAGGTTTGATTTCGCGAAAAGTCTGTCCATCCCTTCGACTACGTCCCCCCCTTTCCCCTTTCTTGAGATCTGGTTCAACAGCCTCCCCCTTTTGATGACCTTTTATCTTGAGAGTCTCAAGAGCTTGTCCCTTTCCCTTCTCCGCGATTGCTTTTCCATCATTCTTGATGGATCGAGCACCCGGACGTACGGATATCCTTCCCCCCTCCTGACCTGCAGTGATCTCTCCCCTATCAGGTGTTTGGAGGTGTTGATCGGACTGCACTGGAGCTTTATGTCTATTGAAGGGAGATGAAGGCAGATCGTTCCTATTGAGTCTAAGATGCCTGAATCCCCTCCCCCAGGAAATATCTCGCTTAACTCCTGGATAGATGATGCGGGAGAGAGTGGTTTTTACCTTGACTTTGCTGACCCCTCTGCTGCGAGTGTAGTAGCACTTGCAGCGAGCCTTCTGATACATAGACTGTCTCCCCCCCGGTCGAGACTTCTTTGCACCCGTGATTGATGCGGTGCGATGAGATTTTGCGTGCGGTAGAGCCGATAATTCAAAGACTTCTCTGGAGAGTTTCCTTTCTCCTTCCCTCTATCATGGAACCGTTCATGTATTCATAAAGGCAATGGCTCGGCTGATCGTACCTTCTCGGTGCGATCGCCGTCACTGTGGTTAAGACCAGCGGAAAGGCGGCAATCGGCACGAAGGATGCCTTTTTTCAAACAAGCCCCCCCCCCCCCCCCCGCTATGCCCCTGCCGCCTCCTCCCAGTCTTTACTCTCTGCATGCTCGAGGCGCCTCCCAGTCCCTCGATTTGTCCTCAGATCTCCGACGGGGATTTTTCCCCCTCTTCTTCTGTTGGAATGTTGATCCTCTCTGAGCGAGAGCACGTCCTGGCGCGAGTTTCTTAGGTTTCACCGAACGTTCTCTTCCCCTTCTTCGAAACGCCCCGAACTGAATAGGGTTTTCTGTCTGTCTGCACGGGCAAGCCGGACCGCGTTGGCCCGTCTAAGGCAAAACCCTTTGTACTTCTCCTGTTGGTCTTTCTCCCCCCTCTCCATGACTGAGGATTCCTTGCGGTTTTTTTTCCTGGCGTTGCGAGCGGTAAAAAAACGCGGCGCTTCCTTATATTTTTTTTTTTTTTGATTCCCCTCGAGCAGGTTCGCATCTCTGTACAGGGGGCGAGCGCGTGGACGCTCTCCCCGTGGATCTTCCTCTCCGGTGACGCCGCCCGGACTGACAGTCCCTACGAAAACGGTTTGCACTCCTCCTTCCCACTAAATTCATTTTTTTTTCTTCTTTCCAACTTCCGCTTTTCGTCCGATCGTAGCGAAGAGCGAGCTCACGCCGGGAAGAACTTCTCCTCGAGTTGGACCCTGAAAACTTTCCCTCCCCTCTCGAGCTTTTCCTGATTCGTCGTCAATCTTTATCCCGACTAATCGCGACTGCCTCTGTTGCCGGGCCCCCCCCTTTTCGGAGTGTACTTTTCGAGCATTGTGCGCATTGTTCCTCGTGCGTCGTAGCGAACCCTTTTGGGATTATAGATGCAGCGTGTGGCTTCTCTCGATCAGCGGCGGCTGTTTTTTTCGGATGTCGCTCGCCACCTCCTTCGGTCGATTTGCTCGACCTTCCTCATTCTACGCGTATTGTCGATAGATCGACGATGCGCGATTTCTCGTCTGCGCAGATGATCTGCTGGCATTCAGAGGTCTTCTTTATAGAGGTTCTGCGCGTCATGCCTTTTCTGTCGATCTCTTTTGAGCACCCATGAGCAAAGAATAGCGATTTCCACCCCGCGCACTCTTTTTCTTTCGGCTTTTCCTGGTACCCGTCCAGGAAGTTAACCTTTTGCACATTAGACGTCGTCACCGCGCGACGGACTCTTTCAGCTATCTTTTTTTGCGAACTACTCTCCAACGTTTGCGCGACAATAGGGTTTCCTAGGACGGTTCGATTTCACGTCATTTCTTGAGTACACCACACGACATTTCCTTCCCCTCTGGACTTCTTTTTCCTTGCTGCTTCCTGGTAGGGATTCACCCCTTTATGATGGCCCCGCGACACGCAGCCGCGAGCGCTCCTCCCTCCAATTAAACTTCATGCCTTCTTGCTCCCCCGTTCAGTAGCTACGTGATAGTTCGACTTTTCTCGTCCCGCCCTTCTTCCGGTCAATACTCACGTTAAGCTCTTGCTTTTGGAGCACAGCCTTCCGGCCATTCAATGTCTGCAACCGAAGCTCGTCCCTGCAAGACGTCCGCGGAAGAGAATGCCCTCCATCCCGGTAGATAGCCTTGACTTCCATGCAGCGCCAGCATTCCCTCCGATACGTGGACCCTGAGGAATAGCGTCTTCTCCTCCTATCTCCTCTCGGTCTCCTCTAGGATTCTATTTATTATGTGCGGGTTCTTTTAGGTAGAGCGTCCCCTTTTTAAAATCCGCCCAAAGTTTGCAGCTTTTCCCTGGATATTCCCCGTTTTTTTTCTTTTTTCCTGTAGGTCCCCCCTTTTCCCTTACGAGCCCCCAACGTCATCCTCCTCAAGAAAGCATGCGCAACTCAGAGATGCTTCCTGCGATTATCTATGGGTGAGCCTACGTGCTCTTGACAGAATGGCACCTTATTGGCGAGTTCTCCCCGCTCTCTTTCACCCTTCTCGCTTCCCGCTGAAGCGTCCTCTCGCTTTTCTGACGAGTTGCGGGTTGCGATACGTCCTCGATGCGAAGGCTGGTTTTTTCCCCATACGATTTTTTTTTTTTTTTTTTTTTTCTTTTTCCTTTCACGCGATCCTGCCTCCCCTTCAGACTTCGCCAAGCCCCGGCGCGACCTGACCGCTCTTCTGGGGAATGAGCCTAGCGCAGAGAGAGAGCGGTTTTTTCCCCTTTGGTTAGCCTTTCCCGATTTTTCCTTTTTTTCACCCTTTCCCCCCCTGACCCCCCCCGGTATGCAGAAATCGCTTCCAGTTCCTTTTTGTAATCACAAGAGACCTTCCATCTCACCGTCCCTGGCCTTTTCTCGCAGATTTATGAATCGCAGGGACTGAACCTCTCCTTGCTCTCGAGTCTATGTCGCGCGCGTTTTTCCACGGAGATGGAACCCGCCATTTGTTTTACGTCGTGAGCTCTGACCCAGCGACTCCTGGGCGTTCCCCTTCTCTGCTCGAGTTTTTCTATTTCTTTGACTGGTCCATCGCTTAGCCCCACGCCCCCCGTCAAGTCGACTCTCAAGGGCGCGACCCTTGATCTATCTCCCAGCTTCCTCCCTACGTCCTCCACCGCAATCGTTCCATCTGCTCGAGTCAATCGACTCTCGCTTCGAGCTCACTTAGCCTCAGTCCTCTTCTGCTCTCCTTTTCGTTTTTCCGACCATCTCCCCCACCAAGTCGGACGATGTCCCTTTCCCTGCAAGAACAATTCCTTCTATCAATTCCTCGAGTGACCTCCCCTCCTCGGACCTCCCTTTTTCGTGAACTGTCCTTCCTCCCGTACAAGCTAGGGCGGCAACCCGGATGTCGTCCGATTTTCTGACCAAGCAGGCTTTTTTCGCCTAAGGACCTCCTTCTTGGAATCGATCTCTTTTACCTTTAGACCTTGTTCCAGGCCAAATCGCCTTCTATGGACAGCAGGTCTCTCTTTCGTTTCGGGATTATTGCTTCCCCCTCCGAACTGACCTTTTCCGTTTTGCCCGCATCTCGACTCGTCCCGTTGTCAGTGACTCTTCGGGCCCGTTCCTCTCTAGGTTGGCCGAGTCTTAAAAGCGTCCCTCCCCCCAACGCTCCCCGACCGATCTCCCGATCCCCCCCTTTTGCGTTCCTGAGTTCGTTTTTGAGATTTTCTTTTTTGCTCGCCTTCCTTTTGAGCCTCCGCCGTTGAACAACAAGACCCCTACGCGTCTCTGCTTTTCACGCGATCGCATATCCAATGACCTTTTGATCTGGAACAGTCTCCAAGAACCTTCTTGCAGTTAGCGTAACTTTTCTTATATCCGCCCCCCTCAGGTTTTGACGCATGGGCGTTCCCTCTAGGTCAGGATTCCCTTTCTCCGTTACAGAACATTTCTTTCCCCTTTATACCCGTGCTCCCTCCCTTTTCTCCAAGTTCGATTGGTTCGAATCCTCCCCCTGATGCTTGTCCCATAGAGGGCTACGACCTCCGCTGGTAGAGAAGAAGCATCTCTTTTTCTCCCTTAAATACCAGTAGAAGACTCCCCCCTTCCTAAACGATTTTTTTCTCCGATCTTTATTAGACGACGTTTTTCGAACGAGCCATTTTTGGAGGTGTTGCCCACCGGCATACCTGAGTGACGCTTCCCCTCTTTTTTTACTCCGGATGAGCCTGGACGTCTGAAGGCCTTCTTCGATCTTCTCTCTCAGAAATGGCCTTGCTCCTAAGCCCCGATGCATCTAGATGGATCACCTTTTGCAAGACCAGATTTTCTCTCCGCATACGCATGTCTCGAACCACTTTTGAATCTCTCCCTCAAAGGCATCACAGTGCTTTCTTTCAGCGAGGGCAATCGAACGCGTCTAGACGGCGTGCCTCTGGATGAGATGCTAGGAGGCAATGGTATCCCTCTCCCCGCGCATTTTTCCGGAACTTCCTCCACTAGGACCCCCCCCCTATAGAACTGCAGTTAATAGCGGCCGAGTGATGCTTCTTAGATCCTTTTGATGTGTCGTTTTTTTCCTTCGTAGCCTCTGCTTCCCTTCCTGAGCTCGGGCTTTCACGAGGGATGTAAGGGCCTGATCCAGTCCCTTCGCCCCAACCGCCACCCCCTCCTTCCGAACCTTTTCCTTTCGAGGTTCACGTATCCGGTTTTCAGATCCCCCCACCAATCCTTTTTCTGCGGTTCTTTTTCGAGTTTGCGAGACATGCTCACTCCGATCTATTCTTCAAGTTTTCCCAAGCGCTGTCCCTCCCTTTAAGAATTTTTTTTTTTCTTGCTGATCTCTTCTTGGATCTGGTCGCTGTCTCCCGACAGAGCCCACGGTATAT
>Ga0179591_1155718_pt1 | contig 10071 bp, 9 predicted proteins | sample CZOMad2_1_08_16f_FD_182891 | JGI IMG/M metagenome (GOLD analysis project Ga0179591, IMG submission 182891) | Vadose zone soil fungal communities from Angelo Coast Range Reserve, California, USA - CZOMad2_1_08_16fungal (PacBio error correction) | ecosystem: Environmental > Terrestrial > Soil >... | reverse complement strand
ACTTCAAAGCGTCCAGTTTACTTCTCTTGCCCCCTTTCTTTACTCAATGATAGGCGCTAAGCCAATAGTCACCCTAATTGATGCCCCTTCCTTCTTTCACGGATTTGAGCAGCGAAATTCGACAGTTTCCGCTTCTTCCCCTCTTTTCTACTCACTCTGGTTAAAGAAGTCTACGGCGTGGAGCCTTACCTAGACCTTCCATCCTTCTTTCGACTGAAGTAAGTTACTTTCTACAACTTTTTTTTTTTCTTTTTCTTTTTGATTTAGTCTTTTTCTTTTTCATTTTCTTTGTCTCTTTTACTCGGGAAATGCCAAGACCTATACAGCCGGTATTCATTCCCAACGTTTTCCTGCGTGATTTTTTCGTCCCTTCGCCGACATCATCGTGCCCGAACGAACAATTAAGCTAAGTTAGTGGTTTCTCTTTTTTCGCCCTTTTTCCGCTTTTGGCGCGTCACACTGGCGCAATACACGCGCCTCTTTCCCTCTCTTCTGAAATGAGAAAGTTGCAGGGCCGATTCACGTTTCCGCACCTGATAGGAAAGTCGCTTCTTCCTTCCTTTTTTTTTCTTGGTATCCAGAGAGCCAGGCTTCCATACTGAGGTGCATTTTCCTTTCCCTCTTTTTCTAGTTTAAATCACCTTCATCTATTCGAGTATCAGGCCATTACGTTCCACTTCATTCAATCCGCTGTTGTAACACTAGGCAGCAGGAAGGTCTGGGTTTTAACTCCTTTCCTTTTTATCTTTTTCCCCCCGGTTTCTTATTCAAACTTGTCCCTGACTGTCTTCTATTTCTTTCCTTTCGAGCAGGTTTTTATAGGCTGTCCAAGGCGATCCAGATACATCCAGCTCTTCCATTTCTTTCCTCTCCCCTCGACGTTTTTTTTCCAGTGATGGGCGGTACACGTGCACGATGTAATGTAATCAGTCTTCTTTTGCTTCCCCCTTCTACAAACCCCCCCACATCCTTCTCAAAGCCACTGGCACGCTCTAATTTACGCCCTTCCCTAGTTATCTTTCTTCTATATCTCCTTGATCGCGACCACGGCCCGGCCTGTCTTTTTTTTCCCCTTCTGTTCTTCCCCGAACCCCAAGCGCTCTTTGCCGAGGCTTTTCATATTTTCCCCCTCCTTCCTCCTCGATAAAACAGGCGACAAGGGACGGCAAGGCCGATCACGCGGCTTTTTTTTTTTTTCTCTCCCGCCTCCATGATGTGGTCGGATCTTCGCCTTCTTTTTTTGTCGTTCGTTCGAACTTTTAACACAACGGCACTGTCCTTTTTCATTTCCTACCTTTCCCTCAACCTTTGTGTGTTGCGGGGAGAGATGCTCTCTTTCCTTCAAGTGATTATGACAGTTAGAACGTAACCCATGGATTCTTCAGCAAGACGCTTTCCGGCACACATCCTCTTTCCTTCTCCCGCGCTGGGATCGGCTGGTCCCGTCTTTTATCTTTTTCTTTATTTCTTTTCTTGTTTCCGCAGGTAACCGACTAGGCAAAGAGATCGTGTCCTTTCCTCCTTTGAAACACCGCCTCGAAGGGCTCGTTGTTAGCGATAAAGGGATTCCTTTCCCCCTATCCCTATCCCTCTTTTTTCTGCTTGGATTCATTGCGGGGTGATTTTTGTTTTTTTTTATCCTCCCTGCCTTCTTTCTAGCTGGGCTTCAAGTCGAAATGCGGTGACTTGTTTATCTTTTTTTTTTTTTCGTAGTATTTTTTCCCCCCCGGTGGTGGGGTCGGACTTTGAACGCCGTGCCGACCAGCGGATGGAGATGTTTTTTCTCTTACCCTCCCTGCTCGAAAGTCGACTGCTGAGAAGATTTGTTGAAGCGTCGGGAAGGGTTTCCTTCCTTTGATTCCCACTCTTCAAGGACGTCCCAGAATCGGATTCTCTTTTTACCCCCACTTTTTTCTTTACGTTTCTGCTTAATGCCTCCCCGAGGCGCAGCAATACGAAGTTACTTTTTTTTCCCTTTTCTACTGTTCGTCCCAATTTCTTGTGTCGCCGAATTGATGGCAGCCTCTCTTTTTTTTTGACAATACCAACGCCCGACCTTCAAGAATAGTCGACGCGCTTGACTCTCAGGTTCTGACGGCAGCGTTCTCCGTCGCTGTAGGAACCCTTATTTTTAAGCGGGAGATTGTTGGCGGCCCGTGAGCCCTCTCACCCTTCCCCCCTTTCGTAACACTTCGGTCGACGCCTCTGCAGCATGCGATCTTACTTTTCCAGATTCTTTTTTTCGCCTTTTCCTTTACCCCCCCTTAGTAAACGGTGGTTGAGGTTGATTGAAGCGGCGTTATCGTTTTCTTTCTTCCCCCCGGGTTTCGCGAAAGCGGAAGCCATACAGCGGAACTATTTTCCCCGCCCTCGGAGGTTGTCACCGGAACGACTTCAGGATTCCTTGCTCTCTTCCCCCTTCTTTCTCCAAGACACCTTCAGTTCCTCTTGACAAGATCTTGCTTATAGGTTTTCCTTGCTTCCCCCGTCCCTAGATTTTCCTCCAAATCGTGCGCAGCTTTATAGGTCCTGATAGCTCCCATTTTGCGTCTTTTCTTTTTCGCTAAGGGAGGGTTGATGTCCATATTTTTTCGCTTTGTTCTTTGCATTATTACCTTCTCAGGTCTTCAGCAGGATGGAGCCTTTGTTCTTCTGACCTTCTCTCCCGACTCATTTCCGTAAATAGCTTCACGAGCTCCCCGCTTCCTTCGTCCTTTCTTCATCCTTATGGGCGAGAGGGTCGTCCCTTTTTCCTCCCCTCCTTTTTGACGGTCCATGAAAGCATGCTCGCTATGGGCCCCAGGACCCGGTCTTTTACTTTTTTCTGGCACCGGGACTTCTTACCTGCGCCCCCCCCCTTTTTCCTTCTTCGTCCTCTTTTCCTATGCGCTTGTATGCCGCACCAGCAGTCCTCGCCTTCCCTTTTCCTATTTTTGCTTCCAACCTGCACTCGTCCCGCTCCGGTTTACATGTGCGTTTTTCTTTTCTTCTTTTCTTTCCTCAATGCGAACAGCGAGGATTGATCTTATCGAACTTTTTCCCCATCTCCACATCCGAGGCCAAGGTCGGACTTTCCCTTTCTTCTTTACGATTCATTCTATTTCATCGATACCTCTTTCTTAACTAGGGTCGTCAAATAAGCGGTTCCTTTTTTTTTGTGGCGGCCATGTTACCCCAAACGAGGGCGGCCAAAAAACCCCAAAAAGAATTTTGTTTGCCGTTTCCCCTCGCTCGCCTTTTCTCACCTCACCTTTGAAGCTTAGGGAATGCACCTCCTCCTACCTTTTAGTGTCCCAGTTTCATCTTAGACATTGTTGACGTGCCGAACTAGTTCCTGCTTTTATTCTTTAGTTTTCTTCAATTTATTTCCCCTGGCTTTTCCAGGAGCCCCCCCCACACATTAGCAGATGACCTCCGCTTTTCCCCCTCTCTCCGCACAGAGGCTTATGTTGTAATCGACTGTAAGTCCGATGGACATTGTGGATTCTTTTACCACTATTTGTTCGCTTGATTTAGGTTTTTCAAGACCGTCACCACGAAAGATTTCAGGTTCGTCCTTGCCCTCCTTTGTTTTTTTGGACACCCTCATGAACGGTTATGATGAGTCTTCTGGTTTCTTGCGTTTTCCTTTTTCTTCTCCTGTCCGTATTCTGAAACGGGCGCCATCGTAGCAGATTTCGTCTTCCCCCTCTCTTCCACTCCTACTTTTCTCTGAGGCATAGAGAGACATTCATCGGATTTGAGAAGCATCTCTCCCTTTTCCCCCGTCCCTTCTTTTTCTGCCAGCATTTTGATAGATGCTTCCCCCAGACCCGACGAAGCCAACAGCCAGATTGTTCCTTTTTATCCTTCATCTTTCGGTTTTTTTTGTTTAGAGAGATGGACAGATCCTTTTCACGATATGGGCTGGGTTTTTTGGTTTTTTTCTATCTTCTATTCTTTTCAAGGTTCGCCGTGACTTCAGTATGGAGTCGCTGCGCAAGACTTTCAGGTTCGATCATGCTTTTTCTCCCGTTGCTTGGTTGGATACGAGGGTTATGTTGGAGCTTGCAGGAATCTTTTCGCGTGGGTTTGCACGGGGCGAGCCGTTGTTTCCCTTTTATTCCCATGCCTTTGTGACCTTCCCCCCCAGGCCGATGAAGCGAGACCGGGCATTTGTTCCGTGCATTCTTTCCTCACTGTTTTAATCTTAAGCCCGGTCGGTGTCACGGTCGGTAAATCTACTTCCCCCAGCGACCCCATTGTGGCCGACAAGATCCACGCGCGTACATCGGGCCCTTACAGTTCGTCTTTCTCCTTTGGCGGCCGTTGGCGCAGTCTTTTACCCAGCGTTTCGGCGACATGGAGGTTTTGTATCCATCCTCCTTACTTCTCTCCCTCCCTTAAAGGAAATCCCACCGTAAAGTCGGACGACGGTGGCGGGCCGACCAAAAGGTATCTCTTCATCCTGCTCCCCTGATTGTCACACTTTCGAGGCGGTCATTTCACGACCAGATTCCACGTTGTTTTTTTTTCACTTCTTCGCCCTTGTTTTTCCATGTGGAGCTGCTCAAACAAGATTTTTGTTTTCCCTTCTTCATTTCCCCCCGCCTTTTCTAATTCGCTTTACAGCCCCTAGTTAAGAAGAGGTATCCCTGATTCCTCCTTAAAATGATCACCCTTCCTCTCTTCCAAGGCTCTTTTTATTCTTCGCCTTTTCCCCGATGTCGAGTCGCGATCAAATCCTGCGCTGGTATCATGTGCCTCCCTCCCCCCCCCTGACGGAACTATTCCAATACCGTGACACTTCAAACCTGTCGGTCGGTGGCCCGCCTTTTACCTTTTTTTTTCTGGGCCGGGGTTCCGGACCTATGAGTATTGTGCGGTACGTAACCTCGTCTACGCAAGGGCATTCTTTCCTAGCAGTGCGGCGTCGAAGTCACGGTGCTAGCCGCTTTTTCCCTCCTTTCCAATACCGCGCGGATTCCGCCCGTCGCGCATATCTGGTATTGTACCAATCTCTTTTGGCCTCTGCATCCTATGAAGGACCTCCGAGCGCTCCCTATTTCTTTCTCTCGAGTGTTTCGTGCTTCCCTTCTTCCCGAGCTGTACCGAAGTAGTACTTCCATCGCGGTTACCACTCATTGGCGAAACCGTTCCCCGCCATGTGCCGCTACCTCCTCCTCTCCCTTTGGAAAGACGGATCGACTCCAACCTTTCGCCTTCTTAGCGTCCGAAATCGCGGTAGATCACGGCACCTAGACTCCAAGCAGCTGTTGCCCCCCCCGCGTTTCAGGTCGTTGGAACCAGTCATCGATTTGGCCCCCCCCCTTCCCGGAATGGATGATCGACCATTCTTTTGCTCCCTCCGGCATTTGTTCTCGTGCGTCTGTATGGCGGCACTCTTATCCGACCTCTACCTTCGTCTATCCCCCTAGTTATAACCTCCCCAACCCCTTTGAATCTCGGCTGATTCAAGTGCACCCGTCCATCATCGTGCGCCCCAATACCCGCTTTTCTCGGTTTTTCCTTTTCTCCTTTTCCTGACCCCTTTGGACGCCGTTTTTCGTCTCCCTGGCGCCCCCAGTCCCGCCTGAAAATCGATTGCCCTCCATTGGAACTTTGCCCGTTGGCCCTCCTTTCTAACTGTAGTCCAGCGCTTCTTACATAGGTCCAGGTGAGGGGAATCTGTTGGTCCCCCCCTATTCTCGCCTGCTCCCTCCCATGCGGCATGCCCCAGAAGTCTGGCGTTCTCTTTGTTCCTCCTTTCCTTTCGTCCTCTAGGCCAACTTTGATTTCTAGGCACCACCTTACTCAGTACAACTCTTTTTTTTGATCCACCGAGCGCAGTATTTATTGGACGTGATTCGGCTCCCCTCTCCCTTTTCGCTCAAACGTGAACGAATGTCTTTTTCTTGTCATTCCTTTCTAGCTGTGCTTATCGAGGGGCCCCCAAGGCTCCCAATTTGCCCCTCCGTTTCTGCCCCTTTTTCCCCCTTAAGCCTTCGTCCCCTTCGACCCCTCTTTGCGAGTACACTTCCTCTGTCGATGGAACCAGCCTCCTGCTTTTTGATTCTTTCCGTGACCCCAACAACATCTCTAACCCGCCCAATGGCACCTGCCGCTTTCTTTTCCCTGATATTCCCTCCCGTTATCGCTTTTTTATACGCTCACTTTCTGCGAAACGAGCCCTTATATTTCATTGTGTTCCCCGTTCCTGGTCTAGCTCGAACACGCGATTTACCTATCTTTTTTCCGCTCCTTTTCAAGCCTCCCCTCCGCCTTTTCCAAGTCCCTTCGAAACGGACGGCACTCAGCTCCCTTTCGTTTTTTTTTTTTCCATTAGCAGCCAAGTCCAGTCTTTTCTCCTTATTTTTGACTCCCTGCAGTAGTGGTTACGATTCTCAATGATCCCCCCCTGCCCTGCTCACTCCGGAATCTCGTCTTAATCCTCTCAGTTGTTTTTTCTCTTCTCTTTCTTTTTTACCCTCCTTGGACGGTGTTACAGTTTATACAGGAATCCAGATCTCTCCTCATCCATCCTACGCCCCATAATGCGGCAGTTCGTCGATTTCCCCACCCTTCCCCCGTGATTGTTGCCTTTCGCCCTTTCCCGTCCTTAGGCTCTTCTAGTATCTTGGGAATGCAGACACAAGATCGGCAACCCTTGCGCGTTATATCCGCCCCCCCTGTCCTTTGAACCACCATTTCCCCCATAGAGGGCGTTGTAGAGGACCAAGGTAGATGAATACCTCTCACGCTGTTGCGTCGTGACGATGATTTCCCCCTTGCCATTTCTTTGACTTCTTGGTTTGGTCGACCTAATCATCAAAGAGCCTAGCTTACCCAGCCTCCCTTTCCCTTGTGTCTCCATCTTAAGTAGGCACTCAAGTAGGCACTCCTCAGGTTTGCTTTCTTGATTTCTCCTCAAATCGCATCAAGAAACGGCAGAAATCCTGACCTTCCTCTCCCTCTGTCTCGTCTTTTCCACGGTGAGCAGCAACTTCGTTCGCGTCTACATTCTTATGTCTTCCGTCTTTTGTCCTTTTTTAAAAAGCTTCTTGAATGTTCCTTGTTGGCATCGATCTTCCAATCTCTTCTCCTCGATGAAGTTGTTTGACAAGATCTCTCCTCCCCCTCTTTTTCCGTTTCTATTTGGTGGGACAGATAGGGACCTCCTCTCAAGCCAGGACCTAACGTCGTTTCTCTTCCTCCCGGTTCTTCTGTACGGACCGCGCCTGATTGCGCTCTTTTCTTCGGCACACTCCTTTCATCTGGAGCTTGTGGAGCCCTGGCTTCGCTGAACCCGTCTTCCTTGTTGTCTCAACAAAGCTCTAAAGCCTACTGCCATCATGCTCTCGTCTGCCTCTCTTTTCTTGCTCCCTCGTCTACCCCCCCCTCCTCTCCAACTTTTTTTTTTGATCGAGACGGAGTCTCTTTCTTTTCCTTCCCCAGCTTTAGTCGAAGCTTTACCGCCCACCAGCGGAACGAGGCATTCCCTTTCCTTTGACCCGGGAACGACGTTCTTCCGTGATCATCCAAATTCGAGCTTGTGTGAATCTGTTGATGATTCCACAGTTTTAACTTCAGACGCTTGACACTTTCTTGTGCTTGTTTCCTCTCGACCGAGCTTTCTGAAAGCAAATACATTTCCTCCGCCTTCTAGGTCGATCAGATTCCACAAGGATTTGTTTCTTCTCCATGTTTCTTTCCGCGTCCTGTTCTCCTACCTTCTGTACCTTATAGGTGAACTTTTTTTTCTTAGTTTAGTTCCGCTTATATCTTGAGCGGCGTCCGCCCGGCTCGAGAATCCCATCTTTTCTGATTCTCTTCACTTCGTCTCTTCCTTCTGAGTTCAGGTCATCGATCATCCATATTATAGTGTTTCGTAAGCGCTTTTCATCCCCTATCTTCGATACTTTCGACCTCTCGATCTGGCCCTTGCGTTGCCACTTTCTTCACCGTTTTTCCGCTCCTTCCTCCCCACTTCGAACGACGATGCCTTTACCCTTAAGGAGATCTTGCCGACACTCCCTACGTCTCCACCGTTCCCTCATCTGACTTTTGCAGAAACCTGCCCCGACCGCTCCCGAAGTGTTCTTTCTGTTTTTCCTTTTTTTTGATCTGCCTTGACCCTTCCGGATTTTTTTGAGTCCGGGATAAGACAGCGAAATTGGAATTCCGGTTTCGGCGGAATTCCTTGGCCTGCTTAAGACGTGATCATCTTGATCCTTCCCCTCTTCTTGTACCATTTTCCCCTTCCTCTGTTTTTTCTTCCCGCCTGTGGTGTTCCCTGAAAAACGAGGTACGGCACCACACCCCCCCCCATTTTCTTGTTTTCTCATATACACCGTGAGAACGAGCTAGTTGAACCTTCTTCCTCCCCAGTTGAAGCGTTCGGGTAAGCCCGACCTTCACTGTCCTAGCCTCAGACAGATTTCCTTGTATACGTGGTGTTCCTCCACTTTTCCCTCACCTTCCTTTTTCTTGATTCCTTTCGGTTTCGGCGGAGCTTATGCTTCGATGAAAACAATCCATTTACACGTGGTCTCCTCCTCGCCTTCCCCCCCATTTGCTTGCTTTTACTAGCCTTTCCTTCCGATGGGACCTCTTTTTCTTTCTTCCCCGCTTGGTTTTCCTGGCTTCAGCATGTAGATGTAGAGACCGTAACCCCCTCACCGCTTGTGTTGCCACTGCTGCCTTTATGCAAACGTCAACCTTCACGGTCCTCTTGAGCCGTGCTGTTAGTCCTTTCTCCCTTCCCCCTTCGTCCAGGACCCGGCGTAGCAACTGCAGAAAGTTTTTCCGAGACAAACCTGAAATTCGTCGTCCCTCGCCCAGACGTTTGCTGCATAGAACGATTCAGCGTCTTTTCATGCTTCCTGCCTTTCCCAGGCGCCAATTTTTTCCAGAATTTCGCCGATTCTGCGGAACCAAGACCCGCCGATACAAACAATCTTTTTGGATATGGACATCTCTCTCCCTTTCTCCTTTTTGTTTTTTTTTTTAGTAGAATGGCAACATTTCCCCCCTCTGGGGGCGTCGGCTTTTCTTTCTTCCTGATCTCTGCTTTGGTTCCTGTTTGAACAAAACACAAAGGTGGCGCCGTGAACTGCCGCTGTTGTCCCTTCTGTTCGGCAAGAAGCTGAATTTCAGAAAAAAAAAAAATCCTACCCGGGAACGACCGTCTGGGAGAGTGGGTCCGATATTTTTTTTTTATCTTTTGGAACTTTCTCTTTTGCCCCTTTCTCCTCCTGTGTTATTTAGCCACGGACCAGGAAATGGCGAGGACCCCGTGCACGTCATCAGAGCTAACTTTCCTTTTGGAAGTTTCTTGCTTGCCGAGGACTAAGCATACCTTCGGTGAAGGTCTTATACATATACTTTTCAATCTGCACCCTTGGTGGACGCCTCTACATCCGTTCCAGGTCTACCTCTCTTTTCGCTTGACTCTCCCCTTGCGTCCACTTATCATTATCTCCTTCCAAGCGTTCGGAGCAATTTAGGTGTTTTGCGACTCGTCCACGGTTAAGCACCCACACATACAGGAAAATCCTCAGTCAGTCTTCCGACGTGGGGGTCCTCCCCCTCTCCCGGGCCCCCTTTTTTTTTACCATCTATTCGGGCATTCCCCGAAATTACCTTCTGGTGAAGGAAATGAGATAGTCGGGTCAATGGGCGTGCCAAAATATTTTTTTTGCCTTCCTCGTTTTTCATTCCGCCACAGCGTTGACCCCTCCAGGCGTAGTGACTCCCAGCGTATCCCGCTTCTCTTTCATTCCCCGCCCCGTTTCCCTCGGACAAGGCTTAGACCTTTGACGGATAGACTTCGCTGGCGGTCCGGCTCAAAAATCTCTCTGTCTGGCCTTTTCCTGATCAAAAACTCGGACCCGTCTTCCCCCTACCGCCCCCCCCCCCGTTTTTTTGGTTTCCGGGATGTTCTGCGCCCTCATCTCGGGCGTGAAAGGACATATATGCTTGTTTAAGTTCCACTCAGTTAAGGGCATCTTTTCCTTGCTATACAGTGCGGCGTCTTGAATTTTTTTTACATGCGCCGCGACTATGTACCATATCCGGATTTCAGTTGACCTG
>Ga0179591_1260959_pt1 | contig 10072 bp, 5 predicted proteins | sample CZOMad2_1_08_16f_FD_182891 | JGI IMG/M metagenome (GOLD analysis project Ga0179591, IMG submission 182891) | Vadose zone soil fungal communities from Angelo Coast Range Reserve, California, USA - CZOMad2_1_08_16fungal (PacBio error correction) | ecosystem: Environmental > Terrestrial > Soil >... | reverse complement strand
GCTGAGCCCTTTTCCTCCCTAGACCTTTTTTTCTTTAAATTGTTGTTTTGTTTGTCTTTCTCCACGCCTTTCTTTCCCGTGCCCGGCCTCTGCGCCCCTCCCATACGCCCTAGAGCCTCACTTCGGTTCCCGCAGTTCTGAAGCACTCATGTGCACCCCTTTTCAAGTCCTCCCCCTCAACACTCCCCACCGTAACCCCCTCGCAGTAGAGCCGGTTGGTCACCATTTTTCGCACACCTTTTCACCCCAAGCTTTCCCTATCGCAGTTCTTGACTTTTTCTTTTCCCGCCCTTTAGCCTTCAGGTACGCTTCCGTCCGTACCTCCCTGCCGACAACCATTTCTTCTCTCCTTTCGGAGTTTTGTTGTTCCCCTTCTAGATCCCCTTACTTATCCCCGCCCGGCTCCAGCCCCCGACGACTCTGTCAATCGCTTCTCAGTCATCCCCCTTTCGATGGTGTCGCAACCGAACGCGCCTCAGCCTTGTATGATGCCCTCACTTTGCCCGACCTCCAAGGAGTATTCTTGACACTTCTTTCCATGTTCCCGCAGTGTGTCTCATTATGTCTTCCCCCCCCCCTTCAGCGCTTGAATTTTTTTCTAAAGCTTCCTCCCGTTGGTGAGTCCCTAACGCAAGGGCGGCTGAGCCGCATGAAGTTTGTGTTTCGGTGTCTTCCTTTTCTCGCAACAGTTTGATTTTGACTTCTTTTCTGGGAGATTTTTCCCCAAGTTCTAAGCTGGCTTAAGGAGACCCTGGTTCTTTGGAAACTTCTAAATGTCCGTTTGACATTCCCGAATTTCAGGTGTGCCTGTTGCGGCCCACCCAGCGCCCGCCACTCCTCGGAGACCGGGACGTGAGAGCCCCCACAAATCTTCACACCTCCCCCCCCCCTAAAAAACATATCTACAACCCAACTAAAACCCTAAAACACCGACACCCACCACAATCCTCCTACCCCCCCCAACAAAAAAAAAAACCCCCCAAGACACCCCCACCCCCCCCCCCCCCCAAATGACCATATTTTTCCGTTTCAAGGTCTCTAGAACCAATTATAGACGACCAAATTGAAGTTCGATGGGCTTTTTTGGCCCCCCCCACGTTTGTGTCGACCGGCCTCTTCTCAGGGACTCCATTTGGGTTTGTCACTTGCTAAGATGTGCCTCTTTAATCATGATACGTACCGAAATTTGACATGTTTTTCCTGACTTCGTGCATCCATGGTTTGACAATCTCCCTCTTTTTGTTCGAATTCACCGTTTCAGATTCGAGGATGTTTTACCCCCCGGACCTTTCTACGTGAGACCTTCTTTCGAAGCCCGCTCCTTAATCTCCCTTAAGACGGCAACTAGTGGCCCGACTTCATAGACCTTCCTTCTTCCTTGATAGTGCCGGGACTTGAGCGCTGTCACACCTCAGTGTTTAGTCCCCCTCTTATCAGAAGATGGATTAGCAAGTTTTTTTTTTTCTCCCATTCCCTGGCTGGAACCTCTTCTTCGCGCTCTTTTCAAAACGACAGGAGTAAACATCCATCCTTTCTCGTTCTTTGGTTTTTTACTTCCTCCCTTACTTTTCCAAGCAAATCTTTCCTCGAGAAAGAATTTGAGAAAATGTCCCACACGGAAGCTTTTCTCCCGTCTGAAGTCGCGGTTCAGTCATGATTTGGGTCTCGTTCGCGATGCCTTCGACTTAATCGGGTTTGCTCCCAATTCGTTAGAATCCGGTAAACCTGGGGTACGACTTAAGGAAACTTAGGTCGAAATCCGTGATCAGCCGATTACGAAGTACTACTTTACGAGCTTAAAGAAATTGTTCTTGCTTCCCCCACTTCCTTCAACCTCGTCAATCCCATTTCCCTCTCGCGCCCTTGAATTTCGAGTCCCTCCTCTATTGTAGCGCGGTTCGCTGCTTCCCTGGCTAGACGTTCAAGGACAGTGGCTTGAGCATCAGTACGTCGACCCAGCTCCTCGTCTTTTAATCAGTTTCTTTGTCGCCACACCCCTCTGGCGACTTGCTTCCAAAAGGAGGAAATTTGCTTTTCCTCTCGCTTCTTTTGACGGAAGATTGCCTTTGTCTTGTCATCTCCCGCAATTGCTCGGAGCAACGTCGTTTTCGTCTTTCTTTATCTAAGCCTTCCCGGTGAGTTACCCATAGAGTCTTTTCACCTTCCCCTTCCTCACTTTACAGACGTGTTCCAACGTCCACATTAGCGATCGTGTCTTTAACAGTGAGACGGGCACCATCCTCCGTTGGCCACTTGTTCCCCCCCAAACTCCCTGGTTTATTTGGTGGTCGAACATCGAAGTGATTCCCAGTCCCTCACCAGGTCGGGACCCAGGGAGGGTCCCTGACCCATCTGCCCCCTGGTCCTTTCTGGTCCCGAACCCCCAGCTTAAGCAACGAGGGGGTGATTTTTCTGCCCGTAATGCCTCTCCGGATTTTCTTCCGTAATTAGCAATTCGAGTCCCTTTCCTTTAAGTTTTTCTATTCTCTTTCCCGTTACTCCCTCACTCACCCTGTCCTCCCTTTGTTTTTTTTCTTTTTGTCTAGAGATGCAAGGGGTTGTCTTTTCTTGTCCGTTCCAGCCGGCCCGCGCATGCGAGTAAACTTTCGAATGATCCTAAAATCTTTTACTTTCCTTTTCGCCGGGCCCCTAAAGCGGTTTTAACCTAGGTTTAGTCAAGTTTTTTGTCGAACTCACGGATCGGGGCCCCTCCGTGCCAAGACATGTCGGACCCTCATAATTCTATTTTCTCTAATGCCAGAACCTAGTTTTCCCTCATACTGGCAACGACGGTTTGAGTCTTCCTGTCCCTACCCGGCAGTGGCGATAAGTGGTTTCTCCCCCCCCCTTTGACTGAAGTCTGCTTCCAGGTAAGTTCCCGACCTCCTCTTGTGAAACAGTTTAGTTACGGAGACAGCTCCGGCCGAGAAGTCAGACATTCGACGTGTGATACTTTTTTTTTCCCCGCACCTTAGCCTGAACCTACGACAACTTCTAGTCCTTTTCGAAGCGTCTTTTTGGAGCTCGAGGAAACCCTGGACTCCTTTTTGAGGAAGTATCATTAGTTTGGAACACGCTTCTCTTTCCTGCAGAAATGATGACGACTCCGCTTCCTCTCAGCCGGTTCGACTCTTGATGCTCCACCTCCACTTTTTCCTTCTCCTTCTCCCTGGTTTCTTTTTTTCTTACAAGTCAGGTCTGCCTCCCGTAGGCCCCTAACCTCAAGAGCAACCCCTGATGGTTCGCTCTCTTTGCCCGTGCCTTGACGCTGCTTTGTAGTTGGGACGTGACGCCCTTTGGATCTTCTTTCTAAGCGTTTCCTTTTTCTATCAAGCTGATTGAGTTTTTTTTTTTGCCCTTCCCACGGCATTCGAAGAAATAATGGTCGCGTAGTCCTTCTTCCTTTGGACCGCTGCGGCCCCTAACCACTCTCTGGCGAGTGACGGCTTTCGCCGCCACCCCATCCCCTCGCACAAGCTGCGCGTTTTAATCCTCCCTTTTGGCGGACCTTTTTGGAATGTTTGACCTTCTGATTTTGTGGTCTGTGCTTTGACCTATGCGGAGACCGAACTTGCAAAGGGCTTGGTGTTTTTTCTCCCCCCCTTTTGTCCCTGTTTTTTCCCGGGCGGCCGAAGCCTCGTTCAGCAGTTTTCTGCGGCCAAGATTCCTCCGACCAGTGTTTCCCTTCCCTGATTGTGTGTCCTGCCGCGCAACTCCGTGATGGCCACCCTTTTGATTTTCCCGTGCCCGGATAGATTCCTGGCTTCTGGGGTTATTCTCCGTGCAGGGGCCCACCCTAGGGGATTTCGCTCCTTTACGAGGAGGAGCGGGAGGTACCTTTATAGTATCTCTTCAGTTTCCTAATTGAAGTTTTTTGTCCTCAAACTCCCCTCGCCCCCCAACTCCGTCACCTGTGACGCTTCTTTCTGCAAGCCCCCACCCAGGTCAAACCTTTCCCCCCCTGTTTCCCACGTCCACGTTTCGGTTCGTTATGACCTCTATTCCCCTCAAGGAAATCCTTTACCAGCCCGCTCCATCCCCCCCATGTGTTCCTGCCCCGGTCGGTCCCCTGAGAAACTTCCCCCTTTTTCCCCCACCTTGCCCATGTTCCCTCATTTTACGCTCCCCCCCCAAACTTGTTCCCCCTCTCACTTGGTTTACCGATTCCTTTCCTTAGCCATAATTGCTGTTCGTCTCATTCTTCGTGTTTCTGATTGGCTTCGATGTTTTGCCGCGACTTCGTGCACGTGGCTGTCAAACCTCTTTATCCCCTCCCCTGCTCCTAATGTGCATAATCCGGAGCCCAGTCTTCACTTACCCTGTCCCCCATCGCCAATCTTTTCCTCCTTTTCTAGAAACGTACCCCCCTTCACCCCAAACGTTCTCATCTAGCTTCCCCGTCGTTTTTTCTCCTCCCCACGGTTTTCAATTTCCTATGACTTGTTACTTCCACTTCTACTCACCAAATGCGGAGCATGCTTTTACCCATGTGAAACGCCTTCCCTTCGGCCTTTCCCAACCGTTTGGGCATATCCTCGTCCCGTTCCTTTCCTTCTTTTAGTCCCATCGCACTTTTGGACGATGTAAGCCAAGCGTCTGCAACTCCTCTTCTTTTTTCTTCGAGGAAGTTTTTGTTACTTTCAGGATCATGCGGAAGTGGCCCTCTTCTCCGACGGGACACCTAGCTTCTCCCAGTTTTTTTTATCATTTTCGCTCGGCAAGAGTCTGCCAAGAGACGTCTCGAAAACCACCCCCAATCATGATCTCTTTGCCATCTTTGTGAACCGCGGTTGGTTGGGGGAACAGGATTTTTACTCCCCCCCCGTGGTTTCAGCACCGGATCTACGTGAGTGGTGTATGGGGTTTCTAGATTCCCTTGTGCCTCCTTCGTGACTTTCCCGAGCTTATTTACTCGCTCCTGATCCCGATCTTCTTTGTTGGAGTCTCCACCCCGCGGGACGTCGCCGGACTTATAAGTCTTCCCTCCTTCTGCGGTCAGTCAATCCAAGCGGGTTCGATCCTACGCGGATCGGGTCTTGCGGTATATTCTTCTTTTTTTTTTTATCGAGACCTGCAGTCTATTTTCCGATCCCTGCTGGTGATGGACCTTCGGCCCTTACTTTGCTCCTTCAAATCATGCGGCTACCTACCGGCGGTTTTTTCGGCGCACTCCTATTTTAACTTTCCTGCTCTTTTCTAAGATTACCCCCTTTAAGCAGCGGCCATCATGGGCCAAGTTCCGTTTTCCGCCGCCGCCCTGCCCTCCCCGCCACAACTTTCTCGTCGGCCTGGCTGACTTTTCTAACACATGCCCGGGTCCCATCGTGGTTCATGGTTAGAAGAGTTTTGCTGTGGTGGAGATATATTGCGCCTTTAGTCCGCTTTGCTCTGTTCTCCGAATTTTCTACTGATCTCTACAACGTCCTTTGAAGACTCTTCGGCAGCTACATTTCCTTTTCAACTCCCAATAACCCCTCTATATGCTTCGTAATCATTCCCTTTTCTTACGATCCCTTTCGCTGTTTCCCCTCTACAAGTCTTTTTGTGACGGGATGATGTTTACCTTTTTTGGACTCTTCCCTGCTTCTCTTAGAAATGGACGATTCTTAAATGGCTCTCCTCATCAGTTGTGACGGCATGTTCTTCGACTCTTCAATCCATCTCTTCTGTCACAAGACGCCGAAATTGGTGAGTACCCACACCGCCAATGGCGGATTCCTCAGAGACCGTAGGGTTCGTTCGTTGTCTTTCCCTGTGAGACCAAATGCTATGCATTGGCTTTTTACAGATTGCAAGGGTTGTTTCCCGGTCGATGTCAATTATTCCTTCACCCCCAGGTGCGAAGCTTACTTTTCCACAGTCGTCTCCACGTCTTCGCGGCCCCAACGCACTCCCCCCCCCGGACCTGCACAGTTAACCAGTGGATATCGCCCCGTTGAAAGTATGTGTAGTCCTTCCGGGTTTTTCCCCCCGGGATGAGCCGCAGACTCACTCTCCTTTTGTAGGGACAGTGGGGAAAATTCGATCCCGGTGAAGGGATATTGTACGGTTCTATCAAACTTTCAGTGCTATGGTATGATTTTCTTGTCTATTAACGGTTACTTTTCTTTTTTACCCTTACCTCCAGTTCCAAGTCCAGGGCTGCAAGTCAATGGTGGCTGAATCTCCAATCTTATATTCACAGTTCTTTTGGTGGTTTTTTTACCCCCCCTATTCCTTAGAACTTGACATATTTGAAGATGATAATTCACGCTCCCTCCTGAATAGCCCTATTGTCAATCCCCCCAGAGAGAACGCCTCCGGACCTCTTTTTTGACATTCCGGCCCGGTTGACTCGTTCGCATTTTTTTCCACCTCGTTTCGGTCAGGTCGGCCCAACGTTGGAATCGATATCGCTCACCGACCGACAAGAAAACCTGCTTCCCCTTTAGTGCCTTGGACCGGGTCCACCCGACCGTCGGAGCACATTTTGCTTTTCTTTGGCGCGCTCCCCCGGTATCCCGACCCCCCCCTTCATCTCTCATGCCTTTACGTTCCAAACAGGTCCTCAAACGTATTAACCTCATCTGTAATTGATGTGTTTTTCTTTTTATCAATGGGCGTCTCCTCAGCCACTTAATATTTTACTTGAACTCCTTGCAACCTGCTCGTCTCCCCTCTTACCCCTCTTTTCGAAATTCAGTGTAGCCGGTCTAGATGACCATTTTCAATTGTGCCAGACTTTACGATAACGACAAGCATGGTTTCCGGTCCCCTTCCCCCCTAACAGCGTCACCTTATCGCGCACCACCTGAATTTCTTTTTCTATATCTTAAAGGTGATGGTCGTCTTTCCTTCAGCGTCAAAACCCGGCTCGCCGTGCAGCCGGCATGGAGGATAGCAGTCGAACGCTGTTTTCTCCAGGTCTTTCCGGACGCGCCTTCTCCCCTCTTCTACTTTTTCCTCCCTTCCCGAATCTTCCCCCCCCCCCCAGCTGACGCTTCGGTTTTTTGATCCTTTTATTTCATTTTCGGAACTTTCGGACCTTAGTAACGTTGTTTGGCCTTCCGGTTTTTCCCTTTTCTCCCTAGCTACTTCCTGTGTCGCCCTTAGGCGACCCTCACCCTGCTCCTTTTGGTCCCACTCACAATTTAGCCCTCCTGGGAACTTTTGCGCGGCAGTTCCCAATCCCCATTTCGTTGCCCTTATTTGAACAACTCGATGTTCTGCATTACCTCTGTACGAACTCTCTGGCCCTTCTCCCTTTTTTCCCAGGCTGGGCCCTCTCCCGTCATCTGCCTCACCCCCTTGTCTCCCCCCCACTAAACTTTGAACACCTTTTGGTCTTTTCGTTTTCTTCTCAGGTCCCCCTTGAAAAGTTTGATGATCGGACGAGCCTCTCAAGCGCTAAGCTTCCTTATAATTGCCTGGTATTCCTTATGGAAGTGATTTTCCCCGATTCACTAGGGATAATGACTTTTACTAAATAATCCTGTTTTTTGTTTGCATCCCCTCAAGGGTGTCTTTTTTTTTACTCACGTTACGAAGGACTGCGCCCAAGCTATTGAGAACCTTCTCCCTTTATTGATCCCTCTCACATTCGCCGTTTCCGTGGATTCGTATTTCTGCGAGGTTGTCACCAATGTTTTCTTCCCGAATGGTGATTTCGAACTCCCCGTTATGGCGAGGGGTCCGAAAGATTCGCTTTTCCGACCCTTTTAAATAGGACTTAGGTTCTTCTTTTTTCGATACCTTCCCCCCTATATTTACAATAAGACTGCAAACGAAATTCTGCTGGTAGTTTATTTGCCGCGCCTGCAAGACGGATCTACTTGTGGCTGGAACCCCCCTGGATTCAGTATATAGTGTGTAAGTTAAGTACCTTAATACGATGGCCGACCAGGAGTTCAGTCAGGGAGATACTTACTTTATATCCCCCTCTCTTGACTTGTTAGGGTTGCTTATTCCGAGCCCGTCTTCCGCTCCTCTTTTTGTGTTCTTTTGGTCCACATGGTCAACACTAGAAGGTCGCTGCTGCAAGTCGAGTTTGTTGAAACCTCAAAGGGAGGCTCCACTTTATGGAATTTTTTCTACCTCGTCCAAGCGAGTGTTTGCTTATGATCCACTCCCCCCATTTCCACGTTATTCGCCAGATTTTTTTGATGAGTCTGAAGGAACCTCCGCTACCACTTCTTGAAGATTTACAATAGACCCCCACCCTCTTAGAGTCAGGCCTGACCTTGGCTCCTTTTGCCGGTGAGGATGGGTTTTCCCATCCTTGGATCGGATATTTAAGCGTCTTCCTGCTCCAGATTTTATTGCGAATTTCGGTCCCTTCTTCGAAGATTCATGGTTTTGGCTCCCGATTCCCTTTCCCTAGTTTGACACGCCTTTCGGACCCACCGATTTTCCCTTGCATTTATCCCGAACCTTCCTTCCCCCAGCGCACGGAATCTCAAACCGCTTCGGGTCTGACACTTGGCGAATCTTGTGACCAGATGACGTTTTTGAGCCTTCGTCTGAGCTTCCCCCCCCTCCAAGAGCCTTCTTGGTGTGTTCATCCGTCTGGTTTGGACGTCCGCGGTAACAGGATTCAGCCAGGGATGCTGTTGTTACAACTTTGAACTGATCGTTCTGCCCCCCCTAGTGGGGGACAGGACCGACGGGCACCAATTGAAACCCCCCTTGTCTATACTGGCAACGTGCCATAAAGTCTGCATGTTACGTGGCTGTGTTTGCAGGTTGCACACTCTCTTTCTTTTTCTTTAGCTCATAGAGGGCTCGTAGCTTAGTCCTTCCCTCTCTTGGTGAATTGGTTGGACAACCAGACCCCCGGAACAGGTGGGGTCTAGCCGCCCAAAGCGGTGGAGATTTTTTCCCCAACAAGGTCGTAACTGTCCTGGCGTTCCGGGCCTTGAGGTCGTTGGAACTGTAAGCTTTGAAATCCCACAGGGGTTTTACACAAAACTCGTCCCTCCCCGTCCACCAATGTGCTAGAACCCTTTAGTTTCAGGCACGTTCATGTCGTGACTCCCTCACCCATTCAATTCCCTCTGCCCCTTTCCCCTTTTTGGTCTCTTGCGTAATAGTTACGCCCTCTTCGGTGCCTCACCTTCAGTCCTTAACCGGGTTAAGAACGGGAGGGTTCCGTTGTGAAGGGTAGGGGTGGTTTGTGATGGGTTTTTCTTACGCCCTCCCTCCCCCGGGTCCAACCTGACGACGTGGGGCCTTTTTCCAGCCTTCCACAGTGTTCCAGAGCCTTGACTCTCTCCGGAAGCCATCCCCAGCCAACATTAACATCCTCCCTTGATCCCAAAGGCCTCCCAAGTCCCGAAACACCGTTTAATCTGCTCTCAGCAATTGGTTATTATCCCCCTTTCCCTTTTCTCCCGTCCTTTGAAGTTAAACTCGTTCTTGGTTATTAAGTGAACTCCCACGATTGAGCATTGAGATTTTCCCATGTTTCACTTAATACTTTATGGTTAGGTCCTCCCCCCCTGAGGCATCCTGCATCTGCTTCTCTTTTCGTTTAGTCTTCCTCGACAGCGCCCTTTCCTTCCTCTTTTTGAAGTTAATCATCAGGACGTAGCAATATTCAGGTGTGAGTCCAGCAGATCTTTAGACTCCGGGGGGACCGTCGTGAAGGAGATGTGCCGAAGAACGGCTCCCGAGAAGGGCACGATCCCACCTCTGGCAGGTCGTTAAAGGGCACCCCCCCACCCTTGCCCCCTGAAATTAGCGTCTGCGCAAAGAGTCTTTATGATTCCAACCACAGCCTTCAGAACCTCTCCGGAGCTTGTGGTGACTTTCGGTTTTTCCCAACCTTTGTGACAGAAAGGGCTCTACCTCTGATGGTGTGATGTGATGGTAACGCTTTCAGGAGCTAGCTGGTCGGGCGTTACCTGGTCCCCCTTAGTGAGTGCTCTCTTTCCCCCTTCTGAATATTCAGAGGATTCCTCGACGCGATTCGTATTGTTTTTATCTTTGACTTCTAGACGGTCCGACGGCTTTTAACGAACGCCTTCAGGCTTTTTTTTCACCTCACTAGGGTAGATAGTCTCTATTTTGAGTCCCTCCTTTCTGTTTTTCCTTT
>Ga0179591_1281895_pt1 | contig 10073 bp, 16 predicted proteins | sample CZOMad2_1_08_16f_FD_182891 | JGI IMG/M metagenome (GOLD analysis project Ga0179591, IMG submission 182891) | Vadose zone soil fungal communities from Angelo Coast Range Reserve, California, USA - CZOMad2_1_08_16fungal (PacBio error correction) | ecosystem: Environmental > Terrestrial > Soil >... | reverse complement strand
CGTGTTTTTTATTTATCTCAAAGGACCCTCCCTCTAACTTCTTTCTTTACTTCCTCCCTTCCCCCATGGCCCCTCCTTGTCCTATCCAAGCGGACAAGTGCATATTCTATTTGCCATGCCCCTCATTGTCCCTACTTTAATCACGTAGTTCTTGATGTTGTTATATATCCTGGAAATAACCTTAAACCCCTTCTCCTGTGCTTAGACTTTTTCACTCAACAGTTTATTCTACCTTAGTTAAGACATGGCATTCTTTCGCTTGACATTACATTCCCCCCCCTTACCAATCCCCCTCTCACCCATTAGTTCCCATCACCCCTTTTTTTTATACTATCACCCCCCGGAATGCGAACCCCCAAATAATACTTCCCAAAGTTTAGAAGTAATCGGACCAACCCCCGTTAAATCTCGTTACACTCCCTTCCTCCATTTCTATAACTTTCCCAAAAAGTTACGTTTGATTGGAATCAATTGTTATTTCCTTCCTCCTTTTTCACTCCTTCACCCCCGGTGTCCCTGGGCCCGTAAAGAGATCTTCCCTTTTATAGCAGTACTATCCTGAAATACTAAAGATAAAATTGACCCAGTTATTTTCGCTGTAACGCCGTCCTAAAAATACCCCCTTCCCACCTCACCTTCTTCAGTGCCCCCCCCAAGTAGTATAGCAATGTATCCTTTTTTTTCTCCCCCGACCCCCGCGCACGTAGTTTCACTCTTTTCGGAAAACTGTCGGTTGGCTTTTTTTTGCCGGATGTTCTCACACTTTTGCGTCATTTTTCGCACCAATTTTTTCCTTCCACCACGGATCCCTCTTTTTTGATCCAAACTCGTGCCTTTTTCCTCTATTACGCCCCCAGTACGTTTAAGTCAGTATTAGATGATACGTCCACCTCGTCCTTTTGACCTCAATGTTTTTGCAAGCGTTGAGTTAACAATAATCCCGTATTGTTCTCTGGAACCCCACAACCCTATCCTTCTCTTTGTTACTTCCCCCTTGGAGTTTCTCACCCGTGACAAACTCTACGTTAAGGAGTTCGGATTGCCTCCCTTATCTCTCTCTTTCCTCTACCTTATCGCCGAAATTTGGGGGTGTCCTTCTCTCCTCCTTTTCACGTAGCTGAAGTTACTCGACACCTTTTCTTGTTCCGCCCTAGTATGTAGTTCGTCCTTCCCGATGCTTCCTCCCCCAGGAGATTTTTGTTGCGGACCGTTTGTACGATAGTAGACCGTCGCAGTAGATATTGATAACAAAGGACGGCCTTCTCAGCTCCTCAGGGTTTCACGTTACCTTGACCCCCTTTTTTGGTAATTGCTTGTCCCGACCCTTCGATAACGACACTGCTCCCACTGCCCTTTCACCCCTTTTCTCTCGCGTACTCTTCTTTATCTCTTCTCCTTTTACAATGCAGGCTCACGGTTTTTGTCCCTTTCCCCGGATAGACGACTGATAGCCGACCTTAAACGCAGGCCTTTTCCTGATCTCCTTTCTTCCCTGTGTCTGGCCCTTGCTTTACTTTCGGACCCCCCCTTAGACCTGTTGCGACTTCCTTCTTCCCACTCGGCCCCCACTTCTCTTCCTTGCGCTCGGATAAGAAGTGAGCTACTACCATAGATGACGCCCCTGCGGCCTGAGTACGTGCCCTTAAGGACCCCCTTTCTTTTTGGGTGTCTCTTTTACTGTTCCCTTTTGGGGTCCGCTTTTTTCCATGCATTCCTTGCGACGGGAACAAGCTGCGTTTCCGGAGATGCATGTGACAAAGGTGAGGTCCATGGCCTTTGATCCGTTCCCCCCGTCGAGCTGCCAGCTTTAGCTTTGACTCTAAATACTTACTCACCTCTTCAAGGTATTCTTCCGGCCCCCTCGTGACCAATAGCGGATCCGGGTTTGGGGGCTCCTTTTTCACTTTCACCCCTTCCTTTATTTTTTGTGAGTGCTATAATTCCTTTCCATCCTCCTTTTTTTTTTTTTGAGGAGCAGACAGCCTCGCACAAGCAAGCTGTGTGGGAGCTCCCCCCCTGTAACCCGCATTGACACTATTGGCAATAACCCTCCCTTTTCCTTGATTTATCCTTCTTTGCTGTCCATGTAACCCGGCGACGCTTGAAGATGGAGACCACTGGCTCCACAGTAAATGGTCCCTCCGGGTGATTAAATCCCTCTTTTTTTCCGGAACCCCCAGCGGGAATCGTAGACTCACCCCTGCCACCCCCCTTTTATAACCGTCGCTGCGTGACCCCCGCCACGAACGGGTTGCCCCGCACGGTACTCAGCCCTCGGGAGGCACGATCTTGTCTTCGACTCACTTCCCTTTTTGCCCCCCGGCAATTACCCAGCCGTCCCTTTTGGAGAGAGAGTCCCGTCCTTAATGGTTTCCGTGCGCAAGTCCCGTGCGCTGGCAAACCTGGTACAACTTCCGATCGACCAGTCCCAGGCTTGTGCGGGGGCCTTCAGGCCGGGCGTACATGTTCCCCACAGCGTGAGGCATTCCTTCCACGGATACAGATGAAATCGGTACGAGAGGCGCCCTCCGAGTTCTTCTATTTTTTTTCCTCGCCCTTTTTTGCTGCCAATTGGACCTGCCTTTAGGCTACGGTTCCCCCCCTGAGGAGCTTAGTTGGCTCGTCCCGTCTTCCCCCTCGCTTTACACTTTTTTTGCTTCCGAAAACGTCCTCCAACCCCGCTCTTGGTTCGCAGCCGTTATCCGTCCATACTAGGGCGTCCCCGACACCTGGTCGTTTCGTAACTTTCTTTTCTTTTTTCTGAACTCAGTCGGCCCACCTCCCCAACAACATTCGCGATAACGGTGCCGAGACTAATCCGAAATCCAGATTGGCCGAACCCTCCCTACTTCCTTGCCAGTTTTCTTTTCCCAGGTTCCTGACAATACATGGCGATTGACAAGAGTCACGTGCATTTTTTTTGGTAACAAATTTAAATTGTTATCCAGATTCCTCGGTCGCTACCTATGTTTAGTCAAAATACGAATTGACATCATATGTTAGAACCGTCTGGACCCCCAGCCCCCGTTTGCACCTTTTTTAATTCGAACGAACCGAGTTTAGACACTCCCCCCAACATCTCCTTGAGTCTTTTTGCTGCTGCCAGACGACCCATTAGTGAAGTCTTCCGTCCCACCCCCCCACCCCTCACCGTTAGTAACCACCACATCTAAGTGAGCTTTTGTTTTTCTTTTTCGAACCCTCTACATTCACCTCCTCGGGTTTTTCCCCTGAATATACTTTGCCTCCAAGTTATTACTCTCCCTTTTTTTTTACCCGCGACAAGCCTTCTAAGTGAGACCCATAGTTTTTTAATTGATTCCCATCACTATTTCCATATTCTCTTTTCGCATTCACTCAAGGTGTCAGTATATGCCTCATTAAATAAAATTATCCCAATTTTCCCTCCCCTTTTTTACCCTCGACTTTAGGAACGTGGTAGAAACATTTGCTTTCAGCTCCCCTTCCTCCTTGTGATATTTCCTTTATTTGTTCCTAATTCTTTTTATTAAAATTGACCTTCCTGGTGTTAGATTTAAGCCCCAGGTTATCATGCCCCCCTCTATAATCCCTGCCCCAATGTTTTTTAATTCGTACCCACTTGCTACTTCACATCTAAGCCTCTATAAGTTTAACCCAATTCTTTACCACCCACATCAAACCCCATAACTTTTCCCCACTAGGTACAACGTACTTAAATTTCCCAATATATGACTTGATCTTGTATAGCAAGCTACTGCCACAGTTGGGCGGTTCTTAAGTTAATAAAGGTGACTTTAAACGCTCTTGTGAGGACCCTATCAGGGTTTTTTTTTTTCCCCCCCCCCTTCCCGTTTGGTTTTTTTGAGACCCGGTATCTGGTCCTCTCCCAGTAGCTTTGATATAACTTATCTCACTAATCCCCCCTGCCCCCAAGTAGGCTTTTCTGGCACTACCTCCGGACCCCCTCGAAACTCTTCTTTGCCATGCCCTTAATGTTCATCCATTTTACTCACTTTTCTTTCTTTTTGGGAGATAATGTAAGGAAACGGCTCCGGCTTTCTGGAGACGTTGAGAGACAATTAGGGACAGTATTTAAGCCCCTTTCCTTTATGATTCTAGCTGTGCCTTTAGTGAAAACCTGGACGGAAGGACCCGCTCCCCCCCAATATGGGTCCCTACAGGAAAGATAACCAACGTGCAGGTCCCACATGTACTCCCCCTAAAATCCCCTCCAGTCACGTTATGATCCAATACACTAGTACACTATCCTCCATTATTATCCCCCCCCTTCAACCAAGTACGAAATGGTCCCCTGATTTATATATTTTACTTCCTCCTTCACCTCCTTGTTTATCAGGGCCCCCAACTCGATAATACGATACTGATAGAATATCCTGAACTCTCTAACCACCCCCCCTTCTGCAGCAATTTCGGTCTTTTTTAGATGTAAAAGATACTTGACTTCCAATAACTTTCCTTTGCCCCCCCCGATCCTTGGTTCCCCCCCACTCTTTCGTAGCCATTAATCTTCTGTCGCCACACCCGGCGCGTAGTTAACTGGTATGCACCCCCCTGCTGGTTAATTTTTGTGGCGTCGGTGAGAACTGGTTTAGTAAGTCCCTCCTGCCCCCCCGAGAGCCCCTCCCGAGTAGAATTTTAGGTTTCTTTAGACTGTGCGTCTCTTTATTTACTCCCCCATTTGCCCGCGCGTATCAAGTACGGTATCCCAGATTTCACCCCGTCCACCTTCCGTTTTGGATAAATAAAGTCCCGCCGGAATTTTCCTAACAATAATTACCGGTATGATTTTGACCATTCCTGCAAAGCCTAGTGACTAAGTTTTCCTGCCATGGATTTATACCCCCTCACTTGTTTCCCCTCTGACCCCCCAGTAAGTAAGGACCCTTTTAGGAGGCGACTAGTATTCATATGATTGTCTCTCCCCCCCCCTTTCAAGATTGGGTAGTTTTGCCTCAATCCCCTGCACATATCACGCCGGAAGACTCGACCAGTTTCGTGACGCCCTATTATGTTTTCCGTACGTTCGATGCCCTTCCACCACGATTTTTTCTGCGGTTCTTCCCTTTTTTTAATAGTTAGAAACCCCTGATCGGTTTAAAGACTTGACCCCCCCACGGCCGGGACGAATATCTAAGCTCATCAGGGTACTCTCCCCCAAGTCTGTCCCGGCCGTCAACCCCGCCAATGTTGATCTTAAGCCCCGCCCACAGGATGGATCAGACTTTCCCTCCCCCTCTTTTTTCCTTGTCAGTTGCATGACGGGCTCACAGCTGTGAACGGAAGAACGGGACCTATCCCCTAAGTGGCACCTCAAAGCCTTTCGTCATACTCCCAGGGTACCCTGCTGGAATCTTACTGCGCCTGTCCACTCCCCCCCCCCCCCTTTGGCTATTCGAATCGGAACCCCCCCTTCTGACGGAGTCTCTCTGCTTCAAAATATTAAGTCCCACCATCGGACGCCCTGCAGGGACTGATTCACCCGGGCCCTACGTTGTACACCCCGTTCGTGGATTGGTGAATCCCTAAGGTCCCAATTTGGGTCTTCTCATAAGGCTCAGGGTTGCTGGTTTCCGGCGCGGCCTGCCCCCACTGGTGAGGTCCTGTTCTGTGTCATCGGTTCTCACACCTCTCCTCCTCCCTTTTAGAAGGGCAAATAAGTATAAAAGTCACTGGTTTGTAGGCAGGCACTCTTGTCACAAACATTCCGCGGGTACCGGTTGGTGAGAAAAAGCACCACCTCCCCCCTTCTGGGTTTTGACTTCTTCCTTCCTATATATCTTTTTTCCCGTGTTTTTGTTCGACGCTGAGTTCCCCCCGACAGCCCCCACCCCCCCTGATGGGGGAGATACCCACCCCCCTGTTTCCCCCCTCACTATTGGCCCCTTTGGGCCACCCCCTCCTTTTTGCAGTAATTATTTCTCCATGCTAACCCGGCGTCCCCTCTACTAGTGGTTCATGACTTCTCCACAGGACCCCCTGCCAGCAACTTTTGATCTCCTCTACCAGAGGTTCCCTTCGTTCGCCTTCCGCCCGACCCAACGTTGGCGAAAGTAGATTCAGGCTTCACACCCCCCGCCATCAAGTTGGTTTTTCCTCTTCCACGGTAACCTCAGAAGGGACCCCCCGCATTTATTGATCACTTTTCTTGTACTCCAGAAGCCTTACGGGATCGAGAGCGACCCATAATGCAGGAGACGTCGAGCGCTGAGCCCCAGCACAGGGAATATCTTTTGATTCGACGTCCAAGTCCGTGGAAAGTAGGAACTTTGCTCAAGGTTTCCCCACAGCGCTCACGGAAGCCCCCAAGGAGAAAGCCTAGAGCCTCTTCCCTCTAAGGTTCAAAGGGTTTCTGTCGTGGTCGCAGACCCATTTCTTCCTCAGGGGGACAGGATGTGAACGGTACCTGATTAGATTAACCTGGCTAGTAAAGGTTTATCCATAGCTTTTTCCCTCTCCGTTTTTTCCCTGATTACACTTTTCCCCCCCGTAGCCCCCCCAACCCTCTCTGGTGCTTAAGCCTCGAACTTTTTCCTCCTCACTTAGGGCGTTCCCTACACTGGTAGATACAATTAACTCTGTATCGTTATTTCGTCTGGCAAAAGAACCACCCACTTCTGTCGATCCGTGGGGCTCCTTTATCCGATTTCAAGAATATTTCTTCCTTCGAACCCATGTTCCTCGTCCTGCAGTGATGTCCCCACGGGCTGTTTGTCCCTCATTCGGAACTTCTCCTTATCATGAGTGAGTTTCCAACACTTTTCATATCATTCCTTCTTGTTCTCCCCTCTTTCAGGTTTCTCGATTGTTTGTTCAAACTTACGTTTTCCAGTATATTGGTAGTACTTCAACACTTGTAGAACCTGTGGCGTACCCATCAGAAAGCCCACGTTCGAACGGACCCCATCATGATACGGGATTCGTCGGTTGAGCTCCTCTCCGCCCCCCCACTCTTGAGTCCTTACAGCAAAGAAATCCATGTTAAGACCCTCTGCCTACGTCGCGTGTAGTTTTTCGACCCGTAGATTTAACTTGGCTACTCTTTGGTTTTTCCCTCCCCCCAATAGGAAGTTTCCCAGGAGGTATCATGATCGTTTTCACACAGAATGCGAACGTTGGCGAAGGGAGGGTAAGCGCGATTCCTCTCACGTCCCCAAAGCGGATTCGCTTTTTCGGCACTGATAAACTATTTATTCTTCCAAATATGTCCCATCCCACATGATTTCGTCACTGTGTTTTTAACGTAAGAAGTCTTCCCGCGGGTCTTATAACCCCTATGGCTCTGTCTTCTAAGGCTTATATAATTTATTTGTGCCTTCTTTGGTTTCTCTTAGTACCAAGGTCAGTGTTGTCTCTTTAACTTTAACTCCTTTTTATACTCCTTCCCCATTATGCCTGTCTTCTTTTCCATACCTTCCCCCTAAAATTTAATAGTATGATGGCATCCTTACTAATTTCATTCCACTTTCATATAACACACCACATTCTTAATACCTAGTTCCAAATTATTGAACAGTCCTTTCACCTGGCCCCCCCCCCCCCCCTATTATCTTTTAAGAGTATAGCCCTCCTAATGCTACAGTGTTAGGATTACTTTTTAGTTCGTTATATGTCAAGCGGGGGTTGTTTGTTGACCCCCTTGAGTCTTCCCGCCCACGGGTATAGATCTCTTTTTCCTTCTCTTCTTTTTTTGAGAGCCCCGGTGTCCTCGCGTCTCTACTTAGAGTGGACCTACTTATCTTAAAGTGTCCGCCTTCCCCCCATTGTATTTTTCTCCACGCTACACAGTGTATCATTTTTTTACCCCTTCCCTTCATTGTGGCAACCCCCCCCTTAGTAATGGAGTTGTTGTTAGAGCAGCATTCACTCCCCCCACGTATAAATGCTTCGACTTTCATTAAAGTGATTTTTTTCCTCCTTCTCAGGCCCTCTTTATGATTTCGACCCTTCAAACTTAATTCCATCTCCCCCCAATTCATTTCCAGCCTTACTACTTCTCACCCAATGCACCCAACATAACCTCCCCTCCTCCATTAGACAGTTTAATATGATCCCCCAATATTAGTTCCCTTCCTCAATTATTAATTTTTCACCAGTTACGACCCTTCTCATTATTTAATCATCTTTTCATAATAAAATCGTTTATTCCAGTGTCGATCGAAAGATCATCCCCCTTTATAGTGACTAGCATCTCCTGATATCTAAGTACCATTCTCCCCTGTTCTTTTTTCTGTTTCCGATATAACTTAAAAAACCTCGACGCCTATATTAAGTGGGAAAACATCTCTTTTTTCTCCCTTCCCCCGGGTTTCCGCATCAGCTGTCTGTCTTTTAACTTTCCTTTGTTCTGTTTGTTCCCCCTCCCCTTTTGTTTCCTTTTCTAATTTGTTGCGATGAGAACACACGATTACTCCCCCCCCCTTCCCGTAGTCCTTCTTTTTTTCTTTCCATAGTTTAGAGAGCAACATGCGGGCTGTCAAGGACGTTATCTCCCAGCTATACGGTCCATTGTAAGTTTGACTAACTAGTCCTCCCCCTCGATTTTCTCACCATCCTTAATTATTATCTTTTGTCCAATTCTAACTATCATGCCTTATCAGTTTCCTCCGGAGTCTAACAGACCCTTTGTAACCCTAACTGCCTCCTTCCGATTGCCCCTTCTTCAAAATAGTATTTAATGCACCTTCTGATATGCCCCCCCTTGGGGAATGGGGGTTTCTTTTTCAGCAGATACCGGCAACACCAATCTCCTGGGAGTAATCGACCAGTAGGTACGCCCTAGCCGTTTTTCTAGATTTCTATTCTTCAGACCCCCCCAGGAGAGGTTTGGGCACGTACGTTACATCAACCCTTTCCCCTAGAAAACGTGGACCTTTCGTACATCCCAGGCACCAAACGCCCTAGAAGCCAGTCGTCTAGCCCCTTCCTTTTTCCCTTTTTCTAGAGTTTAAACATCCCAGTCCGATCCCCCTTTGGATAGAATAACACCAAAGATAACAACATGATTTACCGAACCTGCGATCGTACCGCTATCTCGCTGTATCAGTTGGGAATTCATTATTAAATTTTGTGACCCCCAATGAAGCAAGGTAAGAGCCGCCCTGTGCTTGCCACAGACACAACTTTCTTTTACTCTTTTTCCTCTTATTTACAATTCTTCTTCCACGCTACCATGTGACGTGTGCGCTAGACGACTGTTCAACACCAATCGCGCTTAGTTTTCTGGACGGATTAAAGACAGTGCGCTACTAAACCTCTCTTTCCTCCATGTTTGTTGACTTTAGTCCTGAAGGCACACCCGTTTTTCGTTGGGGGGGTGACCATCATCTACTTTCTCCACCTTTGGGGGTCGGCACAGGAGACTATTTACGTCTCTTTTTTCCTTATCGCGGCCTGTGACACGGTGATTCATCATGTGGATGGTTCGTTTTTCGAAAGGCTTTAGTCATGGAGATATACCAAACGCAAAAGGGGGGTCTCCTTCCCTCTCTGGCACTCTGAAAGGGGGTGGTGGGCTCCCAGACCCCAACAGCTGATGGGTTGTGCTCGGTTTTTTTTCTCTTTCTTCTCCTTTCCCTCCTCCCCTTTTTTTTTTTCTCTCTCTTCCTCCTTACACCAGGATGTGACGCGGCGATAAACAAAGGTAACCTCTATTGCCATGTTAGAGCCCTTCCCCTCCTTTTCCTTCGCCCCTTATTTTTTTCTTATCTTCCTCTATCCCTTCCTCTCCTCTTTGAGAACCTTTCACATGACCCCTTGTGATCACCTTTCCCCCTGATCTACTTTTACCAGCTTCCCCCTCTTCGCCTTTGGAAGCAACCCACCCAACGTGTCCTCCCCTTTTTCGCGGAGTTAAAACCCATCCACGAGTTCCTTCGTTCCCGTTTCCTCCTTCCCTCATTTCGTTCACGCCGCGTTCGTTTCTCCCCCCTTTTACCTTCCCTAGACCTGCCTCCTTTTTTCCTTTTTCTATGGATTCCCGCTTAATTCAGTGCGCGTAGCTCTCCGCACATTTCCATATCTTCTCTCCTCCCCGACCCCCTGGGTTCCCCTTCGGATCTGTCCCCGGTCCT
>Ga0179591_1330121_pt1 | contig 10074 bp, 13 predicted proteins | sample CZOMad2_1_08_16f_FD_182891 | JGI IMG/M metagenome (GOLD analysis project Ga0179591, IMG submission 182891) | Vadose zone soil fungal communities from Angelo Coast Range Reserve, California, USA - CZOMad2_1_08_16fungal (PacBio error correction) | ecosystem: Environmental > Terrestrial > Soil >... | reverse complement strand
GCGTCAATTGTGCAAGTGAACCCCGGAGACTGCCGCATATAGGAACAAAACCCCTTTCTTTGAATTCTCTCTGTGATAATAGGCCCCTTCCCGACCTCCAGTTCGATCTTCCGAGTGTGGATCGGTCTCCAATCCGTCCTGAACCCAAGCCCCCGTGTTTGTTTTCTCTTCCCAACCGCCCCCCTTTAGCCATCCGCCGCTTTCTTCTTCTTGTTCGCATCGGTTTTTCCCCCCGCGTACATTTTTGAGTACAAAACTGTAAAACTTGAATTCGGGGTCAAATGCGGTTTATACCATTGGAGGAACTCCCCCCGAGAGTGTTCTGGAGAGCCCTCGCATTCTTTTTTTATCCCCCTTTCCCCTGTGGTGTGGACGATGCGTCCCTCACGAACGGGTACAAGCTAATCCCACTCACTTTTTGCTTCCCACGTCAATGACGACTTGGGTTCCCCTCCGCGGGAACTCTTCCCCCGCCCCGCTCTGCGTCGCAGACCTCCTGGACTCTTTCCCCATATTCTTCCTTCTTTTTTCCCCCTTTTTCCTTCGTGGCTGTGGACCCCCTGAACGTCATCACCACCGCCGTAGAGACCAAGTTTCGACCTCCTCTTTGCACCTCACCTTCCGATACTCCTTTTTTTTTTCTCCCCTGCACTCCTTCTCCTCCCTTCAGGTAATTTAGGGCCAACTGCCCGACAAGATTTGATAGCCATTAGATCCAGTCATTTTCTTCCGTTTTGACCCGGCCTGGAACTTCAACATAAATTTCATGCATTATCGGTTCCTCTTTTTTTTTCTCCTATTTCGACAGTGCCTCCTGTCGTGGAAGACGATCCGAAGACCCCCCTCCATTCCCCTTGTGCGGAATACCCACCCTTTCTTTGCCTTCTCGCCAAGACGAGCGGCAAATTTGCGAAACCGTCACCCCTTCCTTAAGACATCGTTCAATCGACGCGCGAGCGTTGCATCGATCAAGAATTCTAATTACCCCCATAGTAAACGATTCCCGCTGGTCTGCTGGCTTAGTCAAGTCGCCGATTTTTTGTCCTCTACTCTTGTCCCCAGATTCCTTTCCTTTCCTGTATCCCCGTTTTCAGAAGACCACAATCATCGCCTAGTGTGATCATCTGCACGCCCCTTGGTTGAGACTTGGTCCAGTTTGTTCGAGGTCCTACAAAGATCTTACATTCCTCGTTGCGATGATCTTTTTGTCCCTTCCCCAATGTTTGTCCCCAGCTGAATTGTCCGACTCTTTCCGGGCGATCGATGTTTGAAAGTCGTAAGTGAAGGCCCCAGCGGAATGACTCCTCTCCGGTCTCCCGATACCCTTACCCCCTTCCGTTTTCTCCGTTCCTGATTCCCAGTGGCGGGCCAGGCCCGGCGCACGATGTCGATTCGGCCGATCCTTTCCCTGATGTTTCCCGTTCCCCGTTCCTGGCCCCGCAACCCCCTCCAATCTTGGTTACTTTATATTGGCCAGCAAACCACTGGGGCTGTAGGTCGCTCAACCGTCCCCCCCTCGATAAACGCCGGACTAGATTTCGAACAATCCCCATCCGCAGGGTCTAAACCCTCCCCCTCACACCGCCTCTTTTGATATCGTTCCTAATTTCCTTCTCGGCTTGTGAATGCTTATTTGGCGAGTAGCCGGCGTAGCTGTCAGTTCTTTTTGACGCCCACCGTTTCCCCCAAACGAAATGGGTCCTTTCCTTTTCTTAGATTTTCAAGCACCCAAATGCTGAAATAAATCGACGCCCCTCCGTAGTTCACCACTAGCTTTGTCCCCCCTCACTTATTCGTATTCCCCTTTCTCCTTCCTCCGGTAGCCCTTTGAATTTCCTATTTGACCACCCCTCTTTTTAATATCCCCAATAAGTTTTTTGTTTCTCTGAGATGGTCCACCTCTCAGGCGGTCCTTTTCCTACCACTTTGAGTGATAAGCCTACGGTTAGTGGCTGCCAAATTCGTATGGTTGTCCGATCCCTTGTGCGATGCAGTGTTTTCCCCCTTTACTACCACAAGCCTCCTTCTTGGCTGTTCTCCCCGATGTTTGCCCACTCCACGCACAACTGCGGCCATAGCCACCCCCTCCTACCAAGCGCCTTCTTTCATATCAGGGGCTTTTCCTCCTTTTCGACGCCCAATGCGGCCTCATCTGGTTACTGGATTCGAACTGCTTTGCTCTCCTGACATTAAAATTGGATTTTTTTGAGCGCCAGCCCCGGTGGGCATTATTCTTCCCGGCCCCAGTTTATACCACCTCTCCACAGGCCCCTATTACTGCGCTCCGGAAAACTTTTTGATGCGCGTTGACACCCATAACCAAGCTCACTAAGTTCCCCTCCACATCTTCCACTATGTGCCTCACAATGTTCCCCCAGTCCTAATTTTGAACCACTTCCTTTTTTCGATCTGTTCGCTTTCAGCAGGCACCGTCAGGAAGCTGTCGTCTGATATTAGCTTCCCTGACATCACCCTAGCCCGGAGCGTTTTCTTTTTTCTCCCTCCTTTGTACTTTGTCTACCTCACAACTTTTGACGTGTTGATTTCTTCCCCCCCGATGCACGCGCTTGTACTATGAGTCTCCCATCCTAACGTTCCGCCAAACAACAGGCGCTGTTTCCCGATCCCCCAACTGTCCGATGAATGGTGGTCGGCTTCCACTGAGACATGACAGGTCCGACCCTCCCTTTAATGATCCCAAATCCCTTTGAAAAATGCAATTCCCTTACCAAAAGCTTTCTCCCCCTTTTCTGATACGTATATCGTTTTTTTTCTTGTTTTATGCCCGCCACTTTCTGTGCACCCTCTCCGAGGCGGCTGGCCCTGTCGAATCTTCCACGTTTCTTTAGTCCACAACGTCAAGCTTGATTTCTTGAGGAAGTCCGACTTTCCGTTTTTATGCCCCTCCCCCCCCGATCCTGGTTTCCCAAGTTTCTTTGGCTATCGTATTGTGCTCTTTTCTTCCCGCGACTATCGAAGGCCGAAACTCGACCTTTTCGAAAAGCGAACCTGATGCCGTTAATTCTTCTTGTCCGGTCCAAGCATCCTTCCCCCCCCTGACGCTGGACCCAGTGCAAATGACTTTCGACTTTCTTTCATGCGATTCTTTCGGCTGTATTTCATGTCCCCCTTTCACCTCGTTCCACATAGGAGTGAAGGTGATGACTCCCCGTTTCGAATTCAGTTGCTGGGGATATGTGCTGTTTTTCGCACGCATTTTTCGGCAGCCTTTTTCTCTGTTTATTTTTTTCAAGAAGGGGGCACTCCCAACTCCAACTCTTCGGTAACTTCCTAATGGTGATTCTTCCCCCCCTCTTCGGTTAGTCCATCTTCGCATCCTTCCCCTTTCCGCGTTCGTCACGAGGGTACATTTTTTGGAAACCCTTTAGCATTCCTTCTTGTACCGCTGCGAATCAATTTCCCCCCAGCCTTTGGCGGCTCTTCCCCGTTCGATTTCTCCCGCAATCCAAGGGGTGCGTCCTTCCCCCCCTATGACTTGCCATGATACCCAGAACACGTTCGCTTCCCCCTTGTAGCCATCCCCCCTCTGCGTGAGGCGCTTCTTTAGCTTTTAGTTGGCCCCTTCTGGAACCCATCTGCCGTGGATTTCATCCCTCTGCGCGTTCTTTCTACCATTGGGGCGAGTTTGGTCCAATGCGTTCTTTTTCACTTGCGGTCGCTGCCTATTTTTGTTCTCTGACCTGATCCGTCTGGAACCCTCTTGATTCGGGGCGTACGATTTCCCCCCTCTCAACTTCACGCTCCAGGTATGTCTCTTTTCGTTCAGTCTTTCCTCTGCCCTGAAAGAATTTCTTCTAGTACACCTCATTGTTGTTTGTTGGAGAGTCCTTCTCAAGATGGTTTGTTGAAGTACCCTTCCTCCGCGACTTGTCCTATACCGGGGCTCTTGATTGTCTTTCGGGCAGATCGGAAGGTGCCCCGAAATCCGTCCTCGCCCGACTTTTTGACGTGGATAAGGTCTCCATGACCCCCCCCCATCCTGTTTCCCCTTTCCAGACCAAAGACCATTTTTTGATTGGCCAGGCATTACCCCTCTTCCCCATTTCTCCATTCACTTCCGCGTTATAGTTTTTTTCGCAGACCTGCTGTGGGTCCCCCGCTCAATTGTAACGTCCCAATGGAATATTTTTTTCCCCCCTGAGTCTTTTTTACTGGCGGCAGTCGAGCGTTTTCGAGAATTTTTGCAATGTACCTCTTCCTGACGCCCCATGGGACAGGTGTGATTGCCGAGGCGCCCCCTGATCGAAGTTTTGTTCCTTAACTTCGGAAAAAACCTCGTTCACTATTTTGATTTTACACTGAATACTTCTCCTTATCCATGTCCGCTTTTTACCGAAACTCCCCCTCTACGCGATCAGGATCTTTCGTCTTCTTTGAATACTTTTTTAGTAAGATTACAAACGTTTTGGGTTGGCGGACTTCTTTCGCCTTCCTTCTCCCCCCTCTGGCCGACTCCGCTGCGACCCCCAAGCACCGCCTTACATGAGCCCATAACTTCCGTTCCCGGATTCTATGATCGCCCATTAGTGTACCACTTTACCATGATTAGTACGCCCAAATCGAGGTAGTAAAATGACCCCATAACCCTTCCCTTCTTCGCATAAAAGCCTTCGACATCTTTCAGCTGTTCACTGTCATCCCTATAGTCGATTTCGTGATGTGATTCTGGTCTCCATGTAAACCTTTTTTCAGTCTAAAGTTGATTTCTTTAGGCATTCTTTCGAGTTCCCCCCTAGAATTTTCGGCCTGCGATGTCGTTGGGAAGCGGCCCATTCTCGAAACCCCCTCCATTGGAACTCTGCATCTGTGAGATATAAACCTATGTGTAATAATTTCCTACACAGAACAGATCTTTCAAATGTTGGTTTGGCTCCCAAAGTTTTTCCCCTTAGACTCCCTCCTTTTCCTCCACGTAAGCCACATTGATTTGAAACGTTAATGAGAAGTAAACCCTCATCCTTTCCGTCTCAGAAACTGGAGTAAGGCTGGTAGCTGCTGCTTTCTCAAGTTTCTACCGCTATCTTGACCCTTGGGCTTTCGCGTCAAGATGTATTAGTTTGACTAGCCCCACACATTCACAGATAAGTTTTTTCACCACGACCTTGGTTCTTGGGGGTTTTTTCCTTTGTTTGGGTGACAAACAATAGTTCTATTCTTCCTTTGAATTTACCTGTCCATTGACTTTTTCTATTCATTTCCTTTGGAAATGCAAAATTCAATGTTGCTCGTCAACACGTTCCTTTTCATGACTCTCCCGGTCTCTAGATTTTCAAATTAGTCCTCCTCTCGAACGAACAGCTATCTATAGAATTGAATGAGAGACGCTCTACACCCAGGAAGTGGTTAAATTATTCTGATAAAGTGATCCAGTAATTGGTAAATTCTTATATTCTTTTTGTAGCCCTTGTTGGTGTGGATTTTTTTTTTTTTTTATTTTTTGTTTTTTTCATTTTTTTTTTTTTTTTTTTTTTTGTTTTTTTTTTTCTTTTTTTCTTGTTTTTTTTTCGTTTCTTTTTGTTCTTGCCGGTGTGCTCTTTTATTTTCTTTTTGTTTGTGGTGTTGAGTTTTCGCAAGCCGCCGTCCTAGGGGGGCATTTCCTCTTGGTCCCTCACCCTTGTTACCGATGTTTTAAGCTTGCCTACCAACGTGCCCGACTTTGATCTCCCCCCCACGGGCTTTGTCGGATAGTTACTTTTTTTTCGAATCAAAGTATACCATCCCATTCGCGCATGTTCGTCGCCCCCCCCCTTTTCACACTCAGTCCCTGTAGGGAGACCGGGTGAGTCTGATTGTCGCATGTTCTTATTTGGGATGACTGAGCCGGCCTTCGGATCTTCGGTTGATTTTCTGCAAAAGGGGTTAACCCAACAGCAGATGGCCTTGTTCTGTCCCGTGATCCTTCCCCAAATGCCCTTCTGAACAATTATCTCACGATCGTCAGACCCAGACGCCTTGGAGGATACCCCAGTATCCCCGTGAGTCATGACAGAACGGTTAAAGAACGTGATTTTGCTCCCGAATCTCTCTTCCTCCCCCCCTCGTTGTTTTTTTTTTCTCTCTTCTTTAGACCCCCGTTCCTTCGGCTTTCCCAGCTGTAATGTAAACGCTCTAAGTGGGCTTCTTTTTCTTGATCGGTTCTCGAAGTGATTTCATAGCCGATTTTTTTACTTCTCTCCCTCCCCCCTCCCCTGGCCCCCCTTTTCTGCGGGTGTGTATTTCCCAGATTGCCGCAACCCCCTCCCTCAGGCCCGGCTAATCGCCAACCAGACAGGCGAAGCAGCCCCGTGATCGCCGACTCCCGGCGATTTTCCCTAATTTTCGACGCCCCCCTTAGTTGCGAATTTCGTTTTCTCCTTTTCTTCGACACAACCCCATTGTCCCCCTGTTTATGACCCAAGGTGGATTACGATTGACCCTGACTCGCCCTTTCCCCTCTCCCCCCACATTCCCCCCCACACTATTCAGGCGGCGTGCGGAACCCCCAATTGGCTTTTGCTTTGTAAAAAGATAAACCCCACCTGAATCGCTACCCCCCGTAAGTTACATCGTACATCTTTCCCACGGTCTTGCCCCTTTTCTCCCTTCCTACGGCCCCCTCGTCTCGATCTGGCTTACCCGTCGCAGCCGCAATTTCCTCCTCGGAGACTGTTCGGCTATATCTTAGATCGACGTTGTCCCCCATCTAGCCACGATTCTCAATTCCTTTTTGTTTCTCACCCGCCAAAATTGTAATTTGATCTTCCCCTCTCTTTTTACAACGCCGGACTGTACCTCTGTGTATGATACCAAGGAAGTGAAGCATACGACCCCTGGCCCCTCGCCCCCCCCCCCCTTTCGTTCTGTCAGTCTCTTTGTTTCCCCCCCCCTGATCGTGAATGTTGGTCGGCTTTCCAACTGTAAAGGCTGTACCTTGACCTCGCAGAATGCCATGAAGGATCAATCAATCTTCTGCCAATATGAGACTTCTCCACGCTACCAAAGCCTTACCCCCCCTTTTTGATCGTATTGGTTTATGGTGAGGTTGCACTTTCTATACTCTCTATGCTTTTCAACCGACATCGCTGCGAGTTAGTTGCACGTGTTTCTGTCGAAGTCCACGTTTCGGTCTTCCCCCCCACCCTGTACCCAAGCTCGCTGACTCGGTTTGTCTTCTGAAGCTTGGCAATCTTTTTTCTTTCCTTTTTTTTGAACCCCCGTATCCGTCGGTGCCAATTTCGGCTGGCTGTCTCTTTCCCTCCCCGAGTCAGCAATCAGAATCATATGAGCGAAATCGTTCAATCTTCCCCTCTCTCCTGCCTACTGTTCTTGGTCCATTGCCCTTTGAAGTAAGCACATTCACCCTAACTCCCCTTTTTAAAGTGTGACAACGTTTAATGCCCCGATGTTTCCCCCTGACTTTTTTCATGACGCGAGACTTCTTCTTTCTTTTTCCTCTAAGCCCTTCCTTCCGTGTACTCCCTTTAGGACAGGTGCTGCTCGCGGGCATCTTGTAACTTCCTTTTTTCCTTTCCATTTTTTCTGTCTTCCCCCGGTCTTTCCGCAGAAATCGTCTGTGCAGTGCCGGTTTCCCAGATGATGGTTCATCCTTTGTCCCTCCAACCGCCACGTCAGATTTGTCCACAGAAGTACGAATCCCATTGGCCGAGATCACTCGTCCCTTTTCCCCCTACATAATGTCTCTCCAGCTCTAGGCCATGCCGCTTTCGCCAAGATGGTGAAACAGGAGCAGTTTCATTTCTTTCCCTTCCTCCCTTTTACTACTGGTTGCGATTGCGCTTTTTTAACCCCGTTCGATCGGTCGCCTCCCCTTTCACCCCGGCATGGGTTTTATTAAAGTTGATTTAATTGACTCCCCAGAAAACCGCTCTTCCAGCCTTCCCCTCACCTTCCGCGATGATGCGCAGACTTCGGTTGACGTTGCCTCCCATTATGCCTCCCCCCAATCCATTCTTCGATCTTCATCCACGGGAGCGTGATTGTGCACTTGGGTAGTTGAGTCACCTGCGGTTTTTTGGTTTTTCTTTTTTCGTCTGACTCGACCTTCCCACGCCTAGGACGACCGCCCCCTTTCTTTCCCGTTGTGCCACGATTCTCCTAGACATTCCCCCCTTCGTGTTAGTCCTCCTTTTACCTTCAGTTCCTGTCACTTCCACTTTGCGTCCCCTCTCTCTTTTCTTTCATTTTTTGTTGTTTTTGAGAGAGCTTCTTCAAAGATTGTTCTTTTCCCTCTGAAGACGCCCTCTTCTCCCGTTGGCGTTTTTCCTCTGTCCTAATCTTCCGGCAAAGAAACCTTTTTCGATAGGAAAGAGCACCGTGATCTTTCTACGACCCCCATCTAACTCCAGACAACACCTCCAGTAGTGTTACTCTTGCCCTTCTTTGGACCTTCTCCCCTTTAGCCCCTTCTCTTTTTCCGTGACTAGAGCAGAATGCTGTGGGCCCCTTTACTTTGCGTCCAAACCTCAACTGCCTTTTATCCTACGAGGAGCGTTCTGGCCCCCCTTTTTCCTGCACGAGCGGTTCCTGTATTCCTTTCCTAGTATCTGGGCCGAAGCCAATGGAGGTGTGTCTCTTCAGCTGGGTTTCAACAACGACATCGACAAACTTCGTAGTTCAGACTTGTTTCTTTTTTACGTCCCCTCTACTCCTTTTTTTCCTTGTTTCCACCCCTTGTCCGCTTTACGACCCGTTGCGATAGCGATCAGGATCGGCTCCCAAGCTTTATCGCATCATCTTCGTCTTGCTGTACCCCATCGGAGTTCGTTCCTCTCACTCCATCGCCCGTTTCGCCGACGATTCGTTGAGACCAAGCACGACTCCTTTCCCCTCCCCTTCCCCTCCCGATCCGCGAGCAGCCCGCACCAATGAGGAACGGAAGATCGAGTTTGCAGCTTTGCATTCAAGTCCAGTGACCCATACCTTTCCTTTGGGTCCTTCATTTGACTCGTGTTTCGTGCAATGTGCCTCTTTGGCAATGGCCCGAGAACGTGAACGGCAGGATCGATCCATCTTCAGAGCCGTAGATGTCGTTCGGTAAGCGCTCCCCAGATCGAAATGAAGACCGGCAACCTCTTCTTTTTTTCTTCCATACCCCACTGACTTGCACTTAACTCCCGACAGAAACTACCTGTGTGGCCCCCCTAAAATTTTGACCCACTCGACAGCCTTCAATTTACGCCTCTCTGGCGGATGTCATCACCCCCCACCGTTAATACCCTCCCAGGTTTCACAGTTTTATTGATGGATTCTAGTTTTTTACGATGGACATGACCTCCCTTTCTCTTCAGTGAAGCCTCATGTTCTCTGACTCCTGACACCATTTCCTCCCCTTTTTGATGCCCCCCCCTGGTTCCCCTGACAGGCGCTTCTTAAAGTCGAAAGATTACCCCTGCGTTGGGCTCGTGTTGAAAGATCCACGGACCAGTGTTCGACACTCTCCCGTCGCTTTGGCGACCAGATTTTTCACGTAGTTCGAAGATCGAAGTCCTTCAAGACGGCATTGACTGCCTTCGGTCGGCTGAACCCGGAAGTGGTACTTAGTATTACATTCCCCCTGACGTTTGACACCTCGATCTTTCCCCTCTGCCTGACGGGGGTGTCATTTTGTGAGAGGGCATCGGGAACCAGTTAATGTTGTGTCCGCTCCTCCTCTACTATTTTTTTTTTATATTTTTCCCCCCCCATTTTTCGCTTCAAGATGGATCAAAGGTGTCCCCTACTTCCCCAATTTTGGTATTTAAGCTATTTCGAATCCCTGTGTATTTTCCATCAATTCCCGCAGGTTTGTCGTTTCCCCTTTTCACATCGCTCTCTCTATTGGCTCCCTTTTTTCTTATGTCGAAGTTTAGTGGCGAGTGAGGGAGGATGTTGCGGTATTGAGGAACCAGAGGAATCTCAGAGTTTCCTTTTCTGTTGCTGTTCGTCCCCTTTCTTCAAAACTCCCGTCTTCACAACTTAGAGGACCCGATAGTAAGACAATCTCGATGCTTCTTTTCATAATTATGGATCCCAGTGCAATTCACGTAATCATCCCCCTGTCCTAGGGTCGGTCTC
>Ga0179591_1404011_pt1 | contig 10075 bp, 13 predicted proteins | sample CZOMad2_1_08_16f_FD_182891 | JGI IMG/M metagenome (GOLD analysis project Ga0179591, IMG submission 182891) | Vadose zone soil fungal communities from Angelo Coast Range Reserve, California, USA - CZOMad2_1_08_16fungal (PacBio error correction) | ecosystem: Environmental > Terrestrial > Soil >... | reverse complement strand
CAATAGTCGCTCTTTTTTCTTTTTTTGTCACGAGCTGCCACGGGCCGAGCGGGCTTGTCCGCCTCCCACAGTCATCGCTGACGAGGACCTCGCCCATATAGCCGCGCTACGCCCAGTCGCGGCCCGCAGCATGTGCGCATCGGGCCCACAAATATGCCTCGGCGCCCCGCGACACTTCCGCCCCAGCGCCCCCGACCTCGCGCCCCCACGGCCGACCCGTGACCTTGCACCTCAGTCGCCCTCTGAACCATCGTCGCCCGGTGCGTGCGGCCCGGTCTTGTAGAGATTGAGCACGCACGCCCCCTTCGGCCACAGCCGAGTTGCCCAAGCGACGGGAAGCATATGGGACCCACGCACGCTACGCTTGCATGCTCTCCGCACCGCAGAGCTAGCGCTCGCCCAGAAGCGCCTGCGTTTGCAGCACCGACCGACAGCCCGGGCACGGGGTGTATTTCGAAGTGCCGAAACCCCATTCCGGAGAAAAAGCCTGTGCGCCAGGGCGGCCAGGACAAAAGATAGAAGCCCTGACGGGACCCCAGGCTCTCGCAGTAAAGGTGCACGGCCATCTATATACAACACACACCGTCCCCCACGCCCACCCGCCCGGCCACGTCAGGACGAGGCCCGACGGCCGATCCGACGATGCATGACCACCGCCGAACTCGAAAGGCCTCCCGACGCCAATCAAAGTCGAACGAAATCGGCGATTGTTCTCCCCGTCAACGTTCCTCTACCTTAGTTGTTGGCCGACCGCAGTACTCCTCGCAAAGCGTCGCCAGGGGGGAACAGACCGAAGGGGCACCAGGATTTAGCAAATCACGTAGCAAAAAAAAGCAACCAAAGTACGAAAGGAAAGGAGGCGTGAAGTGGGATCGGTGGATCACATGCTGAAGCGACGGGAAGAGCAGCGGAGGATTTTAAGACAAACAAAAACGGCGAACTAGTAGATCCGAGAAATAAGTAGATGGACGCGAAGCCTTTATAAGAGAATCAATAGCGACACCGCCCCCAAACCGAGACGAGCGCCCAAACGTGCGGATGCCGCCCAGAGACTCCGCGAAAACGACCGTTAACCAGCCAAGCACACCGCGACAGTGGCCACGCCCCAAAAGTCGCAGCGCCCCCCCCGAAACTTCGAGCAATTTAGCGGCTGCCGTCTACCACAACCTCTGTGTGCGTTCTATCCCCCTAAATGAAAATATTGCTGTCCTGGCGAACAATGCGGCCTCCTTCGAAGGCCATCGTCGCGCTGAGCCAGGCCCGTCCTTGCCTAACCCTTGCTCGGGCTTCGCGCCAACGTAACGAAACGCCCACCCAGTGATAAGAAGGACCGAGTCCAGGAATACACCCGACCAGCAGCCCCAGACATGCGAAGCCCAGCGCGCACCAGCCCCCCAACGAGCTAGCCGGTACAACACACGAAGCTCACCAACGCGCCTGAAGCGCAGACCCGCCATTCGGCCGCGTTCCCAATGCCCAGACCCGCCTACGGCCCGTACGCTTCCTTCGCCGCACACGGCTGCATACCGATACCCTGCCCGGCAAGCAACGCCCTTCGGATACTCGCCGGCGGCCGCGGCCTGCGTCGAGTCCTGCGCCTCGTTCCTCGTCTTCCGAGCGTTACCCGATCTCGACAACGCGCTCGCCCGCCGCCAGCCCCAACGAGCGTCACCGGCCACATCCGACACATCATACCGGCCTGTCGAACACGCCTCATCCGCGGACTCGGCCCATGACTCGAGATGCGCCGCGTCCTCGACTGCGTCGCCACCGACTCTGCTTTCTGAGCTCTGCACGCACAAACGCGCGCCTTTGCCTCACGCAAGGGCCGAGATCCGCTTCTCCACCCGACCGCGGCCCCGGCTCACGTTAGTTCCCTATCCTCCGAACGCCTGACCGGGCCGGTGAGGCCCGAACCGCCGAGACAAAGGCCGTCCCGGAGATCGCCGAGCACTTCGCGCTCCTGCGACGTCCGCCCTACGACGCGCTCGCTGAACGGACCAGCGCGCCCTCGGCCGCCGCCGCCACTCCTCCTAGGCTCCCTCAATCGCTCGTCGCCCAAGGCTGCCCCCCAGGCATCAACCCGCGCGCCCTGCCCAACACTGACATCCCTACAATGATCCCACAGGCCCAATCAGTGGCTCATACACGTGACGGCGGAAGGCCGCGACAGGCTCCCGCGACTCTAGAGGTCGAGCGCACCACTTCGTCATGCAGTCCGGTGAAGCCGAATCAAGGCAGCACCCAGACCGGCCGGTTTAGACATACGACTGCCCGCCGCCAGCGAGACGCTACCGGCCACCTCAGAGCAACCAGAGGACCGCCCTGTCTCTCGCCTCTGCACAGACGATTTTTTTGGACCGGATTTTTGAGAGAGACGATCCACAATCCGCCGAAAAGCCTCCGGTGTTTCAGGCGGCCTCCTTTCGGGGGCCCGGGCACGCGGCCGATATATCAAGAAATCTGCATCAGGTTATACGCAGGAAAAAGAAACCAGGCGCGCGAGAGGGAGAAACCAGGCGGGTCCCCGGACAATCGGTTTGGGAGGCGGCCATCTCCTCTTTTCCTAAACACTTCCCTACCATCCATCCTCCCCGTACGTTTGGTTGTGCCTGCCAGAGCGGAGTGCCGCCGGACGCGGGCAATGCGCGGCTCTAACACGTCATCCTACGCGCGGCGGCGCGGCTGCCCTTCTTTTTTCCGGCGGAGGGGCCGGGCGGACGACAAATCAGGATAACCTTCCTTCAGGCATATAGTAAACTTGGTCCCCGCCCCGGGCCCGACGCCCGGCGCAGCAGGGCCCCTGCGGGGGGGGGCGGGAAAAACAAGCCTCGGGGCGACACACCTTTTTGGAAAGGACGCGGGCCCTTCAAAACCTAGTCGGGCCATCGGCTCTTTTTCCTTTCGAAGGGGGGGACAGCCGGGGGCGCCGGAACCAAAAAAAAAAAAAAAAACAGGGGGGCGCGGGGTTTTAGCGGGTTTCCCAAACCCCCGGGATTGGAGGGTCTGTGTTTTTGCGGGGGAAGGGGGGAGAAAAAGATAGAAAAGTTAGGGATTTGGAACAATGAAGAAAAAGGGGGAGGCGGTTTTTTTTTTTGGAGTGGGAGATAAATTCAAAAAGGGGGCGGGTTTGATTGCGGGTGGGGAGCAAAAAAAAAAAAACCAAAAACAAAAAAAAAAAAAATAAAAAAAAAAAATCGGAAAAAGCGGTACAAAAAAAAAATGGGGGGTCAACTCGCCACAGCGGGGGGATAAGGACCCTGTTTGGCGAAAAAAAAAAAAAAAAAAAAACCCAAAAAGAAAAAAAACACCCCCTGGGTCCTTTGGTTGTTTTATTTTTTCTATTTTTCCCTTGAGGTTCGGTTTGCTTTTTTCTGGGAGATTTCGGGGGGTTTACTTCTTTCAACCAGGGGAACCCCCCCCGGCGCCATTTTTTTGGGCGGGGGCGAAACAAAAACCCCCCAGCAACGAATTTGGGTTCTTTCGGGGCCCCCGGGGGGGGGCACACCAAACCCCTTCTGGGAAACCCTTTGGAAATTCCCCCCCTTTGTGTTGTTCGCGGGGCCTCGGGGGGGGACCCCCGCGGACCCACAACTTTGAGGAACAAAAACAACACAAAAAAAAACCCAACCCTGGAATTCTGAGCCCCTTGGAGGGGGGAACTTTTTTCTTGTCTTGAGGGACATTTTTGAATGTGTTTTTTTACGGCCTTGTTGCCCCCAGGGGGGCCCCGGGGGGGCCTTGCCTGCAGGACTCTTTGGGCGCGGGGCGGGGCGGCGGGGAGTGAAACAAGAAAGGCGGGGGCGGGAACTTCTGTTTGAGCGGGGCAACAAACGCGGAGGACGCGGGGGGAGAGACGCGGCCGGGGGGCGCGGGAGCACGGAATTTTTTCTACGGCTCATTGGTTTTTTCGTCAGCCGGAGGGCCGGTCGCCCGTTTAGCGGGGGGGGGTTCGGGGCCCTTCCGGCCGACAGGACGACAAAAAACGAACAAAAAAAGGCCCGGCGGGAATCCTCCCCCCAGGGGGGGCCTTATTCTTTTTCCTTCACCGGTGGGGGGGGTGGTGGGGGAGAAAACCCGACGTTTTTCGACGGGGGGCCCCCTTATTCCCCACCCCGGGCGCGCCCCCCCCCAGCCGGGGCGGTCATGAAAAATTTTTTTTTTGGGGACACGGAAAGAAAAAAAGAAAGCCGGAAGCGATGGAAGAAAAAGGGCGACGGGGAAAGGGGGTACCACAAAAAATGAGAGGGAAACACCGGAATATCTTATATTGTCGTTTTGTTGCGGAGGGATTTCGACATAAAGGCAGCGGAAAAACTTTATTCTCACCACACTATGAGAGGAGGTGGGAAAGGAACAGTTAATTTATATATATATTTTTCTTATATTATTATTTTCTTTTTTTGGAAGGGCGAGGGGAAGAGGATATCTAATGCTGGGAGGTATGGAACATGTAAAAAGAACAAAATAAAATGACAAAAGACAAAATAGAAAAAAAAGCTTTAACAGTAACATATAGAGATATTATATGAGAATAAAAAAAAAAAATTACCAGTACACAGGATAAACAAAAAAAGGGAAAAAAAAGGGTTTAATAAGGGGAGAGAAGAAAAAAACACAAACCCAAACAAACAAACACGACAAAGAACCACTATCCCAAACCCACATAGGTTGCCAATATCGCAAAGAAATACGAAACAAGTATTTTTTTGAAAAAACAAAAGCAAAAACAAAAGAAAAAAGGGGAGGGGAAAGAGCCGAAAAGAAAAGAAAGGGAGCGGGGGGGACGAGGCGAGAACTCCCGCACTAAAGAGAACCCAGGGACCAACATCAAGATGAAGATAACAAATAATAGGAAAGAGAAGCAAGACGGGGAGAAAGAGCCAACAAAATACAAGAGAAAGCGGACAGAACGTATCAGAGGCAACGCAGGTCAAAACCGCCGAATCACCCAGTGCCTTCACATAGTGGTTCATCACATAATTTAAAGTGTTTACCGGTGGTTTGGTCATACCTGCGAGATTCATTTTCTTCTCAGCCCTTTATCTTTTGAAGTATCCTATGAAAACTCATATATTATTGTACTCTTGTTCGTCTTAGGTCGGAGGGGGACGGGGACGGAGAGATCACAAGGAACGGGGACCGGGCGGCGGGGACGCGGGAGGGACTGCCAAAAAAAAAAAACACACACTATCTTTCTGCCGGGTGCGAGCGGGGCGAACCAGTCGCGGCCCGGTCAGGGTGGACCCATAAAAAGCAACAAACCACCTACAAAAACCACAACTTTTTTCCCATTTTTTTACACTTTAGTATAAATATTTTTCTTATATTCTCCTTACATTATTTTTTAGTATTTATTCAATCGAAAATTCTTTTTTATTTCCTTTGATCCATTTTCTCTATTGTTGGTGGAGGCCGCGGGGTAGGAGAGAAGCCAGTTTAATCTTATAATTTTCCTTTAATACTGGCGCTTTTTTCTCTCATATAGCCCCTACACGCGGCCGGCGGGGGGATAGCCCGTACGCTAGTATCAGCCGCCTGGCCCGAAGTCAAAGGCTGAAAATAAAACAAGCCCACGGACGAGAAACCAAACCCCGAAAAAACACATGACGAAAAAATCCGGGAGCGGGCGCCCCCCGCGGGGCTTGTGTCTGCTCGGAGGTGGTTTCCACAGGGGGTGGCGGGCCGGCAACACACATCAGCCAAAAGAAGAACAAAAGAAACAGCGCCTCACCAACAACGAACACGCAATTACATAGGCCGCAACAGACAACAAAAACCAACAAAAACCCCAAAACAACAAACCCCGTAAAAACATCAACAGTCAACCTAGATCCAAGATCCTCTACCGACCGGACTGTGCCTGACCAACCGTTTCCTGATTCGGAACCCGGGAGGGACTCGGCCCCCGCCGCACAACTACCACACACAACACTTACGGCAGGGTCACCCGATCTCGCACACGAACCAAACAGGAACACGACGTGCTCCCAGGCCCCCACCAAGAGGGGCGATGTGTCGGGACACCGATGGCCCATCGGGAGCTTCTTTCGGTTTCCAGCATTTGGCGCCGGCCTGGGACCTCCCTTATGCGCTGCTCGCGCGGCGCGCAAACCTTCGCGCTCGACAGCCGACAACCTCGGGGCCCGGAAGACCTCGAAACGAAGCGGGACAAACGACACAGCCGCCGAACTGAGAAAACACGCCCGCCCAGGACCTGCCAAGCCATATCCGAAACAAGGCCTTAGCCCTCTGCCCAGGGACATCCCGGGTATTAGCCGCTACGCGCAGAACAGCGAAAATAGCGGCCCACAAAAACGGCAACCTACAAAACACACGCTCCCCCGGGGCCCCAGTACTCCCGCTAAGAGCGGGATCTCATTTGGCCCGTTTCTGAAACAGCCCGGGCGCGCGCCGACTTTGGCGAATTTCTCCGTTGACGCCCTATTCAGGGCCGTTATTTCACCCTCGTTCGACGAGCTTTGACTAGCAGAAACCACGCCCCCAAGGCGCCGTTGCTTTTTACGCGCCCGGGCCCCTTGCCCCGCTTCCTGCCTTCTGCTGCCGGCGCGGGGGGCCTGCCCGACCCCGGTTTCCAACCTCCTATCAGGGGTTCTGCTCACCACGGGGGCCCACCTGTCGGCCGCGGGCGGACGTTGCTTGAACCGGCAGCCCAGTCCCGAGCCAAAAAGGGAAGCAGGACAGCGCCTCAGCCGCCGACCCCCGGGGGGGGCACACTTTCCGCAGGGGACCCCACCGCTGCGGCCGGGGAACTGGCACCTTGCCTCTCAAAACACCACCGACCACACGGCCCAATATTTTACTCATCTTAGGGACGACGCATATTAGAAAATCCAAACCCCAAAACCACAACCATGAAAAAACCACCCCCCACCCGAAGCCCATGTGAGCTGGAACGCCCTAACTGCCTAAAAAAAAAATGCCCGAAATACCAATACAACACACAAAGGTTTTTTTTTCGACGCCCCCTTGGCAACCCACCCCCAAGCTATAGAGGGCCCCACACTTTTTTTTTGCTGGCCCCCCCCCCCCCCCCTCAAAAGGGGTTTCCGCGTCCCCATGATGCTATAATTGCGGCAAAAACAGAAAAAAAACAACAAAAAAACGAAGCACATATATTTTCGGCGGCCTGGGAAAATTATTGTTATGCACCGGAAGAGAAGGAGAGCATATAGTTTGGGCCACAAGGGATACGAGGGGCGAGAAACGAGGGAGCAGAGACATGGAGTGGAAGGCGGAGGGGGGTTTTCTTAATATTTCAACAATTTGGGGGGGGGGGGGGGGCGGGGGAAAAAAAAAACACACGCGGGCAAAACAGGGCGGGGAGCGGAGCGGGGGGGGCGGCAAGGGACGGGGAGGGGGGGGGGAGCAGAGAAGGGGAGGGGCCCGGGAGGACACCACAGTATGCTTTTGGGCGGCTTTTGTTTTGTCTGTTTTGTATGAGGCGGGGCCGCGCGGGCCGGCCAGGCAAATTATTAGCAATCCCTTACATTAAAATAACAAAACACAAAACCAGGCCCCAATGGGGCGAGAGCGCCGGGAGGCTGCCCGCCCCCCACAAATACGCTGAGAGGGGGGCGGCGCAGGAGGGGGGGAGGCGGGGGCCAGCGAGCCCGCGTATCCCCCAACATATATTCTTTGTTTTCGTTTTTTATTGGCATCAATCTTTTACCAAAAAACAACTGTTATCGCGCACTTTGTTATTTCGTACTACCGGTCCGCGCGGGGCGGCGGGGAAACCCCCCCTGCTTTTGCTATTTCGAGGGGGGGGCCGGGCGGCGCGGCGCAGGGGAACCCGACCAACCCAAACGGCCGCAGCCCAGGGACGGCCCAGGGGGGCTCCCGCCAACTTTACGATGTCTATCCTTCCGGTCCTTTTACTGTGCTGCGGGGCCGCGGGTGCGACAACACCAAAAACAACAAATCTACAAACACAACAACCCAAAAACCCAACAACAAAACAAAAAAAACACAAACAAAAAAAACAACAAAAAAACACCAAACAACCAACACGGACGCAGAGCCCGAGCGCACCCAGGGGCCCCCCACGAATAGCATTCTTTTACCGGGGACAACACCACAAAACACAAAACAAAACAACAAACAAAAAAAACCACCCCAAAACCAAACAAACAAAACAACCAACCAACCCCACACAAAACCCCCACCAACAAACCCAAACAGCGAACGAAACAAACAAACACCCCCAATTTGAGTTTCTGTTCCTTACATTTGGGGAGGAGGCAGGCACGGGGGCAGCGACGGGACCCACCAAAAACTCGCGCGGGGACGGGGCCGGCACACAGGCGGGGGGCGGGCACACAAAAACGGGGAACCACACAACAAAAAAAAAAAAATAAAAAACCCCTACTGAGGAGCGCAGGGGCGCGGCGGGCGGGAAGGGGAAGCCGCGCCAGCAAAACACGCGCGGGGAGGGAAGGAGAACACAACGCCAGAAGGGAAAGAGGCGCGACGGGGAAACCAACAAAACAAGGGGGGACGGAAGGGGGGACACTAAAAAAAAAATAACATCGTAAATTTAACAAAAAAAACATTTATGATACACAGGACTTTAAAAGAACATGTTGGATTAATTTTTAGTTAATGTGTTTTTTTGTAGGGTTAGAGAGACAATCGATATTCAAGAAAGGGGGTTTGGTAAGAACAAAAAATTTTTTTCAATTTTCGATAGGGGGAGGCCGGACCGCGCGAGGGGCGGAGCGCGCGGCGGGTGGGGGCCCGCGGCAACCCCGCGCGGCGGCGGACGCGGGGCCGTGAGCCGGTGGCACCCGAATACCCTCTCGAATAGAAGTCGGCGGCTCCGCGAGGCAAAACACAGTTTTTTGTCATCGAGCGAGGGGCCGGTGAATCTTGACCCCCGCCGAACGCGAGCGTTTTCCATTGCGGGCGCGCAGGATCGCGGCCCTCGGCACGCCCCGACGGGAAAGCTCCCGGCCGGGCCGCCCAAACAACTCGGGCCCCGGGAGCAATGTTTCGTCTCTAAATTTTGTCTTTCGCGGGAGGACAGGGGGGGGAACCTCCACCTTTTCTGACAATTATTGTCGTCTTCGTTTGATTTCTTGGTCTTTCTTCCGCACCGCCCGCGCGACTTTCGGGCAAAACACACACCCCCCGTCGCGGGGGGCCGACACGGGGGGACGGCACTTTCATTTAGCGCATCCGGCCCCTCGGCCTCCGGCCCCTTTGACCCCGCAGGGGACCTGCGTACGAGCCACTTGCCCCCTTACAAGCAAGACGCGCCGCAGCAGAAGCTTAGGAGCCCTCGGCGCCCCCCTGGCCCCTAGCTGATGCCCGGACTCCCGCCTCACCACTCTGCCGTGAAAAGAATCACACAACGCCCACGGCCCTATAGCACAGAGTCGGCCCATTGCCCCTGCTATCCAGTTTCCCCCCCTCCCCCCCCCCCCCCCCCCCCCCAGGGCCTTCGGCGCCGGACGCCCTCCCTCGTCAACGAGAGAACAAAGAGTCTGCTCATCCCCTCGCTCACAACCTCGAGGCACTTCTCGCGCGCCTCGTCCATCTATACAAGACCTCGCCCACCCCACCGCACAACGCTGGTAAACGACTACAAGGCATCCCGCGCAGTCGACGGTCGCAGACTGAGCGACCCGTAGGCGACGCCGGGCCCGACCACCAAATTCCGCATCCATCTCGCCGAGCGCCGTACAATATATACGAAGCGAAGCATGTGCCGCGCGAGCAACCACAACTCAGAGATCGCAGTATGAAGATGAGCAGCCGCATCGGCTTCTCTCGCAAACATGCCCCCATCACCCCCCGCGCACCGCAGGCCAGATCAAATGCGATGCTAGACAGCCTCCGGACTGCCCTCGCCACCCAGCCCCCTCACCCTGACTCTCCTACGGCAGCACAAGCGAATCTCGCTCGGCAACCTCGCCAATTACTTGGGCGCGCGAATAATCGACGACTATACATTAAAACATGAAAAGAGCGCAGTCCGATCCTACCGCGCGATCCTCGCGACGGCCGCACGCGCTGACAATAGACGATCGGCGCAGACACATTCCGGGAA
>Ga0179591_1367694_pt1 | contig 10075 bp, 14 predicted proteins | sample CZOMad2_1_08_16f_FD_182891 | JGI IMG/M metagenome (GOLD analysis project Ga0179591, IMG submission 182891) | Vadose zone soil fungal communities from Angelo Coast Range Reserve, California, USA - CZOMad2_1_08_16fungal (PacBio error correction) | ecosystem: Environmental > Terrestrial > Soil >... | reverse complement strand
AGTTCCCTCCTAGGTGAAGGTAGTGAGCCCTTTTCTTCGCCGAGCAAACTGCTGCCAATAAACGCGTCCCTTGTTCCCCGGCGTGTGTTTTTCCCCCCCCCTATGGCTAAGGGCGAGTTGCCCTTTCCTTAATTGAGAGTAATGGTATTCCTTTTTTTCCAATGTTAAAGGCTCATTCCTCCTCCCCCCTTTGATTTGAAACTTCCCCCTCCTCCCTCATACCTGTCCATTCCTCGACTTCTTTTTGCGGGTGCCGTAGTGGACGTTTTTCTTTCCCAAAAACTGCGCTGCCCTCGCTCAAGGCTTTTTTCCCATTTAGGGTTTTTTTTTTCCGTGGTATCCAACGCCCTCCCTACGGCGGGATCAAATGTTCCTCTCAGAAGAAAGGTATGACACCCCCTCCCCCCTAACACGACTGAATCTCGTCGCGCCCGCCTTTCTTCCCCCCCCCACTTTTTCTTTTTTCTTTTAGTCGCTACGTAAGAAGCCTTCCTTTCCTAATTAGGGGTGGAAAACCCCCTTTCCTAGGGGGTAAATCCCTCGCCGGTTTTACCCCCCTTGTGAATGCATTCCTTCTCCCCCCTCCCATCCAGATGCTGGACGGTGTAGATTTCCTCGGGGGGGGAAAATTTTAAACCTCTTCCTCGTCATGTACAGGGTGGAGCTTCCCCTCCTCCGGGTCACTCGCTCTTTTTTTCATCGGATAACAATGATTTTCCCTTCCGTGCGAGAGACGATACCCCTCTTTAGAGAAAGTGTAAAATTCGATCCTCCGGAAGATTGCCTATAATTTATCTTTTTCTCCGAACTCCCCCCTCTTTTCAGATCAATTTTTCGGACACAGCCTGGTTAGAACATGTCATCCTTTCCCAAGTGACGTTTCGCCCGCAACCGTTCCCTTCTCCCCCCCCGAAGCTGACCCCTTCTGGATAGCTACCCCCCCCCCCACCCCCCGGACTGGTGGCATTCAAGAAAAAAACCCCCCTCTCATTAGAAAAGCCCTTTCCCTTTCAAACCGCCCGAGCCCACAGGAATACGGCCAACCTTCCCAAGCCTTTTTTTGGAAGGAGCCTTTCATTAATGACAGATGACTTTCTTCCCTAGATAATGGTGGAGCCTTGTACTCTCACCTCGGTTTCCCTTTTTTACCGGGATGCGGTGACCTTCCTCCCTCCCCCCATCCAAGCCGAAAAGCCTCCCAGATATTTTGTGCCTCTTTTAATGGAGCTTCCTTCCATGACCATGTACTCCCTATTAAAGATCCTTTCCCCCCCTTCCTCCTACTCACAAATTTTCCTTTTCCCTGGGAATAAGGAAAGGAGCACCTGTCACAGCCTTTGCGGTCTCCTCCACCGGATAGACTCCACCCCCGCAGGCATGCTCCGGAAAAACCGTTTTTGCTTGTATCAGCCCTCCCCTCCGCGGCAGCCCCCTACATCGTTTTCCCCCCCCTGACGAGCGATCTCCAAAGATCTTCCTGCCTTCGGCAAGAAATTCCTCCTTTTTTTAAAACAAGAGAAAGGAACGCCTCCCCTGCCAGAGATATCAAATGGACGCCCCCCCCCCTTTTCCTTTAGGACTTTGTTGACCCGAGTCTCCCCCCCTTTCCCCTTTCTATGTGATGGATAATGCTCCCTGCTCCGGCAAGGATGACCTAATCCCCCAGAGCAAAGGTCCCCAGTCCGATCCCGAGTCCCCCCCCTAAAACGCTTTTCCCCCATCTTGGGACCAAGATTAATGCGTCGATCAAAAGCATTTCTTATCATGAGTGATGGGAGATCGTTACTTCGGTTGATACCACCCTATTAATTCCCAACCGACGGATTTGAGAGCTCTCTTCCGGAAGAATCCCTCATGCCCAACCCCCCCCGTTCAAGATTCCATTTCAATCGAACTTATAGATGTTGTAAAGCATCTCTTCTCTAAAGGGTCGCGTTTCCCCGATAATCTCAACTGATACTGCTTATATTCAGTTAAATCTCAACCAAAGTGAAAGTAGAATTTCCCTTCGGTTGCTTTAATCCGCTTCTTCACCAGATAAAGATTACCTTGACTCCCCCTACCCTTAAAAAGATAGCTTTCCTTTTTCTATCGGAAACGTTTCCCACTTGTTCGCGAGACTCTCAAGCTTTTTTTTTCTGGAATATGTGGCCTCCCCTGGATAACCCCCCCCCTCCCGCCCGCGGAATGAGATTTTCCCCCCCACCAAACATTGGTTGGAATTCTTAAACCCCCCTTCCTCTTGTTGTCCTCTTTTGCTGAAGATCTCTTTTTCCGCCTTTTACCCTTCTATTTTTTTTAATAAAGACCTTTTCAATTAGACCAATATGGACCTCCCTACCTTACCGCGGTTTTTCAATTTCTCTCAAGCGACCCTTCCCCTCCTAATAAATAGACGGGAGAGGCTTCAGATAGCCTTTCAATGTTCTTGCGATTCCCTTTTCCCCGCGCTATTCCTGAAGAAATACCTCCTAAACTCTTTCCCCCTCCAATTTGGTCTTCACTTGGGCCCCCCCCCACCTTCTTTTCAACGCCCAGGAGCTTTCCCAACGAGAATACCTATTAATTTTCCGACTTCCCCAATCAGACATTCGACCCCCCACCCTTACAGTGGGATATCCGTGTTGTTGAGAGACCAAAGTAAGGGGTTTGAACTTTTCTCGAACTCTATTAGGGTTTTTTAACATGAATACCCTTTCCAGGAGACAGTTTGGAAGCTCATGGCGTTCTTTTGGACGTTCCCGCCTAAAAACTGTCCTTTTTTCCCAGTGGGAGCCTCCTTTTTCTCCCTAAGGAATAAGAAACGCCGGTAAAGACCTCCCCCCTTGCTTTTGTCCCCTTTATTCGAAACTCCCAGATACCTCTTCGGAAATGTTCTTCCCGGTCCCCTAGCCTCTCCGGAAGGACTCTTTCCCGGGAATTCTTCTGATCCAGAGGTTTTGATTCATTGTCATGTAATCCCCCTTCTCCTTTAACCTCTCAACAGGATCCTTCTTCCTCTTACCACACGCCAGGAACTCCTGAATGAGAATTACAAAACCCCTCAGTAGAAGGTCAGATTTTGATGGTTGGTATCCTTCTGCGAGATCAACTGCTTCCTCCCCCCCCCCTCTTGAGAGGCCCCTCTTTAAGAAAATCTCTCCCCCGTGAAGAGAGAAACCTTTCCCCTCTTCCCCTGTTCGGCAATAAGTTCATTCCCCCCTTTTATCTTGAATATCTTCCCCGCGAAAAATCACTCGAACTGGCCTCTGGATGATGGTTCCTTCCATGAGCAGGTAAGCAGTCCTCGGGATAGGTGAATAGCCCTTCGAGGAGGATCCCCCCCTTTGTCCTTTTTCCTTTCAAAGAGGCCCTTTTTGATAATATCTCCCCCATTGAAAGCTTACCTAGTGATTCCAGGCCCGCGGATGCTTAAGAGTGACCCTCTTATAGAAGAGTGGGATTTTGTCCAGGATTACCTTACCTCAGATCTTTACCCCTTTCGCCCTATAACATATGATGGGGATACCTCTTAAGCATTTGTAAAAAATATCGTTTCCTCTTTTTTTCTCTGGGAAAGTTTGATAAGTCCCTTTTCCCCCTTTCCTGACCTTGGCTTTCTCAGTTAATGGAAGGGTAGCCTTTCTTCCCCTCACCCTCTGTCTTTGCGGTTAATTTTTCCCCCGTCGAAAAATCTGTTGGTTTTTTCCAATTGATATAGTGGGCTTTTCCCGTGAGTCATACCCCCGTTTTGTAGGCGCAGTCCAGCAGACTCTTTTTTCTGTGACGGTCAATCCAACTGATGATGATTTGTCTTTCCCTCGATCGTGACTGGATGAAGAGGCACCCCCCGGCTGAGGGCTTCCCAGCCATTGTCGTCACCGGTGTTTTCCCCTCCTGGTGTTCTTTTATGATGGGTGATTAGATACGTATCTCCTCCATGATCCCTTCCGGTTTTGTTCCCTTTTATGCCACCCCTTTTCTTTTCTTTCTTCGGCGTTTTCCCTTAATTCGATAATGATGCGTACTCGCCAGGAACAATGGTGTCTGGTGTGCACAAAAGTCTTTTCCCTTTGTTTTTCTTCTTGGGTTGGTGCCTCCTCCCAGCATCCCGTTAAAACATCCCCGTCTTTGGCATATTACATCGGACCTTCGCCACATTGCCGGCCTCATGGGGGGTCTTTTCTTTTTGGCATTAATTAGAAACTTCCTTTTTCAGGCAAAAAAATGCTCCTTTGAGTACTGTGTGGGGCTCTCTTTGCCTCCTTTTCCCCGATTTTTGATTCCTTTCCTTTTCCAAACGAAACTTCCTTGTTTGCCCTCCCCCAGTTCCCACACAAGATTGTTGTTTTTCCAATACAGATTGGTATCTGCTGGTTGAGGGACGACCCCCCCTGGTATTTTTCCCCCCCCCCCCCCCCATTTTTTTTTTTTTTTTTTTTCCTTTAGGAACTGGGATAACCCTCTTCTCCCGCTGGAATACAAAGTGCACTTGTTTTGACTCTCCCTTCCTTCGAACGCGAGGAGTTCTCTTCACTCCTCCGTTCTTCTCCGAAGAGTTTCCCTCAGGGACTGTTAGAGATGCTTAGACTGGTTTCCCTGGGTCCCCTTTTTTCCTGTTATCCCGGCTTTTTCTCCACCTCGAGCGTGTCACCTTTTTTTTTTCTTAAATGATCGCGGATCCGCACGTTGGAAAGAAAAATCTCCCTCAAGGCCTCTGGCGACCCTTTTCTTTAGAGAATTCCCCTTTCCATTGCTTTCTCCCCCTCTCCTCGAAGGATTTATACAATAGGCACCTTGTTTCAACAAAGAATTCTTCTTTTATTTTTCGGCTTCTTCTTTCTTTTTTGAGAATAAACTCAACAGGTCCCCCCCCCTTCTTATTTTCTTTGATAGAACTCCTAGTGGTTCTTAGAGTGTTACCCTTTCTGCTCTACCATTTTCCTTCCCCTTTGATCCCGCGTCCCCTCTTTTTTACCCCGGAAGATTCTCCCTGTCTCTTGGACATGAGGAAGCGCTGTCCTTTGCATCCGGCGCGTCCCGAACCGGTATCCACCCCTCTGCCTTTCCGGTATGAAGTTTCTCCTAGAAAAGATTATAGAGTACATGTTTTTTCTCCTCTCAGGAAGGAACCATTTGCCCTTTCACTTTTGCCCTTCCAACGCTTCAATAGCCATCCTTTTTCCCACTTTTCCTCAAATTATGATAACGAGGGATCCCTTTCTCGGCGAAAGACGGCTTGATCTTCCTGTAAGGTTTCACTTTTTCCTTTTCCCCCTTCCTCTTCCCTCCTTTCTTTCCTCCCCCTCCCCTCTCTCTTTTCAACTCCCTTTGATAGTGAATGAGGTCGTCCAGAAATTGCTGACCCTTCCGTGAGACAACTCCCTTTTCCTTCTCTCTCATTTAAAGCCTCTGGTCTTTCCCAGCTGAGATCGGAGGCACACCCCTTCTCATCATTGATCTTGCCTGGAAGGTGTTCCCCCCCCTTTTTGGCAGAGTTGCAGATGCAAGGTGACCTTGGTTCCTTCATTTGAGCGTCCTTTTTCACGGCTATTTCTTCTCCGGTTGATGAGACCTCTGCCCTTTCCTCCCTTCTTACCTGCCGTCTTCCCTTCTGGCGGGTGCCTTCCCGGGATGAAAACGCGCTTCTTTCCTGCATTTTTCCTTCCCTCGGTGGAGAACTCCCCCCTTGTCCTTTCTCCCCGCTGCGTTTTTCCCCATCAAGGGTACGGCGGGATCTTCTCGAAGACAGGTATGGCCCCTCTCGCAATCCATTCTACCCCAGAACTTCTTCCCTTTTTTTTCTTTTAGAGACATCCTCGTTGAGTCGAACCATAATCCACCTCCCAGGCGACTCTGTCTCAATTCGGGGTTGACCTGCAACACGGTTCCCTTTCCTCTTTGTAAATCCTGCGCCTTCTCTTTTCTCCTCCCTGGAATGCAACTTCCCCCTTCTGTTACGTGTAGATGGGTATTTTCCCCCCCATAACAGATAAGAGGATAATTTCAAGTTTCCTTTGTGACCCGCTTTTTTTTTTTCAAGGGATAACCAATGATTCTCTTCCGTCTATACCCTGATATAATAGCCCCCCTTTTTACACTTAGAGCAGATGATTTAAGATTGCATCATTCGTTTCCGCCCCCCCCCCACTTGATAATCCCCTTTCCCTCTTTCCCATTGAAGGGTGTCAAGACGGCTTCCTTTTGATTTGAAAGCGCTACCACTTCTCCCGCACCATTACTTTCCTTTCCCCCCCTAGAAAAACTTCTTTTCTCACCAATCCAAACACAACTTTTTATTGTTGGCATTCTCACCATGTCCTTTCCTTTCTTCCCTCACCTTAGAAAATTTCCCCCTCCGAGAGAAAAAAAAGTCTCCTCCAAGAAGGGTTTGGTTCACTGAGACCCCGGGCTCCCGCAGATGAATACCCCCCATTTTTCCTTTTTTCGCCTGTAAGATGGCCCTATCCCCCGGACCGACGAGTGTGAACTTTTCCTCGCAAAGTGACACAAGACCCCCTCCCGACCCAGATCCCCCCCTGCCAGCCTTTTTTTCACCCCCCCCCTTCTTTCTTCCTCCATGGTTTCCTCGTCCAAAGGATGAAAGAAAATCTCTTTCCCTTGAAACAAGCGCATCCCAAATGTGCAACCCCCCCTCTTTTTCAAGATTTTTTTTCCTTCCCTTCTCCAAGTTTCGCGGGAGACGATCCCAATAAGCAGGCCTGCCCCCTCTGAACATTTTTCTGCTTATGCTTTTTTCGCTCCCTCCCTCCCTCCGGTAGGCCCCCCTGAGGTGAAAAAGAGAGCTCCCGGGGATTGGCAGGAAGGAGCCCCCCCCCCCTCTCTGACTTCTGACTACAACCAGCGCCCAGACCGCTGCCTACGGTACCCTCTTCCCATGTCCCCAGAGATACCTTTCCCCCCAAAAAGATGGAGACGTTTCCCCTCCCCAAGGAAAGATGTGATGGATACCCTTCTTTTTTCTTTTACTGGTTCTTCCCCCCATCAATATACTCATTAACCCCTTTTTTTCCATAAGTTCTCCCTCCTCCCCAAAGGCAAGGTCCCCTCTTCCCGTAGGCCCAAGGTTTTTACCCTATCTTGGGGACCCAAGCCTTATTCGCCCCCCCCCCTAAGAGCATGATGATGAGAGGCTTCTTTTCCTGTATCCATTTTTTCCCCTTTGATCTCATTGGTAGCATGCTTGCCCTCCCCTTTCTTTCGTCGGCGAGAAGGCTCTCCTTTTATACGCGTGCATTGCCCGAAAATCCCGGTTCACTTTTCAATTGTTTGCCCATCGCATCGTTTTCTCCTCTTGTCCCTCCCTCCTTGGATATAGCAAGGGTCTCGTGCAGAAAGAGCGCAAATGCTCCTTCTTACCTTTCTTTTCCCCCCAAAGCCACAGTGCCCTTTTTTCTTTCTTTATGGTGCGATTTCCTCCTCTTTTCTAAGATTACCTGGGGTCCCTTATGCCGACCTGTACCCCTCCTCTCCTCTTTCTAATGTTTTCCCCACACGTATTGAATGGTTCTTCCTCTCCTATAAGAGTCTTGTTTTTCCGAAGTTTTGACTTCTTTTCCAAAAAACCAGCCCACCCCCTTCCTCGGCCGCGACAGTCCCCCCCCCCCTTGATCATTCCAGATTTACCAATCCTCCGAGGGGCTGAAAGTTTTTCGAAGGTTCAATTCTTTTTTTTCCTACAGGAACAATTTTTCCTCCCCCCCTTAATAGAAACTCTTTTCTCCTAAATTAACGCCGGTTATATCATCCCTCCCCTACCGCAAAGGACGACATCCAGAGTGAGACGGTTTCCTGATCTCCTTCCCCCCTTTCCTTTCTCTCCATGACCTCCTCAATTTTTTTTCAGGAATACGCCTATTCCCCCCTTTGACATCGACCTTTTTTCCTCCTCTCCACTGGACCACACCGGACGAACTTAGAGACTGGCTGGAATTTCCCCCCCTCGCCTTCAATCTGGATCATGTGACCCCCTCCTTATAAAGCTCCTACCCCCCAACAGGGAGGATAAACTCTTAATAAGTTGTTGTTTTCTTCTTTTTTATCCCATGTTTCAGGGGTTTTTCCTCCCCTTGTTGTCGAAGTTCCTCTCCCTTCGGGTTCACAGAAGCCTTCTTCTTAGTTGAACTTCACTTCTCTACTTTTTCTGTGGCCCAGTATCGCCCCTCTTCTTCCCCCTTTTGAGAAGCTTTCTTTCTTTTTCTCAAAAGCTTCGTTATCGGCGTTTTTGGGCGGAGATCGACAACGCCCCGCCCTGATCGCTTAGCCCTTCTTCCTTGCGGTAAGGCCGCTGTCCTTTCCTTCCTTAAATGAGATTTCCTTCCGCAGCTGATCAAGATGGGCTCTCTGTATACACAAATCATCACTCCCCTTCGTCAAACACTCCTTCTTCAGACCATCGGCCACCCCTCTTCCCCCTCCATATTGGTTTCTTTCATTCCAACATGTGGTCTTTTTCTCCTTGAAAGTTGGAGTGGGTTGTCCTACCCAGATTCCCACTCTTCCGCTGGAGCGTCTCCCCCCCCCCCGGGCCGGAACCCTTCCCCTCTTTCCGGTGCAGCCCCCCCCGAGATAGGTTTCATTTTTTTCCTGAATACTTTATTCCTCTTGCATATCCCCCCTCCTCCTGTCTCACCAATAATCCTCCCTTTTCAATGTGATTTGAGATGGAACTGAATCTCCTCGGCAAGGAGAATTTCGGCTCTCTTCACCTTACATGGTTCACAGGGGTATCTGACCCCCCTCATCCGGTGGAAGTACTCTTTCCCCCCCTAAAAGCTTTAAAAGGAATGAGCTTTTTTTTTTTTTTTGTTGAAGTGATGCAGGCCCGGTGATTCCCCATTTTTTTTTTCGCCGAGCAATCACGGAGTTTTTTTCCCCTTCTTCTATTCTCCCACTTTTGTTACCCCCGAAGAATTAAAATAGCTTCATGAATAACAGCATTGCCCTCTTGGGTTTATCGTGGGAGAAACTCTCAAAAAATATAGTTTTCCCTCTTTCTTGATACTTATCATCCTGGGGACCCCTTTTTCACCCCTTGGAGCCTTTTCTTTTTTGGCCGTTCCTGCAGGATATTTATCCCCCTACATTTATGCGGTTACCGGTTTACTTCATCTTCAAACGTAGCCAATTTTTGCGCGACAAATGTATTCCCCAATTTAAGTATGAATCCCTTTTTTTGAGCTCCTCCCCAGCAGATATGTTCTTCTTTTTCCTCCCTGATGATATTTGGCTCTTTCGCGCTAGTGGTAACTCTCCCCTCTGCATAAAGGCTGAGCGGGAGGCTGATTTCCAAAGCATCCCATTTTTTTCTTGATTTCCTGGTGGAAGGAAGGCTTTTGATGATATAAGTTCGTCTGCGGCAAGAGAGTGTTTGACGTTTTCCTTCCCTGATGCCCCCCCTTTCTCATTTTTTTCGTAGGTATAGTGAATTCTCTTTTTTTCCAAGTTGTTCCTTCCCTCCTTACCATGGATGCCTACTTTTCTTCTTGAAAGTTGGGGGATCTGTTCGGCTTGGTATGCTTTTGCCAATGGCGCCGTTCCCTCCTCCTGTTCACAACATATTCGGTCCTGAGGTCCAAGGAGAGACCACCTCCTAGGCTTTTTCACTTTGTCTATGATGAATTATCCCCTTCCTTGTCCCCAAAAAACTTCTTTTCTTTTTTTATCCTTTGTGGGATCTTTTTTTTTTTTTTTAGATTTTATATGATGCTTTCCTTTTTCTCCGAAAACCCTGTGAAATTGTCCTTCCCCCCCCCCCGCGTGGTGGTTTTGCCTTCATACGATTTGGTTAAGAGGGTGCGGTTCTTTTTTTTTCGAAAAGCGTATGGTAGCAGCCCCCCCTCCAGGAGGGACCAGGGTTTTCACGCGGCGGGGACTTAACCTTCCCTCCCCTGAAAAGTCCCCTTTTTCTTCGGCGAAAAAAGAGAGGCTTCTTCACCCGAGGACGGAGCGACATCTTTCTGTCGATGACAAGTCGTTTTCTATCGTCTCGCCGCACGTGTCCCCATTCAGTGTTATCCCGGAGCCAACGCTTCCCTGCTTTATCGAAGCTCACCTGGAATTCCCTTTGTATTGT
>Ga0179591_1364656_pt1 | contig 10075 bp, 13 predicted proteins | sample CZOMad2_1_08_16f_FD_182891 | JGI IMG/M metagenome (GOLD analysis project Ga0179591, IMG submission 182891) | Vadose zone soil fungal communities from Angelo Coast Range Reserve, California, USA - CZOMad2_1_08_16fungal (PacBio error correction) | ecosystem: Environmental > Terrestrial > Soil >... | reverse complement strand
AAGAGTCCTCCTTGCTCCTCTCTCAATCTCCCTCTCAAATTCTCATTTTTCGGCTTCCCCGATTAGTTAGAAGAAGCGGATGAGATTGCCTCCCTTTTCTTCGAGAGTTAACAATATGTATCTAAATTCCGGGCCGCATTAACCTTCTTTTTCCCCCCCTTTTTCCTCTTCATACTTCCTGATGTTCGCATGAGATGAAGGATCACATTCTCCTCTCACATGGATAGAAGAGGGGATACCAATCGCCCGCCCTCCCTTTTTTCCCTTTTTTTCTTTCTGCGGATTCACCTCTTATCTCCATGTTGCACCAATTCCAATGAATGACTTTCCCTTTTCTCTTTTCCCTGGCACATGCGAAATTGAAGTGAGGTCCTCTTTATCCTCCCCTTTTGCCCCCTCCCCGGTCACTCCCTTGTCCCCAGGCCAGCCCTGAGATAACGCACTGACCTTCCCCCTGGAAAATTGGGAAAGGGAAGATAAGTGGAATTCTGCCTGCCAACTTTCCTTTTTTTCCCCCTTTTCACACCTTCTTTCTTTCAAGCGAAGGTGGTATGGACCGCCGTCAAGGGCCGCTTTTCGGAAATTTCGATGTCAATAACAACCAGATCACTCTTTCCTTTCCTCTCTCCTTGAAAGGTCCCTTCCAGGCCAGCAGAGAGATGTTGAAGTCGCGGCCTCTTCCTTTTTTCCCCCTGATTTTTTAGGAAAGCGCGCTACCCCGGCGGGCTTTTCTTCCAAGATTATACAGATATCAATCATTCAGAGATTTTTACTTTCCCCTCTTTTCCTGTACTTCTCTCCCTATCGTCTCGATCGGATGCAAATGGAGACGACCATCCCTTCGCTGTTTCTCTCTCTTGAAGGGGTGAAAGATCTTCCTCTCCTGCTTCTTTTTATATACCCTTCCCGCGCACAAAAAAGCCCGAGCCGATCGATAAGTATATGTTGCGCGGCATCTCTCTCTTTCTAAATCCATTCGGCTTCTTTTATCTCGCCGTGTTGCTGGCTTCCCGGTTATGTAGTGGAGGCTTTCCGCTTTCACTTTTCTTCTTCGACCGATTTCTGAGCCCTGGTAGGTCATGGCAGCCTTCCCCCACAAAGAAAAGGGTTTTCCCCTTTTTTTCACCCCTTCTTTTCCCATTTCTCAGCATGGATGGCAAAGGTGCCTTTCTTTTTGTTGGAGCGATTTTGGAGCAGCGCTGTCTTTTATATTCCCTTTAGCGAGGCAAGTAACTCGATCTTCTTCCTTCCGTCGTCACATTAGAGAATTGACGGACCGCACCCCTTTCCTCCTCCCTCTCGGCCACTCTCCCTCCGCGGAATTTTTGTTAAGGAACAACCGGGACCAGGTCCCTTCCCCCCATTCAAGGTGAAATAAGAGTTAGTAGTGGCAAATAACTTCTTTTTCTGTTCGATCGCCCTCCCCTCGGGATTTAGTTCTCGGTTCCTTCCCCTTATGAAAATCGACAGATTAGAAGACTCTTTCTTTTCCTGGGCGTTTCCACCGGACCGCAGATTGATCTCTTTCCCTTCCGGAAATGCCCCGCTTTCTTTTTTCCTTCTCCTGGATACAAGGAAACCGTTTCCTCTTTGCAGAAGTACGCCAGCGCCTTGTCCTTTCTTTTTTTCTTTTGTTCCCCTTCTTGCACACACCCTTTTGCGTTCAATTAGCTATCGGGAGACCCGCGCCCCCTTTCGCCGGGCGAACCGAAGTGGACCTTTTTTTCTTTTTTTTTCCGCCCCTTGAACCCTGGCCCCAGCGCGGGGGCAACTCAGTTTCGACGTTTTTTTGATAGTGCCCCTCTAGGCCATACCCCTCCTTCCCCCCTTACTGGTCTTTACACGAAATGGAATAAAACTTTCGAAATTGAACGATTTTCCTCCTTCCCTCTAGATCTCCTTAAAAGAAATGCCCTTTTCGGGGAAAATGGCCCTTCCCACCCCGACATTCCCTTGTTTGAAAATGGAGAGCAGGCTTTTTCCGTCAAAAGGGTGTTCCCCTTTCTTCTAAACGTGGTATTTTGTGATTAAAGAAGTGCCGTCCCCTTTTTTCCTCCCTTTTGTCCACTGGTATGGACTTGTTTCCCTATTTGATTGTGTAGAAGTAGAATTTTCCGCCCTTTGTTTGGGCAATAACAGGGGGTCTTCCGCCAATAGAAAAAATAGCATCTTATTCTTCCTCCTTTCTTCCGTCCTTCTGGAGCTACGGCGCAATTGCGGGGTACCCCTTCCCCCATTTGAAGACCGGATTCTCCCCCTCTTTTCTTTCCAGCTTTCCTCTCTCGGCCAAAAGGGCCGGTTTGTAGGGTAGTTAATATTCGCCTTTCTTTTCCCTTTTTCCCCTAACTTTTTTTGATTTTTGCAGGGCCTATCTTCTTTTTCCGTGCTGGATATTTGGAAGGCACTAGCGTCTTTTCCCCTCTTTCTTATCTGCCGCTGGCGCCAATTCTTGACCCGGAGAGAACCAGAGCATTCTCTCCTTTTAAGATACCCAAGTCATTTTTGCTGCTTGCGAGATGAAGGCGATTGGTCCCTCCTCCTGCTTTTTTCCAGTCCGACTGGGAGAAAAGTCCCATTGTGAGAAGTTTAGATTTATCTCTCTTCTTCCTTTTTTCTCTCTTACTCCCTCCCTCACACGGGAAGGAGTGGTCCCCCACGTCGGATGTGATAAGCCCCCTTCCTCTTTCCCCCCGCATTTAGCAGCGATAATGATTGGGTATCTTTTTCTCGGCACAATAATAGGTGCGCAGATCCACCTTTTTCTCCTTTTTTTTCGGGTCTTCCTGCCGCAATTGGAGAAAGGCGGCCTCTCCCATACAGAGGGTCCCTTCTCTTTCCCCCTTCTCGAATCCTCTCCCTCTTCACTGCAAAAAATCAAACCTAAGCTCTTTAACCAAGGCCAGTAAGTACGCGATCTGCCCCTCCTTTTTTCCCCCCTCGATGCACCTGTTGGCAGAGATCGAATACCTGTTCCCCCCCTAGGGAAAAAGTGCGCCATTCCCCTTCTGCTTTTCTGTTTGCGTAGTAAAAATGAAGCATTCTGCATGAATAAAGAGTAATCGCCCAACCTCCCTTTTCTTCGGTGGTCCGTCCCCCCCCGAGCAATCCCCCGGTTTTCCCCCCCCCTTTTGTCGGTAAAAATTTGCACACTTCTACTTGCACCCCCCCCCTCTTTTTCGGTTTTCCCCTTTTTCCCCTGAGCGATCGAGAATGTGCTTGACCCCAGAAGGGAAAAATGATGGAATCCCCCCTCTCCCTTCTTTTCGGATCTTCCCCAGCAACGCCCGTCTTGAAGTAGGACGCTCGCCCTTCCCCTCCTTTTTTTCTTCCCTTCCTTTGCCTCCTCGTTTCCCAGGCCGAACCTTCGGTGGATGCATAGCCGACCTTCCTTCTCATCTCCCACTGTTCGAAAGTAGGTACCCCACACTTTTCTAATTATGTGGAATCGGTTTCCTCTCCCCCCCCCTGATTTCTTCCCCCCCCCCCTCCCAGAACGCATGAGTTGCCCCCCGCTTTTTTTTCGAACGAGAACCTTTCTTTTTTTCCCTCGTTTTTTCTCACGACCTTCTTTCTCTTTGCGCTGGTATCAAAGATAGCGAATTTTCCCGTTCCCCTTTTTTTGGCCCTTCACTTCCAGCTAACACACCGAGAAACGAGACTGTACTGAGGACTTTCGCTAAAACTGTGATCCCCTAGAGAAAGAGAGACACTCCGTTTTTTCATTTTCCCCTTCTTCTCAAATCGAGGGTCCGGTGATCTGCTGCTCGGGAGAGGTTATCTAAGCTGGCGATTTTAATCTTTCTTTTTCTCCACCATAAGTTCCTTTTAATCCCGAGACCGACCTCTACTTTTTCAATAAGAAAGATGAAAATATCGCTTATCTTGCCCTTTCCCTTCCCTTGCTTCCCGGAGCGGTCACGGTTGGCTGAAACCCCCCTTCAGGGTTAGACGCCTCGCGTATCGTCTCTTTCTTTTTTTTCTTCAATTTCCCCCTTCATTGTAGAGGAGATATAGGAGATCGATTTACTTCCCTCCTCTTCTGCCTTCTTCCTGCTGCGCCAAAAGCGCTCAAACTTCCCCCTTCCCGAAAGACAAGTGACATTCCCCCCCCTTCTTCCCCCCGCTCATGTTTTGAAAGCCGCGAAAAGTGAATTCTCCTTCAGATTTTAAGGCAAAATGCCTACTAACCCCCCCATCCGACACACCCCCTCCCTCAATCGTGACGAAAGCCGCCCTCCTTTCTAGAACAGCCAGTCACCCACTTTTACGACCTTTTTATTGTCTCCCAGACATGGTTAGGAAGCGTGATATCGTCTCTTCTTTCTTTTGAAAGGCTAGGGATTGGTGGTGCGAGACTATACCTTTCTCCCCAATCCCTCCGCTTCCGCCGGCGGACGATCTTGACCCCCTCCGGATAGAAGAAGGCGCGAACCCCCCTTTTTTTCCGCCGTTTTTTTCCCTAGAGATTTAGGGCTGGAAGAGGCAGAGATATTCCCTTAGGAAATTAAAATCTTTCTTTTTTTCTCCTTTTCCCTCCTCTCCCTTTTTGACGCTATTGGTGAAGAGACGCTTTCTACCCTCCCCCTATAAGATATTGGAGTGAAGCGCTCCCTTCTCTTTCCGGTTCTGTCCGAATCTAGGAAATCGCTTCCTTCCCCTCGTTATATGGTTGGGATGGAATCCGACTTTCTTTTTCTACTTCCCTTTTTTTGCATCACCCCCTTCGCCTTGAAGGGAAGCTGAGTGTTTCTCCTCTGATCATGGTTTCTCCTTTTTTTCTCTTTCCCCCCCTCTCCCTCTCGGCCGAACTTCCTGTCCAATTTACGTGACCCTTTTTTGTCAGTGGCGTTATTAGAAGGGCTGCCTTGGCCATTTTCCCCCTTTTTCTTCTCTGGCGCACAAGCGTTGATCTTTATCTGCCTCAAAGAAAGGTCGGAACACCCCCTTTTTTCGTCCTGTCCCGCCTCTCTCATGGGTTCGCTTGAAATGGAAGCGTTCATTCACTTTTTCATTTGTTTGACCCTCCCTTTCTTTCCTTCTTCCTTCCCCTTCCGAAGAATTCTAGCAAGGAAGTTGATGGGCTTTCGGTCTGATTTTTTTCTTTTCTCGTGCTCCCCCCCCCTACTTTTCCTTTGATTCCTGCCTCAGCGAACATCCCATTTTTTCCCGCATTGAGGGTGATGATGAAGGCTTCTCTTCTTTTTTTTCCCCTCTTAATTACAGCCTCTTGGGAACGCTCGAGACCACGAGAGATTGATCTTTCGGCCCACTTTTCTTTTTCCCCGACGAAAAAGTACAATATCGTCCCTTCGCGGTTTCTCTCTTTTATCTCCCCCCCCTAAGGTCTCGTATCTATTCTTTGATCCTCCTCTTTTGTTGTTTTCGAGTCTCCTCTTCTATAGCAAGAAGAAAGAGAAAATATCGTCAACAGTGACGCCCCGCCCTCTTTTCTTTTTTTCTTCTTTTTGCTCCATTTTTCTCATGCCTCAATTCTCCTCTCTTTCCCCACTCTTCTCTCAAATTCGGGCCGACATTAACTTTCCCTTTTCCAATTCTCGAAGAAGTGCATCCTCACCCTCTCTTTTCTCCAACCTTCTATTGCCTTGATCAAATTTAAATCCCTTGGACGGTAGAGTGGAGCACCTGGATTCTCCTCCCCCTTTTTTCCCTCCCCTGTCCCTAATTGACTCTTCCCAGATGCGTAGAATAGGTAAGACCGACTTTTTTTTTCCCAATAAAAAGTGAATGAAGCTTCCAGTTCCAATCTTTCCTTCAGACAACGAAAGCCGTGATGTCCGACTCTTTTTCTTTTATGAGATAAGAGAAGCGCTGTTCCTCTCCCTTTTTTTTCCCCACTTTCCTCTACGTCTCCTCCCTGAAGGCCCGCGCTTGCTCCTCTCCTGAAGATAAGTGGGATTTATGCCTGACAACTTCTCTTTCTTCCCCCCTTCTCCCGACCGGTTTCTTCAAGGCCGAAGGTGGATATGGACGCCGCTTCTTCCCCAAATGAGGAGATTTCGAGTCCATCCCCCCCCCTATCCCTTCTTTTTACTTACCCTCTTCGAGTATTTTTTTTTTCCACGGGCCAGGCCAGATATCGATGGCATCTCTTCCTGAGTGACGATGGAGAAAGATGTTTTAGAAAGCTCTCTCCCCTTTTTTTTTCCCCCATCCCCCTATGATCTCGTCCTTTTCCCGATCATCAGCCAGGCAGAGATTTTGAATTCATCCCCTCCTGAAGAGTAAAGTCAAACGCCGACCTCTTCAGTTTTATCGGTCTTCTCTGGTCGCCGCATGATGAGAGTCCTTCTGTCTTTTCCCTTTATGTGAAGAAAGCATGATGAGGAGATGGGATATCTTTCCCTTTTCTCCACCCCCCCCCCCGTCTCTCCGTATATGTTGAGCGGATAGAGATCACGCGTCCTCCCCTTTTCCTCCCTACATTAAAATGGAGAAAGGTTCGTTTATCTTCTTTTCTTTTTCTTTTTCTCCCCTTCTTGTTTTTGTGGATTGTTTTCTGTCCTTCTGAGTCGAGACGTGGGAGTGCCCTCTTTTCTGTCCTGTCCTCTTTCTTTTTAGAAGTTAACGGAGAGGGTTCACAATTCTCTTCCTTTTTTTTCTCCCCTTTTTTTTTCCAAGTTTTTCCTTTCTTCACGTGTTGTTTCCCCCTACGAGGAGGTATATCTGAGAGCCTATTACTTTTTTCCTACGATACGGACGATATCTCAGAATTATACCTCTCCCCCTCCCCCCTCCTTTTTTTCTCTCCTCCCCGCTCCGGCGGGCGGGCTAACCCCGGCATCGTTTCCCTTATCGTCCTTTCCCCGCAGGATAAGAAGAAAGGAGAAGTTTGACATCATCTTCTTTTCCTTTTCTTTTTTTTTTCCTTTTTTCCCCTCGACTATATTTTTGCCTCGGGATTTTTACATCAGGATGAAAAATAGCAGCATTAAATCCCTCCCCTCCTTTCCCAGATAAAAGGACCGAGATTTGAGCGAGTCCTATCCCTTCCTCCTTTCTCTCTCGTTCTTTTTTTTTTGATTCCCCTGGCGCATCCGGCGTGCGACCTTCCTCCCCCCACGACCTCTCTTAGGTGTTAGATGAAGTGAGATGAACACAACCCCGCCACATTCTTTTTTTTCCTCGCACCTCTCTTTTTTTGTCGTTGCCGCTGGCCCGTGCGGAGCGACCTTTCCCTCCTCTTCCGCGGGGGCAAACTAAGGCCGTTTTTGGGCCTTCCTCTTTTCCCCCTTATTCCCCTCTAAGGTTTCCTTAGATTCCGGGGTTATAGAAGACCCATTTTTTTACTACTTTTGCGAATGGAAAAGAGAGGAATTTTCCTTTCTCCCTTGCTTTTCTGGCATCCCCGACTGCTTTCAAGGGGAACCTTTTTTTTCCCTCAAAGGAGAAAATGAATCAGTGACTGTTTTTTGCCTCTCTTTCCTAATTGTCAGTAAAGATTTTTTTTCCAATGGAAAGAAAAGAGACACCTCAGTTTCCCCCCCTCCCCTCTTTTCCCTTAGGGGGAAGAAAGGGACCCTCCTTTTCCCCCTCTCCGGCTCCGCCTCATCTTTTTTCGAAAATAGTGGAATAATTCTTCTTTTAGAAAGTGTGCAATCTTCCCCCTCTTACGTTTTCCTTTTCTTTTTTTTTTGAGAGGTAAGGCAAAAAGCCATTCTCCCCTCTTATTTTCTAGTCCTTGTGCGATTACCGGTCTTCCCTCTTTTTTCTTCCTCTTTAATTTGGAGATAAGGTCTCACTTTTTCCCCCCCCCCTCCTTCCCTTTACTCTATGTGACACTTTTTTCCTTAGGATTGGACCCTTTCCAAAGGGACAGGTTGCGCTTCTCTTTTTTCTCCCCCTCTTCTCTTTCACGTCTGTTTCGATCAATAGTAGGCTTCTTTTTTCTTTTTTTTTTTGAATAGATGGACTATTTGAAGGAAGAGCTTCCCTTTCCCCCCTTCCCCTCTGGATTTCAATTTTAAACATCTTTCTCAAAGTGAGGAAGGAGTTGATATTGTCCCCGCTATCCTTCTTCTTATCTCCCTCTTTGAGAAAATATTATTGTGAAGAGTTCTGAATCTACCCCCCTTTTTCTCTCTTTCTATTTTACTTATTTCGCGTCTTTTCCATGAGGGATAATAGAGGAGGGATTACACCCTTCAAGGTTTGAAGAATGGTACTCCCCCTTCCCTTGTGATCCTAGATCCCCCCCTTCCTCCTAATAAGTTGTTGTGGTTGAGCCTTCCCTCCCCCTCTAAAAAGGGAGGAAGAGTTGTTTACTTCTCTCCCCCCCCCCCCTTCGGCTCGGCATCTTCTTTGATACAGACCTTTCCCCCCTCCCTTTTTTTTCCTTTCCCATAGCAGAGAGAGATCTCTCCTTCTCTTCCTTTCTCAACTCGGCAAATACGTTTTTCTTCCTTCCCAGAAAGGGTTTTTTTTTTTCTTCTGTCTATAAGGGTAAATATAAACGGCTGCTCCCTTTTCTCCCTTTCCCTCCTCCTTTTTTACTAACTTGCATCCTTGGGTCCGCTCCTCCTTCTCTTGCACGGCAAAATAGCCAGCTCCTTCCCCTCCCCCTCCTTCTTCCCTTCCCCCCCTCAAAATAAGTCCCCTCACCCGTCCAATTTTCTTCCCGTACCGAGAATAGGACTCCCCCCCCCTTTTTCCCCCACGAGAGAGCGGTCCCTGTTGGCCGAGCCTGAACCTTTTCCCCTTCTAGGGAAAAGTGCGCCTCCCCCCCTTTCCTTTATGCGGTTTCCCCTCCGGCGCCGTTAGCCCACCTTTCCCTCTTGGCCGCCCTTGCCCGCCCGGTAATCGCCCCCTCCCCTTTCCCTCCCTCCCTGCCGGGTTTTCTGCCTTGGGGTCCGGACTTCTGTTTCGCCACAAAGAGAGCCTTCTCTTGTCTCTTCTTTTCCCACCCCTTCCACATTATTACATCTCCCCCTCTTCCAATAGGGGTAGAAACAGGCCCAGTAGTACCATTCTGATCCTCTTTTCTCTTGATTTTTTTTCCCTTTCCCCCCCCCCCTTTTTTCATTCAAAAAAAAGAACAAGTGAGTTTACTTTTTTTGCCTCCGGGTAATGGAAGAATGAGGAGATCTCCCCCTTTTCCCCTTCTACTTTGAGAAGGTGATCCCCCCCCCCCCCCCTTCCCCCCCCCTCCGAAAAAATGATTGATCTTTTTCTTCCATAGAAGAACTGAGCATTCGAAAGCCCTTCCCTCCTTCTCCACTGGGGGAATTTTTAGTCCCTTTCCCTCATACCCGGTAATATAATTGGCATCTCTTACTATCTTTTCCGTAATTAGAGGGGCCCTCCCCCCCCCCCCCCCTTTTTCTTCCTCTCCCCAAGAAAGATTTTCGCTTTTGCCGTTCTTTCGAACTTTTGAACCTTTCCCTCCCTCCCTTTCCCCAGCGGCGTTCGCCCGGCTCACGACTCCTTTTCCCTTTTTCCCGCTAGCGAATGAAAGACAAAAGTCCTTTTCCCCTTTTTTTTGGCCAGCGCACGTCAGCGAACACCCGATACCCTCTACCGGACAAGGAGAGGGCGTACATGCTTTCCTCCGGCTGCGTGCAACGGGTCTTGTGATCCTAAAGCCACCCTCTCTCGACATAGCCGCAGCAGAGTAGTTCCGGAATTGCTCGGCAGCGCTCAGTGGTACCGGTGATTTTTTCCTATGTACGGAAAACCGCGTTCGCTGGTTCTTCTAAGGCTGGAGATTTTCATCCTGAGTGTCCCCTTCTCATCAAATAAAGAGGCTTTGTCCATCCGCCGCTGCCATCTCGATTTATTCCATCCTACCTCTGCTGTCAAAAAGGTCTGTGCTGCTTATCCTTCCCTGGTTCCGGTGTATGAACAAAATTCTCTCTTTTGGGTTAGCCGCCGGAGGAGCGGAGGTGACGATCGAAGTAGGCTTGATCCGGGTTGCGGTAGCACTCCCTTCCCGTATGTTAGTAAGTTCAGAGGATATCGTCCTTCGACTAACGCTTTCATAGGCTCGCAGATCTTCCATCCTCGTATTTGAAGCTGCGCCACAGGGTTTTCTCAACGACCCAAGTTGTAAAGAAAGGCC
>Ga0179591_1251097_pt1 | contig 10075 bp, 15 predicted proteins | sample CZOMad2_1_08_16f_FD_182891 | JGI IMG/M metagenome (GOLD analysis project Ga0179591, IMG submission 182891) | Vadose zone soil fungal communities from Angelo Coast Range Reserve, California, USA - CZOMad2_1_08_16fungal (PacBio error correction) | ecosystem: Environmental > Terrestrial > Soil >... | reverse complement strand
TTTTTCTGGCTCCTTAAGTATCCTAAATTGGCCCCGATGGGTCCTTTCGGACACTTCTCTCTTCTTTTGCTTCTTCCCCCTTTTGGTGGCGAGGATGCATGCGATGCTCATTACCACCGACGTCTCTCTCTGAATGGGACGCGAATTTCAGGCGGTTTTTGTTTTTTTTTTTTTCCTCCCTTCTTCCGTCCCCGCTGATCCAGTGGATGGAGGAGGGGAGGCTTTGCCTGTATTCCGAAATTTTCCAGCCTATTCCTTTCCCCCGGATTCGTTGGGAGCGTGGCTGGACAAGCTCGTGGTGTCCGTCTTTTTTTTTACTCCCTGCGTGTGACCGGCCTGCTTTTCCCCTCGTTCCTTTTCTCTTCCCAACATAAGTTTTGCTTTTAAAATGTCAAGTGGTTTTGCCTCCGACACAGAGGGTTCCGCGGTCGTCTAGACAAATGGGCCCGCCGTTGTCTTTCCGACTTTAACTTTTTGAGAGGATTCTCTTTTTTACTTTGAGTTCTTCTTTTTCACTCGTTTAACCTTCCCCTCAACCCCTTCCCCTTTCGGTTGTACTCCGAATTAAAGGGGAGCGAGTATGTGTTGGTTTTTGCTGGTTGCATTCTACCCCCTCGTGGCAGATCCCCCATTCCTCCAACTGTTGGATCAGTTTGAGCTTTGTTTTTTCCCTTCCCCCTTGTTGGCGGAGGGAAAGAAGTAGTTTTTTCGCGGGATTACTTCTTTCCGTATACGCCATCCCAGTTGGGGCTTGGGTTTTTCTTCTGTCTTTTTTTCCCGGCTCCTCTCGGCGCCCGATCGTTGCGTTTAGGGGGAAAGGAACTGGCAATTGTTTTTGTGGCCTTTTTTTTTTGAAAGATAAAGCAGACTTCCCCCTTCTTTTCCTTTTTTTGTTTTTCTTTTTTTTTCGGCCGGCGGCGTCGTCTCCTGCCTCTCCTGGAGCACCCCTCGTCCCTTACGCGATTTCGTCTTTGTATAGTTCTGGCGAGGTGGATAGGATTTTTTCGGCAGGTTTCTCCACTTTGGCCTTTTCTTTTTTCTTTCCCTTTTTACTCTTTTTTGTTTTTGTCGAGCTATAGAAGTAGAATGGTCCAGTCTTAGTGCCGCGAATCCTCTCCCATTAGTTCCTATCCCTCGATCCCCCTCCGAACGACTCGGCTTTTTTGGTGGTCGCCATGCCAGCGTATTGAGAAGAATGCCGGCCCCAACCGAACCACTCCACCCCCCTCAACCCGTACGTAGTCTCCCTTGCCCCCACATCTGCTTCGGCTTTCACCAAATTCTTCTCTGCCAGGTCCTTTCCTCACGCCCTCAACCCCGCTCGACTCCAGGTCCTCTCTTCCCTTGTCCCCCCGACAAAACCCAAGCCCCCAGGCGGCGGAGGGTAGACGACCTCCAATTGAATCCCGCATTTACTTTCGGCCGACCCGCCGACCACCAAATCTTTTTTTCCTTTTTTCGTGCGTTTTTTCCCCCGACTTTCGTACTTTTGCACCAACACACCCCCTCCGCAACATACTAGCACCAATGTAATTTTTTCCGCAGGGGGTGTTGTCCTCCTTCTCCACCTTCTTCTTTTCTCTCCCCCACCTTTCCCCCCTCTTCCCCCCTTTTTTAAATCGGACTTCCAATGGCGGGGCCCCATTTGCCCTTACCGTCGCACCCGGGGTTTTTCTTCTTCCAAAAAACCCTTTCCTTTTTAATTCCTTTTTCTCCTTACCCTTTTCTTCATATGATAATCGCTAAACTCTCCTTATCACCAAGAGATCCCCCGTCCGGCCCCCTTAGTCCCGCACCTGTTTACCCCCCGTTTATCCTCGGCCTTTTCTTTCCATTCTCTTCAACGCAAGACCCGGAACTGCCTTCTCGCATTCCCGTCCCTCTCTCCCCCCCTCCTTCCCCTCTTTCCCCTTTACCTTTCCGACGCGCTTTTAATGATTTCATCGCCTGCATTTCCTCGCTTGCTTCTCCCTGGAATTGCCTTCCACTTCCTGCGCCCACAACATGTCACCCCATCTACCCTTTCTTCGGTTTGTTCCAGACACGCCCCCCACAACAAAGCAGATGAAAGGCAATTTAATTCCCCTGATTGATCTTTTTCGGGGTCAGTAGTCAGGCGGTACCCTCTACCGCCCGTCCCTTCCCCTTTTTCCCTAAGTAGAAGTTTCCCAGAAAGACGAGTTACGAATCCCTGGTACCAACTTTTGAACCACGCGCATTCTCCCCCCCTCCCGGGACCTCAAACCCCACCGTTTTTTTCCCCCTTCGCACTTCGCAGGAAGGAAGCTTCTGCGCCCTGAAATAAGATTACAGTTCGAATCTTGTTCCGGGCAATCCCCCCTATTTCCAGCGTCCGGCGGCTTCCTCTTTTGTCTGCTCCCTTTGCAAGCCGCATCCTGGATAAAAGCAGGCATAATTTTGCACAATTGCCCCCCCTCCCCCCAAGAACCTTCGTATTCTTTCAACCCCGCCGCCTCATTAATCCCCCCTTCTCCCCCCCATGGGCGAAAATTCATAAGGCGCATATGATGCTCACCCAATCCTATTGGTCCCCTCCCTTTCCTTTCAAGTCCTCATACGCAAATTAGCCCCAAACCTTTTGACCCCTACCCATGGTTCTCCCCCCCTTTCCCTCGCTCCCCTTTCTGGAAACCCCAGAAGCCAACGCAACAAAGCGAACTCTTTTACAAAGTTTTAAGACCATTTTTCCCATTCTCTTTCCCCTTGCATCCTTTCGGTTTTTTTTTCCATCGTCTATTTTGTTTGGGTCTCTCCCCTTCTTATCCAAAAGAACACCTCACCAGGGGAAGACAATCTTTTTTTCTTTCATCAGACGTCTTGCGCAGTTTGAACTTTCCTTCGTTTTCCAAGCCGCCGCGTCAGTCCCACCGGTTTCTCCCTTTTTTCCTTTACCTTGCTCCAGCTAATCACAAGGAGACGCGCCTCTGTATTCCTCTTTTCTTTTAGCAGCCGTACTGTCTTTCCCCCCAGGTGTACCCACCGTTCCCTTTCTTTCAGATTTTCGCGTCAACTTTGGCACTCCTCCCCCTCTTTTTCTTTTTCCCCTCCTTTAACCGCTCTTCCCTCGCTCTGGATTTCTCTTTTCTTTTTCCCAAATGCGGCATTTGAAGGACGACCCATTCTTTACGCCCTTTCATACCGTGGTCATCCCGTACGTCAGGCTCTGTTTGTTTTTCTAAAAGCGTACACCGTTATCCAGCCCTTTCCACAAATGGCGCATCGTGTTTCTCTTTCCCTTTTCCAACCATCTGTCCAAGAGATGAGGCCCTACTTTGCAAACGCCTAGATTCCCTTGCCGTCCAGGGGTTGCTTAATAAAGTCTCCAGTAAACGTCCGACGCCAAATTCGCCAGTTTCCTTCTTCTCTCAACGGCGCTTTTAGTTTTTTCCCCGTTTGTCTCCCCTTTGACTGCGAAACAATTCTCAAGCTTCAGAAATTCGTTGAGCCCATCTTTCCCCCGTCTTTCACCAGCCACGCTCTCGTCTCTTGAGACTCTCCATCCCTTCTCCTCTTTTTTCCCCTCCTCCTACCCCCGTTGCATCGGCGTCTTCTCGTAATCCCGTCAAAATTGAATAGAAACCGGTGTCCCCTTCTTTTATTTCCAACTCTTCTTTTACCATACCCGTTGAAAACCCGCCCTCGCCCCCGAACTTCTCCTTTCCTCTTTCGCAACATGATATAAGAATTATTCCCCTTCCCGTACTCCCCCAGCAAGAAACTTCCGCTTCACAATGCCCGCCATACGTCGGATTTCTTTTCCCTGCCCCTTCCTTGTTAGGTAATGATTATTTCAAACCCCTCCTCCGAACCTTCCTATTCTTTCCCCTAACCATTCTCCTGATTAACCGTGTGGCCTGTCGCATTCTCTTTTCTTTTTTTTTTGATTTTTTTTTCCTTCGACCCTCAGGACTGTTGCCATTTTGGGAGCATTTTCGGAGAGGGATGATATGATTTGTCAGGGAGGTTGTTGCCTGACCTTTCTTTCCTTGCCCCTTTCCCCTATCCGAAGAATGCCATCCCGACGGCTGGGAAGTGACAGTTGTGGCTTTTTTTCTGGTTCCCTCCAACGTGCATTTGAATTTTCCTTAGGTTCAGGTCTGTCTTCACTCCGGGCCCCGCTTCTGTTTTCGCCTGTCGGGTTCTCCTTGACATTCTTTTTTTTTTTCCTTTCTTTTCTTCTTCCCGGTTTTCGATTCCTTTGACTGATACGAGCAAGACGTATTGCTTCTGCGGCGGTGAAGCTCTAGATTTTTTAGCTCATGCGTTCCTGCAGCGAGATCTTTTGCTGTTTCCAGATGTCTTTTTTTCACTTCTCAGCGTCCGAATTTTTAGCATTCAAAGGTTGTTTTGAGAAAACTGGCGTCTCTTGTTTTTTTCTCCGCTTTGAGCAACGATTGGACGCTGGCGAATTTGGCCCCGCTCCTTTCTGTCGGTTCTTCAAGCAAAACCAGGACGTGGGATTGGTTTTCCGGCATTCTGCCGTCTGTCACTGGCAGACACTTTTTTTTTATTTTCTTGCTTTCCCTTTTCATCCAAAAAAACACTGCCGCGAATTGTTGAAATCCTTGCGGAGAACGATGTTCTTACCCCCCACGCGGCCAGAGACGGCCCCTTTTTTCTTTCTTCTTCTTTTTTCCCTCGGTGCTGCGTTCCATTCACCCTTTTCGCAGGGGAAAGCCACGAATGGCTCACTCGAAGCGCCCTCCTCGCTCCGAACGGCGGTTCGTTTGCTTCGACGAACTGTTTTCCGGACTGTTTTTTCCCTCTTCTCCATCGTTCGATGCCGTTTTGGAACTAACTTGGTTGGCAAACCCTGGCGGAATCCCGCTGGCATCTTCCTCCCCTGTTCCGTTTTACTCCTGGGATTATCGGGGGCGACCCCTCGGTCCCACGTTTTATCAATTTTTTTACTTCTCCTTTCGTCAGTGGAGAAGTCGGGCCCCACTTTTTACGTAATGATCAGCTTGCTGGGTTAAGACCCTCTCTTCTTTCTTTCCCCTTTCGTTTGCTTTATGGTATGGAGTGCTGCGAGCCTGCCATACAAAGAGATCTTCCTTCCCCCTTCGTCCTTCGGCAATTATTGCAGAAGCTTGACCCCTATTCTATGACCCCCCTGTTCTTCTTTTCTTTTTTTGATTTTCCAAGGCAAGAGACGGCTTTTGCACATTTTTCGGACAACATTTTTTCCTTCTTTTCTTTTAGCTTCACCCCCGTTAGGACGATGCACAAAGTTGCTTACCATTCCTCTTGAGCAGCAGATTCTATTCCCTTTTTGAGAAACTGGGATGGATTGGTTTTTTCGTGGTAATTTTTTTTTTTTTCGGTCGCTATGCAAGACGCTGTGCGAGTGGCAGTGGACGTGTCATTTTGGCTGGCGTCCGGCTGTTGAGATTTCTTGGCCACCCCCTGGCGCGGATCCCTTTCTTCGCCTGCCGGACAAGCGACTAGATCGTTGGGATTGAAAGGGAAGATACCCCCCGGATTGCGTTAAGCGTATCCCTTTCCTCCTCCTGCTCAGTTCCTTCACACGAGGTTGCGTTAGGTTGGGCGTTTGACTGTGTTCCTCCGATTACCCCTTTTCTTTCAGGGAACCGGCAACTTCTTTAAGAAGATTTAGCGTGCGGTATGAGATGATGACCTGCTGTCGAAGTACCCCCCTTTTCCCCGTCTTTCACCCTCCCTTTTTCTTTTACTTCAGCGGCTTTTGTTTGGTAGGTGCGGGCTCCTGAGTATCTTCCCATGGAGATTTTTTTCTTTAATCCGAAGTAGCCCCGTTCCCCCCCTTTCGCGGCCGAATTTTTTTTTTCTTTCTGCCTCTTTCCTTCCTTGATTTTCGAGCATCCCCGGCAGGACGCGAAGTTCAGGCGGTTTGCCTTCTTTTTCGGAAGATGTCCTCCTCCTTTTATTCTTGTATGGTGCGGGGCTGCTTAAAGAATATAGTTCGAGGCTCCTGTTTTCCCTCCTTTTCGCTCTTTTTTTGCCTTGGATCGCGTGGTGATCCTGATGTACTTGTTAGCGTATGAACAGATGCGACGTGTCTCAGCCCTACGTTTGCGTTTTCCCCGTCCTGGTTTTGAGATAAGTCCCCCGGTGTTGAGAAGGTAGCAAAGGTCCGTGCCACCTCTTTTAACTTTTTTCGTGTTTTTGTACGTTGAGGTTCTCGGGCCCTTCACTTTTCTCTTCCACACCTTTCTCCTTTTTTCTTCATGTCCTCCCAGACAGTGTGTCTCTTTTATGTGTAGATTGGGTGGTGTGGTGCATCCTAAAAGCTGGCAGATAATCCGCACTTCCACCTTGTTTGATTCAGGAGATGGGTTCCCTTGAACTTGGTTAGGCTGGGAGCCGTTTTTTTCTTTTCTCCTTCTCTCTCTTTTTCTTTTTTTGTTTTTTTTTCAGGCAGGCTTTCCGACGGGACAGGAGGACTTCCGACTTTATTTCGACTATCTGGCTGAGGAACGTATTTGCAAGTCCCTTGTTCTTTTTTTCTTTTTTTTGCTTTCTTCGTTTTGCATCTAGACTCCTTCGTTTTGAGTTGTTAGTATGGTGCTCCGTGGTTTATCGTGGGCTTTCTTCTTCGTTTTGACGACGGATCTCGGCGCCAACCCTCTTGCGGCCCTCGTTTAGGGTCGTTTTTCTCTTCAGTTCTATTGAGAAGGTGGCGAGGATCTCGGCACGGCTATGATAATGGCCCACTTCGGACGTCCCTTCTTCCTCTTTTCATCCTCACCCCCCTTTTTTTTTTCTATCTTCTTTCTTCCTCTGGGCAGTAGCCTTCTAGACGTAACTCCTCATATACCCCCCTTCGGCCCCTACCCTACTCAATCATCGGCCGCCCTGTTTGGCGCATTCTCGTCTTTCCGCCCCCTTTGCCCCCCCCCTAAACCATCGCCACCCATGTCAAAGGGACTCCTGGTCCCACGTAGTATTCATATGAAACCCTCCTTTTTTCTTTTCCCCCCATTTCCACAACGCTTTCCCAGGTGGTCCAATTTATCGATTTCCCCTCTCGTATCCAGCGAATTCACCACCCCCCCTTTCTCCCCCTCTCACACCGCCTCCCCTTTCCTAGAGATCAAAATCCCACTGAAGAAATACGCGCTAAAATACTGGGCCTGCTTCGAAACGCAGATAGAAGACGCCTACCTCTGAAACTCGTCGCCCCCAACCTTCCCTTCCACCCACCCCCCTTTTCTTTTGCTTCTCCCGCTTTAGGAATGCACCCCAACCACAATCTCCACATATCGAGCCCCACTGTTTTACCTGAGGAAAAGAAGGCCGTTTTTCCGGTTGTCCATACCCCTTAGAGCCCCGAAGAACCTCCACGTAACTCCCCCTTACCCTTTTTTTCCCCATTTTGCACCTTCGCACCCGGTTTAATTAGCTCAACAACCCCCCCCCCCCTTTTTAAACATTTTTTCTTCCCGCAACGTTATTATTTTTTCCTTGCTATCACGTCTTACTTCCCCCCCTCAATCCTTCTCCCCCACTCTATCCCCCGACGTGACAAAATAGTATGAGACAGAAAAGTTCATGAATATCCTTCGCCGTCTGTAGCGTTCTCTAAAGCAGCCCCTATCCATTTCAACTGGTTTAGTTTTCCTGCCTTTCTTCAGCCCTTCTTCCCTTTTTCGCTTCATGCCGCGGGCTTTTTTTCTTTTTCTTTTTTTTTTTTTAACGACTTTTCTAATTTGATTATTCCCTTTTTTTAAAGTTTCCGCTTCTTTCCCGCTGCACTTCTCCCGTCAACTGCCACATCGCCACTTTTTCCCCCCCCCCTTTCCTCCCCCCAACCACCGCCCTCTCCCTTCACTTCATTGATCAGGATGGTACTCTTGTCTTTTGCGGCGCTCCTTCCACTACAGACCCCTCAGCACCCCGAATGGCCTTCTCTCTCGTTTTCCCCCCCCCCTAAAAGAAAAACCATTCATTAGGACATAAGAAATGACCGAACGCAACAAGTCTTTTCACATGCGACCAGTAATACTTCGCTTCTGCTCCCTTTGAAATACGCTCCTTCGAACGGGTTTTTTTTTTCAGTCCCAATTCCCCTTTTTCTTTTCCTTCGTTTTTTCATCCGTTGCTCCGATCAATGACGCGAATCCTTTTTCCCCGTCTCGTTCACCAATTCCCCCCCACTCACCACTCGTCCTCCTTTTTTTTTTCCTTTTTCGTCACTCCCCATGAAATTTTTCTCAAAAAGGTCTCATCGGACCCCTCTGTTCTTAACATCTTTTTGGTACCCCTTTTCATCCTTCCCCCGCGCCTTTTCAATGTCCGCAGACGCAAATTTTTTTCCACCATTTGGCCTCCAATTGTTTTCGTTCCCACCCCCGCCTTCGTGGGCGCCAGCCCTTCTCGACCGCTCTCCTCCTTCCTCCCCTTTTTCTCTCCTCCCCTTTCTCATAACAATTGATCCTTTTCTTCGTGGGGCCTGGGGGTAAAGTTTGAGAGCGAGAGAGCTGGGGATCCGCCCCCTTCGGGTCTCTGCTATTCCCGCCCCCTTCGATCCTCATCCTGCCTTCTTTCGACACGGCCCCCTACGTCATCGTCTTCGCTCCCCCCCGTCTCCTCCCCCCTTGTCCTCCTTAACGATCAGTTTGCCTCTCGCGTGCGTTCTCGCTCCTAGAGGTGAAAAGAGTAGGCCCGATGGATGAATAGAGAGAAGTGGCCGGGGGCGGCGTCTTGCGCGCGTTCCCTCTTTACCCGCAGTCATCGTCCCGTACAGACGGGGAGGGTTAGCTGCTCCTCGATCGCTTAGGAGCGAACACTAGAGGTTTGAGGAGACCGGTTTGGCCTTGATTTCGAGAGCTCACGGACCCCCTCGTTGGGGTAGTTGTCTGTGTGCACCAGCCCGCCGCCTAGGAGAATAGCCTGGCTATGCTTAAGCTACCCCGGCGGAGGCAAGGGCATCGACGCTGAGCCCGATGTTAGTCGTGGTCCATCCCCGAGTCCTTTTCACGTTCCTTGCATGCCCAGGCTTCATAAACCCCCTCCTCCCACCCTCTCGTCTTCAGCCCAGCCGCTTTGCCGCAGTTTTCCACACCTTTTCTTCTGCCTTCCGAGTCCTCACCCCTTCCAGGTGATCTTCATTTGGAAAGAGAGCATTTCATCGTACCTTTAATTACAATTTCTACGTCGCCACCAGCGGTCTTCCTTCATGATGCCGACCTAGATCCTCCATTTTCCCCCCTTTTCCCCCCCTTCTCTCCCTTCCTTGCCAATCCATCTTCAATAGGAGACGAATTCGTCGAGACTTACCCTTTTCGGAGCTTCTTTCTCTTCGTTTCCCCTTCAGGGCCCTTTTCCCCCCCCAGCTTTATACTTTTTTTTTGTCCCCTCGTCCCTTTTTTTCCCTTGTTTTTTTTTTTCACCCCGCGTCCAACCTTACCTCTCTTTTCCACCCCTTTTTTTTCCTTTTCCGTGAACTTCCCGCAAACATCTTTCAAGAGATGATGACAGGACCTCGGCCCCTGGAGACTCTCCCCAGGGGCGTCTTTTTTGCTTCCGTCCACGCATCCTAAACCGTTAAGCCGCCCCCCCTTTTTCCTCCCTTTCTCGCATCATCTGCTCCGCAGTTTGTTCTCAAACACCTGTTGAAGGCCTATACCAAGTCATGTTCCGTAGTCCTCCGCCCCTATAATTGCCCTTTTCCCCCATCCCTCCTTTTCCCCTCTTGCCTAACGGCATCGAGGCAATATAGAGCCACGACTTCACCGCCGTCCCAGCTAATCCCTGCGTCTGCTCCTTTAACTTTTCAAATTGCCGTCCTGTTTCCCATGGTTCCGAGCAGGCACAGGGCCCCCCCGACTCCGCTTTCCCCGGACCCCGCCCTTCGAAACACCGCCCGCCTCCCGCTCTTTCTCCCCCCCCTCCTGAGATCCGAGGAGGCAACCTGCCTTTCTTCCGCCCATCACTTCCGCGCACCCACCAGTTCCCTCCCCGTGGTGATGGCAAGATTGGCTAGACCCTGTAAGGATTGCGTTCCTTATTCTTCTTCAACTCCTCCCCAGAGACCCCTACTTCCTTTCCTCCATCCCCTTTCCTTCCGTGTCGC
>Ga0179591_1501505_pt1 | contig 10076 bp, 14 predicted proteins | sample CZOMad2_1_08_16f_FD_182891 | JGI IMG/M metagenome (GOLD analysis project Ga0179591, IMG submission 182891) | Vadose zone soil fungal communities from Angelo Coast Range Reserve, California, USA - CZOMad2_1_08_16fungal (PacBio error correction) | ecosystem: Environmental > Terrestrial > Soil >... | reverse complement strand
ATGTGGACGTCCGGACCGCGTCGAAGAGCGAGTCAATGGCCGCCCCTCCCCCCGTTGGCGGCGGACCGGTCGCGGTCGACGCCGAGGACGGCGTGTTGACTGATGCGTCGAGCGGCAGCGTCAGCTTTCGAGCGACGGGTTTGTCATACGCCACGACCCGCGGAGCCACCGCCGCCCACGCCGGCGTTTAGCGGGGCATGCTTTTTGTTGGCTGCCGCCTCGCCACGTGCACCGCGCTCTCTGACGTCGAGGTTGGATGGAACACGCCGACAGGGTGCGGCGGATGAAAAAGAATCGTAGATGCGGTGTACGAAGCGCTGGCGAGGCGGAATCCCAGCGGCCGCAGTCGCGGTAGGTGGCGAGCCGGCGAGATGTGTTGCGCTTGTTGATCCTAAAGCACATCCGAAACTGGAGCTATGGCGTGCTGGAGCGCGAGGGATGCGCGCCAATTGGTGTAACGCGACTTCCACCCGCGTCGGGGCGCCGGCAAGACGCCGATGCAAAGACGATGGGACGTTGGGCGTGGCGGTGGGGACCGAGGTGTCAAGCAGTTACCAAAGGCTGGTGAAAAAAAACGTGGCGTCAGGCAACGGGTTGGCGGCGGGGCGCAGAATGGCGTGGAACCACACGTGGGGGAGCCAACGTCCACTACATGGCCAGACCGATTCGAGGCTTGTGGGCAGGAGATGGCACGTGCGAGGTTCTGAGATCGCGCACCAGTTGTACGAAGGAAGCGATTCCAGGCAAGGTACGAATGCGCCGGCCGGCCCAGAGCTCCGTGTCGCCACCGGTCGCGTGCACCGCAGTCGACCCGCAGCGTGAAGAATGACTGGAGCCCTGGAATGCCCCTGCCCGCCCGGCGGCGGCGCGAGCCAGAGCCAAGCCGCGAGATGCCAGCCGGAGGAGATCCACGAGCGGGTCCGAAGGCCGACGGGCTGCTCATACCTGCGACAGACAGCCCGAACGCTCGTTGGTGGGACAGGCGAAGCGTTCTCCAAGAGGTGTTGACTTTACTCCTCCCTTCCTCTCCCACTGCGTATTTAACGAAGCGCGCAGACGCACGTACGTAGCAGGCAGGCTCGCGACTGCGTCTCGAACGGCGGCTGCCGGCCAGCCCCGCGGATGCCTCGCTCGATGGCGCGCGATTCGAGGATGCCGCTGATGCGTCAAGCACAGCCCGTCGCCCGCGTCGAAGCAAGACGACGGGAGGATCCGAGCGAGTATTTATTCCGCGGTGCGCCCGAGCCGTACACACGCCGAACGGGCAACGTGTACTCAGCGGCTGTTCGAGCCATCGATGGAGATCACTTCGCAACAGGCAAGGCGCGCAAGCCGGACGACGACAGTTCGGCAAGATGGTGAAGTTGCAGGAGGCAGAGGACCAGATCGTGAGTGCGATGACGTCGAGGTCTATCTGACTGCGGCGTCCTCGACGCGATCGGACCTGCGATAGCCGCCAGTACGCTACTGAATCGTCGAGCCATCGTCCGGCGGCAGTTCGCCGCCGACTTGGTTCGCGAGGCAGCCGGTGTCCGCGAGTCCAAACTGTTTAGCGCCCGACCACGCACGCATCGGCCAAGCAACGCACGGCCAGCAGCGAAGCCGAGATGCACGGCGTCTCCGCGCGGAAGCGAGTCTGCATTCCCAGATCACGATTCGACGACAGAGAGTCGACGGACCGAAGCGCAAACCGGAGCAGTCGCAGGAAGCGGTCTGGTCCTGAACGCGAGGACACGGACAGGAAACGTGGCGGACCGGAGCGTGCCGAGGGAGCCGCTTGATCCGCGTGGTCAGTACGACGGAACGACACGTGGGCTCGATCGTCGTCTGGCCGCTACAAATGGGCCATATTGGCTCGCGGAGAGACAATGAAGCGCCTTGGGCTCACCGGGAAGGTCGGAGTCATCGCCGATCGAACGATAGGATGGCAGTGTCGTACAGTCCGCGACGTCACCCGCACGCAGCCACCGAGCCCATCGATGTCCGGCCGCTCGCTACCGCGCTCTGTCCACCACCGCCGCTGCCGCCACCACACCCCGTCCAGACCGGAGCCCCGTCGTACAATGGAAAAACAATCGAGGATGTCCGGTAGGGGCTCAGCCAAGCTAAGGCAACTCAAGCCCGCCACGCCTGCACACGACGACCCCGCCGACCACGCGGCGAGGGGTTCGTCGTGTTGTATGCCATGGCGAACGCTCATTTACTGCTCAGATCCACGCGCAGTGCCTGGAAACGTTCATTTTGCTGCGCGCAAGAGTAGCTAGGTACACGAGAACGCGACTACCCAGGTCTAACCTGGCCACGGATCACTCCGACGATTTACGAGGTCAGCATCAATCCTGCGCGCCACCGCAAGCACGCCAGAGTGACGTCGGTCTACTGCGTCATAACCTTCGGACGGCGCGCGATAGTCCTTCGCACATGAAGACAGCCGGGCCCAGAACACTGCCTAGCAAGCTTGGCCCGGGTGCCAGCTACTACCTTAAGTATTCGCGGTCAGGCCACGCCCCTTACGTCTAGTCCAGGCGGCCGCGTCCAGCGCCATGTCCTGCGGCTGCAGACGGTCGAAAGGTCAGCGCGGTGGTCGACCGGGGGCCGCGCACAGACTTGCCCTAGGCCCAGGACCGCGCACGTGGGCAGCCAAGCCCGACCATCCAGCACTGAAGTATTCGCTCGCTGTTGCGTCGGCCGAGATGAGGGTTTGGCCGACTTTGGTGCCAATCCGTGTATTTGCAAATAGCGAGGCCCGCCTCATTCAGCGGCCCCCAGAGGATCTAGCGATAAGCATTCGATCGTACGATATATTTTTGAATTTCAGTGTGACACGTCAAGACGCACGCCCATCCGGGCCCTGCGTGAGAATCTCAGACTTCGTCGCCGGCGTGCAAGGTCTTTGACGCGAAACCGTCTTGTACTTTGTACATGTCTTGACAGGGAAGATGCGCCGAGCGGCGCCAACGACTTTCGGCGGCGCAGGCTGACAGCGCCGTAACTATCTAGAGACTGGGCATTTCCATGAAGTGACGTCGGGCACTTCCGTTCTGTTGGGGAGTTCTCGCACGATTGCGAGAAGGCGAGATTCGACTCTTCAGCCATGCCGACGCAGCTGAAGCAAGTGGTCCTGCCATGCCTGGCCGGCAGTCGCGCGGCATCTGCACGCTTGTAGACGAGACCACTAAGTACTACAGGACGGTACGCCGCCGGCCGACGGGTCGTGTACGAGTACAACAGCACTTGCAAGCGCTGGTCGACGAGAATTTGTGGCCCGAACGCTTCAGCAGCGCCGGTCAGGGATCCATTGGCGCGCTCTGAGGTCTCCGACGCGCATAGGTGATGACCCGCTCGCGCCATGCAGTCTTGCTACTCTGTATCATCCATCCAGCAATACTCTAGTTCAAAAATGAGTGTATGTTAATCGATGAGAGATGCGATGGCGAGAAACTTTGTCGCTACGAGCCCTCTGGGGGCCGCTGAATGAGGCCGGCGGAGGTTCCATCTAACGTCTATTTGCACAACAGTGCATTGGCCACCATATAGGCCAAACCGGGTCGGACGGGAGAGAACAGTCTGAGAGAGGACCGGTATCAAGGCAGTGGCTCGAGCCGATGGTGGGTGGCAATGGCGGGCCCCGGCGCGGTGAGTTGGCGGGCCCCCCGTCTAGACTGCAAGCATTTGCCGCAGCGCTCATACGACTGGGTCTACGAAAACCCGGTGGCGCGCATCCTGCGGCGCGCGTAAGAATACTTAAGTCAGTATTGGGCAGGCGAACCGCACTTGCAGAGAAGGTGGCCGCGACTGCGCAGGTTAGAGCCGCGCAGAACGGCAGACGGTCGGCCATGAGCGTACGACTGGTTGCCAGCACTCGAGCGAATATCGGCCTCGTTGTAGCCCATACGAAGACCGCTATCGGTCCCCAAGTTCCCGAAGATTTGTGCGACCGCTCACGTATCAGTAATCGTGCTGGTTCTGTGCCAGGGAGGAAGAGGGGCTGCCATTGGATTGTTCGACGTCTCTGCTATCTGCCGCGCGGAAAAATGAGGTGTTACTGGGGGACGTTCGCGATGCGAGACGTTCGGATTCCGGAGGGCAATGAGAGTCAACCTGCAGGGTAAACCAAAACGAGCCGACGCGAACCAGGTCGTGAGCGGCCAGGCGTGAGGTGGTCGTCCTAGGTTGAGGCCGCTACGGACAGATGTTTTCAATTGTACGACCGATGAGGGCAATGCTGCGCCCCCCGGTCGACGACGCGCTGCCGTTATCGACCGTGCGGCCGAGGAGCCCGTTGACGAAGTTGTGGCGGCTGGGATGAGCCGGCTGGATGACGAGCAAGCGCGACCAAACGCTTCAGGTCCGGCATTGACATTATGTAGGGCGGCAGACAGATAAGTCGGATGCGCGTGCCGTTATTGTCGCCGCGCGCGCTGTGGACGACAGAGCTGCTGAGTGCACCTCGATCGCGTCCGCCATTTCTGTCCGTCGCCGAGACAGCGGCGTTCCTATGCTCTCGTTTGCGCTCGGGGCTCTTGGTTTGTCGGCATGGGTTGGCCGTTGAGGGAATGCAGACTGCGACCCTCTGAGATCAAGAGACCTTGGGCTTTCGCTGTCTGCCTCGTTCTTCAGCTTGCGGCCAGGGTTAGAATCGCGGCCATCTGCTGACACCAAGTGCGGCGAAAGTCCTGCGGCACCGAAGCCATGAGTAGTACGGCTGCATCCGATGGCTGGCTATCGCAGGATCCGATCAGGGCCTCGATGCACGAGTGCCGATCATATCTAGAGCATCATAGCCAGCTCGTTAGGACCTGATCACGATCTGGTTACTCGGCCTCCGCAACTTCACCATCTTGCGAAACTCGTTCGGCTTGAGCTGAGCGCTGTGCATGGTTGCGAAGTGATCTCCGTCGATGGCCGTCGAAGCAGGCTGCGCTTAGGCTTGGCTTCGGAGTGCGTTGTGTTTCGATCGTCGCGTCCGCGGAGAGAGAAGCGTCTCGTCTGCTTCATAACAGCGGGCACCAGCCGGAGGTGGCACCATCGCGTCGACTCGAGGGCGTGCTTGGCGCAGGCCTCGAGGCAACAGCTGCTGCAGGGAAGTTCCTGGCGCGCTTCGGGTCCTCTGGCGAGGACCTCTTGGAGACAGCAGATTCGCCTGTGGTCCCACCACTCGGGGGATGACTGGTCGCATCTAGAGCAGGGATATGCATTAGGATTAGATTTGGAGCTGGTTCTCCCGGTACTGTTGCGCTCACGCTGGGACGATCGAGCGCGCCGCTACGGGCGGACTGTCCAGGACCCGGTGTCGTTTCACGCTGAGAGGCGCTGCTGGTCACGCAGGTGTGTCGAGCCAGTTGTGCCAGGCTGATCTGTCGACGCCAGCCCTGCAGGATGGGGGCCGGGGACCTATGAAACCGAACACCCCACGTGCTGACGATTCAACGGACTGCGCAAGTGCTTTTCTCGGTGAGCCAGGATCGCACGAGGACCCGCACGCCATCGCCCATACAGCGCGATCGCGTCATACGGACGCGATCTGGTCGGATAGTGGAAGTGTGGCAGTCGTTCCAACTCATCCGGTCGGTGTGTCCGACGTGCGGCATCTTCTGCGACCCGCCGCCAAACCCCGTTGGGCGCAGTGGAGGGCCGCTTCACCAGCTTTGGTGAATCTGCCTTGACCCAGCCGAAACCTCGGGCCCCGCCCACCGCCACGCCAAACGTCCCATTCGTTCTTGCATCGAGGCGTCTTGCCGGCGCCGACGCGGGTGTGAAGTCGCTTACACAGTTGGCGCGCACCTCGCGCTCCAGCACGCCATAGCTCAGTTGCGGATTGTGCTTGAGGATCAACAAGCGCAACTACCATATAGGCCGGCGCGCCAATCAGACCGCGACTGCGGCCTTGGGGATGCCGCCTCGCCCAGCGCTTCGTACACCGCAAGCTACGATCTGTCATCCGCCGCACCGGTGGAGTGTTCCAATCCAACCTTCGCCGAAAGATCGCTACTTCTTCGGCGATCAACCCGTCGCCAAAGTGAGCTGCGCTCGGCGCATCTCAATCAGCGACGCGCCTCGCGTCCTCTGCCGAGCGCCTTCGACGACGGGCCTCCTGGAGTAGCAATCATGTTGAGTTCGCAACGTTGTGTGCTCGCACGGATTGCTTCAGCTTGCTTCCGCGAAGTTGGATCGCCAAGCTGCGAACCCTCTGGCGGATCGCTGCGCTGTGCGACCGCCGATATGTTGCCGCGTGAGTCTCCACCAGCATAGCTGCGCGCCAAACGTGCTGAAGAAAAACACTAAAAAAGCGTGAACTTAGGTAAAGCGAGGAGAGAAGAAGTATAGGGGAACTAATTAGTTAGTATTTGGTAATGTGGAAGGATAATTAGGTATGGTCATAATGGGATGAGAGCTGAGGTCAAAAGAACAACTACAATGCAAATTCTATCAGCAGTCCCTACAGAAAAGAAGCAAGTCTGTGAGCACTATCGGTCGAAATTGGAAACCAAGAGTTCACAGCTGAAAATGAGGATAAGCCAACTACAGACGAGATAGGAAGGCATGTGGAGAGAGATAGATCACGTATAAGTGTCAAAGTGAGATGATACTTTCCGGATAAATCATAAAAAGGAAAATGGGAATCATTGAAAAAGGAGTAGACAATTAAGTTTGAACCCCCCCCACAGGTGGGAAAAAGTACTGAAGTAAGCAAATTTGTGAAGCCTTTGGACGGTAAAATGCATGAGAGATTTTCTACTTGGCGCAGAAGAGAGAAAGTAAGGCTGCCACTTCATTCTCGAGACGCAGGCGGGCCCCAGGCTGAATATATGTATGTATATTATTCAAGAGAAACACGCGCGAGAAAGTAACACTTACCTATGTGTTCACTTCTCAGAAGATGGAGTCAATGGTTCGTTGCACTAGCACTGCGTACGAGCCCCTTGTACGATATGCAGACAAGGTAAGTCTTCATCTTCTTAGGGTTTTCCCTCGCAAGCTTGCTCAGTTGTGAGAGAGAGATGAGGCTTACATTGTAGGCGCGCCCAATCAAGGCTTGAGTGTATGCTACTTTCCGTGCGCAAAGCAAATGAAGGTGCCGCGGGTGTGGCGGTCGGCGAGAATCGCTCAGGGATTGGAAAAACAGACTGCAGCAAGGTCGGAACGGAGTTGAAACCTTGTGCACAGGGGCGAGGGCTTGCGGCCGTCAAAACCCGGGATTCATTCTTGTGAAGATTCGGAGTCGATTCTTCGAGCGCGCGAGACGCTTGTCAGAGCTGCGGTCACCGGCGAATTGCTGCGGCGCTGTGCGCTCCGTTGTTTGTTATGGAAGGCGCAACGACGTCCGAAGCGCATAGCCAAAGAATGCCCGAATTGCGCGCGGGCGAAGGGCACAGGGTTGTTTGTTCTGACGGTCACCTATGCTGGTGGACGCAAGCGGGAAAACTCCGCGTGCGTCCGCGTGTGCGCGTCGGACCGAGGTTCGCCAGCTGGTTCCCGGACCGGCTGAGTTCACACAGCTATCAGACAGCTGTGACGCAATCGTCGCGACCATTTGGAACTCACTCATTGATTGGAGTACGTTTCCGGAGCAGTCGTCGAAGGAGCTCGGAGGGAACGGCTGGATGCTATGCGGCGTGAGACGCGCTTACCTCAGCTTTGGCGACGGGTTGATCGCCGAAGAGTGACGCGATCTTCGCGAGGTTGGATGGAACACGCCGACCGCGGTGCTGGCGGATGAACAGATCGTAGCTGCGCTGCTAGCGAAGGTGCGAGGGCGGCAGTCCCCGAGAGCCGCACGTGCGGTCGGGCTTGGAGCGCGCACTCCGACGGCACCGGCCGAGATGAGTGTTGCGCTTGTTGATCTCAAGCACAATCCGCAAGGAGCGTGATGGCGTGGATGTGAGCGCGAGGGCGCGGCCAATTCTGAGAATGTGACGCGGGACTTCAACCGAGGTCGGCGCCGGCAAGACGCACGAGTCGCAAAGACGATGGACGTTGGGTGCGTGGCTGTAAGCGTTCGTGGGCCCGAGGTGGTGTAAGCAGATCGCTTCACGGACAAGACATGTGCTGCAGAATGCGCTAGGACAACTGTGCCGAGTGGACGGACGTCGGGGTCGCAGAGCCATGCGAGTGGACAGCACCGTGGTGGATGACAGACAAGACAACGTGCCACTAGCGAAAGAGTAGGTTCGAGATTGTGGGCAGGGATGCGTGCGGGTGTATGATTCCGCCACCATGAAAAGGATTTGGCAAGATCGAGGCGAGACTGGCGCCACGCTGAGTGACCGCAGTAGCAGCGGAGCTGCGGGGTCCTGGAAACGCCCGGAGGCGAGCGCTCAGGAAGCCCAAGCAGAGAACGGAGAAAGGCTCAAATCGCCGAATCCGGCATGAGCAAGTGCTCGACATCGCGACCAGCGGCCGTAAGTCGGGCCTGGACAGGGCGAAGGGTTCTCAAAGAGGTTGCCAGAGGAACGAAGCGGCGCCAGGAAAGTCCTTGCAGCAGTGGTGCTCGGAAGGCCTGCCGACAGAGCTCGACGCCGCTGGTCCGGCTGGTACAGCAGATCCGGTGATGAAGCAGACGAGAGCGCGTACTCGCGCTCGGCGATCACAGCATCGCTCGAAATGCGGCTCAACGATACTCAGCCCCCTGTTCGAGCGTATCGGACGGAGCGTCTGACTTCGCAAAGGAAGGCACGCGCATACGACGAACGAGTTCGGCACCGAGGCTGAACGTGCAAGGAGGCCGAGGAGCAAGATCGTGATCGACTACGAGGTCTGATGATCGGCGTGGCCGAGCGGAGGTTCGGACCTGGCGCGATAGCCGCAATCGAGATGCGAGTCAGCAATGCTGGGGCGTTCGCCGCGACCTTGGTGGCAGCCAGACCAGTGCAGCATTCTAGCTACGGCCGATAGGAACGGAGGGCAGCAGGCGAGAAGCCCAGGCGTCTCCGGGCACGCGACGCCTGGACTAGCATTCCAACCATTCCGGAACAAGAGCCCCGAGCGCAAGAACGACGAGCAGAGGAAGCGGCTGGTTGCGAGAGACGGACAGAGAAGGGAACAGTGACTGCGACGGTCGGAGCATTCGAGCGTGATCAATGCTGCTGGACGCGGGATGCGATCGCTGCGTGAAGAGGCAACGGCGTGCCGGAATGAAGCGTGGGTAGGGATCGGCTCATCGCGCACAGATCGGGGTCGGCTCAACAGTCGGCGTGGCGTACAATGGACATAAACAATGCTGTCCAGCGCGCAGGCGCTCAACCTAGCCATACTTTCGGCCCCGCCAGCTAAAATATCGGGGCGTTTTAGTTTTCCTGCCAGCCGCCAATACCCATTGACCTCACAGTCGCCGGAAACGCTCATTTTTTGCGCCGGGAAGTAGCTAGGACAGGCGATGACGAGGAACCCAGCTCTGGCGCGCACGCTAAACACGATACGACGTCGCAAATATGGGAAACCATGGTATGACGTCGGAGTGGTAACCTTCGGCGGGGCGAACTCTCGCTCATGACCGGCTGTGCGCGCGAGACTCGTGCACGAGCAGTGGTCTCAGTCCGTTGACCGCGTCTAAATACCTCTAACGTCATTCGATGGCGGGATCCGACCCCCAGTTGGGCTGCGGCAAATGCTTGCGGTTAGCCGGGGGCGGGTCCGTAACTATCGCCATGCACGTCGCTCGGGGGCAGCCGCCATGACCGAACTGCATCCCGCCCAGTGCGTTATGTCCTGCGCGGTCTCGACGCGTGTCCAGAAGCCTGGTTTGGCCGACTTTGGTGGCAATCCGATGTGTCCTGCAAAATGCGAGGCCAGCCTCATTCGAGCTGGCCACAGACTTCGCTCCTTCTGCGTAAGCGGCTTCACTTAGGCAGTTCGCTCTAGATATGTCTTTTGAAATTTGGGTGATGTGTCAAGACGCCGCGCAATCCGCGGGCTAGCTGAACGTGCTGATGTAGTCGCGCACTTCGTCGGCCGGGTGCCAAGTATTTGGACGCTGACACGTCGTTCGCTACTTTGTAGCTCGCGACAAGGGTAGAATGCGCTCGTCGACTGCACGCCAACCACTTTCGGCTGGAGAATTGCTCTGAAGAGTAATG
>Ga0179591_1346103_pt1 | contig 10076 bp, 11 predicted proteins | sample CZOMad2_1_08_16f_FD_182891 | JGI IMG/M metagenome (GOLD analysis project Ga0179591, IMG submission 182891) | Vadose zone soil fungal communities from Angelo Coast Range Reserve, California, USA - CZOMad2_1_08_16fungal (PacBio error correction) | ecosystem: Environmental > Terrestrial > Soil >... | reverse complement strand
GACCCTCCTCGTCTTTTCTTTCAGCTTCTTGCCATTCGGAAAAAGCCATCTCCTCTTCTTTTCCGCTTTAAGCTTTCCGTGAAATCTAGCATGAGTGATTCGACCCGTCAATTGAAAAGCCCCCCTTCTACTCCTTTTTGCCCCTCTTTGTTTTCTCTGCTGTTCAGTTTTCTCATGACCTCTCGCTTCCTCTTCCGTGGGTTGATGACCTCGGTTTCTCCTTGCAGATATCCTTAATATTGGCGTTGACCCCCCTCCCCCCGCTCTTCTCCATCCCCCTTGTTTTCCTTTCTTCCTAGATTTTTTGTTTGGTCATTGCGTTGATCCACGACTTCCCCTCGTTGTCTCTCATACGCTTTCCACGGTCCTCGATCGAATTGCCCCTTTCCTTGCTCTTTCTTCCTACGACCTTTATTCTCGCTGCTTTCGTCCCCTCTTTGCCCGGGAATTTCCATCTAAGAAGGATTCGTCCATCTTTTCGAACTTTTCCCCGAATTTTGAGCATCTTGGATTCGGTAGCAGTCCCTCGCGGCTCGGTTCCGGCTTAGCGGCCGTCTTTCTGCCGTTTTCATTTTTCCTCCCTATAACAACGAATAGCACGAGGCGATTTAGTTTTCTTTCAGTCCCGTGGATTTTTCCCCCTCGGCAATTACCTATTTTACGTGACCCTCTTGCCGGCGGTGACAAGCCTTTCCCCAGTAAGGGAAATAGTTGGCTGTTTTACAGCTCAGACCTCCCCTCCGCCGACACTTTTCTGATTAGATGATCTTCTGAGTTATGTCAAAAGTCCCCCTCTCCCATTGACGATGCCGCGAAAGCAGCAGGAAACTTCTTCCGCCTCCTCCCCTAGGTTCCCCCCGTTGCCCTTTTTTCCTTCTCTCATTCTCTCCCTTTAATGGAGCATTTACCACCCACTTGTTCCGTCCCCGGTCTGTTTTCCAGATTTTTCCCTGCCATTGAAAAATGGCGCTGAGTTTACCCCGGACAAGCTATTTTTTGATCCCTTCACCAGTTGGCTTCTGAATCGATGGCTCTTTGCTTTTCCTTTGGCGTTCGTTCCCCGTCATGGTTGGACGCGATGAAGAGGATTTTTTGCAGAGGCATCCGCTTCGTGCCTCTTTCTTCGGTGGAGAGATAGACCCTCATTCAGGCCATTTTCCCCCTCGGCCAAGCCGTTCTCCCGAGATGAATCCATGCGCCATTGTCCCTTGCCGTTACCCCCGGTTTCATCCTCTCCCTAAAGCTTTTTTTTCCCCCATAAAGGGTGAGCTTTGTTTTCAAGCGCACCCCATTTTTTCGTGCGTCTTTGAGTTTTTATGTTATTCCGTTTCGAACAGCAGGCCATGGTGTTTCCCCCCCCCTGTCTCTCCCTTTCCTGGCCGGTTCCTTTTTTCTATCTTCCGATCGGTCCTCCCCTGCTCGTCGTATTTTTTTGAAGTTTCTCCTTGTTACTTGATTTCTTATTTTGCGTCCCCCCACCAATACGGCGATTTCGCCGACCGGTTCGGTGTTTCCGCTCTTTCCCCTTGCTTAATTTCCTCCGTTGAGCCGGCGCCCGCGCTAAAGTGCCCCCTCGTTTTTTTTTTCAAAAAGCCTCTTGGCTCATCGGGTAACTTAGGGCTTTTCCCCCTTTGTTGTCCGCCTGCCCCCCAGGCCTTTTTTTCCTCCGTTCGAGTGGACGCTTTCCCCCGGCCCCCTACTAAATTTAGATTTGAGTCCTGCGAGGCCGTTCTTGAAAGTCGTCCCCCCCCCTCCATTTTTTTAAGGAGCCCTCCATTGAAATTATTCTTTTGCCGCCATGGATTTCTACCACAACGTACGCCCGCCGCCTGAGGTCCAACCTTGCCAGGACATTAACGTTATTCAGATCTGCAGAAAGCGCTATGTTCGCGATTTTTGCAATGGTAGTGGCCCCTTCGCATTCCCCTCATTCATCTTATTTTCACACATACTTGACATATCTAATATTTCTTCTAGAATGAATGATTTCTGCATGAAAATCCCCCGTGAATCTTCCGTTATCAACTTACTTTGTTCACTCGCGATTTGAAGTGGAGCTTTTTTGATTCCCTTCTTTCCGGCGTTTCCTTTCCCACTCCAACAGTTGACGTTGCCCCAATTCCCTATAGCTTCTGTTCAACGTTCCCCCAATACCGCACAAATGTAATAAAGCGCCCTTCCAAACTTTTCCCCAAACCTTACCTCCTCCCCATCCACTCACCACCTTGAGACAAAGAAGGAATGATCGTCACCTGCGCCCGCGATCCCCCAGACTTTTCGTCTCACCCCTGAACTTCCGCCGTAGATTGCGTCCCAGCCCCTACGTACCCCCTCCTTTACCCCGACCCCGCTGGAGCTTCCCTTGTGGCTCCAGCACTCCTCAAGCGTCTGAGAAGAAGTCCCCCTTCTTCCCTGATATTTTTTCTAGCCGAGAGAGTTTTCTCCATAATGACGACAACTGGGCGTCGTCAGAGCTCCTCGATCTCTAGCTTTTCTCCTCTTTTTGGTTGCTCTCTCGCCCTTTCTTTGCCGAGTTTTTCTTCTTCGGCAATTCTCATAAAATAAGGGGCTTCTTTTCTCCCGTCCCCTCCGGGCCGCTTTTTTTTTTGGTGTCGCCCTCCGATTGTTCGACACTTTTCGATGTGACTTTCTCCAGCGCCTCTTCTTCGGATTGTTTCTCCCGCTGATTCTCAGCTTTCTTTTTTCGGCGCTTTTGTTTTCGCCTCCGGCGAACCCTCCGTTTTTTTTTTTCGTCGCTGGCGCGTCGTCTTCGTACTGCGGGAGCACTCAGGTTGCGTTGTTGTCGGTTTTGAGCCATGTCCCAGTATTTGCAGAGGCCGGTATTCTTGGATGGTTCTTTTTTCCTTGCTTCTCTCTCTTCCTTGGGCTGGTTTCCCCCCCCGTGAACTTTTTTTTTCCCCCTTCAAAGCCGACAACTCCCGATAATCCACTCACCTCGCCATTCCGCCGTCTCAATTCAGTCTTAAGGTTCCGGGGGCCCATGGCGTCACGGCCCCTTTCCCCTTCGCTCTCATCTCTTCCCAATCTCCTTAAAAGAAATAGTCCTCTCCTTTTTCCTGTCAATGATTTGGACCAACCAAACGTTTGATTGGGCTTGTGTCGACCCACCTCCCGCGGCAAAATCGCGAAAGCCCGCTTTTTTTTCTTTCCTTTCTCCGGATTTCAAAGACCGGAGACTTGGTCCTTATTGACGGTTTTTTCCGTTCCTCTTTTTTCCGCTCTGTGGGAACCCAAATCCCCTTGCGGCCCCGAGATTTGAGGGTCTCCCTTCCCCTCTTTTTTTTGTTTCCGCCGTTCCCTTTCCCCTTCCTATGAGAGCTTCATTTAGGTAATGGTGAGCTGGCCCTTCGCATGAGTTATGCACCCTTTTTGGATGGTCTTACCTTTGGAAAGCCCGATTTTGTTTTGTCACCACGCTTCGCCCCTTCGCTTTCCTCCTGGTTGCCATCCCCGAAGAGTTCCAGGTGTCTGTACTTCCCTTATGTGCACCTCCCAATTCGACCAAGTTAAGAAAGACTCCTTAGACCCTCCTACCCCTTTTTCGGCTGCTCCTTCTTGGTGGTTCCCTCCCCACTTACTACAACACTTCCGACCCCTGGCTTACAATCCCCTTCTTGATTCCCATCTCGATACGTATTCCCGATAGTACGGTTATACCCTTCCCGGTCCCTTCCTTGATCGATTCTTCTTTTTCCCCCTGGTGTGCGGGTTAAACTGTAATAACATCGCGCTTTTAGTTTTCCCAAGACTTTCTTTTTTTTCATTTTGTGCTCTTAAACCGAAGGGCTAAAAAAATTTTTCTCTTTTTCACCCAGTTTTTCGATGATGCCGATAGGCCCTTGTCCATGGCTGCAATCGTCCTTATCGGTTACGTCCAACTTCTATTGATTTTTTTCCCCTGACTGCCATTTCCTGTGAAGCTTGTTATTCGCACACCAGACCTCCAATTCTTGACGCCCCTTTGTGTGAATCCTTCAACTTATTTCATCGAGTCCCCCCTCCCCTTTTTCTGTGAACTCTCCTGTTCTTGACTCTGTTCTCTCTGTCTGGACACCTTCTTCTGACTCTTTGGTTCTATCCTTTCGGGTCGGTGGTCCTCCTCCCTGGTTCTTTGGCCTAATCAACACCTCCTTAGAAGTTGATCTCTTCTACTCTGTTGCTCGAGTCCTTCTTTGCTCATTATCGAGCATTTCCCAGTTTTGGACCTCTAGGGCGGAGTCACATTGTCTCCTGCTTTTTTTGGTTTAATAGACGTCGTTATACTTCCCTTTCATCATCGGCGCGATCATTGAGTCGGATTTCTCCATGTCCCTTTTCCGTCCCCTCCTTTCTGTCCCCCTCCTGCAATCTTTACGAATCGACCAAAGAACGCGCTTTTAATGCATGTGTTACTTTCCACGCTTTTGTCCGTAATACATCCTCTCCTGAAGGCGTGTGACTTCTTTTCATGTGAAATTGAACGCAGGATGTCTCCTCTCCGCTCCCCCCCCTTTTCCTTGAGCCGCGTCGTTCCTCCCTTTTCCCGCGCCCTCTTCTGAAATAAAAAGTATTGAAGTGCTTCACCTTTTTTCGTGTTACTCCTCTCCGTTTCGAGGATTCAATCTTTGCACAGTACCAGCCCCTTTACGCTCTTGCTTCCCTTTCGTCGCCTAACAATTCTGAAAGGCCGTTCCCCCCTCTTTTCTCTTACATTGTGGACGCGGGGGATTCTCGCGACCTCCCCGCGTTAAAGTCGATGAACGTGAAAGACCCCCCTCTTCTCTGGCCCCCCCAGGGCGGAGCGGAAAATTTTGGTTTTTTTTTCTTTGTGATCCCCTCCCCCAATCTTTTCATATCTTGCAGGCTAACGCTTAACCCCCTCCCCAACCAAAAAACAACCCCCCCCCAAAAACAACAACCCAAAAAACACGAGACGAAGACTCCCCCTCTCCCTTTTTTTCTGCTTGACATTCTCCTATCAAAAAGTATTCGTTTTCTAGCGACCGCGCTGCTTAAGCTTTCGTCTCCATCTAAGAAGAGAACCAGCTGACTGCTGGCGGTGGAGTCCTGGCCGAAGATTGCCTCAAGTCTCTATACTCTTTCTTTTCTTCTCTCCCCCCCTTCCCTTTGTGTTGTTCTCTAGATTTCCCCTCCTTTTTATTTTCCGTTGAGCTTTTGCCGCAAGTCTTTCGGCCCCTGTTAGTTGAAATAGAGCTCTTTTTCATATCCTGTCTGTTTTCTACTCAATAAGTTTATTCTGCTTCATGTGCGCTGCAGCTTGAAGCTTCCGCTTTCTTCTCCTTTGTTGATTGTTTAGCCTTTTCCCGCTATTCCGGAATATGTCGTGAATAAAGATCTCTAGGACCTTGTGTTTATAATCTTCTTCGACGGTAGTTTTTTGTAGACCAATTTTGACAGAGTTTGTTCTGCTTGATCCCCCCCCCTCCTTCCTTGTCATACTCCGCATCTTTTTCCCCGGGAATTTCTTCCTTTTTCGTCAGACTACCTTGATGAGAGATTTTGCCATGATTTAAAAGTGCGCCTCTATCTACGCAGGAGAGCGGTTTCCCCTTTTTCTCGTCGTTTGCGCTCCCCCCTCCTTTTTGTCCCACCCCTTGAAAAAAGCCTTCTGACTCTTTTTTCTCCCTAGCCCTGATTTATAATAATCTTCGTTTCCGCTGGTTCATGAAACGAATCAAACGAATAGCAAGTTTCTATGAGAATTTCCTTTCCTTTTGATTTAAATATTCCATTCCGAGCTTGCGTTTTCTTTTTCGGTTTTCTGACTGAACAGCCCCCCTTGAACAAGGTGGATTCCCAACCTTCTTCCCTTTCTTTCTCCGTCTCGGCATTTTGGCTGATTTCACCGAAATCGATTTCGATTGGTAGCCTACCCGAATGACGCGACACGAGAGGTCAACCCCTTTTGCCCTCCATAGAGACTTGACGAGAAAACTCCCTTCATATCCAGCTGTTCGAACGTCTGTCCACGTCAGGCTTCGTTGATTTGGCAAGCAGTCCCCCCCCCATGGCGCTTTTACCCCTTCGCTGCTTTTTTTGATACCTGAACCCCCAGGAAGGAGCAGCTTTTTTCGACTTTTCTCGCATCGACTTTTTTTTTGTAGACCCACCTGCAGCTGTTATTTTGAATCAGCTGGAAGAGACTGTTTCCCTCTTTATCGTTTTTTGCCTTTGCTCTCTGTGGGTCGATCGCCCCTCTGAAAGTTCCACTTTTTTTACCAATTCAGGCTGGCTTCAGTCCTACGTGCCGACGTAACTGTTTCCAGCTTTCAGAAATGTCCTCCCCTGCGCCTTTCTCTAGTTTTGAATACCTCCCGTCCGAAAGCTTGTTGACTTTGTCCCGGTTGTCAGCGATGAGTGGTACACCTGAGCCCAAGTCTCTCCGTTTGCTGTTCTCCCCTTCTATTCTGTTCGCTCCCGTCCCTGGTGTCCCAATGTCCTACAGATAAGACTTCCCTTTATTGGGCGATGGTATATCTTTCCTATCTCTTGATCTGCTCTGGGACCCTGCCTCATGGTTCGGCGAGGGTTAGTATGGCTTCAAACACCCCCCTACGTCCCTTTGGCGCTCTTTTTCTTGTTCTCCGAGTCCCATGGTCCTTTGGTGTCTGGAGTCTGGCCGCGACCGGTCTCTCCCCCTGGCTCGCGATTCCCCCTTACGCCCCTTCCCTTTGTTGTGTATCATTAGTGGTTAAACGTAGGCTTCCCCCCACGTGTTTGTGTTCCCCTTTCCTTGGTTGGTGCCCCCTTCAGGTAGCCGCAACAGTCCCCGACCTTCCGCTTTTTCTCTCGCTATTCTTTTCCCCCTTACTGTGACCCACAGCGGCTGAATTATTATTATATTGGTCCCCTTTATTTTCTCCCAAAGTATGCGAAAGAATATTCCCCTTTCCCCCCTCACATAATGACCCCCACACGTGTTCTGTTGGACGCACGGAAAGGCCTTCGCCACCCCTCGATTGTCTCTCATATGTGGCCCTCCCCGCCCAATCCCCCGTAGTCTTTTTTCCACATATTCACTAAATATGCTAGGCTGATCCGACTTGACCTTATTTCCTCTCCCGATTTTCCGCTTTCCCCTCCCTTTTACACCCTATAAACCTCGACGACTGCCCCTTGGGACCATAGTGATCGTGCATGGTGATTTATACGTTGGCGGCGGAGCAAAACACATTTCCCCTCCACCCCCTTTTTCCAGCCTTTCCTCTTCTCCCTCTCCGTCGTGCCCAATCCTCTACTCACCGATACTGTGTTCCCTTGCAGCCATAGGAACTGGTCCACACGCAAACTCCTAAACCGCGGATCTCAGTGCATTTTCTCTCGCTCCTCCCCCCGACTCTTAGCCTGTTTTCTATTCCTTCGCGCTCCAAAACAACAGGCGACCCTCCTCCCAAATCTCTTTCTAGAGTACAATCTGAGGTCTCTGGAGAACGTCATCGCCCTGGTACCTCAAGCACCATCCTTGCTTCCTCCTCCTTCCCCCCTTTCAATCTTGGTAACACGTTTCCTAGAAGTAAGCTCGAGAGTGGATCTCTTTGCGAGCTGACGACCTTGTCTGTCGGTGATTCTCTGCTGGGTGAGAGCTTCCGATAACGCTCGCCCCTCAGCCCGTTGTCGTAGAGAGCCCTCTTTTTTTTTTTTTTTTTTTCATCCACTTCCTTTCTTTTCCCGGATCAGAGATTTCCGAATGGGCAATGCGTGATCCCCCGATTTTTTCTGCTAACGTCTTTTTCTCCAGCTCGTTTAGTCCCCGCTTCGGGTCGCAATCGACTGCGGCTGTCGTTTTTGTTCGCTCCCCTTTTCCTCCGTTCTGGCGTTTTCCTACCCGTTCAGCGCTAGTAAGGAAATGCGGGATCCCTAGTTTTTTTGTGCGGTTGTTCGGCCTCATATTTGTTCCTTGCCGGCTGCGCGGGATTTGGATTTCTGGAGCACGACGGGTTGAGCTTGATCGGCTGGGCGTTTTTACCTTCAACTTTTGGCTGTCCCAGGCACCCGACGATACCCCCTCCCAATACACGCCCTGATAGGTCCCACCTCTCCTTTTCCCATCTTTCCGTCGTAAGATAACGGTTCCACTTTTGTGTCACGTCTTCCCATACGGAGTTGATTCTAGTTATAAAAGTTCACAGTCCGACTCAGCCCTAGGCTTCTTATTACTTCCCAAACAATACTTAGATATTTTTCTTTTTGCGTGTCTGCGCCCCCCGAGCGGACACATTTCGTCCTCCCCCCTCCTCGCTGTCGCGGTCATTTTCCCTTCTTCACCGTTCCGTTTATTGACATTTCCTTTCGGTTGATTGAAGGATTAATGGGGGATAAAAATCCATGGCGTTGCACGCCGCCTTCCTTTTCCTCCTTTTCCCCGCCGTTCCCTCCCGGCTGCGCTTACAGCGGCACTTTTCTTGGCCTTTTGATTGGCAATCGCTCCACCGCTTTTTCGGTCTGCACAAAGGAACCTTCCTGATTTTTCCCCCTTGTATTTCAACTATGTCGTATACTTTTTGAACTCTGACTCGTTCATGTCCACGTTGATATCGGTCTCCGGGCTAAAATTTACCCCTAATCCCCTTCCTCGCTTTAGCACTCCGAAAGGTAGGAGCCCTCCCCGTATTTGTGTTACAAACTTACACCCCTGTCTTGTCCCAGAACCAAGGCAACCCCTTCCTCCGTTTTGATCCCCTCTGTCATCTCCCCTTTCCTGCCGTTCGTTCTAATGAAATTGTTCCCCCCCCCATTTGCCTTTGAATGAAAACCATCGGACGTGGGACAAATCCATCGTGCCCGCCTGTCTCCCTTTTTATGCTCTTTCACACGCAGGCGCGTCAACCCAATGGTCTGGCTTTTTTTCCCCCCAAACTATTAGTGGTTTCATTGCCACCGTACTCGGCCATGGGAAATGTGGAACCCTTCCTTGAATTCGGTTTACTTTTTTCCAAACTGTCTCCGACCCTTATGTGAGAGGAATTCATAACCCTGTGCCAGAGGGTTATCAACTCGCTCATGAAGTACCAGGATGGCTGGTAAGGCCCACCCACTTTCTTCATTTTTTCCAATCCCATAGCCGGTTTTCATACGCCCTTCCCTCCGGCACTCCATATAGTAAAAAAGAGGTATTGTTGTGCCCTTTCTCCGTCCCTCCACTGTTTTTGTCCGGTCCAGCAGAGCCGTTCCTAGGTGACTCGTCACGAGACAATGCTTCGACTGAGCTGTCCTCAGGAAGGGCTGCAGATGATACAGGTCGTTTAGATCCTTCCTAGATGCTTCCCTTTTTTTGTTTTTCTCCGTCGGCGTAATCTTTTAATTGGCGTTGCGTTCGGGGAATAGTCCTTTCTCTTTTTTTCCTACATATCATGCCCGATCTCTTGCTCTGTCCCCGTGCGGTAATGCTACACCCCTATTCACCGACTCATCGGTCCACCGCCGGACAATGTCCAGACGAGCCCCCCTAAGGCTCCCCTTTTCTGGTTTTTTCCTTCTTCCCCCCTCTTGCTCTTCCTTATTATAATAGCATTAGTGTCTTTCTTTGGTGATTCGTTTTTGAAACCCTCCGCGAACGAGAAGCGAGAGAGAAGCCGACCTCACCCGAGATCCTAGATATTTTTTCAAAAGTATTCACTTTTTCGATCTTTCTTCTTTTTCCAGCTTTTCGGTGATAGACCAGGCCCCCTTCCCCCCTTTTGCCCTGAATTAAGTCGGAGCTGCCGAACATATCAATTCCCGGTTACATATGACGATCTCTGTTCCCGGTTTTCTTTTTGATCCCTCCCGCTTACTTCACTAGGTACTTCGCTCCTACCAAAGAAGACCCACCCCTGGTCTACTTTATGCGGACACGGCTAGACTTTACGCCCCTATTCACGGGAAGATATGTTTCAGGGATAACCTGATTCCACCACTACCCCGCTTCTCCCGCTTTTTTTTTCTCCCCTCAGGATACCCCAGTGATGGGCGTAGGCCCTCTCCCTGCCTTCAGTTATTACTTACCTTCAGAACGTCGGCCAACGAGCAAGATTTTCTGTCGTGTTTTCCCCTTGCCCCAGAATCTCACAAGAGCG
>Ga0179591_1305565_pt1 | contig 10076 bp, 13 predicted proteins | sample CZOMad2_1_08_16f_FD_182891 | JGI IMG/M metagenome (GOLD analysis project Ga0179591, IMG submission 182891) | Vadose zone soil fungal communities from Angelo Coast Range Reserve, California, USA - CZOMad2_1_08_16fungal (PacBio error correction) | ecosystem: Environmental > Terrestrial > Soil >... | reverse complement strand
TGATAAGTTTGCGATTGTTTCCTCCTCCCTCCTTTGTTTGTTTCTCGTTTCAATTGAACTTACCCCCCTTTCCCCAAAGTCGCAGGCTGTAGTTTTGCACATTTCGTCCTCCCCAGATCCTTAAGCACTACTTTAATAGTTAGGCCCCCTCTTTGAAGTTGTAAGCAACTTTCGGAGAAGTTCCCCCAGATTTTCCCCAAATCCCTCACTCTCTTTGGATCTTTCCCTTCTTTCCCCTCATTTCTCGCCCTCCTTCTTTTCCTTTTAGTTATTGAAAGGCCATGGTGCTTCCCAACCCGGAGTAGTAAGTCCGCAGGGTCCTTTTCATTCCCCCTCCTTGGTTACGTTGCCCTATCCCCCTCCCTCCCCACTGTTTAAAGAAAGAGATTAGTGTACCGTCTTGGAGAATACGATCTCGCAATTCCGACCCTTCCTATTCCCCCTTTTTGTTTTACTTGTTTGTCACTTTTCTTTTTTTGCCTGGTCCGACTTCCCTCTCCTTTTCCTCGCCGGTTTCGGTACGTTCAAGCATAGAGTTGTCTGCGCTACCCCCCTTTTTCCTTTCATATCTCTTCCCTTCCCCTCGTCCCATAAATATGTTTTGAATCTCCCCTCTTCATCGGTATGCTATTTCCTTGTCGTCGAAGCGCCCTATCTATGTAGGTGTCGTAACTCCGTCTTGGCTCCTCATTTTTTTTTTTCGAGAATCCTCCCTTTTTTTTCCCCTTACCCCCACGTCACCTTTCCCCTTTTGGAAACCACTATTCTCCCATTATCGGCCCAATCTATTCTTTTTTTTTCTTTTTTTTTTATGACGGCGCTTCTTTTTGGACTAGAATGCCCCCCCCCGTCCGGAGATTCGGAGACTTAGATTCAAGCTTTAGCCAAAACAAAGGACATTGAAGACGCAGTCCCCCCCCCTCCCCTCTTTTTCCTAGAACATCTTCCTTTTTCCCCCCCCCCCCCCAATCCTTGTGGGGCCCTCTAGGCATTTTTGATTGCTTTCCTTTTTCCTTTTCCGGCCTCCCCCCCCCCTATCTTCCCCCCTCACTATAGTTATAGCCCAGATTTAATGATGTGATAAGGTTTTTCCCTCTCAAGTACCTCTCTTTTCCTTTCCCCGATTTCTTTGCTCCTGGACTGTTGGCCCCCCTTCCAGATTTTTTTCCCCACGATCATAACTGCCTCCCTTTAGTGCGGTTTAGAATGGACACACAAAGACGTTGTACGGATCGACTTTTGCCAGTTCAGCGCCGTTTCCGGATCGTTCCCCTCTTTCCCCCCCTCGGTACCTTTTATCGTTCTCTTTTCTTGCTCTCTCTTTCCTTGGTCGCGAGAACCCGACGCCAGCCCCGCCCCTCCCCCGGAAAGAAAGAATGCAAGGCATCGACACACTGGGTTCTTTTCCCCAGGTCCCCCTCCCCCCCTCCTTTACAACGATGAACATGACTCGAGTTCTGCCCCTCCTTTCGTTCCCTCTTTTTCGGTTGCCCCTTTTGGATGACGTTTTCCCCATTCGTGGTTTGGTAAGATATGCAAGTTGCAACTAAATAATTGGCTTGATTTAGCACTTTTAATTCTTCTGCCTCCCTTCTCGCTCCCTTTCTTGTTTAGCCCGATGTTTTCGGACAACGGGAGAACTCTGAAGTCTTTACCTTACCCCCTTGGCGTCTCCCTTCTTTTTCCCCCAGTTAGAGAGTTCCAAGGGCTCTTCAAGTTCTTCCTCTTTTTATTTTGTGGTTTTCCCTTCTTTTCCCTTTCTTCCGTCGATCTCAGGTATGTGGGTTTTGAAATTGTTCCCGCCTTGTTGATGTTTTCCCGGCTGTTTTCCCGTCATCCCCTTTCTACTCCTTTCACTTTCGCTGTTAAATGGGACGCCGTTGTGTTTGAGAAGATGATTAAGAGACTTTACCAACTCTTCCCCCGCTTCTCTACGTGTATTTCTTTCCCCGATAAAGTGAATATTTACCCCCATTTTCATTTTTCCTTTTATTTGGTGATCTTTCAATACCTGGATTACAAAGTTATTTAGGTGGCGAAACTCATAGTTCGTGCTCCGGTTCTTCCCCCTCCTTGTCTTTCCCCTTGCGACACCTGGTCCATTGACTCTTCGTCACCCCCCCGTTTTCCCCTCCTTGAAAGAGCACCCATGAATTCTTTCGTTTCCTCTTCCTTTTAGCCCTCTTCTCTTCCGCACATAACTCCAAAAATTGGTCCTCCCCTTTCCCCTTTTTTGTGTTACGCCTTTTTCGTTTTTTTGAACTGAGGTTGAAGTTCTGCCCGGTTATGACCCTTTTCTTTCATTTTTTTTTATGGAAAATAAATTTTGTACCACGGCCTTTGTCTCCATGTCCTCCCACCTAATAATTTGTTGTGGAACCCCACTTCGTTTCCCCCCACCTACACTCTTGATCCCAGTGTCGCTTCACCCTTACGTCTTACTCGGTTTCAGTTTAAACTTAGTTTAGCACCATTTAGGTTTGCTTCCCATTCTTCTACTCTTTTCCTGTGTTTGTGAAAGAGACAACCGTTGACTTCTTCCATTCCTCTTCTTTTCCCTCCCCCGCTGCTGTACCTTGCACCTCCTCAGTCGGAGCTTGGCGGTGCTGAACAGCTCAGCGCGGAAGGACCTCTTTCCCTCCTCCCTCTCCATTTCTCATTTTGTTTCCCCCCCCTGTTCCTTCTCCCATTCTCTTAATACAGCTCCGCGTTGCAAAGTTTTAGGTTTATTGCTTCTCCTTCCCCTCCCCCCCCCCCTGGGCGCGGGGTCCCCGGTAATCTTTCCCCAGTTTTCCCACCTTCCGTTAGTTCCGACAAATGTGCCGTTTCCTTTGCCCCTTTCTTTCAGCGTCTTTCTGCCTCCACGGTTAACTCCTCCTGCGAGTCCTTAACAAACCACACTCGACCCCTTTTGCTCCTTGGTTTCCCCTTTACGTCTAGGTTTCCCTTTTTCTTGAGGCTTATTTCCCAATCACTCTTGGTCTCCTCCTAGTCTTCCCCTCCTCCCAGGGTACCCCTTTTTCTTCTTTTAAATTGTTTTCATCGATTTTCAGCTCTCCAGCGCTGCCGTGTGAGCAGAGAACCTTGAGTGCCCTTCCCCTCCTTTTTGTCGGAGGTTCAGTCTTTCCCTCATAGCCTGACGTAGACGCTCACCATCCGTTAGTTTTTTCCCTTCGGTTCAGCCCACCCTTTTATTCCTTGATAAAACAAGATGAGTACTGTCGCAAGCGAGTCGCCATCCCTTCTTTTCCTCTTCCCCCTTTTCTTCTCACCCCCCGATGGCGATTTTGTTTTAAAACGGCCGGTGATTGAGCTGTTTTCCCCTTCCACTTTTACCTCCGTATTCCGATTTTTTAACCTCTACAGACTTTATTGTTCAATATCTACCTCCGCCCCTTTGTTTGTCTCTCTTAGACGCTCTCGGTTCAAACTAGGGCAAACGCCATGTCTTGTTATCTGTTTAAAACCCCTCCTTTCCCTCGCCTTTCCCCCTTCGCGACCGGGTGAGAAGAACGTTATTACTTTTTGAAGTTTCTTCCCTCTCTCTCTTTGCAGACGTCTTTTTTCCTCAGCTTGTGGTTTTCTAAAAGGGCTCCCCTTTGTCCTTTATTACACCTGTCCCCCTGGTTTTTTTATTCGCTCCGGCTTTCACCCTTTTCATTAACTCAACAGGAGTTGCCCCGACCCAATGGATACGGCGGCCGGCACCTTTTCCCCCATTCTTTCCTCTTACTCCCCTCCTCTCTTTTTACCATTTCAAACTTCAAGATTCCCCCCCTTGTGATAATGACGCTACCCAAGTCCTTGTCCCCTTCCTCCCCCCTCCCCGAATTTACCTCTTCTGAAACTGACCCCCCCATGGATAGCTTTCTTTGATATGATGTTTTGGGGAGTACCGCGCATCTTTTCTTTTCTTCTCTTCCATCTCACGGCTCCCCCCCCTTCTTTCGCTCGAAAAAGTACCCCATTTTTCTGAACAGACCGTCCTTGGTCACCCCTCTTTTCCCTTAACGATCCGAGAACATTGTTTGAGGGGAGTCCCCCAATAACATCCGCCATTTACCTCTTTTCTTCTTCGCATTTGGATCCCGACCTGCCTCTTTTAACATTCCGCTCCTCTTTTCTTTTCCGTTTCCATCCGACTCTCTCCTTCCTCTGAATGAGCTATATCAATTCCCCCTCCTCGCTTTCTCTTTTCACTTTCATCTCACGGGGTTTTTTTGCAGCAACTCTCTCTCAGCTTTTCAGCAAAAAGGTTGTGGGTTAACACCCACGTCGCCTCGTAGCATACTTTGAAGCCCCCCCAGCGTGAGTACAACCGAGAAGTGGATACCCAATTGAAAGCCTTTTCTGGCCTTTTTGACTCGAACACTTTTCTTCCCTCTTTTTTTTGTTGAGGTAAAACCTTCGTCCCCCCCCTTCTTGCCTTGCGGAATTCCCAGTCCCTGTCAAACTGCCTTTCTTCCCCCCCTTGGCCTCCAATGTCCTCTCCCCCGGCAGCCTTACCCCTCATGTCCCCCCCAACCCCTATAGATACCCCCCCCCCCCCAATTTTTACTCATGTATTCCTTTGTAGTGTATTTTTTTATCGAAATATCCCCGGTCCTTTCTCGTGTCCAATTTACTAAAGTGTTGATCGGGTTTCCACTTCTCCGTACACTTTTCTAAAGATCCCCCTTGAAAGGGTTCGCCCACTTTTCAGATAACTCTGATTCTCACCACGGTGGTATCGAAATGCGTTACCATTTTCACAATCATGGTTCCCCCCCCCCCCCCCCCCTGATTTTCCCTATAACCACATACTTCAAACCTGTGCATTTCCTATCCGTTCTTTATACCCCCCTCCCCCCTTGAGTCTCGCGATATGTAAGGCCTGACTGCAAAACTTCCTCTCCCGCGCACCCTTCCTTCCCCTCCCCGAGAAAGTGCGACATTTTTTAACACCTCCGTTTTTCACCCCCGAGTCGCTTTTTTTCATAGCGTCCTTTTCCCCCCCCTTACCGGTCCTTTCTTTTGGCACCCGAATCCGGGAAATCCGGAAACAAAACTAAAAGCTTCCCTCTCACATCTTCTTTTCCCCGCTCGTCGACTTGGACGAATTCCCCCTTTTACGCGGCCCCTGTTATTTCTCCTTTTCCCGTCTTTCTCCCTTTTTCCCCACCACGGGTAAACATGATGTATAAGATAAATTTTTTGGGCCCTTTCCCTTTGCCTTTTTTTTTTCACTCCCGCCAATCTGAGGTCCACAATACTTAGTCTTTTTTAGCGTTACAAACCCAACTCATTTCCCTCTAGGTCCCAATTTCATAAAAATGACGCTTACCCTCAAAATACCCCCCTGCGTCCTTCTTTTCATGAGGGCGTTTTCAATTTTTCCACGACTCACAGTTTTGCTTGAAAGACAGTAGTGATTTGCCTTACCGCCCAGAGCGACCTCTCTCCTATCCCTCCCTTCTTTTCCCTGAGGGACATCCCGTCGCCCTCATGTCGCTCTTCTCCGTCTGCTTTGGCTGAAGGACTTCAGTCGCCGGAAACCCCCCCTTTTTTTGGCAGCTCTCCCCCTTAATCGCAAAATTTTTCTTCTTTCCAGGTGTGAACCTTGTAAGTTCACACACCCCACCGTTTCCCTATTCGCCCCATACTCGGTACTACCAATAAATCGCCACATCCTCCCCTTTTTCATTGACTTTCTACACCTCAATAACGATATGAGGATCCCGATCGTTTTTGTTTATTTCCTCGCACAGTTCCCTTCCCCGCCGTTCGCTCCTCTCCTGATCAGTTTTGGGGGTGACCTGCGTTATAGAGTCTCCGTTTTTCTGAATTCCTTCCCATTCCCCCCGTGGTTTTCCTACCTCCTTGAAGCGCCGTGTCTTCTGGTTTCCTTCGATTCCCCCCCACCCCCCCCAGAAGTTCTTTATTTGACAAACCGAATCGGACGATAAGCATGTCCCCTTGTTGCCACTTTCCCCCTTGTTTTTCTCCCCCCCTTTTCTCGTCTGCTATCCCCTCGCCAATCAATGAGGGCGCCCGTCTGATAGCTTTTCGTTCCGGACCCTCCCCCCCCATCTCTATTTCGATTCCTGAACGCCAGGCTTTCTTAGGAACCGATTGATTTTGTCAAACCCGTCTCGTCTGATTCCCCAAAAATCTTCTTTTCTATGTGGCCTTTCTTCCCTTTGTCCCCCGACAAATTGTGGTAGAACCCGGCGGACATCGATTTATTTTTTACCTAACTCCTTCTTTTGACATTACCCCTTTCTCTCACGGGTCGGCCCCTTACTTGGATCAAACACCTTCCCCACTCCACCCTGTCCCCATGGGCCTCTTTCCCCTCCTAACCGGACATTTGATCTAGATTTATCTTCCCTTATTGACAGTGAGTTTTCTTCCCCCGTAACCCCCACAAGTTCTTCCTGCTGATCCGGTCAGGCCTTTCTCTCCTGTTTTGGAAAATCCCCTGTCCCCTTCCTCCGTCCCCGAATGCCCGAGTCAAATATGTTCATCCCTGAGTTTCCAGCTTCGCTTCATCTTTGGTCCTTTTCCTTTCTCCTCGCGTGATTACCGTCCACCCCTGAGTCCCAAGCGGTCCTTCATTTTTTTAGTACCGTATCCGTTTCATTCACGAAATTTTAAGAACTCAATGAGTTCCTTCTTTCTTTTTTTTTTAGGACATTTCCCTCCCCAGCTATTACCCACGGGCTTCCCACCCCAATCTTCCCTCCCTCCCATTTGTGTTTGAGAGAGATGTGATAAGTTTTTCACGCTTCCTTTTTTGGGTAGTTGCCCTGGCCCTCCCCTCCACCCCAGAATCGCTTCCTCATGTCCGTTCGGGACCACATTTAGTCATTCCCCAGGATTACCAGAACATTCAATAGTTAGGCCCAGATGGCGCTTGTACCTTTCCTCCCTCTTTGACATTCCCCCTCCCCTTTGCAACTGAAGTCCCCCTTTCTTCCCCCACCTAATTCGGGACCTGAATTCTCCGCGTCCTTATTTAGTTGACCTTGCCATGTGATTCCAAAACCGTATTTCTGAAGTTCCTTCCGTTTATTTTCGCCTTACGTCTTTTTGTTCCTTTGAAGTACGAAGCCACTTAGAAAGAAAGAGCTCTTACCAGTAGTGGAGTCTCCATATAGCCCTCCTTGCACAGCTCGGCCCCTTTTCCGGTTGCTCTGTGTCTCCCCGTGGAATCGGCGTCAACCACTGCTGCTAAGTTTCCTCCGACCGGTTGAGGTCAATATCCAGACCCCCTCGTTGTAGACGTTTGTGGATCACACAATGTGTCCCCTGTCCATGCCACTTCAACAATCTTTGGTGGAATATCCATCCGATCGCAGGGGGCCTATCATCTTGGCCTTCTCCATCTCATATAGAGCTTTTTTTCTTTTGGAAGGAATATCGCTCCGAGGGAGAATCTCTCCGAGAGGTCTTCAGCCTCACATCCTTTGTTTTTCTACCCCCTGGAAATTGCGTGGTGGCACCCACCGATTTCGCTTTTCTCGTCCCCTCATCGTTTGTGGTTCTTCCCTTCTCTTCTTGTTGCCTCGCCTTCCTCTTTCTCTCGACTTTTACGCGTAAAGGAGTTACCAACCACCACGGAATTGTCCGGAAGTCCTTTCGTTTCTTATCCCCCCCCCCTCTCTTTCCCAACCCCCCCCCCAAGCATGATGGTAACCGTTTTTTCTTTTTCCCTGGTTTTGGCCTGCCCCTTTGGCTGCGCGCATCCCACCCTCTCTTCCCAATCAATATACGTTAGGAGGTGTAGTCTCTTAGCTCGTTCTAAAGGAGACTGAATTCATCTTATTTTCGGTCCCCCTCTTCTGTGGCTCATTTTTCCCGGTTGTGTGCCCCTTCCAGATTTTTTTCACACGATATAACAGAAGCAACCCTTTGAGAGGTAGATGACCCACACCGGGTTTTTTTTTTCCCACGTCTGTCTGAAGTTAAGAGCCCGGATACGGACCCCTTTCTCCCTGCGGTGCCTCCGGGATGTCTCTTTTCCATGTCTGGATTGATATCGTATGAGGGGAGTCAAGCGCTCAGGAATCACCTCTGAACTCGCCACCTGGGTAGTCGTTCGTTCCATGTTTCCCTCCCCCTCACTACACTCTCACTTGACGCCGATTATTTGACGCGATGTAGTAGGGCCTTTGCCCCCGCCCCCTTTATTGTCTTCCCCCCTTGGGTGTGTTTTTTTTTCCAGCTACCAAGACAGTAGTTTGAACTCCCTTACTGGCTTATTTATCCACTTGTCATTCTTCGCGAGCAATTTTTTCGGAGTAACTTCCTGGTGGAGCCAGATGTTGGAACCCCTTATTAGCCTTCTCAAAAACGGTGTCCTCCTACCCCGACTTGCGCCCCATCTCTCCGAGCTTCCCCACCCCCGCTTTAGGTGAAGCCGTCCAGAGTTTATTTCTTTTTTTTTTTCCGCGTCAAGGGATGTAGGCAGCAGCAGTATGTTTGAAATAGGCCTGTACTTTTTTTTCGCTTTACACCTTCTTCCCTATAAAAGCCCCTTTCCGAATTACTTTCTTTCCATGGGAAGCTTCGGGCGTTCTCAGTTCTTCCGCGCTCTTTTTGAAGAATGGACTTTTTTCCTTTCCAAAATAGAGCTGAGGTCCTCCTCTTGGAGGGATCGCGTTACTTTTTCCTCTTCCCCTTTACCCCCCCATTCCGTGTGAATTTCTGGGTGATATTGAAACGTCGACCCCGTTCTTCAGGTTCGGAATGGTTGAAGGAGCTGCCGTCGTTGAGGGACTCCTTGTCTTCCTTTGCGAACTGGTCCCTTTCTTCGCCCAGGTTGTACGCGCTGGACCTCCGAAACATGGACTCAGATTGCTACGTTCCACGTGACAGCCGTATTTGCGAATAACCCTCCACTTTTTCCTACGATGCTTAAAAAGTTTGGGTTTATTTATTTTTTTGTCCTTCTTTTTGCACTTCTTCCCCCTGAGGTCTCTTCCCCATTTCGGGCCAGTGTTGGTGAGAAAGGAATTTTTTTTTTTTTTTTTTCTCACGGCCCATTGGATCCCTTTCATAAATTCCTAATGTTTCTAAGATGGTCCCTCCGTGTTTACCCAACCTACCCCCCCCCATCTTGAGCTCCGTGTTCTATGTCCATTGATGAATTAGTGACGTTCCCTTTTTAGCACCTATGAGGTGTTGGCTTCCCGAGGCTACGCGCTTTTTTGTTACCCCCCGTCACCCAGCCCTGATTCTTGAAAGTCGCTCTGCGGAGGTGCATGCTGTCCCTTGCAAAAGTATGTTTTGGTTCGGTTTCTAACAGATCCTTCCTCGGAGGTCCGGAGTCATACTCCGACAAGACGCTTTCCTAGAGTTTGAAATTAAGGTCGGAAGCGTACTCTCCTTTCGTAACCTTCGTTTCTTGGATTGTGCCTCTCGCCCTACCCCTGGCTCGGTCTTCCGGTAAGATTACCAGTTAAACCGCTGTCCTGTTCCCCCCCCGTTGACGTTTCCCCCCCCCCTTTTTTTTTTTTTTTTTTTTTGCTTCCCCCCAGTAGTTCCTCTTGGTTATTGCCGAAATCGGAAGAATGCGGTACTCCCAAACCTCAATGCGCCTCCAGTGCTCAATTGGTTAAGGGGAAGCGCCGGGTAAAGTCGTTCGGATTTTGGCCCCCCATACCTTTCTTGTATCGCCTCGTAGACACATTCTCCAGTTTTTTGGTAGATTGGCGGAGAAATGTCATAGATTCTGTCGATCCGACTTTTTTCCCTTGTCATTGTGACCCTTTTCCTCCCCCTCCCTCCACTTTCTGTCGTCCCTCAGGCCTTTTCGGAGGTGCATTGTTCCCGCTAGCCTGCCTAGCCGATCCCACCTGCCCGTGGACATTTTGAAGCAGAGTAAGAATCCATGGGGAGGCAGGTATCCAATTCTGAGTACTCGTCGCCATCGGTCGCGAGTGCCCGCACCGTCCTTTCACCCCGCGGCCCCCACTTTTCCGGCTCACACTACTGAGCTGTGTTTTCAACCTCCGGAGTGCCGCTTTTTTTCCCTGAGGGACAGTTTTCAATTATAGTTTTTTTTCTGGTGAACCGATCCCTTTCTGTTATTA
>Ga0179591_1268135_pt1 | contig 10076 bp, 12 predicted proteins | sample CZOMad2_1_08_16f_FD_182891 | JGI IMG/M metagenome (GOLD analysis project Ga0179591, IMG submission 182891) | Vadose zone soil fungal communities from Angelo Coast Range Reserve, California, USA - CZOMad2_1_08_16fungal (PacBio error correction) | ecosystem: Environmental > Terrestrial > Soil >... | reverse complement strand
TTTCATATGTTCCTTACCCCTTACCGAGAAGATTTCTTTTCTGTCTTTCCGTGTGCCTCCTTTCCTCTTCGGCTTATCTCGATAAGTGTCCACCACCTACCCCCCCTTCTTCTTCTCCCCAGTAGGTATCTGAGACTCTTCCCTTTCTCTGGGTGGTGTTTTGGATTCTTTTGCGGTGACTCCGCGCAGGTTACGAGATGCCCTTTCCTTCTTTTGGGGGAGGCCTTCTTCTGGGTTTTTGCTTCTCTCCCTGCCCCGCACTAACTTCGTTCTCTTGGCTGCGACTGCTCGTCTACTGAAGGGCACGAGGTGGACGAGGGCTTTCTCTATCTTCCCCCCTTCTTAACCGATCCTTTCCCCTTTACGATTTCCTCCTCTGGCCGTGGCTTTTTCCCCCGGCCCCCTTCGTCTTTTTCTGTGTGCGCTGGACCGACGTGCAAAAGCCCACACTCTCTTCCGATTGATCCTCTCCTCTTTTCAGTAAAATCTTCCTCGCGCTTGCGATATCAGCCGTTTCCCTCCCTAGCTAGGCTCCCTCCCCGTTCGACCCGCCGGCTTTCCCCGTAGTGCTTTTTTCGAACGCTTCTTCCCCCTCCCCTCTTTTTTTGACCGGACGGAGCCCCGGACTTTTTTTGCTTTTTTCCCAGATCAAGGTCTGCCATAATACGAATGCCGTCCTTGTTTTTTTTCCTTCTTGAACATTCCCCCCCTTTTTCCTTTATGTTTCCTTCTTTCCCTCAGCGCCCTCCCCCCCTTTTTTTTCCTTCCTCCTGCCAGATCCTCTAGGGCTCGTGCGCCTCCTTTCGGAAGCAGGAGGCGCTCTTCTATGTGCTCCTTGGATTCTCGCAGGCACCTTCCTCCCCTCAGCTTGATTCCCCCAGTGATTTTAGTCGTGTCTTCCCTTTTGCTTGGCGCGCTTTCTCAACGGGGAGAAGATGTAGCAGTCACCCTCCAGCGTGTTCCCCTTCTCCCTAGGCCTTATTGTCGCTATTTCTTTTTCGGCACTAATTCCCTCTTAGGTCCCAAGGCTCTCCCCTTTTGCTTGCTTCGCCAATTCTATCCGATGGAAGGACAACCCGTTTCCTCTTCGACTCTGTCGGGCTTTACTTCACGGTCCCTCTTTTCTTGACCTGTCTGTTGTGCCACTCTTTCCGTCTCTCCCAGGTGTATGTGGTGTCTCATCAGTCCTTTCCTTTTTAAAGAGGCGTTTTCCCATCCTCTCTTACTTCTTCTCTCGATTCCGACACACTTTAAGTTAGGATTCGTGTTGTCCCCGTCAGTTTTATCCTCAATTTCTTTTGTCTTTTCGAGCTGGATAGTCTCCCGCTGCTGTTTCACTCTCGCCAATCTGGCACTTTTGAAGACCAGACATGAATTTCCTTTTCATTCCTCTACTTTTTTCTCTCTTTGAAATTCATCTCTTTCTTCTCGTATCCGGTTTTTTAGGAGTTTTTCTACCATTTTCCGTCCTGGCCTACGTGATCCCGCTCGGGCATGATCTTTATGCGCGTTTTGATTGTCTTCAGATGATCTTCCCCCCCCCCCATTTGACCTTTGCTAGTCTTCATGCAGCACCAGTGCGAGACCGTGTCACGAGTGACGCTCCTCCTCCCACCCGCCAGGTGCGGTTACTTAAGAACCCCTCTCCTCCTCGCTCTTCGCCCTAATTTTTTTTTGCGCGATAGGTGGTGGGCTGGCGCGTTTTTCTATTGATTTAGTGGTGATACGACTCCGCTCTTCCCACTTGGATATCCCTGCTTCTTTTACAATCAGACTTTACTTTTCCCCCACCCTACAAGAAGCTTTAACACGAGGACTCGCTCTCCTCTTCGTAGCTAAGCGAGAGCCCACCCCACCATGGGATCGGTCCCGCAGGACTTCCTCTCTCGTCTCATTTTTTTTCATGGAGGAGCCGTCCCCCCCTTTCTCCATCGGGGTACTGTTTACCTTAGCTGGGGAGAGTCCTCCTTATCGTCACCTCGCGCGATTTGGAATGCAGGTCCTGATTCCCTGTATTACTTTTATCTGAACTTTCTTCTTTCCTCCTTTTCTGCACAGCTCTTGACAGATAGGACTATTTTCAGAAGATTGGTGCCTTCCTGAACGGAGGAAATTCTTACAACACCCATCAAGAAGAAGAGTGTCTTCCCTCTTGTTTCTTTCTTCTCTAAATCAGAGCCCCAAGAATATCCCCCCCCTTCGTTCTTTGATTCCATCTGTGGTCCACCTCCCTACCCCCCCCCATTGGATGCCCTCTTTTTTTGGACCCGGCGCTCTTTCCGGGAGGATCAAAACCGACGTTGCTTCTCCCTAACTTACCCCTGTCCCCGCAGTCCCTTCCCCCGTTCTGGCTGGTCAAGGATCCCTTTCTCTTTCCTCTTTTTTGCCAGCGATATGTCCCTCCCCCCCTCCGGTCATTTGTCTTTTCCCTTTTTTGGGTCTCCCACACCCAGACCCCTCTCCGTATCGCCGACTTTTTAACGGAGGTACGTATCTCTTTTTCCCCTTCCTTTCTTGAAATCCCGGTTAAAACCTAATCTTTTCTCTGGTACCTTCTCTCTTCTTTTGGATCCGTTCCCCCCCCCCCTTTTCTCCCTGTGTTGTTGTTGAGCTGATTTGCCTGTCCTCCTCCTTCACAGCCCCCTCTTCAATTTACAATGAAAATTATGGTTAGTTTTTCCTTCCTCTTTCTAGTCCGGAAGTTAGTCGCTACGTACCTCCTTCATACATCGTCGAGAGTCTCTGCTCTCTCTTGGCTTTCTGACTTTATAAGAGGGGGCTGCTCTCCTCAAGGGGTTAGTAGAGTTGCGGAATTTCTTGTCCCCCTGATTACATGCTGACTTGTTTCTTAAACTGTCCCCTCTTTGGTAAGTTCCCTTTTAGCTAGTTCATGGCTGGAGCACTTGCTTTCCCGCCTCTTGAATGCTTGTATCTCAAGTTGTTCAACCTTGCGTTTTTTTTAAAAAAAAAGTTGTCTCTTTTTCTCCATCCCTGGACTCTTTTGAAGATGGTCTCTTCCCTAGTTCGGCCTTTTTCTCAGCGGAATGATCTTCCCCATCTTATACACCCCTAGACCAGGAGGGAATTTCTTTTATCTATTCCCCGTTCTGGTTACAGTCCCCTTTCTCTTTTTTGACTCCTTTGATGAAACGAGCTGTGTGGAAATCTCCGTTCAGTCTCCTTTGCAGTAAACCCGAACTAAGGGCCCATCAGTATGCACTTTTTCCCATTTTCGCTCGATTTTGTTTGGATCCCTGAGCACTACTTGTCTCCTCTCCTTTTAGAGGTGTAAGATCCTCGCGTTCTCCTCCTGCTTCGCGATTAGGGAAGAGAGAGGGCTCCTTTTTTCGGTCTCTTAGTTTTCCCCTCTTCTTCGTTGTTTCCTATCTCTTCGCGAGCGATCGACGTGAAACCCCGTGGTCTTTTTGTTTGATCTGCGGAGTGAAGCCGCCTTCTCTCCTTTTTCTGATTTTCAAGAAAAGCTTCTCCCCCCTCTTTTTCCTTCATTCCTCGTCAACCCCCCCTTCCGGTCCGACCGAATCGCCTGAGGCTAAGAGATAGCAGACTCTGTTTCTTTTTTCTTCTTCCTTAATTCCGTTTCGTGATTTTGCCGTTTTCTTCTCCCCCAGAGTCTCTCAAGGTTCTGCCTCCTTTCGACTCCTTGCTTTTTGTTTCTATTAGCGAAGAGGACCCTCGCGTTCGGGCGAGAACATATTCGTCTTTTCCTTCCTGTCTTTGCCTTCTCCGAGTGAATCAAGTAATTTCCTCCCCCCTACTTCACTCTTTGCAAAAGAAGTAGACCTCTTCTTCGCTGACAATGCCGGCCCCCTTTCTGTCGGATGCAGATGGAGATCTTGCCCCTCCTCCCCTTCCCCTCTTTCGACTGATTTTGACCTAGGGATTCTTATCGGTGTTGATGATTCTTCCGTAGATCTCTCGCTCCATCCATGATTCTGGAAAGCTTCTTTATGAGGTGCTTTTCCCCAAGATAACCCCCTGCCCCTTTTCTTTGGAAGTTACTTTCTTGAACCCCCACCTCCCCTCCACTTCGCAGCTACCTTTCTCAGAGACAGACGAATTTAGCCTTAAGCGTACAGGTTCGTTGTCCCGTCTGCGGCGAATTTGGAGAGAGTCCCGCCCTTGTTTTCGTGTCCCTCCTGGCCTGTCGTAAAGTTCCCAAACAGGGCACCATGTGACTGACTACTAGTAGAAATCTGAGGCCCCTGCGCCCATACCCTTCTTGGTCGTCACTCGATTGATCACAAAAGGCCGCTGCTGCCCAAATTGCCTCCTCCTCTTTTTTCCTCAGTCCTTTCGAGGCATGATTCCCTAAGCCCTTTCTTTGCCTACAAAAACGGATTTATCCCTCTGTGTCTCAGAGAACTGGATCCGTAAGGGATTTTTAATTTTGCTCGTCCATCCTTTTTTCCTAGTGATAAGTCTCTTCTTCAGGTCTCGAGTGGAACCGCTCAACGACATCGGTCTGCGGAGAGCAGGATAATTGACCCCCCCCCCTGTTTTTTTAGTTCTTTCTGTAGTCTTTCTTAATTTTTTTTCGACCAAGTAGACACCGTAGTCTTACTTGAGGATTTCACTCTGTGGTTTTCCGCGCTGGTTGTACCCGAATACTACCGGCACTTGGAACTTTGGCCTTGTAGCCCGTGAAAGAGATCGTACCTCTCGAAATTAGCGTAGATCTTTTCCCAGCCCTCCTCCCCTTGTTAACGGCGGCCTTTCCGAGCTCCCCTTCTCCTTGAGCCCTCTTGGTTGTCTTGCCTTTCAGTGACGCCGCACTGCGAGTCCCGCGAAGGCCTTCCGCTGAGTTCTGAACCTTTCTTTCGGTTCCTAACCCCCTGAATCCCCTTATTTTGATCTTGCCCTTTATCACCCCTCCGTTTCTTCTAGCGGCCTTTCTCCTGCCCCGGTAGCGAAGTTAGTGCTTTAGATTGACCCCAGGTCCGAAAGTTAAAGCGACTCTTCCCTCCTAGCCATTAACAGGTTTTCTTAACCAGGCCCTGTATCCCACTCTCTTCCCCCCAACCCATCCTATAGAAATTCCTATGAGGTCCGCCGTCTTTTACGCCTTTTCTACGAGAATGTTGAGGAGCCTTATCAAGTTTGACTCCCCTCCAGCTTCGGTCTTGTTCAGCCTCTTTCCCCCCCTTCTGCTTCTCTCTTTCTCTATACTTTTTTTTGTAGAGTTATATCAGCCCGTGGTAAGCTGTTTGAACGAGATACTCTCCCGCTTTCCCCCCCCTTCTCTTCGTAGCCTGTCAACTCCCTGTTCTCTTCTCTAGATCCTTAAGGACAAGGTCCGGCCGCATGTTTTATGGTTACTGCGATGTGATAGGGTTGTTGGGGGGGGATTCCCTTGCTCTTTCCTTTTCGACGCCCCTCCTCCTGCTCGATAGTTCCGCTTTTTTTCTGTGGACCTTTGGGCTGGCGAGGGCTCCAGACCTCCCTTTTTCTCCGGTCTGGGAAGGCCTTTCCCAGAAAGATCTTGTTGGTAAGAGGGCCAAGGGCGAGTCGTTTCCCCCCTCAGGTCTTTCCTCCTCTCTCCTTCATTAAGGAAGGGAAAGAGACCAGAGGTTTCCGTCCGTCTTAGCGTGTCTATACCTATGTGTTTTCGTGCTTGCTTCTGCTCTTCTTTCGTTTCCACCACAAGAGACTCGATTCTTTCGCCGCTTCCCGCGTAAATACCTTAATTTGCTGTCTGCGATCCCGCTAGCATGGGAGATAGTAATACTTATTCGTGACCTCCTGACTTTTTTTTTCTCTCCCCCCCCCTCCGTTTTATATATCACCCCCTCTCTGGATGAAACTGTCCAGATGAAGACTCTGTGGAAAGCTTAAGAAGAGTTGGCTCTCCTCTTCTCAGATACTCATTCTCTCCCTTTTCCCCCCCTATGCTCCGCGTCCAGGGTTTGGGTTTAAATGAGCGATTTGAGCCTCTTCCTTTATCGTCCAATATGTCGGGCCCTACCTTACAGCAGCCCATCTCCCTCAGAGTGACTCCTTCCCATAACGCCTCCTCCAGAAGGGCTCGTTTCAGAATCTCTTCTTGATCACTAGTAGATTTTTTTCTTGCCTCAGTGCTCGCCGGCCTCACTCTTCGCACAACGTTATGGGGCAGTTGGGCGTTTTTGAGCAAGCGCTGTTTATACGCCCGCCCTTTCTCTTTCGCTTACTTTTTTGTTCTCTCTTCGCGCGCGTTTGTTGGCGGTACGACAAATGACCACGTGTAACAAGGACGAACCGTCTTCCACGACTGAATTACTCATCCCTCTTTCTGCCAAACGGCCCGTGGACGATGATGCTCGATGGTCTCCGTTTAGCAGGTCTTTTGAGCTGTGATGGTTAGTTTTGCAAGCCCCCCTCCTCTCCCCTTTTTCATTATGTATCTTTATCGCAGTCCGGCCTTGTCAACTGAGCGAGTTCCTTTACGCTGGGTTTGACCGTATGGACCCTTTTCTGTGTTCCTTGTCTCCCCGGAGTCGCAATGGATCTAGACGTGAGTCTATTCCCTCTGGCAAAACTTCAATTCTCGTGCTTGACTTTTTTTCCTGAGACGGCCCTTTCTCTTGGCGGGTTCGCGAGTTGTTTGTTTGCCTTTTCCACGTCCGGACGGCGAAAGGTCATACAAGAAGATAGGCAGGTCCCCTCGCGCTTTTTGCTTTCCTTTTTGAGTACCCCAACAGCCGCCGGCGCGGAGGCAGCACTTGCGGAGCAATGTCACGATCACGCTGACAAAGACGAAACCAGAAACTTTTTCGTTTTTGATCATCATGAAGATTCCTCTCCTCCCCCTTTCCCTCCCGGCGATGCTTGCTATGATGCTTTGTTTCTGCTTTTTCTGGCAGCTTATTTGTCGGTTTCTCTCCGTTTTCCCGGTTGATCTCGGGAGGCTGAAACTTCCGCATCCCCCCAGCTTTTCACAAGCCCCGCTGTTAACCCCTTATCCCACTATGTCCCCCTCGATGAGTCTGAGAGTAAAAAGGCTCCCCCGCTGAACGCCGCTTTTCCCCTCCTGCCACCCCTCGGTTTCCCTCCCCCTGCCTCGGCTCCCCCCAGAACTCATAGGTTTCCTCCTTTCTGAGTCGCTATCTTTTGATTCTAACTGCCGCTCTCCTCCCCCTTCCTCGAGGCCTTGCCCTGTTTGGCGTATCCCCTCGTGTCGGAATGAGACCAAGCTCGTCCAAGGGCGGAGGAGTCCCTCCCTCTCGTCCTTCCCGTTCCTCTTGGCTCCCCCCCCCGTCAGCTAATTTAGGGTTGTGCTCGCGGCATCTCTAAAATTAGCGCTTCGCTTGGGGGACACCCCCCGTTCCTTTCCTGCTCCCCAGCCTGTGGAGGGTTTTTCATCGTCCCGAATGTTCTTATTGTTTCTTGTATGGCCGCACGCGATGTGCCTATTGTCATTTTTTTCTCCGGTTACTTTTTTAGGTGTTTGGGTGAACCCTGCCTTGAATCTCATCAAAGTTCACGTCCCCTTTTTTGAGTCACTTTTTTTTTTTTCCACTTTTTGCTCTTCTTCTGTCCATTATGACCGGGCATAGGCAAGCCCCCGAATTGAGTGCTTTATCAGTGCTGACGGTAATCTCTTCTCCGAGCGCACGCCTTTACAGTTGAGGTATGATACTCTGGCATCACTCCGATTTTCGTAGTCCCTCCTCTTTTTTAACCTTCGAACCTCGGTTGCCCTTATGCCGATGCGGCTTGATGCCCCATCTCTCTCTGTCCCCGCGATGTTGTTGTTTGAGCTTTTCCTGCCGCGACAGCAATATCTCCCCCTTCACCCCCCCCTTCCCCCCGTTAGCTCATGCTACTGTTTATGCCTAGAATCGCGTGATCCCGATTATCCTTACCCCCCGTTCAGGCTCGTTCGCGAGCGTTTAGATCGATGACCGTGCCTTTAGCACCAGGGGCTTGGCTTTCGCCTCTTATTCTTTGTGACTATAGTGCGCAGATCCTCACCCCCTTTTTCCGGCATGCCACCGCCAGGCACGGGCACGCTGGGGCCGTGAACTTTTGATGTATTTTGATCCCGCCCGTGACCGTTGGTCACAACAGTGGTGCTGCCGAACCGGTGTCTCCGGTTCATTTGCGCCCGTCGGGTTTTCGCGCGCTGCGAGATCGGCTGATGCGAGCAGAAAAATTTTCTTAACTCCGCACCGCTTACGGGGTGGGACGTCCTGATTCTCCTCTGGCAAACGCTGCCTTCCTCCGGTCCGCCGCGGCTTATCGGAGGGTTCAATTTTCCCCCGCCACTCTCTCTGCCTCAAAGATCCACCTCTCATTGCCCCAGTTAAAGCTGTTCCTGGCTGGCTGGTCATCGCCCCATCCCTCTTCGCCGGCAGAGGAGGAAAAAGCCAGGGGGGGATTTCTTTTTTCCTCTCCTTCCTCTTTAGCCCCTGAAGAGGTAGGGGACTTTGCCTTTTTTTTATCTGCGTTTTTTTTTTTTTTAGCCCGTGCTCGCCTTGTTTGAACTTTGGTGGTGCCTTGCGTAGGCAGCTCGTTTTTCTTTTCCATTTCCTCGGCGGCGTATAACTGCCCTCTAAGTGATATTATGGACTCCTCCCACCCCTTTGCTCCGCCCAAGTCATGCCGAGGTACCTATCGACTGAGTTTTCTTTTTTAGGCCTCCGCCCCTGGCGGGGGTCGTGCTTGGAGAAGTGAGTAGCTCTTCTGAACCCTGTCTCGCCCTGGTTATGCCTTCGCATGGCGGTTTTTTTTTTTCAGTTCGACTGTTCGCACCCCGCTCCCTTTGCGCGGTTGTTTCGATAATCCTTAGAAGTACTGCCTCCTGGCTCCACAAGTTCTTCACCCACCGGAACTAGCAGCACCTCGGCGCTTCCTCTTCAGCGCGCTGCCCATGACTTTGGCGGTCAATTGGTCGGAGATCTTTGCGCTCTTCTAGCCATCTGCTGGGGAGAGCCCTGACCGGTGCCCACAGAGCGGAGTAATCTCAGCTCTGCAGCCCGCTTCTTCATATGCGCGATGTACGGGCCTGCGTGATCAGATCCGCCCTTTTTGTCTAAGCCGGCCAGACCTTTTTTTTTAACCCCCGCGTCTCCCCCCCGCTCCGCAGCCTCCTGGAAGCAGACCTCCTCCGCGTCCACGGGAGTTGTCATCGCTCGTAGAGCCGCGTTCAAGCCCGGGTTTATCGCAATGGTCCTTTCCTCTTTTGCCCCATTTCCGTCACCATGCTTATCCCTCGCGTTACCAAGCGGCGCGAGTACCGCGCGGATCATCCCCCTTTCCACTCAGCCAATCAGATTTTTGCACCTTTTTCTTCCTCCTGCGGCGCCATGCACCCGAACCACCGCCCCTTTGCCCTTTGAGCCCTGGCTGCCCTTCTTTCTGGCAATCTTGCTTGCTGGAGCTTACGCCCCTTTTCTCCAGCGGGACCTTCGCCCGCTAGGAGGCGCGACTGCTTCTCCACGACACCCCCCCGGGGTTTTAGTATCTTCGGCTCGAGGTTGCTTGATAGTTCGCCGCGATCGAAACGCTCTCAGGGCTGGCCCCAAATCTTCTTTTGGCAGCTGTCCCCGGTTGTCTCCGCGTTTGTTCCTTTTCAAGGCACGCCGGCGTTGCCAGCGGACGCACGTCGTCTTTACGTAGCCTTTCTTCGAGACAAAGCTGTACGTCGTAAGTAAGAGGTCCTCTTTGTTCCCCCTTTCGCTGGTGATCGGCGAAGAGAATTGAAGCCCCCTAACACTTCTGAGCATCTCCGCGCCCCGGCCTCTCTCCGTCCGGAAGGCTGGATACGCTAAGGGAGACCCTTCGTGGGAATCTCCCTGCCTCGTTTTATCCACACCCTCTCTACCGAAGTCCATCCGCCCATAGCCAAAACAGTTCGTGCTGGTCGATCTAGCCAGCCACCCCTTTTGTGTACTTCCCCCCGCGTCCCGCTTCCTTCTGTCACGGCCGGTCAGGGTGCCAACCCACATATCAGATAATTCGCGCGACCCTCACGATTCTTCATAGCCGGGAGTTTCCTTCATACGGATCCCTGGATAAGGTCGCCGTTCGCAGGATCTTTCGCCGACGCCCCAGAGCTCTTGTGGCCGCCAAGCTTA